>WNGB01022920.1_pt1 | contig 14535 bp, 18 predicted proteins | sample 5400681 | NCBI WGS metagenome assembly WNGB01 (sample SAMN13153367, study PRJNA577476) | soil metagenome | isolation source: 115 cm soil or saprolite under grassland replicate 2 | place: USA:California | collected 2016-06-15 | reverse complement strand
CGGATCGCGTGCTCTGGCTCGAGGACGGGCAGTTTCGCTCGATGAGCGAGATGGCGACCGATCCGGTGTGCGGGATGGCGGTGGATCGCACCGACGCGCCGCATTTCCATCACGACGGCCAGACGTACTTCTTCTGCGCGTCGGCATGCCGGGACGAGTTCGCGGCATCACCGGCGCGTTTCCTGAAGCGCCTGCCGGACACGGCCAGGGCTGTTGAGGCCGGCTTGTGATTGGCTTGTACGGATGAGCCGCGACATGGACGCCGGACCCGGGAACGGATCCGCCCGGCACGAGGCGCACGGGTCGAGCGGAGCTAAGGGTGGTCGGCCCGAGGCTGGGAAGGTCGCCTCCGCGGTGCTCCATGTTGGCGGGATGTACCGCGCGAGCGAGAAGGCAGTGGTTGAATAGGTCCTGGGGCACCGTCCCGGGGTGGTCAGTGTCGAGGCGAACCCCGTCGGGCAGACGGCCAATGTGACCTTCGACACGGCGAAGACATCTGTGGCGAGCCGGACCGGACCTATGCGGCGACCCTCACCGGCGACATGGCCAGCTACCGATGGGGCGTTCAGGCGGAGTCGGAGGACGGCGTCACGCTCCCGGTGCGATCGGGTGAGCGGGTCCGCCTGGTCCTGGACAACTCCACGATGATGTGGCACCCGCTGCACCTTCACGGGCACACGTTCCAGGTCGTCACGGGCTCGGCCCCTGAGCCTCGGAAGGACACGGTGATCGTGCTACCCCGAGCGCGGATCACCCTCGACGTCGAGGCGGACAACCCCGGCCAGTGGGTGTTGCACTGCCACGACATCTATCACGCGGAGTCGGGGATTTCGACCGTCCTCTCCTACGTGAGCTGAATCGCATCACCCGAGGCGGGGCGGTCCTTTCGACCCGCCCGGCACGGGACCTCTGGCCCATGGCAGGCACCCGCTCGGCGACGAGGCTATGCCCAACCGGGGTACGGCTAAGCCGAGGCTCCGAACGAGGATCGGATCGAAGAAGGCAGCCATGGGAGACAACCACGATGGCATCCTGAAGCGGCTCCGTCGGATCGAGGGGCAGGTGACCGGTATCCGGAAGATGCAGGAGGAGGGCCGGTACTGCATCGATGTGCTCGATCAGATCTCGGCCGCACGGGCGGGGCTCGAGGCGACCGCTTTGCTGATCCTCGAGGACCATGTGAACGGGTGCGTCCGCGAGGCGATCGAGGAGGGCAAAGGCGAGGAGAAGGCGGCCGAGCTCCTGGAAGCCGTCGGCAGGTTCGCAAGGAGCGTGTGAGATGAGCGGACCCCGGATCGCCGTCTGGATCGCCATCGGGCTCGTGGTGGCGGTCGGATCGCTGGCAATCCTTGCGCCCCCTGCCTTGGCCCACGAGGGGGAGGAGGCCGTTCCCGCCATCACCGACGTCCAGGAGGGGATCGCCATCCTCGCCGAACACCCCGGGGAATTCCCAGCAGCCGAAGTGACCGACCACGCCATGGACAAGATGGGAGACGCCTTGGAGTCCGAGGACGCGCGCGGTGTGGTTCTGGACCTGGTACGGCAGGCGAAGGACGCCCTGGACGCCGGACGCAACGACGACGCCCTGACCCTTCTCGAGCGGTCGATCGGCGCGTGCCCCGGAGCCCCGGTGATCGAGCCGCAGGACGCGCCGCGGACCCCCCCGCCGCTGTCTTCGCCGTGCCCATCGGTCGCTCATCTCCAGGCCCTGGACCGGAGCCCGGTTGGCGGCGCCAAGGAGCCGGTGTTGCTCGCCCTCGGTGCCGTGCTCATCCTGGCCGGACTTGGGCTGGCGAGGAGGATCCGATGAGCGAGCACGGGACGTCGGTGGAGTCGACGCCGACCAAGCCGGCGGGGTCAACCGCCCGGCGGTTCTGGGATGCGCTGGACGAGCGGCTCGGGCTGAAGGGTCTGCAGTACCCGATCCCCGAGCATGCCAACAAGCTGGCGTACTCCCTCGGAGGACTCACCCTGATCGCCTTCGTCCTGATGGTGGCGACCGGGATCTACCTGACCCAGTACTACAACTCCGATCCGACCGTGGCCCACGAGAGCGTGCGGCGGATCATCACATCGGTCTCGTTCGGGAAGTTCATCCGAGGGTTCCACTACTGGGGCGCCATGGCCATGATCGTGCTGATCGGGCTGCACCTGCTCCGGGTGTTCGTGTCCGGGTCCTTCAAGCGCCCGCGGGAGGCCAACTGGATCTTTGGCGTGATCCTGGCCGGGATCACGGCCACGCTATTCTTCACGGGGACGGTGCTCAAGTGGGACCAGGAGTCCCTGGAGGCCCTCGAGCACAACATCGAGATCGGCAAGCTCCTCGGCCGCTTCGGCTTCTGGTTCTCCCCGTCCTTCGGGGGGATCTCGTTCCTCACTCGCCTGTACGTGGTGCATATCGCGGTGCTGCCGTTCCTGTTCACCATTGTGGTGGCGATCCACCTGCTGCTCGTCAAACGTCTGAAGATGGCGCCCTCGCCGTTCCGCAAGGGCCCCGAACCCGAACCGACCCGTCCCTTCACCAAGCACCTCGCCGAGCTCGGCGCCTTGGCCCTGGTGCTGATCGGCGCGCTCACGATCCTCGCGGTGCTGGCGCCACCGCCGCACGGTCCCGCGCCGATCGAAGGGATCGAGATCACCAAGCCGCCGTGGCCGATGCTGTGGGTCTACCCGATCGAGGACTGGGTCGGGGTCGCGGGGATCCTCTGGGCCACGCTCGCGATCTTCCTTGCTCTGTTCCTGGTGCCGTTCGTGGATCGCACCCCTGAACGCAGCCCACGCAAGCGCCTCCCGATGATGATCACGGCCGGGGTCGTGGTGGCGACGATCATCACCCTGATCGTCTACGCGGCCGTGCAACCGGTCGCCTCCCACATCGGGATGGGCTGATGGGACGCCGGGTGATCGTGCTGTTCTGGGGCGCCGTCGCCGCGGCGGTGTTCTTCCTCGGCTCGGTGTGGACCACGGCGGGGCACCTGGGATCCGGTCCCCACACGCTCGCGAACGCTGCGGTGATGGGCATCGCGGTCATCGGGTTCGCGGCGACCGCCCTCGTGGCTGGCCGGATCGCCTTCGTCGTGGGCCGGGCACAGCGGCGCGCCCGGCTGACGCGTGCGGGAGAGCCCATAGGGATGGGCGGGCAGGAGGTCTGAATGGGTACCGCGACGATCCTGGTGGTCGACGATGAGCGGAAGATCCGCGACCTCGTCCGCTCGTACCTCGAGCTCGAGGGCTACTCCGTCCTCGTGGCCGACTCGGGCGAACGCGCGCTGGAATCGGCCTCGCGGTCCGACCCGGACCTCGTGGTGCTCGACCTCGGGCTACCGGACCTGTCGGGCGAGGAGGTCGCCCGTACTCTGCGGACGGCGTCCAACGTCCCGATTATCATGCTCACGGCCAAGGCCGCTGAGGACGACCGGGTCGCGGGCCTCCGCCTCGGCGCCGACGACTACCTGGCGAAACCGTTCAGCCCGCGAGAGCTCGTTGCCCGCGTGGAGGCGGTGCTGCGGCGGGCGAACGGATCGCGGGGGCACCGGCTGTCCTTCGACAGCGGGCGTCTCGCGATCGATCGCGACGCGAGAGAAGTCACGCTCGATGGCACCGTGCTCGACCTGACGCGGAGCGAGTTCGACCTGCTCCACGCGCTCGCGTCGCACGCCGGCCGGGTCTTCTCCCGGTTCGAGCTGATCAACCGGGTCCAGGGATACGACTACGACGGATACGAGCGAACGATCGATCAGCACGTGAAGAACGTTCGGCGCAAGCTGGGTGAGGACCCCAAGCATCCGCGTTACGTCCTGACGGCGATCGGCGTCGGCTACAAGTTCGGGATGAAGGCCGATGCGTAGATCGTTCGCGCTTCGCCTGGGGGCCGCCTTCGCGGGCGTCGGGATCGCGGCCGCGGCCCTGACGGCGATCCTCGTGAACGCGGCGTTCGGTAGCCGGTTCGCCGGCTACCTCGATGCCCAGCAGCAGGTCCGCGAGCAGCAGCTGGTCGCGATCCTGGCGGACTCGTACAGCCGGTCCGGCGCGTGGGACACGGGGGACCTTCGGTCGTTGACGCCGCTCGCGTTCATGGACGGCGGCACCCTCCGGCTGCTCGATGCGTCGGGACGGACCGTGTGGGCACCGAGCCCGGACCAGCTCCTGGGTCAGATGGCGGAGATGCACCGGCAGATGATGGGAGGCGGGGTCCTCGGCCCCGAGCGAGGTCTGCCGATCATGGTCGGCAGCCAGGTGGTCGGCACTGCGGAGGTGCGACTGCCGGCGACGGGCTTGCTCCCGCAGGACGTCTCGTTCCGCGCCTCGGTGAACCGGCTGCTCCTGTTCGGAGGTCTCGGGGCGGGGCTGCTCGCGTTGCTGTTGGGGATCGTGTTGGCTCGCCGCGCGACGGCCCCCGCGCGCGAGCTGGCACGCGCCGCGCGCGGCTTCGCATCCGGCGATCGTGGACGCCGCGTGCGTTACGACACGCCGGACGAGTTCGGAGAGATGGCGCGCGCCTTCAACGCGATGGGCGACGCCGTCGAGGAAGAAGATCGGCTCCGTCGGGACTTCGCGGCCGAGGTCGCGCACGAGGTTCGGACGCCGCTCGCGATCATCCGATCGCAGATCGAGGCGATCCAGGACGGCGTGCTGGAGCCCAGCGCTCCGACGGTGGGCTCGCTCCACGAGGAGACACTCCGACTCACGCGGCTGATGGGCGACCTCGAGACCCTCGCATCGGCCGAGGCGGCCGGCTTCTCGCTCGTGCCGCAGCCCACCTCCCTGAAGCCGTTGCTCGACGAGTGCGCCCATGGGTTCTCCGGGCCCTTCGAGGCCCAGGGTGTGACGCTGCACCTGGATCTCGACGACGTCGTCGCGGACATCGATCCCAACCGGATACGGCAGGTGGTCTCCAACCTGCTGTCCAACGCGCTGAAGTTCACCCAGCCGGGCGGCTCCGTGGAACTGCGGCTCCGGTCGGCCGAAGGGCAGACCGTCATCACCGTCACCGACACCGGCCCCGGAATCGCCCCCGACGACCTCCCGCACGTGTTCGATCGGTTCTTCCGCGGCCGCGGCGTCCGGGCGAGCGGCTCGGGCATCGGGCTCACCGTGGTCCGCGAGCTGGTCGAGGCACACGGAGGCTCGGTCGAGGTGTCCAGCGAGCCCGGGGCCGGTGCCACGTTCACCGTTCGCCTTCCGGGGGCCTCATCCAGACCGTTCACGGAGTTCACGGAGCCTTCACACGCGGCGCTTACGGTGGTCGGTGAAGGAGGAGATGAACGATGACAAAGCGATGGATCGTCTCGGGGGTTGCGGTAGTGGCCCTGCTCGCCGCCACCGCCGGGATCGCGTACGCCGCCGGGAGCGGGAACGCCAGCTCGGATTTGCCTGGTGCTAGCGGGATGATGACCGCGTGTGATGCCATGCACGACACCCCGGCGATGCAGGCCATGCACGAGCACATGCCCGCGGCGCTTCAGGCACGGTGCGATGCGATGCACGAGCAGATGAACAACATGATGGGTGGCTCCGGCATGATGGGCGGCTCGGGCATGATGGGCGGCTCGGGCATGATGGGCGGCTCGGGCATGATGGGCGGCTCCACGGCGACCGGCGGATCGATGGGTAGCCACCACCCGTCGACGGAGGGGTGAGAGGACGATGATGTGGGGAACCGGCTGGGGGAACTGGATCCTCGGCTTCCTGATGATGGTGCTCTTCTGGGGTGGCCTCGTCGTGCTCCTGGTCCTCGCCTTGCGGGGATGGGGCGCCAACCGACGCCCTGACGGCAGAACCCCGGACCATCCCGACGCTCGCGCCATCCTGGAGGAGCGCTTCGCCAGGGGCGAGATCTCAACGGACGAGTTCGACGAGCGACGCCGAGTGCTCGAACACGCGACTCGCTGAGACACAAGGAGAAGAGTCGAAGGCCGCCTCCGCGCCGGGGGGCGGCCTTTGGCGTTCGGTCCACCGCCGGCATCGCGTGCTCATCGCGAATCGCTCGATCCTTCACCGGCCCTTCACACGGGACGCCTACGGTTCGCTGGAGAAGGACAGGAAGGAGGTCGATCGTGACCCCGCTCGAAGGCAGGCGACCGAAGCTTCGTACCGCGCTCCTCGCTGGGGCCGGGGTGGTCGTCGTCGCGGTGACGCTCTTTCGTGTTCCGCTCGCGACGGTCTTCGCCCTCGGCGTGCTGCTGATCTGTCCTCTCCTCATGGTCGGCATGCACGGCGGCAGTCACGGCGTCGGACACACCACGGCTGACGAGGACCGGTCAGATCCGACCGATCGAGCCGGCGATGGAGGGAGCCGTGTCAAAGGACCAACGGGAGGTGCAGTCATGAGATGGATAGCTGGGTGCCCGGGATCGATCGTCTCGCAACGGAGGCTAGGCGGCTCACCGTCAACGTGCCGGTCAACCAGGCGCTTGGCGCTCGCTCTAGAGGTCCTGCGCCGGGTCCCTCGCGCTCGCCCCGCGAGGAGAAGACGTCTCTGGCGCCTCGATCCTCTTCTACATGCCCAAGGTATGGGAGAACTGCGTCCGCTCGTGGGTCGAGGAGGCGTAGCCTTCGTGCCGGGTCGAGGGCGAATATCCATTCGACCTCACGGCGGCCGGCGAGTTGAAGTCCTACGCAGACATGGTTGTGATTGACGGCACCCGCTTGGTGGCACTCTACGACGCCAAGTACAAATCGCCGGCCGAGGCCCGAGCGCGTCCGACGTCTACCAGATGGTGACCCACTGCGAGCGTCTCGGTCTGCCAGAGGCAACCCTGGTGTATCCGGGAGCGCGGCTGTTCGCGGTCGAGACCGACATGTCCGCCCAAGCTCGGCGCGTGGCTGGTGGCCGAGCATCTCGGAGTCGACGCTCGTACCCGAGGCAGGAGCCCAGTGCGGTAGTCCCGCACGCTGGGATTTGATCGGGGGGCCGCCCGCAAGGGCGGTCCCCACCGGGAGAGGCCCTCCTCGGCCCCGGGCCTGGGGCCCGGGAAGCAGGCCCGCCTATAACCAACGCACGAGAAGTGGCGGGCGGCCGAGAGGGAGTCGGAGGGGGACGTAGTAGCGATGACGGCCGGGACAACACAACCCGGCCCGAGCGAAGGGCCCCTGCTTCACCGGTGCACGGGCGAACGGGGAGGGGATCTGGTGAGTGCCCGATGAGGGCTAGGTCCGCCAGGAAGGCCGAGAGGCTGGAGAAGTCCCGAGCCCTGCAGGCCGTGCCGTACCGCAGTGCCGAGCAGGACTCGAACCGGCGCTTCCACCTCAGCGGGAGCGTCCGCTCCGGGACTGCGCATGCCTCGCGGTGAACGGCGTCGGGAAGCGGTGTGCGGGAGAACCGCATGCACCGTTTGATAGGGGGCCGCTGGCGAAGCAGCAGCTAACGGCGAGCCGGAAGCGATGCACCTGCCGGGAAACCGGTGGGATTGAGCCCGGCCGCCCACCGCCTGTCGCTGAGCCAGCGGCCTACCTCACAGGGACTCCTGGACGACCACGTCCGGCACTGCGTCCGTGCGAGCCTCGAGAGTGGCGAAGGTGACGAGAAGGTCGAAAGAGCTGGTCTCCGCCGTCGCCCACTTCGTCGGCAGGTAGCAGCCGATGGCCCACCGGGCCTCGTAGGCCTTCTTTCCTCGGGACCTTCGGTCCGCCGGTCGGGGGCCGATGAGCCCTCCTGCCCGTGCAGGCTCGGCCGTTCCATAGCCGAAAGAGGAGCGGCGATGCATCTTCGACGGATCAAGGTACTGGCGGTCGTCATCCCCGCCGCCGGACTGTTCGGGTACGAGCTCTTCCGGCACGTCGTGCTCCAGCCGGCGCTCGGCGAGACGGAATCGCACTTCGGTGAGCACGTCATCTCGAGCGTGGTGCTGCTCGTCGCCGTGTTGGCGTTCTCGTTCGGCATCTTCCGGCTGCTCGAGCGGCTGCACGACCAGCTCGTGGCGCTGAACGAGGCCGCCATCGCAGTCACGGCCGACCTCTCAGTGGACCGGGTCCTGGAACGCGTTGGGGAGCTCGCACGCACGGTATCGGGCGCGTCCTACGCTTCCGTCCAGGTCGAACGCGAGCCTCCCAGGATTGTGGCGTCCGGCAGTTCGCCTCCGAACGCCCAGACCTTGGCGCTCCCGATCGTGGTGAAGGGCGAGCGGTTGGGCGAGCTGGTCCTGCGGGATTCCAGGCACGGGCGGTTCAGGGAATCCGACCGCCAGGCCCTGGAGACCTTCGCCACGCAGGCCGGCATCGCCCTGGAGAACGCCCATCTCTTCGAGCAGGTCCAGGACCTTGTGGCCACCCGTGAGCGGGTGCGGATCGGGATGGACCTGCACGATGGGGTGGTCCAGGAGCTCTACGCCCTCGGGCTGAAGGTCGAGGATGCGGCCGAGCTGGCGAAGGCGCAGCCCGAACAGGCTGCGGCCGAGATGCGCGATGCGCAGGCCGTGTTGCGCGAGGTGATCGGGGAGATCCGCGGCTTCGTCTACGACCTTCGGGACGGCGATCGCTCGGTGGACCTCCGTCCGGCCCTTGAGAAGGTGGTGGAGGAGTTCCCATCGGGCGGCCCGGCCATCAACCTCGAGGCCATCGAAGGCGTCCGGCTGCCGGCGGCCGCCGCCGCGAACGTCCTGTACATCGTCCGGGAGGCCCTGGCCAACGCGCTGCGTCACGCGGAAGCCTCGCGCGTCACGATCCGCGCCGCCGCCGAGGAGGACTCGCTCGCCTTGACGGTTGAGGACGACGGGCGGGGCTTCGATCCAGAGGTGGAGTCGCACGGCCTCGGTATGCATGACATGAGGGAGCGGGCGGGATGGTCCCACGGGAAGCTCACGGTGCGTTCGGTGCCTGGCCGGGGAACAGTGGTACGGGTCGCGATCCCGCTCGAGCTCGGCTCTCCCGACGAGGTGATCCGGTGAGCGGAGTGTCCGTTCTCATCGTGGATGACCACGAGGTCGTCAGGGTGGGACTCCAGTCGCTCCTCGGGAGGAGGAACGACCTCAGCGTCGCCGGAGCGGTCGGCAGCGGGGCCGAGGCCGTCTCCGTGGCGGAGGAGCGACGACCCGACGTCGTCGTGATGGACGTCCGCATGCCCGGGCAGAACGGGATCGAGGCTTGTCGCGAGATCCGGTCCCTCCTCCCAGACACGAAGGTCCTCATGCTCACGTCATACGCGGACGAGGACGCCGTCCTCGCCTCGATCCTGGCCGGGGCGTCGGGGTATCTCCTGAAGGACACCACGGGCCAGGACCTGGCCGAGGCGATCCTCCGGGTCGGTGCCGGTGCATCCCTCCTCGATCCGGCGGTCACCGGGGTGGTCCTGTCCAGGATCAAGGCCGAGCGCGGCACTTCGGCCGATGCGCTGTCCGAGCGCGAGCGGCAGATCCTCGAGCTCATCGCGCAGGGGAAGACCAACCGGCAGATCGGCGAGGCCCTTTTCCTCGCCGAGGGGACGGTCCGGAACCTAGTCAGTGGGATCCTGGCCCGGCTCGGCGTGGGGAGCCGTGCCGAAGCGGCCGCCCGGTTCGCCCGCCAAGACCCCGGCGAGTCCTGAGCCCGGTCCTTGGCGCGCCGAAGACGTGACGGTCGGCCCTGACGGACGGCCCTACCGGTGGGTGGGCGGGCGGTTCACGCTTGGGACCATGGGGATCACCAGGCGAGATCTGCTCAAGGGAGCGGGGGCCGCGGCGACCACGCTCTCCCTCATGCCGAGGGCCGCATCGGCCCACGGCGAGGAGATGGACGAGGGGGGCGCGGAGCACGGACCGGCGGTCGAGTCGCAACGGATCCGCCGCTGGGTCATGGTCATCGACCTCCGGGCCTGTGACGGGTGTACGGGCCTCGGCGTCCCTCCCCAGTGCACCCAGGGATGCAACTGGGCCCGGTTCGTGCCGGAGGGCCAGCAGTGGATCGAGGTCTACCAACCGGAGGAGGGCCACATCGAGGGCATCGGGAGCAACTTCCTGCCGGCGCCCTGCATGCAATGCCAGAACGCCCCCTGCGTAAACGTGTGCCCGGTCGGGGCAACGTTCCACGCCCCTGAAGGTACGGTCCTGATCGATCAGCAACGATGCATCGGCTGCCGGCTGTGCATGGCCGCGTGCCCCTATGACCGGCGCTTCTTCAACTGGGGCGAGCCGGTGCAACCGCCGCAGGTCAAGGCCGCACCGTACGACGTCCAGACGCAGGTTCCGGCCATCAAGGGCACCGTCATGAAGTGCGACTTCTGCACCGACCGCATGGCGGCCGGGGGCCTGCCGACCTGCGTCGAGATGTGCCCGCAAGGGGCCATCTACGTGGGCGACCTGGAGGAGGGGATCGCCACGAACGGGCAGCGGATGGCCTCGCTGGACGAGCTTCTCACACAGGACGGCGTGCAGCGCTACAAGGAGGACCTCGGCACCGAGCCTCGCGTCTACTACATCCCCGGTCACGGGGAGAACGCCTCGACCGACGGAGAGAGGGCGGCGGCGTTTGCCGGGCGAGCGAACCGGGAGGCAGGCGGTCCCATGAAGGACAAGCTGGAATGGCCGTGGGCTCGGATCAACGCCGAGCTGGAGAAGCTCGGGGTCGCCGCAGTCACCTCTTCGATGGAGGGCGGCCATGGATGACGTGGTCCTGCGGCAGGAGCCGGTGGCCGAGAGCGCCGACGAGCTGGAGCAGACCGCGCTCGCCCCCCTCCGGAGGACGGGGCGAGGCTTCTACTTCCTGGTCCTGGGGCTCTTGATCGTGATCGGGATCGGTCTGTACGCATACACCATCCAGCTCCACCGGGGGCTCAGGGTAACGGGTATGGCTCCCACGTTGAACAAGGTCATGTGGGGCCTGTACATCACCAACTTCGTCTTCTTCATCGGTATCAGCCACGCCGGGACACTCATCTCCGCGATCCTGCGGGTCAGCAACGCGGGATGGCGCACGCCCATCACACGGATGGCCGAGTTCATTACGGTCGTCGCGCTGTCCGTCGGCGTCCTGTTCCCCATCATCGACCTCGGCCGGCCCGACCGCATGCTGAACGTCCTTCGATACGGTCGGTGGCCGTCGCCGATCCTGTGGGATTTCTTCGCCATCTCCACGTACTTCGTGGGCAGCGTCATGTATCTGTACCTGCCGCTCATCCCGGACCTGGCGACCTGCCGCGACCGCCTGTCCAACTCGGCGTCGCGCCCCAAGCGCTGGTTCTACCGGACGCTGTCGCTCGGGTGGAGTGGATCAGCGGAGCACAGGCGGAACCTCGCCGCCGCCCTCGGTCTCATGATGATCGTGATCATCTTCGTGGCCGTGTCGGTCCACACGGTGGTGTCGTGGATCTTCGCCATGACGCTTCGGACGGGGTGGAACTCGGCGATCTTCGGCATCTACTTCGTGGCCGGCGCCATCTTCTCGGGCATCGCGACGCTGATCCTCGTGATGGCCGTCCTCCGAAGGGTGTACCGGCTGGAGCGCTACATCACGCGGAAGCATTTCGTGAACCTTGGATATCTGCTCGCGGCGCTGTCCATGATCATGCTGTACTTCAACATCTCCGAGTTCGTCACCGCCGGGTACAAGCTGGAGGGGAACGAGCCCGTGTACCTGGGGCAGATCTTCACCGGGTCGTTCGCCCCGGTGTACTGGTTCTACGTCGCGGCCGGGCTCTTGCTGCCGGGGCTGGTGATGCTGTTCCGGCGTACCCGGACGATCGGGGCCGTCGTGACGATCGCCATCCTGGTGGACGTCTCGATGTGGCTGGAGCGATACATCATCGTGGTCGCCAGCCTGCGCGTGCCGCAGATGCCCTACCCGAACCCGGCCCACTACTTCCCGAGCTGGATCGAGCTTGCCATCACCGCGGGGTCTTTCGCCCTGTTCGCGTTGATCATCGCGATCTTCGTGAAGTTCGTCCCGGTCCTGTCGATCTGGGAGATCCGGGAGCACGAGGAGGCGGAAGCAGTTCACCCTGTCTTGACGCCGGCACCCGTCGAGGGGCTGAGCGCGAGAGGGGTGATCGGGCCATGAGGCGTCGGCTCCTGACGGTGGCCGTGCTCGCGTTCCTCGCGCTGGTCGGCCTGCCCGGAGTGGCCTTGGCACACGGTGAAATGGAGGAAGGGCCCGGACAGGGCGCGATGACGGGCCCCGGCCACGCCGAAGGGGAAGGAGGGATGGAGATCCCGAACCTGGAGGTGCTCCTTCCCGAGGAGGTCGAGCTGGGGAAGGCGATCACGATCCGGGCCATCCTCACCGACCCGCACGACGGCGCCCCGATCCCGGATGCCGTGGTGATCTTCGAGGCGCCCACGTTGTGGGGCGAGGAGTTCCAGGGCCACAGGGTGGTCGGCGCCGCCACGACCGATCGCAAAGGCACGGCGACGATCACGACGGAGCTACGGACCTCGGGCGATGTGCAGATCACCGCGGTCTTCCAGGGCGGCGGCGGCTTCGGGGCGGTCGAAGGCTCCGAGATGGTCGACGTCCATGGCGATACCCAGTTGTACGAGCCGAAGGCCGGCCTCCACATCCCGGGCCTGAACCTGTGGGTTCTCGCCGCAGTGATCAGCCTCGTGTGGGCCGTCTTCTTCGTGGTCGGGTTGAGGGTGCTCGCCATAGCGCGGCCGAGCCCGTCGGTGAGATCCGCGACCTCCGAGCCCTCGCCGGTCACCGCGACTGCCTCACCGGCGGGTTCCGGTGCGACATCGCGCCGGACGTTCCTCGGCCGCCTCTTGCCACTCGGGGCGCAGGCGAGCATCGCGGTCATTGGCGCGAGCCTCGTGACGATCGTGGCACGCTCGCCGCGCACGCACGGCAATCTCATGGCTCCCCCCACGACCGTCGACTACCACCGGACTCCCGTCGCTCATGTAGGCCAGATGATGGAGATGCGCGAGATGCCCGCGCCGCTCGACCGGGAGGTCAGTTTCTCAAACGAGGTGCTGCCGATCTTCCTGGTCAACGGCGGGCCGCACGTCGTGGCTCCCGAGCACTCCCCCCCGCCCGGCGGCCTGCGCCTGGACTCGTACGAGGGCGTGATGGCCAAGGAGGGCGTCGTCGTGTCCGGCAAGCCGGAACAGAGTGAGCTGATCGAGCACCTCCTCTCGGTCGGGATGCAGATGCCCCCGTCGCTCCCGCCCCTGCCCGAGGAGCAGATCCAGCTCGTCGTGACCTGGATCGCCCAAGGCGCCCGGGACAACTAGGACGGGGTCCCGAGGGGAGGGGGGTCTCCCGGCCTCCTTTATGCCTCTCCCTAACATGGGATACCTGGGAAAAGGTATCGGGGAAAGAGTCACGGGAGGTGGTAGCGATCATGTGGTGGGACTGGGGTGACGGCATCGGATGGGCCGGGTGGCTCGCGATGACGCTGTCGATGGTGGTGTTCTGGGGCTTGATCGTCGCCCTCGTCGTGTGGGCGGTTCGGCAGTTCCGGCCGAGTTCCGAGCGGCGCTCGGATGCGCTGGCCATCCTCGAGGTGCGCTTCGCCAGGGGCGAGATCGACCGGGAGGAGTTCGAGGGGCGCAAGGCCGTACTTCAGGGCCGGTGATAGGCCATTGTGCGGCTACACCATGCGGAAGAAGGAGCTGCCAGGATCGCCTTCGGCGGATCGAGCGGAGATCGGGCAGTCCAACGGATGGTCGAGCAGGATGGCTACTGCCTGGACATCCTCACCCAGCTCAACTCGATCTCCGGGGCCGTAAAGCCTGTCGGCCTGGGCTTCCTCGACGATCACGTCCGCCATTGCGTGCGAGCCAGCCTGGAGGTGGGCGAGAGAGACGCTAAGGTCGAGGAGCTCGTCTCGGCCGTGGCGCGCTTCGCCGGTCGGTGAGCGAGAGGCACGGGCTAGGAGCCAACTCGGCATGACCGGCGTAGACCTTCGTCACGGTCGGCGGAGCGAACGTGACCGCCTGGCCATCCCCAGACCGAACCTCGTCCTGCACACCACGCAGGCCCCCGACCTGCGGGATCGATACGAGACCTGGGACTTTCCGCCGCAGTTCGGCGTCGGTGATCAACGAATCGTCCAGCTCTTCCCGGTCTGGGCCCAGGGGAAGGCCACCAAAGCGCAGGACGCCCGCGCGATGCAGATCGAGATCACGGGGTTCTCGAACATCGCCCGGTGGCTTCCCTTCCACCACGCCCTGCAGCCCCTCGTCGCGCTGGTTGCGTTCCTGCATCAACGCAAGCTCATCAAGACGGGACTGTCGAGGCCGACCGACGACTGGCCCATCGCCGTGGACCACCTGCCGGTTCGACTATTACCGGCGGCAGGCGGGGCTCTGGCCCGAGGTCGCTGGCGTGTACGGGCATATCGAGCTCCTTGGTGACGATCATTGGGATCCGGGCGGGTTCGACTACCCGGAGTTCTTCGGCATGGTGCGGGACGTGCTAGAGGTGACGAGGACGTGCGCGTGGATGAGCTGATCAAGGGCCACCAGGCGTACAGGGACAAGTTCAAGGTCGAGAGGCGAGGATCCGGGTCCGCCGCCTCAGAACAAGTCCGACGACTTCAAGGAAGGCTGGCGACAAGCGCGGTTCGCGGCGAACAACCCGCAGCCCGTTCAGCGCGAGGGTGTCTGAAGCGCCCATAGACCTCTG
>WNGB01008537.1_pt1 | contig 14535 bp, 20 predicted proteins | sample 5400681 | NCBI WGS metagenome assembly WNGB01 (sample SAMN13153367, study PRJNA577476) | soil metagenome | isolation source: 115 cm soil or saprolite under grassland replicate 2 | place: USA:California | collected 2016-06-15 | reverse complement strand
TTCAGCTCTCCTGGCAGAGTTTCCTGATCGATCAGTGGCGCTATGCCGATTGGATTGATCGCGGGCGCACGCGCCCGACCCATCGCGAGTGGTCGCAGTATATTCAATGGGTTGCTGAAAAGGTGAACGTGGAGCTGTATATCGGCGAGGTGACCAGCATCGCGCTGACCGCTGATCAGCAGCAGTGGTGCCTGACTTGCCACTCTGAGGAAGGTGGCGCATCGTTCAGCGTCACTGGCAGCGGCCTTGTACTGACTGGCCCCGGCACGCCACTCGCCATTCCAGGTCAGCCGAAAGCGCATCCGCGAATCATGGATGGGGCCTCGTTCTGGCTGCGGAGTGCGGAGTTCGTGCAGCTACGCTCATCCGTCACAGAGCCGCTAAATATTGGCGTGATCGGCACGGGTGAAACAGCCGCTGCCATCGCCGTCGCGCTGGTGGATGCGCTGAGGGATTCCGCGTTTATCGAGATCATCAGTCCGTATGGAGTGATCTATTCGCGCGATGAGGGCTTTGAGGAGAACCGGCTGTTCTCCGACCCCGATGGCAGGCTGGCCAGCCGGTCGTTTGACCACCAGCACCAGGCGAACTGGCTGCAACTGAGCGAGCGCGACCGCCGCGACTTTGTGCGACGCACCGATCGGGGCGTCTTCTCGCTCAAAGCGATCGAACAGCTCAGTACCGCCGAGAACGTGCGCTCGGTGCGTGGCACGGTGCGGCGCATTGATGCGCTTGAGAGAAGCGTGCGCGTCGAAAGCGACTACGACGGCAAGCTGAACTACGACGAGTATGATTATCTCGTGGTCGCGCGTGGCTTTGATGCGCTCTGGTTCAGGCAGTTGCTTGATCAGGTCACCTACGCACGCCTGGCCGAGGTGACGCACTCGTTTGATCGGCACACCATCGAGCAGGCGATTTCGGAAGACCTTTCGCTCACTGGTTTCCTGCCCAAATTACACCTGCCGATGCTGGCGGGAATCGCGCAGGGACCAGGTTTCCCCAATCTGAGTTGCCTGGGCCTGCTGGCAGATCGCATCCTGGTATCTTACTAAGCTTCCGCTTTCAGCATAAGGGGCTCATGTCCAGCAACCGTGCTCATCCTCGGCGCCTGCTCGTAATGAGGAGGTCGGCAGGGCAGCGCGCTTGGCACTACTACTGGACATGAGCCATTCCCGGAGAACCCACAGTACAATCGAGTACAGCTATGAGGGGCTGTCCGTTCAACGGTCCGCCCATCAGCCACACAACAAAGCACAGCGAAGCGGCGTCAAGTGCATTCAGCTATCACGGCGGGCCGTGGCTCCCTACCGGAGAAACCCTCTCATAGGGCCTGCTCTCGTCCGTGCTGCCGTCATGCGCGATGAGCCGCTTCCGCCCCTGGTTGTTGCCTCGCCTACCTCCGCAATGAAATGATCGTGCGCCGCCCGTCTCTTTCACAATCGTCCACACGTTCGGCGGCGTGAGGCGAAACGCTCATACGCCGGCTCTTCTACCGCCAAGCCCAATCGCGAATCCGCCCTCGCGACATGCTGCGACTACTGGCGTTCCCGAGTATGTTGCGCGATGAACGCGAGCGCGGTCTCGGCCACTTCACGCCACCCGTGATCGATAGTGAGTGAGTGTCCACGATCAGGGATTTCCTTGATCTCGGTCACGCCGGGATTCGTCTCCTGCTGTTTGAAGGAGGCATGGGCAATCGCCCACGGCACGGTGTTGTCGTGCTCGCCGGAGATGATCAGCAGCGGTCCACGCTCCGGATTCTTAGTGTCAACCTGGGCTTCCGTCCACGGGTTGAGATTGGCGGTGGCTGCCTGGAAGAGGGGCGCACCGGAGCCGGGCACCGAGTACGTCTCGTATAGCTCGTGAGCTTCGCTCTCGTCTACGGCGTTGGCGAAGGCGAAACGGAACTGCTCGTAGGTCAGCGGGACGGCGCGGGTGTAGTTGAGCGGGTTGCCCAGGACCGCCGACGCCGACTTCAGCGCCGAGAGCGGCAGGGGCAGCACGCCTCGAAACGGAGCGGGATCGATCGCGACCGTCACGGCGGCGACGCCCTCCCCAGCCAACCGCTGCGCGATGAGCCCACCAAATGAATGGCCGATGACGGCGGGCTTGGTCTTGAGCTGGCCGATGGTGCTAACATAGTAATCCGTTACCTGCTTGATATGCTTGTGGGCAAAGACCTCCGGGTCGTGCTTTGCCTCCTCAACGGTTTCCGGATCATCTGGCCAGCCCGGCGCGAGCGTGGTGTAGCCCTGCGCTTCGAACAGCGCGCGCCAGCGGTCCCAACTGCTGGAAAGGAGCCACAGGCCGTGTACAAACACGACGGGCTGCAACCCCGAGTCGTTGGCTCGATCGATCTCTTGCTGTTCATGGGTCGTGAGCGCTGTCATGTGATTGTGTCGCCTTTCAGTAAAGACGCTTCTGCTGCCGACTACGTGTATTGGCATGGTCAGTTTCATATAATTGGTCTCTTTAGTTCATGGGCACTCCTTTCACCTGCCGAGTTCGTCATGATCGCTCAGCGACGCCGCAAGGAAGTTGTCGATAGCGCCGAACGGTCAGCATTGAGCCGCGCCGCCCGATAGATCGGGAAAGCTGTTGATCTGGTCAGCCTGGTCCTACGGCTGCTTATCCGATATCCCCTGCTCTCCTCAAACGGTGCGTCATGTGCCGGCCAAGCGTGCTACGATTGGGGCGAACTGCTCGATCGGCTCCCAGACCACAATGTAGGAAAAGCCGGATCGCTCGCGGCGCGCTTGCAGGGTTTCAACGATTTGATCGACGCTGCCGAGCAGGGCAGATGGGGATTCCAGGACTTGCTCGACGCTGAAGGCCTCCGCAGGAATACCCCAGTGGCGGAGCATCTGTTCGGCGGCCGATCGCTGATTATCTGTTATTGCGACCACCGGAACCAAGAGGTTTAACTCCAACGCGTCAAAGCGTTCCCCGGCGGCCTCGTGTACCCACACCAGCTTCTGTGCGGTGGCCTCGGCCGTAAGGCTGCTAAAGTCGAAGGCACCCGCCGGCGTCGTTTTGATGTTCACGCTCACGATATCCGCTTCTCGCGCGGCGATTGACAACATGCGCTGTCCGCCGCCACCAATCAGGATGGGCGGGTGGGGGCGCTGCATCGGCTTAGGCAACCCGTTGAGGTCGTGGACGCTATAGTAGCGACCCTCAAATGTGAGGGGCGTGTCAGCGAACATGCCCTTGATGATCTGCACCGCCTCGGCAAAGCGGCTGACACGCACCCCTGGTGGATCGAGTGGAATGCCGGACTGGATGTAATCCGGAAGCGCATATCCGGTGCCGAGGCCCAGCTCCAAGCGGCCATCCGAGAGGAGATCGACAGTGGCGGCTTCGCGGGCAAGCAGCACTGGATGACGAAAGTCGTTGGCCAGCACAAAGGTGCCGATTCGGAGCGTGGTAGTCACCTCGGCTGTAGCAGCAAGAGCGGGTAGCGGCGCGAGTGGATTGCCGAGGTGATCATCCACCAGCAAGGTCGAATATCCGAGAGCTTCCGCCTTACGGGCGGTAGCGATCCACGCCTCGCGTGACGGGGCACCGCTCACTTGGATCCCAAAGCGGAACGGATGTTGCTGGCCCATCCGTGCCTCCCTTCCGAACGGTCGGCGTGTCGTCAGTTCTTCTGAAGTTCAGCCAAGAACGTGAAGGTGGGAGCGTGGAGCAGGGAAGAGCTGAGTCCATGCTACAGCTCGTGTCAAGTCATTCATGGGTAGTCATGTACAAGTAGTGATGATATACTTTGGCACTGTTGATGGCAGCAGCAAGGAGCCGATGGAGCGATCGCCATGCCGTGCCCGCGATGTCAGAGCACCCAGCGCACCGACGGTTTCATCTCTTCGGCTTACGGTGACTCGGCGCAGCAAACTTACCCGTGACGGAATGGCTCGTGTCGGTCACGCTTCCCGTTTCCAGTAGCTCCTTCAATCTGTGCAGGTTTGAAGACACTTCTTCCGCCGGGAACTTTCCAATCAAACCCAGTGCCGCGCGTCCCAGTCTCCCGAGCGGTGTTTTCATCACCTCGCGAACTTCCGTCTCACCCGCCTCAGATCCCGGGGCGAAATGGATTTCCCAGGAGGTTCTCAGTCCAGGCGGACCGACGGTCTCGTAGCGGATCAACTCATTCGGTCGCTCCTCAGTTATTCTGATCTTCCAGCGCGCTCGAATGCCCAGCGGGCCTTGTATTGTCCATCGAGATGTCGTGCGATCGATCGGCTCGATGGCCATAACGTCGCCCAAGAACTTGGGCAGATTCCTAAACTCACGATAGAACTCGAAGACCGTTTGCACCGGCCGCTCGATAGTTACGCTCGCTTCTATCGTGTTTTCGTCCGGCGACAGTGACGAAGTCCTCTGCACAAGGCGCCTCCGATCGGGCATGTCCGTCCGGCTGAAGCCCTGTCCGATGCAAGAAAGACCACGAGTTCGGGGACTTCATCCTGTCTGTTCGGTCGGCCCAGTGGAATCCCGCCTCATCGGGCAGGCTCGACTCTGGTCCACAAATCGGTGAACTCGATCGTGTCGAAGAACGCGATCACCGCTACGATCTGACCATCTTGCATGTGCATGTACCACGAGTAGGTATTCTTGTAGGGCTTGCCGTCGCGAGCGGTCCCCTCGCCATCCCACAGGACAATCACCATGTCTCCGTCGGCGTAGACCCCGCGCACTGTCGGCATGAGGCGACTGGAGAGGCGTGCGTTGAACGGGGTAATCACGGTATCGAGGAAATCCTGACGGCTCGTGAAGGTCCTCGAGACAGGAGAGTTGCCGACGATCGTCCATTGCGCATCGGGCGCGAGCAGATCGAAAATGTTTCCCGTTCCATTGCGCCAGGCGTCGAAGCCGGCCTGAACAGCTTGTTTGTTGCGCGCTTCTACATCATCTTGTGGCGCGATCATAGTGCCCTCCATCAAAACTGTAAGAAGCGGATTTATTCCAGCGGCTGCGCCTGTGCTTTCGACCAAACATCAGCAAAGGCATTGTCGCCAAGAATCACTCGCGCGCCGGCGAGCGCGCCCTCGACGGCGGATTGATCGGCTGGACGCACGGGAGTACCCATCTGCACACGCAGCGCCGATGCCGCGCTGAGGAGCTGGACGGCCAATGGTGTCTGTCCTTGCTGAGCCTCCACACTGGCTAGCCCTTCCAGCGCTCCAGCCACCATTAAGCGCGGACCGACTGACCACGCGAGCCGCAGTGCTTCGGTCAGCGCCTGGCGGGCTTCAGGGAGCGCACCTTGCGCGCGTAGGACATGCCCGAGCGTAATCAGCACCTCCGCCAGACTCCCGTCGGCCTGGAGACCACGAAACAGCGACACACTCTCGTCGGCGAGGGCGAATGCGCGCACAAGGTCCCTCTCCTGGCCATCCGCGGAGTGGCCGCGATCCTGTTTGGAATCGCGGCGTTTGTCTGGCCAGGAATAACCCTCGTGGCGCTGGTGCTGCTGTTTGGCGCCTACGCCCTGGTCGATGGGATCTTCGCCGTGATCGCTGGGGTCGCCGCGCGTCGGGAGCAGGAGCGCTGGTGGATGATGATTCTGGAGGGCGTGGCCGGGATCGTGATCGGCGTGCTCACGTTTCTGTATCCCGGCATCACGGCGCTGGTCCTGCTCTATTTTATCGCGGCATGGTCGATCGTGACGGGCGCGTTTGAGATCGCGGCGGCGATCCGGCTGCGCCGGGAGATCGAGGGCGAGTGGCTGTTGGGCCTCGCCGGCTTCGCCTCGCTCCTCTTCGGCGTCCTCCTGGTGATCCTACCCGGCCCTGGCGCGCTCGCGCTGATCTGGCTGATTGGCTCCTACGCCCTGATCTTCGGCGTCCTGATGCTCATTCTGGCCTTCCGGCTGCGTGGTTTGCGAGACACCATGGAGCGCCGGGCGGCTGGCACCACGTAGGCATACTATCGGTCCCGCTCGAACGTTCTGCAACGGACGAAAGACGAACGACCAAAGATGAAGGGAGCACATTCGTCCTTCGTCGTTCGTCCTTCGTCGATGAAGCCAAGAATTTGAGAGTCCAGACTATGCTTCCGCTCAAGGACACCCTCCCCGCGCGTTCGTTCCCGCTGGTCAAGTGGCTGCTGGTAGCAGCGAACGTCGTGCTGTTCCTGGTCGAGCTGTCGCTCGGCCGGATGCCGATACGCTCATTGCCGCGCTGGGCGTCGTGCCGGCGCGCCTCCTGTCTGCCGAGCAGATCGCCCATGCCCTCAAAAAGCATCCGGCGAAGGGACCGTCTTGGTGCCACATTATGACAATGCGTAATTGACGTTTGTTGGCTGGTATCCGACTGAACGACAGCGCATTCCGATGCGCACAAGATCTGCATGGCTGCCTGGGCACAAACGTCAATTACGCAGTCTCGACTTTGAGCGTAACTGCCAGGTATGACATATCGAGACACAACAATAAGCTATTGGTCCACCTCGTGTGCCGATTCGAACACCTGACTGTTACCGGTATCTTTTCCAGCGATCGAATTCGTCGCTTAAGTGCATCATTTGGCCCGTTGGTGCAGTGATCATAGCTCACTTTAGGCGCCATTTCACATCGATTCAGCCCATTCAGTTCACGTCCAGAAAATACCGGTAACAGTCAGATCCGAACACAGGGCATGATAACAACGAGCCGCATCTGGGAAAGGACACAACACTATCCCTATTGACGGAGCGCCTACAATGATGCTGTTGAGTCCGGCCAGCGGATATTCCCTCGGGCACGCGCGAATCCGAGGCAATGCCGCACCTTTCCGCACCTAGCAAGGAGGGCAACCAATGCAGATTGAGGCCAAGCTCCAAGCACTCGGGATCGTGCTGCCTGAGGCTCCAAAGATCCCGCCTGGGATCAAGATCTCCTTCGCATGGACGCGCGTGCGGGGCAATCGAGTCTACGTGACTGGCCACGCCGCGCAGAACCCCGATGGCTCGCCAGCCGGACCATTTGGCAAGGTGCCATCGGAAGTCTCACTCGAACAAGCCCAGGCGGCCGCGCGAGGACCGATGGTCGGCGTTCCGGCTACGGCCAGCATCAGACACACCCAATTGAGGTACAATGGCAACTCCCGATCTGAAGGAGCTTCCGTTCCCTGTGAATACCGCGGCCCCTGATCGACGGAATGTATCACGCACGCGGGTCGTGTTTGGAGAAGCGATGCCCACAGAACCAACCACACGGCCGTCGTCCGACCGCCAGGATCAACCCACCGCTCGTCCGTCGGTGTTTGAATCCATCAAGGACGAACAGAGCATGGAGCGCATGGTATTTTTCAGTGATGCGGTCTTCGCGATTGTGATCACGCTTATGGCGCTAGAGATTCGCCTGCCCCAAGCCAGAGCATACGCGACCGAAGCGGCACTCCGCCAGGCGCTGCTTGAGCTTGCGCCCGCCTACCTCGCCTACATCATTAGCTTTGGCGTGGTCGGCCTCTCCTGGCTGGGGCATCATCGCAAATTCCGCTTTATCACCCACTACGATGCCATTCTGCTCCGCATCAATCTGGTCATGTTGATGGTTGTTGCCGTCGTGCCGTTTATGAGCAGTCTACTCAGCGAATATCACTATCGGACAGTGATCGTCCTCTATGCCGGGACGATGCTTGTGGTGGCGCTCCTCTCGGCCTTGCTCAGCTGGTACGCCCTGCGGCGTAATCTGGTGGAGCGCCCATTGACCGCACAAGAACGTGGGTTATTCCTCGACGAGCCGCTCAAGGTTGCTGGGGTGTTTCTCCTTTCGATCGTGCTCGCACAATGGAATACGCAGGTGGCAATATGGTCGTGGCTCATGATCGTGCCCGCGACGACCGACATTCGGATACCGAGGATCGGTGCCAAGGCGCACGGACATAGGAAAGAACGGTAGAAGGGAATTTTTGCATTACGCCTTATGGTTTGCCGATCTGCTCGAAACCGAGCGATTTCCAGAACCCGCACCCACGCGGGTCGATGCAGTCCTCCGTCACGTTCTCACCAGCTCCCGCCCCACAACTGGGGCACTCCAAGGCCTCACGAGCTTCCGCCACACACGACCCACACACCGCCTCTTCCGGCCGCCCGCCCGCCACACCAAACAGATGGCGAACGTGCCCACACTCGGGGCAATCCCCGATCCTGACCTCCACCATCCCGTCGGGTGGTGTGACACTTTCCGTGTCGGTGTAGAGCGTCGCGAGTTCCTGGAGGTTGCTATCCGCCGTGGTCAGGTGCTCCATCCCGTGGAGCATCGGCTCGGTGATCAGGTCGCCGAGCGCGCCGGTCTCCCTACCTAATTGGTTGAGCGCCTGATCGATCTCCTGTAGGCGGAGCACCGTGACCGCAAGCTCCGCCGCGAGCGTGGCCAGCCGCGTGCGTAGCTCCTGTTTCATATCGTTCTCCTAAAACGTAGGTGTGTATCATACCTATCATCTAACCACCCGTAGTATATCTCCTCTCCCATCCTGGTGTCAGCTGAAGCAACTGCCCGAGCCGGCCCAGACCGCCGTCCGCATCAGCCTCAAGCTGGCACGTGCCGCGCTGGAGACAGCCCAGCGCGAGGTCGCGGGCCTGTCGCCCGAGCCGGACGGTGATGGCGCGGCCCCGACGGGGGTAGCGAAGAACGTCCCGATCCCGCTGCGCGAGGACGAGCTGATCGCCCTCCAAGCCGCAGCCTAGTCGTACATATGGGGTGGGGGGCGAATCATCACCCCCACCAGAAAGGATAGAACCCTGATGACGCCGATGATTACCCAGATGATTGCCCAGGCGAACGAACGGGCGCGGCGCGAGCCGATCCCCACCGACGACCTGGCTGACGCCCTGGCGTTCGAGTTGTTTTTGAGCGTCCTCCGTCAGCCTGCCCCACTGCGGATATGCGACGACCGGGGGCGGGTGTTCCGCCTGATCCAGGAGGACGCACCCACGACAAATGGCGGCCTGTTCCAGCAGGAGCGCGGCCGGGACCGGGTGTGGATGTCGGAGGGCTGCATGACCTGGCTCCGCGAAGGGAAGGGCGTCGCCATCGATCGCTCCGGGCCACGCCAAAACAGCAAGGTGATCACGCGGACGTACCGCGTGGTGAGCGAGTAAGGAATGACGATGACCACACGACCCAGCACACTCCCAGCCACCGTGGTCTGCAACGCTTGCGGCAGCCGCAGAAACATGTCGGACTGGCCGGTCCACCTGGCCGACTGTGACGGAGCCGCACTCTCTGGCGCCACCCGCTTGTATGAAGGAACTCCCACGACTATGAGCGACACCACCACCCAGACGACAGGTCGCGCCGCCCAGATGGAGCGGTTGCTCGTGGAGCTGCGCGCCCAGGTGTACGCGCTGGGACTCCAGGCGAGCGCCGTGCTCGAGCGGCGTGACGATGGCAGCCCGATGATCACGATCACACTAAGCAACCGCCGCGGGGAAGTCACCACGCTGGAGGTCGGGCCACACACCCCCCGCCATGCCGACGATCGCGAGCCGGGCCTGCTGAACCTTTGTACGCTCGACCACAACGGCTATTTCGAGAGGAGCGGGATCGTGGCGGAGTTCGATGGGTGGGAGGCTTTGGGCGACCTCGACCTGAGTGCGTATCTGGCGCAGCTGGCCTATGACCGCTGGATGGGCCGGATGGAGTCGGCCGCCGCCGCCTATGCGCACGGGGGATACTGAGGGGGATCGGTGCTGATCATCAGCACCGATCCTCCAAACCCACCCGCAAGGAATGCGGGCGATCGGCTTTTGTAGGGGCAGCACACTGGAATGCGGAAGTAGGTGACGGATGCACAAGACTGATTTTCCGTTCGACTGAATGGCGCGCCGTGGGAGCTTATGCGGGTGGGGTGGTACCCACCGCGGGAGGTGCGAGGTGAGTGAACCGATGGACACGACCGCTGTCATGGCGGCGATCGCCCGCCTGGAGGCGCAGCTGGCCGAGAAGGACATCGAACTGGGGCGGCTCAGGTCGCAGTTGGAGGAACGCGACGAGCAGCGCGATATGGCCTCCTGGGCCTGGACACGCCACGAGATCGCAGACGTGGATACCCACCCCGATCTGCCGCTCCCGCGCTTGCAGATCGACGTCGCGCCGAACTGGAAGGGCTGGCACGAGTTCACCGTGGTGCTCACGCTGCGGCGGCGGAACATGTACGGCAAGGTCGTGGGTATCCCGCTGATGGCGACGACCATTCAATCGTCCTCGGGGGACGTGCCCACCGATGGGCGGAGCGATGCCATCTACACGGGCGGTGTCGGGATGGAAGCCCGCCATATCGGGGTGACAACACAAAATGGATCCCGCTGGCGTAATGGCTACCACTTGTGCTGACCATGGACAGTAGCGATCGGATGTGATCACGCCTCGTTCGACATCCGACGGCCGCCCATCGCAGACCTCGGTCGTCGTGTCGGCAAACTCGATCGTGGCAGGATCAATATGTCAGGAATACCCAACATTAACCTCGGGATCACCGCGCACCACCCGTCCATTCGGGATGCGCGGTGCGGCTTCGCCCGCCAGGAGCTTCTGCGCGATCGCAATATCATCCGGCTCGGTCAAGCGAAACCGGTACTCTTCGGCGTCGGCGACTCGCACGGTGACTACAACGCCCGTTGGCGCAGAAGGCGGTTGTGCGGGAGCCACCGTCCCGCCGCAGGCGGACAGCATGATGGCTATCCATACTATCAGAACGGGGCATCTCTGGGCCATGTATGGTCCTCAATCTCGTTGCTATCGTTGCTTTGGTCGCACTCACCCGTTCACACGTCAAGTTCGCCTGGCACGATCTGATCCAGATAGCACCAGATCCATGTCTCCCCCGGCTCAATCGATCGGATGAGTGGGTGGCCGGCGTGCTGAAAATGCTTGGTGGCATGTCGGTTTTTGGAATCGTCACAACAGCCGACATGCCCGCAAGAGAGGCACATTCGTAGATGGACCCACTGATCGCCGGTCTTGATACAGTCCTCGCACACGTACTTGTCAGTCTGCGTGATCTTGATTTGGTCAAGATGCATACACTGCTGTGTCATTGATGCCTCCCGCTGCTCGGCAGCACCTGTAAAACAGGACTATAGATTGATGTTTGCTGTTTGTAGCTCCTACTTCACGTTGCGGATTCGAACAGAACCAACAAAATGACAAAGACCAGCGGCGCCTCGCCGACTCATCCGCTTGCCAGGTAGCGATGTACGAGCGCCACCGCCATCGCGCCCTCGCCCACCGCCGAGGCGCAGCGTTTGATCGAGCCATGGCGCACGTCGCCGGCCGCGAATAGGCCAGGCATGCTGGTTTCGAGCTCGTACGGCTCGCGGGTGAGCGGCCAGTGCGCCGGGCACCGTCCGTTGCGCACCAGGTCGGGCCCAGTGACCAGGTAACCGCCCGCGTCGCGCACGATGCCGACCTCAGTCGCCCAGTGTGTCTGTGGCTCGCCGCCGATGCAGACGAACAGCCAGCGGGTCGCCACTATGTGCGACTCGCCGGTGGCACGGTGAGTCAGCGTGATCTCGCGCAGAACGTCGTCGCCGTCCAGCGCCGCTACTTCGGTCTGGGTCAGCACATTGACATTGGGCGTGGCGGCGATCCGGTCGATCAGATATTGCGAAAGCGTGCTCTTCAACGATTCGCCGCGAATAACGATCGTGACGTGGCAGGCGGCCTGCGCGAAGTGCATCGCCGCCTGGCCGGCCGAGTTGCCGCCGCCGACCACAAAGACATGCTCGCCGCTGGTCAGCGCGGCTTCGCTGGCGCCAGCGCCGTAGTACAGCCCGGCGCTCTGGAAGCGCTCCTCGTGCGGCAGCCCGAGCCGACGATAGGCCACGCCAGTGGCGCAGATCGTGGCGCGGGCAACGATCTTCGTGCCGTCAGTGAGGTAGGCACCCATCTGGTGCGGCGTCCAGTCAGCGCGCACGCCCTCGCGCGCCAGCAGGATCTCGGCGCCGAAGCGGGACACCTGCTCGCGCGCGCGCTCGGCCAGCTCGGCGCCGCTGATGCCATTCGGAAAACCCAGGTAATTCTCGATCCGCGAGCTGCTGCCAGCCTGGCCGCCGAGCGTGTAGCGCTCGATCAACACGGTTTTGAGCCCTTCGGAGGCGCCGTAGACGGCGGCGCTCAGTCCAGCCGGGCCGGCGCCATAGATCGCCAGGTCGTATTCAGCGCGCAGAGGGGTATGGAACCAGCCGAGTTGCTCGGTGATCTGCCGAACCGTTGGGCACTCCAGGCGGGTGCCATCGGCGAAGACGCACACCGGCAGTCGTGTGTCCGCCAGATGCTCGACGCCCGCATCCGAGCGGGCCTGCGCGTCGGTCGCCAGCTGCACCCACGCAAACGGCACATCGCTGCGGTACAGGAAGTCGCGAATGGCGTAGCTCAGCGCCGATCCCGGTGGCCCAAAAATCGTGACCAATGGCACTGTAGTGACCGCTTGCTCTGCCATCATCTCCTCCTCTCCAACTCATTCAGTCACGCGAAGCTGCAGCAGCCGCGTGCCGCTGAAGTCGACCCAGTAGCGCTGTGGCCCGTGCGCTACACGTATCAGGGCCTCGCCGCAGCCTGGGCAGCGGATGATCGTCCCCATCGCCGTGGCGTAGACGACGGCCGCGCCGATCGGACCGACAGCGTCGCAGTGGGCGCAGATCACTTCAGCCGTGGTCATCTCGAACGCAAAGATCTGCCCGAGGACGCCGCCCGCGGCATTACCGTCGAGGTGCTGTTCGTCATTGGTCATGCTGTGCCTCCACTTGGTCCAAACCGCTCAGTCTTGACGCGCAAAGGGTCGTGACCGAGATCTATCAGGGCCGACGCCACCCTTTCCACCAGCGCGGTCGGGCCGCAGACGAACGCCAGTGGTCGCTCGGGCGGCGGCCAGGCCACCTCCGCCAGCAGAGCGCGGTCGATCCGCCGCCGATAGCCAGTCCAGCCCGGCGGCTGGCCCCGTGTGAGGGTGTGCACCACCCTCAACGTAGGATCGGCCGCGGCCAGCCGCGCCAGCTCCTGGCGGTAGATGATCTCGTCGAACGCGCGCGAGGAATACAGCAGGCGCGTCGGTACGGTGCTCTGCTGCGTGGCGCGGTGGCGGAGCATCGCCATCAGCGGGACAACGCCCGAGCCTCCAGCTACGAGCAGCAGCGGCCCATCTGCAGCGACCTGCCATGTGAAATAGCCGCCGATCGGCCCGCGCAGCGCCAGCTGATCGCCCCTCTGCAGCCCGTCGGTCAGGTAGGGCGATACTTCGCCCTCGTCCAGCCGCTCGACCGTCAGCACGACCTGGCTCGCTTCCGGCAGCGAGGCGATCGAGTAGCTGCGCTCGGCCTGGTAGCCATCCTCGGCCGTTAGACGCACGTCCACGTGCTGGCCAGCAGTATGGCCAAGCCAGCCGCGCACATCGAGCACCAGGCTTTTGGTGCGCAGCGTTTCGTCGATAATCGCCACCACGCGCCCGATCTGCCAGATTAATCGCCCTGGTAGCGCTGTTCTTTCCATGGATCACCGTAGTTGTGGTAGCCGAGCGATTCCCAGAAGCCCGGCTGGTCGTCCGCGACGATGCGCAGGCCGCGCACCCACTTGGCACTTTTCCAGAAATACAGGTGCGGCACCAGCAGTCGCACCGGCCCGCCGTGCTCGAGTGGCAGCGGCGCGCCATCGTAGGTATCGACGATCCATGCTTTGTTGCCGGTCACATCGGCGAGCGGCAGATTGGTGACGTAGCCGCCGTCGCAGAAGGCCAGCACATACCCTGCCTGCGGCTTGGCAGCGCCTAAAATCGTATCGAGTGAGAACCCCGACCACTTGCTGTCGAACTTCGACCACTTGGTCACACAGTGAATGTCGGCAGTAATCGGCTGGCGCGGCAAGGCCTGGAATTCGTCCCATGTCCAGCGCTGTGGCGTCTCGACCACACCGACCACAGTGAAATCCCAGCGATCTTTGGGCGTGTAGGGCGTTGGCCCAGCCGAGAGCACCGGAAAACCGTCGGTGAGATACTGCCCCGGCGGGAGACGAGCGGCCTGCTCCGGATCACGCCGACGGCCCAGAAAGCCGCGTGAGAAAAATCCCTTTGCCATACGAATTCCTTTCGTCGACTGATGAACTGACCAGCGCTGCCTTCGCGTCATATGCAACCACCATTGGATCGGGTTAGCGTGCGTTCAACGAGGCAGTGAGGTCGCGCGTCACTTTCGGCGCCAGGATCTCGCGCCGCACGCGGACATTGAAGGCCGGATGGGCCAGAATTTTCGCGTGCCAGTCGTGCGGCCGGTAATCCTTATTCCGGCGCATGTTCGCCGACCAGTGTTGTGGCGTAAGGCAATGCTTCAAGGCGCTCGATGGGAATCGGTTGGCCCGACACCTCGCTATAGCCATAGGTACCGGCTTCGAGGCGGTGAAGCGCACGTTCGACATGTGCTAACGTCTGCTTCAGCCGCGCAAGTTCATCCATTGCCTCCTCGCGAGCAAACAGCATATTACCATCATCGCCCTGGTCACCGACGGCGTCGACGATTGCGTCCGGCTCGGCGATTTGGCGCTGTACGTCGGCAGTCTCAGCCCGA
>WNGB01008531.1_pt1 | contig 14538 bp, 11 predicted proteins | sample 5400681 | NCBI WGS metagenome assembly WNGB01 (sample SAMN13153367, study PRJNA577476) | soil metagenome | isolation source: 115 cm soil or saprolite under grassland replicate 2 | place: USA:California | collected 2016-06-15 | reverse complement strand
CGCCATGCCAAGGACGTGCTCGGCCAGTAGGCAGGTCAGCCTTTGCTAGGCTAGCCGAGCACGGGGGTGTAGCTCAGACCGGTAGAGCACTGCCTTCGCACGGCAGGGGTCAGGGGTTCAAATCCCCTCACCTCCACCATCGAGCCCTTGTGTCAACCGAGCAGGGACGCGAAGGGCTCTTCGTACTCGAAGTCGGCGATCGCGTCGTCCCGAACGCGGATCGTGCGGAAGAACGCCCGGTTCCACACCTTCCGGACCTCGGGCCTGGCCTTCCGGTAACTGGCCGCACTGTCCTTGGCCAGGTCGAGCGCGAGGTCGATGACCTGCTTCGCCTGCGCCAGCTTCTCCCCGTCGTTCGCGAGCTGCGATTCGGCCTCCGCCACCTCGGCGTTGATCCCGGCCTGCTCGCGCTTGAGGGTCGCCACATCGATGGCGTCGGCGTAATAGGCGCGCAGGAGCTTCTCCCGCTCGTTGGCGAGCTGGCGGAGCCTCCTAGGGAGGAAACCGGCGGACGCCGCCTGGTGCCGCTCGCGCTCGGCGACCTCGACACGGAGAACCTGTTCGAGTCTCTTCTGGGAGCCTCGGCGGGATCCGGACTCCTTCGTACAGAGACTCGACCTCTCGCTCGAGCTCAATCGCCGGGACGTAGCGGCCCTGGGAGCAGCGCGTGCGCCAGGTGTTCCGTCCAATGCAGCGGAAGTAACCTAAGCGGCCCTTGGCAACGGCGTAGTACATCTTCGAGCCGCACTCGGCGCAGACGAGCGTGTCCTTCAGGTAGTGGTCGTGCTTCAGCTCCGCTCCCCGCCGGAGGAGTGTGCGCCCAGGACGCTCTGCACCCTTTCGAACAGCGCACGGGAGACGAGCGGATGGTGGATACCTTCGCGCTCCACGCCCCTCCAGCGGACGACGCCGACGTAGACGGGGTTCCGGAGCATCCGGTGCACCGCGCTGATGCCTAGCGGGTTGCCGAGCCGGTTCCGAAGGCCCTTCTCCGCTAGCTGCCCGGTGAGGGCGGAGACGGAAAGGGAGCCGGCGGCGTAGCGCTCGAAGGCCCAGGCGACGAGCGGTGCCTGTTCATCGGGCTCCAGCACCGACTGACCGCGGCGTCCGGGACCGTCCCTGCGCACGTTCCGGTAGCCGAACGGAGCGCGGGCCGGCCAGCCGCCTTGGGCCGCCTTCTGGTCCATGCCCTTTCGGATCTCCTGGCCGAGGTTGGCGGAGTAGAACTCGGCGATCGAGGCGAGGATCCCCCCACGAGCTTGCCCGAGGCCGAGTCCTCCAGGCTCTGCTGACCGAGTGAAGCTGCACGCGCGCTTTCCGAAGCGCCGCTCGGACCGCGGCGTGGTCCTCGAGGCCGCGACCGGTTCAAGTGCCGGGAGTGCCCATATGGGTCGCCGGACGCTACGGGAAGGCGAAGCCGTTGCGTCGAGCGGCCCGATTCCAGGGATTCTTCCCGGTCAATCTCGAGCATCCCGACCAGCTCGCCGAGATGATCGCGGAACTCACCGCGCTGCGTCGAGAGATCGGCAAGGACGTGACTGAGCCGTACGACGTTGTCGCCGCCCTGCCACTGGACACGGACCCAGCACCATACGCATCGGCGGGTGCGACGTGATGGACGGTGGAGTTCGCGTGGGATGAGGTGTCGGTGGAGCAGGTGCGAAGTGTGATCCGCAACCGGCCGGCGCCGGCGGTCGCCTAGTCGGAAGGCAAGTCGGAAAGACGCCCTGCGGACCGTGCGCTCCAATGAGATCAGCGAAACTGGCTAGCGGTGGAGGAATCGGGGAGACTCCACGGATTCTCTCCGATTTCTCCTCGTGCACCCAACTGGACAGTACTCGAAGAAATGTCCGCAGGTAGATGGCATGTGCTTTGCCTCTCCGCCCGTCACGCGACGCTTCGGCGGGAGGGATACCGAAGGCGCGACCACCGATGACGGGTTCGATCGCGTCCATGACCGTCGGTTGGGAACGACGAAGCTGCCGGCAAGCGGAAGCCATGGTCGTGGGGCAATCAGGTAGCCGCCGAACATGCCCCAGGCTCATCGCAAGCCCTCCCCGATGGGCTCTGCGATCTCCGCCCGGCCGGGGCTTTGGCCTCTGCGAGGTCCCTACGTCTTCTCTGAAGTGGTCGGGTCGACTCGCCGACGCAACCAGTGGTGGCGACGCTCTCCCAGGCCACGAAGGAACCGGTCGCGCGGGGGTTCAGGAATCTGGAGCCGCCCATCGACGATTCAGTTGGTGAGGGGAGTTCGAGGCACGACCGGCATGGTGGCGCCCTTCCTCATCACTGACCGACGAAGCGGGAGACGTCGAGCCCGAGGTCGTGGATCCGGGCACGCAGTCGTGGCTGATTGCCTCTCGGACGAAGGCCGAGTCTGGCGAGGACCCGCGCGAGCGAACGGGAGACGGCGACCGCAGCTCGGATCTTGGCGTCAGAGATGGCCGCAGCACGCGCCCTCGCGGGACCCGGCGGAACTGGTCGGTCTAAAGGCCCGCTCGTGATCGAGCGCCGAACGCTCTCGTAGTTGCCGCTGACGGCGCCAGTCCGAGCTCGATCAGGATCTCTCGTATGGTCCGTGACGTTCGGACGGCGTCGCGAGCTGTCGTCGGTGCATCTCCTCCGCCCCATCGGGTGTGATGCCAGACCGTGCCGACAACACGCAGCCGTGCCTTCGTGGCCCATCCTCAAGCGGGTCCTTACGGATGCCGATTCCGAGTCCGAGCTCGCTCGCCGTGAGCGTCGGCAGTATAGGGCGGTGACAATGGTTCGGGAGGTGGCCGCGCCCAAGCAAGCGGCTCCACTGGACGCGCGATCCGAGGTGCGGTCCCAAGATCAGGCACGCGGTGTTCCGCCTGAGCGCGAGGCGTCCTTCGACCGCCGGCGCCGGGTCGCACCGTTCGGGCTGGTGGCCGTCGCCGTCGGGTTCAACCTGTGGGTGCTACGCGCCGAGATCCTGCCTGTCCTGAGCCTGGGCGACGGCAGCGTGCACCTCTCGATGGTCCGTTGGACGCTCGAACGCCTCCGCGAAGGCCACCTGCCATTCGACGGCTGGTACCCGTACCTGGGCCTCGGATCCTCTCTCTTCCACCACTACCAGAGCCTGCCCCACGTCCTCACCGGAACCCTTAGCCTTGCGATCGGTCCGGAGCGTGCGTACTTCGCGATGCAGTACCTGCTGCTCGTTTCGTGGCCGGTCAGCGTCTATCTCGGAGCGCGACTGCTCGGGTGGGAGCGATGGGTGGCGGGTGGCGCCGCGCTGCTGTCGCCGCTACTCGCGAGCACGCCGCTCTACGGGTACGAGCTTCAGAGCTACGTGTGGGGCGGCTGGGAGCTGTGGTCGCAGCTCTGGGCGATGTGGCTCTTGCCGATCGCGTTCGGGCTCACCTGGCGAACCGTTAGCGGTCGCGAGCCGACGAGGTATGCGGCGAGCGCCCTCGTCCTCGGCCTGACCGTCGCCTGCCACTTCCTGACCGGCTACCTCGCCTTCCTCGTTCTCGGCGTCTGGGTGCTGATCCGGCCGAGCGCGTTCCGACGGAGGCTGACGCGCGCCACCGTGGTCGGGACCGGCGCCGCCCTGTTCGCCTCGTGGGTGTTGGTGCCGGCACTCCTGGATGCTCGATGGGTCAGCCAGAGCGCATTCCGGCAGGGGAGCGAGCTGTTCGACTCGTTCGGCGCTCCCAAGGTCCTGGCCTGGCTGTTCACTGGCCAGCTCTTCGACGCGGGGCGACCGCCGTTCGTCTCGGTGCTCGTCGTCATCGGAGGGGCTGTGTGCATCGCCCGCTTCCGTCGCGACGAACGGGCGCGCGCCCTGCTCGGCGTCATGACGCTGAGCCTCGTGCTGTTCTCCGGACGGCCCACGTTCGGGCCGATCATCGGGCTGTTGCCGGGGAGCGACGACCTGCTCCTGCACCGCTACATCATGGGCGTCCATCTTGCCGGCCTGCTGCTCGCCGGCGTCGGCCTCGCCTGGATCGGATCGTCCGTGCCGGCGTTGCTCCGCGGACTCGCGTCGGCGGTCGCTCCCGCGACGGCGATCGCGGCGACCGCCGCATTCCTGTTCGCGATCTCCGCGCCCGCCTGGGCCGAACGGTGGACGCTCGCCCGCTCGACCGCCGCCCTGATCCACGAGCAGCGCGCGTTCGACGCGACCGAAGGTGAGGATGTCCGAACACTGATCGACATCGCGAAGGCCAACGGCCCCGGTCGGATCTACGCGGGGCTGTCGACGGGCTGGGGGATCCGAGAGCGGCTCGGCCACGTGCCCGTGTTCCACGCGTTGCTCGAGCACGATGCGGACGCGATCGGGTTCGTGCTCCGAACCACCTCGCTGTCCTCGGACCTCGAGGTCGAGTTCGACGACTCGAGCCTCGAACACTATGAGCTGTTCGCGGTGCGCTACCTTCTCCTCTCCGACGACCGACGACCGCGGGTTCCGGCTACCCTGCTCGATCGGCGGGGCGGCTACACGCTGTGGGAGGTCGAGACCGGCGGCTACATCGACGTTGTCGACACGGTTCCGCCGCCGATCGAAGCGGACCGGGTTGACCTGCACGACCGGGCACTCCCCTTCCTGTCATCCGCATCGCTGGAAGAGGCGAGGTACCCGCTCGTCGCGTTCTCGGGGACGCCGGCGGGCGAGCCTACCCTTCCGGACGATGCGGTGGCGCCGGGCGCGGCCGGCGCGGTCGAGTCTGAAGAGGCCTCTCCGGCCGACGGCGAGTTCACCGCCGAGGTCGTGGCGAACCGGCGGGCGGTCGTACTCCTGCGATCGTCCTTCGACCCGCGTTGGGAGGTGACCGTCGACGGCGAACGCGTGGAGCCCTACATGGTCGCACCGAGCTTCGTCGGCGGGAACGTCCCTGCGGGGCGCCACACGGTCACGTTCCGGTACCGATCGTTCCCTCGGTACGACGTGCTCTTCGCGATCGGCGCGCTGACGATCGTCGCCCTGTGGACCGGTCCGCGCGTCCTCGCGCGCAGGCGTTCCCGAGGTAAGGGTGAGGAACGCAGCCAGGCCCTCGGCGACCGAGCCGGCGGCGGATGGTAACCAGCGATCATCGACTGCAGCTAGCGCGTTCGTAGGATCGGGCCTCAATCTCGTCGGAGGTTTGGTCCATGCTCTCGCCTTCGCGTACGGGTGCCTGGTTACCGTCCCGGGTAGTGGTGGACTTTCGCGGTGAACTTTCCGGACTCCTCGGGTTCGTGTGGGTCCTGTGACGGCTGTTAGTTCCGTCCCTGACGCAGGCCTCACCGTGCCCCGGCGCCCGCTTCCAGCGTCTTACCGACAGTCGATACTTCTAGGTGGGGGCAGGGCCGACCGCGATCGGATCTGGACCGAGGATGATGCTGATGGCTACTCTGGGGGCTGAACGAGCTGGAGGCGCAAGCCGTCTATTGCTCGAGTGGGTGATGGCGAATGTCGTCGGCTTTACCGCCGGCGGCGCGATCGCCGGAACCATCGTTCGGGCGATGGAGCAATCCCATTACGGGGTCGCGACTTCGATAGCCGAGGCGGTGCTCATCTCGATGCGCGCCGCTGGTACAGCGCTGGTGGTGTATGGAGCCGCCGTCGGAACGGCACAGTGGCTCGTAATTCGGGGAAGGTTGAGGCGGGTGGGCTGGTGGGTCCCGGCAACCAGCGCGGGATGGGCATTGGCCGGTATGGTTGCGGGGATCCTCAGCGGGGCCATGGGTGGCGCAGTGACCGGCATCGGCCGCGATGTCGGAGCGTGGGGATTCGTCGTGGCGGCAGCAATGGGCATCCTGGCCCTAGGTTTCCTGCCCGCCACGTTCCAATGGATGATGCTGCGACGACAGGTTCATCATGCGAGGCGGTGGCTCCTGGGCGCTGCCGGGGCGTTTCTCGTGGCGGCAGGCGTAGCCGCAGGGGTCGTGAGGTGGGGCCTGGTCAGCGTGGTCGGGTGGCTCCGGCCTGAGGACTTTCCCTCCGCCAAAGCCGGGGTGTCATTCGGAGCGGTTGTGGGGCTCCTTTACGGAGCCATAACGGGTTTGATACTTCGACAGCTCCCGTCCAGAGCGCCCGCCGCGACCCTCACGGCGGAGGTGGGATCACCGACCGGGTAATGGCCACTCGCCCCAGCGCGAGACGCCTTCTCCGTTCCCGTCCGGTGTACGGATAAGGAACGATGTCCGCGGCTTGAGAAGATGGACGGTCTGTTCGAGGGGGAGGAGGCCGTCCTGCACGTGATGGGATAGGAGATAGAGGCCCCGAACCGTAACGCGTCCTGGTTTCGTGGCCCCCGCGACTTGGCGGCCCGCTCGTCCGCCGGTCTGAGCGACGAGTGCGAGTGTCAGGCCGTCTCGATGTCAGGTCCAGGGCTCTTCGAGTGGTGTGTGGGCACCTCGCCGACGACGCTCGTTCCATGACCCGGCTCGCTCGTCACTTGCAGCCCGCCGCCGATCGCTTCCAGTCGATCCGCCATCCCCCGCAGCCCGGTTCCGGACGCGGTGCCGCTGTCGAACCCTCGCCCGTCGTCGGTCACCTCGAACCGGAGATTCCCCGCGCGCTCCGACAGGAGCACGGTCACGCGGCTCGCGTCCGCGTACTTGGCCACGTTGTTGAGCGCTTCCAGCACGCAAAAGTACACAGCGGATTCCACGTCCTGCGTGTACCGCCCCGTACCATCGGAATCGATCGAGACCGCGACCGGCGACTTTCGCGCCTGCGCGTCGAGGGCGGCAGCGAGTCCCCTGTCAGCCAGGAGTGGCGGGTAGATACCGCGAGCCAGATCCCGCAGCGTTTCCAGAGCATCGACGGCATCTGCCTGGAGCTCCGACATGAGGCGATGCGCTTCGTCCGGGTTCCGATCGAACATTCCCTCGACGAGGCGCTGCTTCACGGTCAAGGCGACGAGCTGCTGCTGCGCCCCGTCATGGAGGTTGCGCTCGAGCTTCCGTCGTTCCTCATCCTGAGCAGCCACAAGTCGCTGGCGGGACGCGCGGAGCTCTTCGATCAGCCGGGCGTTCGAGAGGACCAATCCTGCCTGCGCCGCGAGATCGGTGACCAATCGCTCCTCGATCGGCGTTGGCTGGTCTCCTGGCTTCTTCGACACGGTAAGCGCCCCGAGCAGCTCCCCCTGGTGAAGAACGGGAACGACGAGGTCTCGGCCCTCAATACCCGGGATCGTGCCGTAGGTAAGAGGGACCGGTGAGGGGACGTCACCCGTGGGCCAGGATCCGGCGGGGCGCGGCTGATTGCCCACGCACAACCAGAGACCCCCCCGAACCGCTCCCGTCGCTTCCGCGAGCATCCGGGCCATCTTTGGCAGAAGATCGCTGGTGTCGAACGTCCCGGCCAACCTGTCGGAGAAGTCGGAGAGGACGTGGTAAGGGGTTGCGCGCTCGCCGTAGACGAACCGGTTGGCCAAGCGCTGCGCCCACGCACGCACCGGTTGAAAGGCCACCGCGACGATGGCGGTGGCCACCACCGCAAGGACAACGTTGGGCCGTCGGCCGCTCGACCCCACCAGCGTCCCCACCCCGACGACGATCGCGAGGTACGCGGCGGTCGCGAAGGCCGCGAGGACGCCGACGACGACGGTCCTTCGGATGACGATGTCGACGTCGTACAGGCGGTACCTGAAGATTGCGATGGCTGCCGCAGCCGGCACACCCGCGATGGCAACGGCCAGCAACATGGCCCCGATCACATCCGTGGTCCGGTTGGGGCCGAAGAAGATGAACGCGAACGAGATCGGAAGAAACGATGCCGCGTACACGAACCATCGCATCTGCTGCCGAATGTCCCCACGAGCTCGCCGGAGCCGAACGATCAGGCCGGCAGCCGATGCGAGGAGCGCCCCAAACAGCAGGAGGACCACCGCCGATCCGAACACCGTCCATCCGACTATCCGGACGTCGATGACCCCGTACGGGTTCTCGATCCCGGGGAACTGATCGATCGGCCCAGAAGTGACGTAGGTCCCGAGGAACAACAACGCCGAAGCCACGGCCGCGACCCATCCGACGAGCCGCCATCGGGGCGAGAGCGCGTGCCCATCAGGGAACAGCAGGAACAACAGGACGATCAGGAGCTCCCCCCCGAGGAAGAAGATCGAGGTGTACGTTAGCGCTACGAACGCGCCTGCTGGGAGGGAACCCGGGTGGGTCACGAGGGCGTACGTCGCGTATCCGAATGTGAAGTCCTGAATCGCCCAACCGAGTGCGAGGCCCGAGAGGATCCAGCCAATCGGGTTGCGCGGCCGGCGGGACGCGACCACTCCTCCGATTGCCGACCAGGCCAGGAAGATGAAGCCCCCGATCACCTTGCCGGGCAGGCCGACGAGCGGGTTCTCCGGCCTCGCGGTGGCGAACTGCAGGGCGAGCCCGGTAGCCTCGATCACGACGTAGAGGACCGTGAGCGAGAACGGCTAACGGCCGAGCCGTTCGGATGGTCACGTGCTCACCCCCCGCCGAGCGTCGCCCAGGCGAGATCCGACGACCCGATCGTCGCGCATATCGCCAGAGGAAGGAAGGGTGCACCCCGAACACTGTTGGTAGTGCCAGTACACCTCCACCATTCGAAGCGAGCCGGGTGTGGATCGAGCGAGTCGGTGGTTGCCTACGTAGGGCGCCACATACCGCCCGACACGGTGTGGGGCTTCAACTACGAAGGTCAGCGAGCTTGGATTAGGGCGGAATCGCACGTAGATCTCCAGCGCCTTGTCGATGAGGGCCTGGCGGCCGGCGATGAGGTCTCGAGCGAGTCTGGCCACGACCGGCCCGGGATTATCGATCACCCACGAGCACGGCGACGGGGAGTCCGCGACCCGTGAGGTAGGGTCGTTGTGCCGAGGAGGTCGGGCTCGATGCCTCTCGTCCGGATCGAAATCGTGAAGGGGCGGTCTCTCGAGGAGCGCTCGCAGCTGTTCCAAGCCGTCCACGACGCGCTGGTGGAGGCTTTCCGGATCCCCGAAGACGATCGCACCCAGCGGATCGTCGAGCACGAGCCCGACAACTTCGAGATCCCGCCCGGGAGCTCGGATCGCTACACGCTGATCGAGATCACCGCGTTCCCCGGACGCTCCGCCGAGGCGAAGCGGAACCTCTACCGGGCCCTCGTCCAGAGGCTGGGCGAGATTGCCATCGATCCGATCGACGTCTCGGTAGTGATCCTCGAGCCTACGCTAGAGAGCTAGGGCGTCCGCGGCGGGCGCTCCGCCGCTGAGGTCGACCTGGGCTTCTCGCTCGACGTCTGACCGAGCTCGAAGGCCTGTACTCGGCGTCCGAGGGACTTCCGAATCACCAACGAGATCGATGATGACGCCGAACTCGTGCTCGTACACCGGGCCCTGCACGCGGGACCGGCTACCGCCCCCGCTGAATTCTTTCGCGGGCGAGGCTTCGCCACGAGTTCGAATAGCGTCCCCCCACCTCCACCACGTCGTCGATCCGCGTACGGTTGGACCAGCCACCCGGCCGGGTGTAGCATCGGTTAACGGCAAGCGCATTTCGGCCGAACGGGAGGGGGTCCCAAATGCGCAGACCAGCTGTCGTGCTCATCTCCTGTTTGTTCTTGGTCGTCGTGACGGCGCCTTCTGCCGTCGGTGCCACGCCCGTCGCGGTTGTCGCGACCAAAGCCACTGAACTCCAACCTGCGGCGTCCACTGACTACATTGCGTGGGCGGTCAAAACACGCTCCGGACAGAACGTGTACGCCAAGCAAACCGGCCAAAGTCGCTTCAGGGTGAACCCTACGGGAACGAGGGGCGCCCTCGGCGGCATCGATGGCACGACGTTGATCTATCAGGAATTTGCGCGGACGTCAGACATCTTCTTCCTCGACCTGACCTCGAAGGCGCGAACCAACGCTGGAGCGCCGATCAATACCAGGCAATGGGAATATTGGCCCAGCGTCTCAGGGGACTGGGTGCTGTTCGGTCGCCTCTTCAGAGACGATCGGCGCCGCGTGATCCTGTACAACACTGCCACTGGCGAGACTCGAGTATTGGTCGAGACATCAGGCTCGAGGCGACTCTTGAATCCGGGGCAGGTCGCCGGAAACTTCGTAGCCTGGGAGAAGACGGTTCTGAGTAGGGGTGGAGATCTGACGTCCTGCGACATCTTCCTCTACGACATCGCGAACACGACGACGACGACGATTCCAAATCCTGATCAGAAGTGCCAATACGCTGCGTCAGTCAATCAATCGGGGACGGTCTACTATGCTCGTAGCGGATTCGGGTGCGGCAAGAGCGTCACCCTCAATAAGTACCCGATTGCCGGACCCTCTACGTCGCTCGTTGCGCTGCGCGCGGGTGTTGACTTCACCGATTCGTATGCACTGGACAACGGTGACGGGACAATAGACGTGTTCTTCGACCCTGGCTCGTGCCGAACGGGGAACCTGGACATCAAGAAGGTGACCGACTCCTAGGGCTCCTTGAGCGAGGTCTGGGGGCTCACCAGTCTCAGGCCACGGTCACCAGCCCGCGCATGCCGAATGCGTAGTGCCCCGGGAGGTGGCAACCGAAGATGAGAGTCTCCGGCTGCGTGAAGGTGTAGGTCGTCGTCCGGGTGGTTCCCGCGGGAACCGACATCTCGCCGGGACGCGGCGGATGGTGGGACTCGGTCCCCAGCTCATGGATCTCTTGGACCCTGGCATCGCCCAGGATGAACTCGTGGTCGATCGGATCGGTGTTGTGCACGACGAACCGGACGGTCGTGCCCGGGGCGAACTCGAACGTCGAGGGGTCGAAGTGCGAGTAGTGGATGGTGATCTCCACCGTTTCGACCCCTTCGTCCGCGGCTGCGGGGCGGCATGCGGCCGGCACCGCGACCAACGCGAGCGCGAGCACCAGCCGCATGTCGCTCCTCATGCCGGCTACCCCACCTTCGGACGGAGCCGGTTCCGGCCGAGCCAAGCCCCGGTCGCGATCCCCGCGACCAGGGCCAGGGCCGCGAGTGCCGCAGGCCAGATGCGTGAGGCGGCGTCGTTCAGTGCGGACGCGTCCCGAGGCGAGAGGCCGGCGGCGACCGGCGACGGCCGGCCGGCGCCGGTCGCATCGACGGCGAGGTCGTATTTCAAGGTCCCGGCGTTCGTGTCCACGCGCATGTATGTGAGCCACATCCCCGTTGCGGGGAGCCACTGCATCCCCTTGTCCGAGCGAAGGTCCGTCAGGAGCGAGCCCGAGGCAGGCTCGCTCCGCTCGAGCACCAGCCCCGGTCGGGGTGAGCCCTCGGGTACCACGCCGACGAGCGGGGAGCCCGATCCGCTCGCCGCGACGGGGGCGGGGAGCAGCGCCGGCTCGCGGTCGGTCAGCAGATAGACGTCGGCCTCCACCGGCGCCTTCGCCGGCGCGCCGAGCCCCAGGATCCGCAGGGGGACCCACGGGTTCGTCGTGGGGATGACCACATGTACCGGCGTACCCTCACCTTGCGAGATCCCCTGCTCCTTGGCCCGTTCGCCGTTGAACCGGACGGCCATGAAGATCGGGCTGCGGTTCGCGTAGAAGTCCAGGACCTCGGGCGCGTCGGGCGGGAGGAGGAACCCGTGCTCCCGAGCCCAGTTCCCGACGGCCGTGCCCCCACCCTTCAGCACCGTCACGTCGAGGGCATCGATCTGGGTCTCGAGCAGTACTGTGGCGTCTGCTGCTGCCGGGGCGGCGAGTGCGGCGAACCGGAGCACCGGCTGGGTCTCCTGCACCAGCCGCTGGAGCGTCCAGTCCCCGGCCCGCACGACCTTCGAGGGCACGCCGGGCAAGGGAACGATCGAGCCGAACTCTCCGCCGACCCCGGCAAACTCGAACGAGGTCACGTAGTGCTCGATCCCCTGGTGATACGCGGCGAGGGTGGTGGTGCGGACCAGGGTGACGCTGCCGTTCGCGTTCACCAGCCCGCCGCAGGCCCATGCCGGACCGGCGGCCAGGAGGAGGACCAGGGTGGTGGGTACCAGGAAGACGATCCGACGGCGCATGGCGCGCCTCCTTCGGTGGGTGCGACCGAGCTTGGACGCCGACGCGAGCCCTGCAGTTCCAGCTTCCGGGCGGCGAACACCACAAGAAGCCCGATCCGGAGGGCGGAGGGCTCGATGCCCACGAAGGCACTCCGGCGATAGGCTCCGATCGTGGACGAACACGTCTCGGAGTTCGCGAATACGTTCCAGCGGTTCATGGAGTCCATGTCCAGGGCCGCGGGGGACGAGAAGAAGTCGCCGGTCCGTGAGCTGGTCGACAGCCATCTCGGGGTCGACAGCTCGCTTACCCCGGTGGTCGCAGACAGCTTCCCCCCGTACGACCACGTGAACCTCCAGGTCGCCATGTCCGCGTACCTCGCGGGGGAGGAGCGCACCCACGAGTTGGTTGGCCTCACAGGGCAACAACGGCACTACTCCTCACTCTCGGACCTGTTGGACACGGCCCACATGATGGGCGTGCGGATCGGCGCGGTCGACTTGGTGAACCTCCCCGTTGGTCCGGACGAGACGCTTGCCTGCGTCCAGTTCGGCCTGTTCCTGATCGAGGAGAGGGGCACCCGGTTCGTGACGCTCATGCGGGGCCCGAACGAGCAGAACCCACAGCAAGGTGTGACCCTGGAGGTCCTGTGCGCCGACCGCGAGAAGGCCCGCACGCTCCTTCACGACCTGCGCGAGCTCATGGTCGCATTGAACGTGTTTCGTAACCAGGTCATCTCGTTCGGTGAATCGCAGATGGGCCATTATGGGATCGGGCCGGTCGTCTTCTATCACCGGCCCGACGTGTCGAGGGGCCAACTCGTCATGGCCACGGGTGTCCTCGAGTCCGTGGAGCGGCAGGTGCTCGGCATCGCATCCCAACGAGCCCGGCTTCGGGCGAGCGGGCAGCACGTGAAACGGGGGTTGCTACTGCATGGTCCTCCGGGAACGGGCAAGACCCTCTCGGTCCGATACCTGGTGAGCAACGCTCGTGACCACACGGTGGTGATGCTTACCGGTGGCGCACTCCATCTGGTTCGACCGGCCTGTGGGCTGGCCAGGTTGCTTCAACCCTCGGTCGTCGTGTTGGAGGACATCGACCTCGTGGCGGAGGAACGTGGCGCGGTGCCGGGCTACAGGAATCCGGTGCTCTTCGACGTGCTGAACGTGATGGACGGCATCGAGGAAGACGCGGACGTGGCGTTTCTGCTCACCACGAATCGTGCCGACTTGCTCGAACCGGCGCTCGCAGCTCGTCCGGGTCGGGTCGACCTCGCCGTTGAGATCGGCCTGCCCGACGATGAGGCGCGACGCAGGTTGATCGAGCTGTACGCGAGAGGGCTCGATCTGCATCTTGCCGACCTCGACCGCGTGGTGCGAAGGACTGCGGGGGTGACCGCGTCGTTCATCAAGGAGCTGATGCGAAAGGCAGCGCTGATGACCGCCCTGGAGGGCGAGGGCTCGGGCAGGCTGACCGTGACCGACGAGCACGTGAATGCTGCGCTCGACGAGCTGCTCGCGGACGAAAGCGCCCTGACGCGGGTGCTGCTCGGCGGAGCTCTGGGTGAGAAGCGGGGCCCACGCCGGCCCGGCACCGATTGGCTACTCGGGGAAGACGAAGGCCAACACGCCTGAGAGGCCCTCACGGCGAGTTGGGTCAAGCGGCCTGTGACGATGCCGATATTCCACCGAAACGGGAGAGAAGGACGCAAGTGGCGTCGTCCAAGATCGCCGTTCGCCTGCCGAGGCTCAGCCTGCTGGGGAAGTTCGCTCTGGTGAGCCTGATCCCGATCGTGGTCCTCGGCCTGGTCCTAGCAAAGACGCTCCAGGTCCAGATCCGGAACCAAGCGCTGACGAGCGCCCGGCAGCTCGCCGCCCTCGTTGCCCGACTCGACATCCAGCCGCAGCTGAAACCAGACGACCTCAGCCAGGGGCTCACACAGGAGCGTCTCCAGAGACTCGATGAGGCCCTTCATGCCGGGCTGGTCGGTGAGGAGATCGCGCGAGTCAAGATCTGGAGCCGCGATCTCCATGTGGTGTACTCGGATGACCCCGAGCTCATCGGCCGCGCCTTTCCCCCTTCCGATGAGCTCGAGGAGGCGCTGGATGGGCACGTCGCCTCCGAGGTCTCCGATCTCACGAAGGAGGAGAACGTCGGGGACCGAAGCTACGGCAAGCTGCTCGAGGTCTACGTCCCGCTCACGTTCGCGGGCGAACGGACGCCGGCGGGTGCGTTCGAGCTCTACCTTCCCTACCGGCCAATCGAGGCCGCCATCGCCCGTGACAGTCACCGACTGTATCTGGTGCTCCTGGGGGGTCTGGCGGTCCTGTATGTCGCGCTGTTCCGTATCGTCGCCACCGCGTCCCGACGCCTTCGGCGCCAAGCTGATCGAGAGCTTCGTCTGGCCAACGAGGAGCGTGATCTGGCCCTTCGGAAAGCCGCCGTCATTGCCACCGTGTCGCACGAATTCAGGACCCCGCTCACGATCATCGAAGGTGTTTCGAGCACCCTCGAGAGGCATGACCTGGTGGCCGGAGCCGGACGCTCCCTCCTGGACAGCCTTCGCAGTGCCAGCCATCGGCTGCACGATCTGGTGGAGGCCCTGCTCACGGCAGCCGAAGGG
>WNGB01008530.1_pt1 | contig 14538 bp, 12 predicted proteins | sample 5400681 | NCBI WGS metagenome assembly WNGB01 (sample SAMN13153367, study PRJNA577476) | soil metagenome | isolation source: 115 cm soil or saprolite under grassland replicate 2 | place: USA:California | collected 2016-06-15 | reverse complement strand
CCCTGTCAACGCTTCGACCCCGCCCTCACGGACGACGCCGCATGACTCGGAGCCAGGATGGATCGCTACCTCCTTTCTCCTGTGTGGCTCTTTCATCCACTACTCCATGCCGGTTATCCCGGCGCAACGGTCCTGTCGCTGTCCACCTCGCGCGCGGACTGCGGCTGCCGGATCGAGTCGGACCAAGGGAGGGCTCCTCCGCCCGCGCGCGAGGTCTCCGTCCGGCGCCACCCGCCGGCCCTTCACTACGGCAGGATCCGGACTGAGAGCCCCGGAGCCGGCGGCGATTCCCGGAGGAGGTGATGGGTGAGGAGCATGGAAGAGCGCGTCCGGCGCATCCCTGCTCATGCGACGAACCCTCAGCGGCGGCCGGTTCTCAGGGTCAGCGGCCGGCCGCCGCGTGCCGACGGAGGGAAACGACGACGGCTCCGGGGCGGATTCTCAGCGATTATCAATTCAATCGTTACAGGGAACTAAATTAGTCCTCAGTCCTCAGTCGGCCGAGGGCCGCGGAATAGAGGAGCAGCGCCGCGGCGACGGCCGCGTTCAGCGAATCCACCGGCGGCCGCATCGGAATCGTATAGCGGCGGTCGAGGTAACGGTAGGCCCCGGCGGGCAGGCCTGTTCCCTCCGAGCCGATGACGAGGATCGAGGAGGCCGGAAGGGGAGACTCGAAGGGATTGTCTCCTCCCGACGCGACGGCGCCGCAGACGGTCCGGCCCGCTTCCTTCGCGTCGGCCGCGAAGGGTTCGAAGGAAACTCGTCCGGACACGGGGATGCGCAGAACGCTCCCCGCGCTCGCCCGCACCGCGCGCGGATGAAAGAAGTCGGCCGTGCCGGGAGCCGCCACGATCCCCGAGCAGCCCGCCGCCTCTCCGACGCGGACGATGGCGCCGAGGTTGCCCGGGTCCTGGATACCGAAGACAAAGACGGCCGGCCCCGGCCGCCCGAGAATCTCGGCGATCGGAAGGTCGCGGCGCCGGGCTACCGCGAGCAGGTGCTGGGGCGTCTTCGAATCGGCCAGCCTCTCCAGAACCGCGCGGGAGACGATCCGCGGCCGGGCGGAGGTCAGCGCGGAGAGCCTTCCCGGGCGAACGCTCGCGTCGTGGAAGACGTGTTCGAGGGGGAGTCCCGCGGCCACGGCTTCCAGAATCGCCTTCTCTCCCTCGAGCAGGAAGTGGGTCCGCTCGTCGAGGCAACGGCCGACTTCCCGGATGAGCGGATTCGACGGGGATTCGATGGCCGCCACGCCGAGCATGCTATAACCGGCGCGGATGAAATCGCTTCGCGGCGGGTTCCACCTGAGCGCGACCCCCACGGAGGCGATCTCCGCTTCCCCTCTCTCGGCGCTCTGGACCTTCCCGGCCATGATCCTTTCCGCGTTCCTCGTGGCCTGGGGCGCCGAGGCGGCGGAGTTTCTCATCTCTCAGGGGCTCGCGCTCGCGATCCTCGCGCTCGTCCAGACCTTTCCGGAGTTCGCGGTCGAGGCTGTGATCGCCTGGAAAGCGGGGAAGAACCCCCCGATGGTCCATCTCGCGATCGCGAACTTCACCGGAAGCCTGCGACTCCTGACCGGCCTGGGATGGCCGATGATCTACGGTGTCGCGGCCTTCTACTCGATCAGGAAGAGGAATCGCCGTCTGGGCTCGATCCGGCTCCACGACCAGCACTCCGTCGAGGTGCTGGGTCTGCTGCCGCCCCTCCTCTACTTCGTCGTGATCTGGGCGAAAGGAAGTCTCTCGCTCCTGGATTCCGCGATCCTCGCCGCGACCTACGTGGCTTATCTCTGGATTCTTCTCAAACTGCCGCCGAGGGCAGACACGGTCGAGGAGGACGAGGAAGTTCCGGCGGTATCCCGCTGGGCCCTCTCCTACAGCGGGGCGAAACGTTGGGCCGCGGTGGGCGCCCTTCTCTTCGGCGGCGGGGCGATCATCTTTTTCGTGGCGGAGCCTTTCTTGAACTCCATGCTGGCCCTGGCGGTGAGCCTGGGAATGCAGCAGTTTGTCTTCATTCAGTGGGTCGCTCCCTTCCTCTCGGAGTTCCCGGAAAAGACCTCCGCATTTGCCTGGGCCCGCCGCGTCACGCGCGCTCCCGTCGCCCTGATGAACATGGTGTCTTCCAACATCAACCAGTGGGGAATTCTCTCGGGGCTGCTCGCCGTGATCTATTGCTGGAGCCATGGATCCACCGAGCCTCTTCCCTTCGACGCGTTTCAGCGTCAGGAGATCCTCTTGACGATCCTGCAGGCTTTTCTAGGATGGCTCTTCCTGGCCTCGATGGACCTGGAGGCGTACGAGGCGGCGGGGCTGTTCCTCCTGTGGCTGGTCCAGTTCCTGGTCCCGTCTTCACGCCATCCGATGTTGTACGTTTATGGGGCGTGGATCGTGATAGAAGCGGCGCTGGTGGTCGCGGGCAAGAAAAAGCTCGAAGCCTTCCCCGCTTTCGCGCGGGTCTGGAAGAAGCAGCTATGACACCGCCGAGGCTCTCCCGGCGGGTCGCGAATCTCGCGCCTTCGCCGACGGCGGCCGTCGCGCGGGCCGCGAAGGCCCTCATGGCTCGCGGAGTGGACGTCGTGGACTTCGGTCTGGGGGAACCCGATTTCCCCACGCCGGATTTCGTCGCCCGGGCCGGGATTACGGCGATCGAAGCCGGCCGGACGAAATACACCGACTCCGCCGGGGACCCGGGCCTTCGGGACGCCATCGCCGAGAAGTACCGCCGCGAACATGCAACGCCCTGCGCCCGCGAGAACGTTCTCGTGACCGCCGGAGCCAAGCAGGCGGTCTTCAACGTCTGCCAGGCCCTCTTCGAAGAAGGGGACGCGGTGGCGATGTTCACCCCATACTGGGTCTCCTTTCCCGAGATCGTGCGCCTCTGCGGGGCACAACCAGTCTTCGTGCCGAGCGACATTCATTCCGGATGGAAGCCCTCGGCGGTGGCGCTCGAAAGGGCCGCTACGGAGAGGACGCGTGGAGTCATTCTGAATTCTCCGTCCAACCCGAGCGGCGCCCTGGTGGAGCCGGAAGAGCTCGTCCGTATCCTCGACTGGTGCGCGGCCCGCGAGGTTGTGCTGATCTTCGACGAGACCTACGACCGCTTTCTCTACGACGGGCGGCGTCACGTCTCGGCGGCTTCCCTCTGGAAGGAGCACGCGGGCCGCATCGTTGTCGCCGGCTCCGCCTCGAAGACCTACGCTATGACGGGCTGGCGCCTGGGATGGGCTCTGGCTCCGAAGGAGCTCGTCTCCGCGATGGCGTCCTATCAGAGTCACTCCACGTCCAACGCCTCCTCGATCTCGCAGGAGGCAGCCCGCGCGGCGCTCGTCGACCTTGAGCGCTCCGAGATCTCGGTGGCGGACATGCTCGCGCACTACGGCCGGCGGCGCGAGGTCATGACACGCCTGCTTTCTGCGATTCCCGGGGTCGAATGCATGGCGCCGGAAGGCGCCTTCTACGTGTTCCCGCGAGTCGAGGCCCTCTACTCGCGAAAGACCGTGGGCGGTTCCGTCGACTTCTGCCGCCGTCTCCTGGATGAGGCCCACGTCGCCGCCGTACCCGGAGAGGGATTCGGTATGGATTCCTGCGTCCGTTTCTCCTTCGCCACTTCCCTCGACCGAATCGAAGAAGGCCTGCGCCGCTTTGCCTCGTGGATCAGCGGCTAGATCAGCGGCTTCTCGTCAAGGGTCAGGAGGGGGGGATAGAGAGGTTCCGGCGGCGTCGTCACGATGACCGCAGGGGGCGCAAGAGTCGGTTCAACGCGGTCGTACATCGCGAGATAAGAGCCCCACGCGGCGATCCGGACCGCGGGCCGGATCGTCAGGACGGCGATCTGGAGCAGGATATGGAGGGCGATCGCGAAGGCGGAAATCGCCGGAGCGCCCCACTCGAGGGCGATCCCGGTAAGAAGGAGGGCGCCGCCGAGCAGGAACCAGAAGAGGAAGATCCCGAGCGCTCGCAACCAGCGGCCCGCGAGCATCCGGCGCGCGAGCCCATAGGCGCGCCACGCGCCAATCGTGTGCTCGGAGCGGCGTGCGGCGCGTGCGAAGTCGTGGAGGAGCGAGAAGACCGCGTAGAGCAGGAGGGCGACGAGAACGATCACCGCACGGAATACAAGAGTGGCCCCAGCGCCCGGAGGGAGGTTCTCGAAGAACCTTCGGTAGAACGCGTGAGTCGCCGCGAACCACACACCGAGAGCGACTGCGGCGGCGGCGAGAAAGACCACGAAGCATTTCACGTTGTGCCAGGCGTTTCGTCTGACTCCCGCGACGAAGTCGGGCAGAGTCACGGGGGCGGCCTTTCCCAGGGCCGATACGATTCCTCCCGTGAACAGGATCTGCTGGAGGACCCCGATCAGGGCGGCCCAGTTCGCCGCGGCACGCGCTCCGGCGACGGCGGAGCTCTTCTCTCGAAGGAAATCGAACACATCCGTCGGAGCGAAGGAAGGATGATTCTTCAGGATGTGGTCTCCGGCGAGCGTGCCGGCGAAGGAGTCCCGAAGGGACGGGAGAAGCGGCGCCGCCGCCAGCAGGGAAAGAACGACGGTGACGGCCGTCAACAGCAGGATCAGAGCCTTTGCCCGGCCGAGAGCCGAGAATCCCGCTCCGATGCTGCTCCTGTGTTCCATCCGCCTCACGCCGCGACCCAGACGGCCTGCAGGAGAAGGCCTATGAGATAGGCGGCCGTCGCAAAATACTTCGTGGCTGCTCTTCCGCCCGCCGTCGCCGCCGCGCCCTTTCCCTGGCCCAGCACGATCGAGTCGTTCAAACGGTTCCATTCCCAGGCGTTGGCGCGGTCCGGGTCGGCGGCCGCCCATGCGAGCTTCGACGAGTAACGGATCCGCAGCCGGACCCACCTCGCGTCCGCGGGAAGAGCGCGGTCCAGGACCTTCCCGTCCTCGAAGACGAGCCGCGCCCGCGCTTCGTGCGGCCACTCGCCACGGTTACCGAAGACGACGACGCTCTCGTACGTTTTCCTTTTCCTCTCGCCTGACGAATCGTCCTTCTCTTTCTTCGGCAGGACCCGGCGTCCCCTCTCGTAGGTGACGCGCCCGTCGGCACGGTCGAAGACGCCGAAGTCCCTCGCTTCCTCCTGTGTCTTCGCTGAGACGACGCTCCAATCCAGCCGTGCCGTCCCCTCGACGAGATTGCGCCGGTAGGTCGAGAGATCGCGTCCCGACACGCGTTCGAAGACGTCGAAGAAGTCGGACGTCGAAGGGTGCCGGAAAGACCACTCCTGGAAGTACGTCCTCTGGGCCCGGGCGAAAGTTTCCACACCCAGGTCGTGGCGCAGCTGCGCGAGAAAGAGCCCGGCCTTGGGATAGGAGTTGGTGCCGTAGGAGTTGCCGGAAGAGTAGTCCCAGGCGAAGCGGAGGATCGGATCGAGGTTGGGGAGCGAAGCATAGTCCGCGTGCGCGAAGGAGTCCATGTCGAAGCCGATGCCGCCGGGAACCAACGCCGGGCGCGGTCCGTAGGCGAGCTGAATCGCGCGGTATTCCGAGTCGGTGTTGATCCCTTCGTCCAGCCACGACTCCTCGAACTCGTTGGAGCCGACCATTCCGTACCAGTACTGGTGGCCGAACTCGTGGATGGTCACGTCCTCGAGGAGACGGAAGCGGTGGAGCGGCCAGCACAGGAAGGCTCTCGGCGCATACCCGGTGATGAGGGTCGGGTATTCCATGCCGCCCGCCCCGAGGCCGTCGTCGGGCGGGTCCACGACAGTCAGCGTCTCGTACGGATAGGCGCCGAACCAGAGGCCGTAGAAGGAGAGAGCTTCCCTGGTGGAGCGGACGTAACGTTCGCGAGCGCGGCGGTGGTCGGGTTGGAGAAGCAGGCGGACCGCGACCGGTTTCAGGGTGATCTCCGATTCGGAGAGCCCGAGCTGTCTGGACGCGAGAGCACTCCATCCAGCGGGAACGTCGGCGGCGGGATCGAACCTGAATTCGTGGACCTCGAACCGCGGATCGGCCGTCCAGGCGAAGTCGTGGACGTTCTCGGCAAGGTAGCGGTAGACCGCGTGGTTACCCTTCTTCGATTCGGAGACGCGCTTTCCCGTCGCGCCCACCACGAACGAGGACGGCACCGTCAATATCACGTCGTAGCGCCCGTAATCGGCGTAGAACTCGGAGTTGGCATGGAAGGCGTGGCAGTTCCATCCTCCAAATGCCCGGCCCCTTAGGCCCGCGGGCTCATAGACGCCGATCTTGGGGAACCACTGCCCGGCGAGGTGGAAGTCTCGGACATACCCCGTCCGCGCGTAGACCCGCGGGAGCCTGGCGCGGAAGACGATCGAGAGGGTGATTTCGCCGTGGGGCGGGACCGGGGAAGAGAGCGGCACGGACAGCACTGTCTCATCTTCTCCCTCTCCCGTCGGGAGAGGGAGGGGGTGAGGGGCGGGGTAAGGACGCGACTCTCGCGCCGCTCCAGGTTGGCCCCGCGCGCTCGCCCCTTCGGGAAAGGGATATCCGTCCGGCTGGATGAAGCGCGCCGCCGGTTTCAGGTCTTCGCCAGACGAGGTCTTCATCGAGATCACGTCGATCCATCCCCAGTCCTCCGGCTTCGTCCCTGCCTTGTCGCAGCGAAGCTGGCCGCCCGACTCGCGAGCGAAGATCGAACGGTTGTTCTTGAAGGCGTTCAGGTAGAGATGGAATCGCAGCTCGGAGACCGGATCGCTGGAGGGGTTTCTCCAGACCAGGCGTTCCTGGCCTTCGATCGTGTGGGTCTTGGGATCGAGGCTCGCTTCGAGCGTGTACTCAACGATCGGAGGCAAGACGGGCGTGGCGGCAAGGAGCAGGGACGCGGGCAAGCAGATCGTCAGCACCGTGGCCGCGAGCCAGGCGGCCCGCTTCGTGCCTGTCGCTCTTTTCGCAACGGGCAGACAGAGTTTCTTCAAATGCCCCTCACCCCAGCCCTCTCCCGCCGGGAGAGGGAGAAGATTTCTCGATCCTCACTGAACGCGGCGCCGAAGAGTTTCATCCTCGGTCCGCCGAGTCAATAGAATCCCGCCATGTCCCGCCGCATCGCGTTCCTGACTGGAGGCACGGGTTTCGTCGGTGGCCATGTTGCCCGAGCCCTTTGCGCCCGGGGATGGGCGGTGCGTGCGCTCTCGCGCAGAGCGCCGGATTTTCCGCCGGACCTTCCCATCGAGGTCGTGGCCGGAGACCTCTCGGAGCGGTCGCATGACCTTCTCCGCGGCGCCCTCCGGGGTTGCGACGCGATCGTGCACGTGGCGGGGTTGGTCAAGGCGCGCTCGCTCGAGGATTACCGGGAGGTCAACGTTGCCGGGACGCAGCGCCTGCTCGCTGCCGGAAAGGACTCGGCGTGCGAGGCACCCTTCCTGCTCGTTTCCAGCCAGGCCGCCGCCGGACCGGCCAGCGACGGCCGGCCGGTTACGGAGGACGATTCCCCGCGACCGGTCTCCTGGTACGGCCTTTCCAAGCTCGAAGCCGAAGAAGCACTCGCGCGAGAGTGGCGGGGGCCGTGGCTCGTGCTCCGGCCGGGCGTCGTTTTTGGACCCGGAGATCGCGGTCTCCTGAGACTCTTCTCGGCGGCATCGCGAGGCTGGGTCCCGGCGCCCGCAGCGAGCCGCCGAATCCAGATCATTCACTCCTCTCGAGCGGCCCTGGGCATCGCCCGGGCCGCGGGGCGATCGGACCTTTCGGGGACAAGGGGTTTTCTCTGCGATCCCGACCCCATCAAGGTAAGCGACCTCGCGACGGCGATCGCGCTTTTGCCGGCGCGCCGCGCCCGGGTCGTGCCGGTACCCGATTTCCTGGTTCGTCTGGCCGGAGCCGTCGAAACGCTCCGGGAGGCCATCACCGGGCGTTCTCGCGCGTTTAACGCCGACAAGGCGCGGGAGATCCTGGCCGGCGATTGGCTCTGCGAGCCGACTATGATGCAGAGGCATCTTGATCTGCCGCCTCCGTCTCCTCTGGTGGACACTCTCAGGGAGACGTGGAATTGGTACAGGCAGCACCGGTGGCTCCCTTTGTAAAATTTGCTAAGATCCGTCGGACGGGACTCAAGGCAACTGCTGGGAGGCATGATGAGCAAAACTGCTCCGGCGGCAAAATTCCCGGTCGAAAGTACTTCCCCTTTCTTCGACAAGTGCTATCGGTACGATGTGGCGGAACGGGTCCGCCAGACTGGGATGTATTCTTTTTTCCGAGTCATCGAGTCGGCCCAGGACCCCGAGGTCTCGATCGGCGGCCGCCGGCTCATCATGCTCGGGTCCAACAACTACCTGGGTCTGACCAACCACCCCCGCGTCAAGGAAGCGGCCATCGAAGCGATTCGCCGCTACGGCTCCGGCTGCGCGGGGTCCCGCTTCTTGAATGGCACACTCGACCTTCACGTGCTCCTGGAGGAGCGCCTGGCGGAGTTCACGCGGCAGGAGGCTGCCGTGACGTTCGCCACCGGATTCCAGGTCAATCTGGGGGTGATCTCCTGTCTGGTCGGCAAGGGGGATACGGTCTACCTCGACAAGCAGGATCACGCCTGCATCATCGACGGTGCGCGTCTCTCCTTCGGCGAAGTCCGCAAATTCCGCCACAACGACCCCTCGGACTTGAGGCGTCAGATGCGGCAGGACGGCGGCAGGGGCCGTTTCATCGTGGTGGACGGAGTCTTTTCGATGGAGGGGGACATCGCGCCCGTTCCGGAGATCCTGGCCGCGGCGCGAGAGTCCGCGGCCGGCGTCATGGTGGACGACGCCCACGGAATCGGCGTGCTCGGCCCGACCGGCCGGGGGACCTGCGAGCATTTCGGCGTGGAGGAGGAAGTGGACCTGATCATGGGCACCTTCTCCAAGTCTCTGGCTTCGGTGGGCGGCTTCATTGCCGGCGATGCCACCATCATCGACTACATCAAACACAAAGCGCGTACGATGATCTTTTCCGCCGCTCCTCCGCCCGCCTCCGTGGCTGCGGCGCTGGCGACCCTGGACATCATCGAGGGGGAGCCCGACCGCCGGGCGAGACTCTGGCAGAACACGCTCTTTTTCCGGGAAGGGTTGAGATCGCTGGGGCTGGACACCGGCAATTCGCAGACGCCCGTCGTTCCGATCGTCGTGGGAGAGGACATGGTCGCGCTGGAAATGGTGCACCGCCTGCACGAAGCCGGCGTCTTCGTCAACTGCGTCCTCTCCCCGGCCACCCCGCCCGGACGGGCGCTCATCCGCACGTCGCTCATGGCCACGCACACCAGAGAGCAACTCGCGCGCGCGCTGGAAGCGATCGAGAAGGTCGGCCGGCACGTCGGTCTCGTCAGGGCCGTGGAGGTGTGACGGCCTCCTCCCTCGGATGACCGTCTCCATCGAATCCATCTCCCGCTCGAAGCGGGATCTCTCGCGTTTCTTCGACGTCGCGGACCGGATTTACCGGGATGATCCCAACTGGGTTCCGCCGTTGCGCGACGACGTCGCGAAGGTCTTCGCCGAGAAGAACCCGTTTTTCCGCCATGCGGAAATCGAGCTCTTCGTGGCGCGCCGCGACGGTGAGGACGTGGGGAGGATCGCGGCGATCCTGGACCGCCATCACAACGACTTCCACCGCGAGAAGACTGGCTTCTTCGGGTTCTTCGAATCGGAAAACGATCGGCGCGTGTCGGACGCGTTGCTGGACGCGGCAGCAACCTGGGCGCGGCGGCGCGGCATGGAGATCCTGCGCGGACCCGCGAGTCCGAGCCTGAACGACGAGGCCGGTCTTCTGGTGTTGGGATTCGATACGCCGCCTGTCCTGATGATGACGTACAACCCGCGCTACTACGTTGACTTGATCGAGGCCGCTGGCTTTCGGAAGGCGAAGGATCTCTTTGCCTACTGGTTCGAGATCGGGCCGAAGCCGCTCGCGCGTTTCACGCGAATCAACGAACGGTTCCGCCGTCGCACCGCCGACATCGAGGTGCGCAAGGTCTCCAAGCGCAGCCTCAAGGCGGATCTGCCCTTGATCCGCGAGGTCTACAACGAAGCCTGGGAGAAGAACTGGGGCTTCGTGCCGATGACTCCAGAGGAGATGGACTTCATGGCCGCCCGGTTGAAGCCCCTCCTCGACGAGAACTTCCTCTTCCTGGGCGAGGCAAGAAAACCCGATGGATCCCTCGAGCCGGTGGCGTTCATGCTCTCCCTGCCCGACTACAACACGGCCATACAGCCGCTTCGCGGAAGGCTCCTTCCGTTTGGCTGGCTGAAGTTCCTTCTGGGCCTGAAGAGGATCAAGACGCTCCGTGTCGTCACGCTCGGATTGAAAAAGGACTACCGCATGCGCGGAATCCAATCCATCATGTTCGAAGAGGGTCTGAAGGCCGCTCTGAAACGCGGCTTCACCGGCTGCGAAGTCTCCTGGATGCTCGAGGACAACGACCTCGTCCTGCGCTCCGTCCGGTTATGGGGCGGCCGGCATTACAAGACATATCGCATCTACGACCGCCCCCTGTAGAGGTCTCAGGTTCCGGTTTCAGGTCCCAGGTCTCGGGAACGGAAGACACTCGCGCTCACCTGAAACTTGAAACCTGAGACTTGAAACGCGCAGCCCGCGTGAGGCGGTCGTAGAGGCGATCGCCCAGCGGGACGGTGAGGAGGGCGAGAACTGCGCCCGCGATCACGTCCACGGCGTAGTGGTATCGGCAATAGACCGTCGAGATCACGAGGCAGACGGCGACGGGCAGCAGCCACCAGAACGTGTCGCGCGCGCGCTGGAACCCGACGATCATGACCACGACCGCGATCATCGTGTGACCGGAGGGAAACACGTCGAACTTCGTGTTCTCCAGTTCGTCGAGGGTCGAAGAGACCGTGCGGGACACGGACGTTGTCTCGAGCGGAACCGTGTGGCGGGAGGCGAGGGCCACGCGCGGGCCGAGCGCGGGCAGGGCAAAGTATCCCGCGTAAGAGACGACGTAGGCGAGGGTGAGTGTGAAGATGAAGCGGCGCGCCGTCGCTTGGCTTCGCCTCCAGATGACGGCACCGAGCGCGATCGCGATGAAGTAGTAGGTCAGGTAGGCCATAAAGAAAAAGTCCGTGAGGGCGGGACGCAGGAACCGCTGAAGCTCGACTGTCGGGTCGGCGTGGAAAAGCCAGCGATCCGCCGCGATCAGGAGGTCATCGCGCGCGAGGGGGCGGGCCGCGACGATCAAGGGCCCGAGGCTCTCGTAGAGGATCGGCACAAACGCGATCGGATAGAAGTTGACCAGAACCCGCAGCGCGGGAGGGAGCCGATCTTCTCTCCAAGCGGCGGCCATCACGAGCAGGACGCCCGCCGCCATGAGGGCATAGCGCGTCAGGATGCCGGCCGAATCGTCCACGCGGCCGTCGAGCCAGAGCGTGAGCGCGGAAAGGGCGGCCAGAGTCAGCAGATTCAGAGCTTCGAGGGGGCGCGGCCTCACGGAGCCATTTATAGCGCGATTCGAGCAGCGTCCGGCCGGGGCCTCCTCCCGCGATAGAATTCCCTCGTTCATGAAGGCTCCGACAGCGTCCCTCTTTCTTGCGGCGCTCGCGGGTTGTCTTCCGCTCACCGGCACCGCGGCCGGGGCAACGGGCGCCGCGCGAACGCCCCTCGTTATCGCCGGCCGCATCGATACCCCGATCCATCCCGCCGCCGCCAACTACCTGAACAAGCTGGTCAAGGGTGCCGAGAAGGACGGGGCGGAGCTCGTCGTGCTCGGTCTCTCCACACCCGGCGGGCTTCTGACCTCGACCCGCGAGATGGCCTCGGCGATCCTCCTCTCCAAGGTCCCGGTTGTGACGTTCGTCTCACCGTCCGGCGCCTCCGCCGCCTCGGCGGGCTTCTTCCTCCTGCTCTCGGGGGATGTCGCGGCGATGGCTCCCGGGACGAATTCCGGCGCCGCGCACCCCGTGGCGGGAGAAGGGCAGGAACTGCCGAAGACATTGAACGAGAAGGCGGAGCAGGACGCGCGGGCCTTCATCCGGAGTCTGGCGCGGCAGCGGGGAAGGAATGCCGACAAGGCGGAGTCCGCGGTCACGTCGAGCGCGTCCTTCACCGAGACGGAGGCGAAAGAATCCAACTTGATCGAAGTGGTCGCTCGCGACGTGCCCGACCTGCTCAACCAGCTCGACGGGCGGACGGTCCGGCGGGTCAGCGAGAAGCAGGCGACACTCCACCTGAAGGGCTACCGGCTCGAGAGCCGGGAGATGAGCGGGCTGGAGAAGGTCCTGGGCATCGTCTCGCACCCCAACGTCGCCTACATCCTCTTCCTGCTCGGGCTCGTGGGCCTCTACTTCGAGATGTCGAGCCCGGGCGCCGTTCTGCCGGGCGTCGTGGGCGGGATCGCGCTGCTTCTGGCGCTCTACGCGTTCTCCGTTCTTCCGGTGAACTTCGCCGGGGTGGCCCTGATCCTCTTCGCGGTCCTCCTCTTCGTCGCGGAGGTCAAGGCGGCGAGCCATGGCGTTCTGGCGGCCGGCGGCGCCATCGCGCTCCTGGCCGGATCGCTGTTGCTCTTCTCGGGACGCGGGGACCAGGGCTATCGGGTGGACCTCTCGATCATCCTGCCGGCCGTCGCCATGACGCTCGGCGTCGTGGGGTTCCTGACGTTCCGGACGATCTCGCTGCGCCGGATGCCCGTGAGGACCGGGGCCTCCAGCCTGCTCGGGAAGAACGCGCGCGTGGTGCGGCCCTCCACGGAGACCGACAGCCTGGGCACGGTGCTGCTCGAGGGAGAATACTGGGACGCCTACGGTGCCCCCGGCGCGGCCCCGGGCGAAACGGTCCGCGTGATCGGCATGGAAGGATTGAAACTTCGAGTCGAACGGAGGACGTGATGCCGCAGGCCCTTTCTCTTCCCGGTTGCGTCTTTGCCGGGTTCATCCTGCTCCTCTTCCTGTTCAAGTGGATCAACATCCTGAAGGAATACGAGCGCGCCGTGACCTTCTGGCTGGGCCGCCTGTCGCGGCAGCCCAAGGGGCCCGGTCTCGTGCTGATCTTCTGGCCCGTCGAGACGATGGTCCGGATGTCTCTGCGCACGATCGTCCACGACGTCCCGTCGCAGGACATCATCACGAAGGACAACGTCTCGGTGAAGGTGAACGCGGTCGTCTATTTCCGCGTGGTCCAGCCGGACAAGGCGGTGGTGCAGGTGGAGAACTACCTCTATGCGACATCCCAGCTCGCTCAGACGACGCTGCGGAGCGTGCTGGGTCAGGCCACGCTGGATGAACTTCTTTCGGAGCGGGACAAGCTGAACCTCTCTCTTCAGAAGGTCATCGACGAGCACACGGAGCCCTGGGGCATCAAGGTTTCCTTGGTCGAGGTCAAGCAGGTCGATCTGCCCATGGAGATGCAGCGCGCGATGGCCCGACAGGCGGAGGCGGAACGAGAGAAGCGGGCCAAGATCATCCACGCGGAAGGAGAGGCTCAGGCGGCCGAGAAGCTTTCCGAGGCGGCCGGGATCATCGGACGCGAGCCGGCCACTCTGCAGCTGCGGTATCTCCAGACGCTCACGGAGCTGGCGAGCGAGAAGAACTCGACCATCGTCTTCCCGCTGCCGATCGACCTGCTCAAGGCATTCCTCCCGAAGGACAAGTAGCCGGCGTGCCCGAGCCCCGCACCCATTACCAGCTCTCTTTCACGTCGCGGCAGGCCATCCTGCTCTTCGTGGTGGTCCTCGCCGCCTTGACGGGCGCGTATTTTCTGGGACTCGTGACGGGGCTGGCCGGGCGACAGCCGGCGGGAGGCGCGGCGGTCTCCGCGTCCGCGGCCGTGCCGACGGCGCCGGCCGCCGCCGAAAAGGTCAGTCCGCCCGTCACCGCGCCCCCGGCAGCGCAGAAGCAAACTCCGCCGCCAGCCGTGGCCGCTCGGGAGCCCGGGAAGACGGAAGGGCTTCAGTTTTTCGAGGATCGTCCGGCGGAACCGACGCCGGCCGCCCTGGCGCCTTCGGGTAAAGCCCTGGCGCCGGCCAAGGCCGCCGGAGACTTCTGGGTTCAGACCCTGTCCACCAAGTCGGAACGTGAGGCGAGGTCGCGCCGGGCGGTTCTCTCCAGGCACGGATACCGCGCGATCGTGGAGTCCGCGCGCGGCGCCGGCGGGCCGATCCTGTACCGCGTGCGTGTGGGGCCCTTCTCCTCCCGCGAGGAGGCCTCGAAGGCGGCCCAGACGCTCGAACGAAAAGAGAAGGCAACGACGTGGATCGTTCCGCCGGGAGAGTGAGCACGCTTCCCGTCCGCGCTCCGGAATGGATCCGCGAGAAGCGTCTGCGTTTGGCCGATCTCCACGAGGTCAAGCGCGTGATGCGCGCGGGGTCTCTGCACACGGTCTGCGAGGAGGCCCGGTGCCCCAATCGGGGGGAATGCTTCGTCCGAGGAACCGCGACGTTCCTCCTGCTCGGCGATGTCTGCACGAGGGCCTGCGGCTTCTGCGACATCGCCAACGGCCGGCCCCGCCCCGTGGACCCGCTGGAACCGTCGAAGGTGGCGGCGGCCGTGCGTCGGATGAACCTGAGGTTCGTCGTCGTGACTTCCGTGGACCGCGATGACCTGCCCGACGGAGGCGCCGCCCATTTCGCCGAGACGATTCGGGTGCTCCGGGAACTCTCTC
>WNGB01024411.1_pt1 | contig 14542 bp, 13 predicted proteins | sample 5400681 | NCBI WGS metagenome assembly WNGB01 (sample SAMN13153367, study PRJNA577476) | soil metagenome | isolation source: 115 cm soil or saprolite under grassland replicate 2 | place: USA:California | collected 2016-06-15 | reverse complement strand
CGATCCTGGCCGAGACGCCGCCCGATTCCCGCGGCGAGATCCAGCTCACCAACGGCCTTCGCGCCTTGCGTGGCCGGCGCGTCATCTACGCGGTCGAGTTCGAGGGGAAGCGCCACGATACGGGGGAGAAGCTGGGCTTCCTCAAGGCCACGGTGGAGTTCGCCCTCGCGCGGCCCGACCTGGCGGATCCGTTCAGGACCTACCTCAAGAGCCTGGACCTGTGAAGAGCCAGCCCAAACGCGCCTTCCACGTTGCGAGCGAGCCCGAAATCAAGGCGGGCCAGGTGTCGGACGTCTATTTCGCGCGCACGGTCCAGATCCTGAACTCCCGCGGGATCCGCAAGCGGGTGAAGGCGGAGGTGAGGCTCAAGAGCTTCCCGCAGGCCGACTGGGTCGTCGGGATCCTCGCCGGCATCGAGGAAGTGGCGGGCCTGCTCGAGGGGCAGCCGGTCAACGTCTGGGCCATGGACGAGGGGACGCTGTTCGGGGCCCATGAGCCCGTGCTCGTCATCGAGGGCACGTACGTCGAGTGGGCCGAGTACGAGACGGCGCTCCTCGGCCTGCTCTGCCAGGCCTCGGGCATCGCGACCAAGGCGGCTCGCTGCAAGCGCGCGGCCGGCGAGCGGCAGGTCATCTCATTCGGCGCCCGGCGCATGCATCCGGCGCTCGCCCCCATGATCGAGCGCAACGCCTTCGTCGGCGGGTGCGACGGCGTCGCCGTGACGAAATCGGCCGAGCTGATCGACGCCGATCCCACGGGCACCATCCCCCATGCCCTCGTGCTCCTGTTCGGTGACACCGTGCAGGCCCTGCAGGCCTTCCACGACGTCGTGGATGCCAAGGTCCGCCGGGTGGCCCTCATCGACACGCTCCAGGACGAGAAGTTCGAGGCCATCCGCGTCGCCCAGGCGCTGGGCAAGGATCTGTACGCCGTGCGGCTCGACGCGCCCTCCTCGCGACGCGGGGACTTCTACCAGATCCTCTCCGAGGTGCGCTGGGAGCTCGACATCCGCGGCTTCGAGCACGTGAAGATCCTCGCCTCGGGGGGCATCGACGAGTACGAGATCCTGAAGCTCAATCCGCTGGTGGACGGCTACGGCGTCGGCACCTCTATCGCCAATGCCCCCGTGCTCTCCTTCGCCCTCGATATCATGGAGATCGAGGGGCAGCCCATGGCCAAGCGCGGCAAGCGGTCGGGGTCCAAGCAGGTCTGGCGTCTGCCCGGTACCGTGCGGAACGTGGTGCTGCCCGCCGGCAAGCCGGCGCCGGCGGGACCGGATGGACGGCGGGGGGAAGGGCTGCTGAAGCCGCTCATCGCCGACGGCCGGGTCGTGCGCGACCTGCCCCCGCCGCGCACGCTCCGCGAGTACGTGCTCGAGCAGATGGCGCAGGTCGAGATCCAGGCGAGCCGGGAGCGCGGACTTCGCGCGGACTACTAGCCATCTACAGGTAGCCGAGAAAGCTCTTAGAGACCAGCTCATGCGAGGTGATCGAGGTTCGAGCGCCGGCTTTGCCGGCGCAAGCTTTCCAGATTGCTCGCCTCGGACGGCGGGGCCCCAGCCCCGCGACGTCCTGCGGCTCGCACTGCGTCCCGGGGGGAGGCTTCGGAAGGGGGGCGGAGCCCCCCTCCGAGTAAAGATCCAGGCGAGCCGCGAGCGCGGTCTGCGCGCTGACTACTAAATAGTTGCTGTGGGAGTCCTCGACGACATCATCGCGCACAAGCGGTCCGAGCTGTCGCGGCGGCGGGCGGGCCGTGCCGTGGGGGAACTGCAGGCGGAGTGCCGCCGCCTCCCGCCCCCGCGGGATTTCGAGGCGGCGCTCCGGCCCCGTGGCCCGCAGCGCGTCAGCCTGATCGCCGAGGTCAAGAGGGCCTCGCCCTCGCACGGTGTCCTCAAGGCTGATCTCGATCCCGTCTCCCAGGCTCACGCGTATGCCCGCGCGGGCGCGGCGGCGATCTCGGTCCTCACCGACGAGAAGTACTTCCGCGGGAGCCTCGACGATCTCGTGGCCGTCCGCGCGGCGGTCGGGGTGCCGGTGCTCCGCAAGGAGTTCATCCTCGAGGAGTACCAGCTCTGGGAGTCGCGGTCCGCGGGCGCCGACGCCGTGCTGCTGATCGTGGCGGCGCTCGATCGGGAGGCCCTCGGAGACCTGCTGCAGGCCGCGAAGGGGATCGGGCTCGGCACCCTGGTCGAGGTCCACACGGCCGAGGAGCTGGACCGGGCCCTCGGGCTGGGCGCGCCCGTCGTCGGCGTGAACAACCGCGACCTCCAGACCCTGCAGACGAGTCTCGCCCCCTCGCTCGGCCTGCTGCCCCTCATCCCTCCCGGCCCGGTGGCGGTCAGCGAGAGCGGGATCATGACCGGCGCCGATGTGGAGCGCGTCGTCGCGGCCGGCGCCCACGCCGTCCTCGTCGGGGAAGGGCTGGTGCGCGCGACCGACGTCGAGGCCAAGGTGAGGGAGCTGTTACTCACGCCCCCTCACCCTGCCCTCTCCCCCGAGGCGGGGGAGAGGGATTCTCGGAACCCTCTCCCCGCAGGCGAGAGGGATTCTCGGAACCCTCTCCCGCCCGGCGAGAGGGATTCTCGGAACCCTCTCCCCCCTGGGGAGAGGGAAGGGTGAGGGGAAGATGGTCAGGGTGAAGATCTGCGGCATCACCAGCATCGAGGACGCGCGGCTCAGCGCGGAGGCGGGCGCCGACGCCCTCGGCTTCATCTTCGTGGAGGGCACTCCCCGCTTCATCGCGCCGGAGGCCGCCGCCCGGATCATCGCGGAACTGCCGCCGTTCGTGACGCCGGTGGGCGTCTTCTGGGACCACGCCCCGGGCCATGTCAAGGCGGTGGCCGAGCAGTGCCGGCTCGGCGCCCTGCAGTTCCACGGCGACGAGCCGCCGGAGGTGGTGACGGGCTTCGACCTGCCCACCATCAAGACGATCAAGGTCTCCGGCCCCGAGAGCCTGGAGCTGATGGACCGCTACCACGTGTCGGCCTTCCTCCTGGACTCGCCGGCGCGCTGGAGCGAAGGCGAGCCGCGCGCGCCGATTCCCTGGGAGCTGGTGCGCCGGGCGGCTGCCCGCCGCCCCGTCATCCTCTCGGCGGGGCTGACCCCGGACAACGTGAGCGCGGCGATCCGGCTCGCGAGACCCTTCGCCGTCGACGTGAATTCCGGCGTCGAGGCGCAGCCGGGGAGGAAGGACCCCGCGAAGGTTCGCCGCTTCGTCGCCGCCGCCAAGGCGGTCGACCTGGAGGGCTCGTGACCCGCGTGCGACTCGACCCCTCCGCGCTCCCCGACGCCGGCGGGCATTTCGGGCGCTTCGGCGGGCGCTTCGTGCCCGAAACGCTCATGAGCCCGCTGATCGAGCTCGACCGGGCCTACCGGGCGGCGAGACGAGACCGTGGCTTCCGTCACCGGCTCCACGAGCTGCTGTCGACCTACGCGGGGCGGCCGACTCCCCTTTACTTCGCCGAGCGCCTCACCCGCCACTCGGGCGGCGCCCGCATCTACCTCAAGCGAGAGGACCTCTGCCATACCGGCGCCCACAAGATCAACAACGTCCTCGGCCAGGCCCTCCTCGCCACGCGCATGGACAAGCCGCGCATCGTGGCCGAGACCGGCGCCGGCCAGCACGGTGTCGCCGCCGCCACCGCCGCCGCGCTCCTCGGGCTCCGGTGCGAGGTCTACATGGGCAGCGTGGACGTGGCGCGCCAAGCGCTCAACGTATACCGCATGAAGCTCCTCGGCGCCACCGTGATCCCCGTGGAGAGCGGATCCAGGACCTTGAAGGACGCCGTGAACGAGGCGCTCCGCGACTGGGTCACCAATGTGCGCACCACCTATTACCTGCTGGGCTCCGCCATGGGGCCCCACCCGTACCCGATGATGGTGCGCGACTTCCACCGCGTGATCGGCGAAGAGCGGGGGCGGGTCCAACGCCATAGGCCTCTTCTGGCCGTTCATCAAGGACTCCCGCGTCCGGATCGTGGGCGTGGAGGCGGGCGGGCACGGCATCGGGACCGGCAAGCACGGCGCCTCGCTCGGCGCCGGGGCCGTCGGCGTCCTCCACGGCAGCATGAGCTACGTGCTCCAGAACGACGATGGGCAGATCGCCGAGGCCCATTCGATCTCGGCGGGCCTGGACTATCCAGGCGTCGGGCCCGAGCACTCCTACTACAAGGAGCTCGGGCGCTTCCAGTACGCGTCGGTCACCGATGCCGAGGCCCTCGAGGGGTTCCGGTCGCTGGCCCGGCTCGAGGGGATCATGCCCGCTCTCGAGTCCGCCCACGCGGTGGCCTACGCCATGCGCGCGGCGGCCGGGATGAAGAAGACCCAGACCGTGGTGGTGGGGCTGTCGGGACGCGGCGACAAGGACGTCCACACCGTGGCCGAGGCGCTCGGCGGCGGGAACGGTCAGGGGGCGCAGCGGTGAAGAGGCTCGAGGGGGTCTTCGCGGCGCTGCGCCAGCGGGGGGCGCGCGCGCTCATCCCCTACTTCACGGCCGGTGACCCGTCGCTGCCGGTGACGCGGCAGCTCGTCGTCGAGGCGGCCCGGCGTGGCGCCGACATCATCGAGCTGGGCGTCCCGTTCTCCGACCCGCTGGCCGACGGGCCGGTGATCCAGCGCGCCACCCAGCGCGCGCTCGCGGCGGGCGTGACGCTTCCCCGCGTGCTCGAGCTGGTGCGGGAGATGCGGGGGGACGTGGCGGCGCCGCTCCTCTTCCTCACGTACTACAACCCCATCCTGGCGTTCGGTCTCAAGGCCTTCTGCCACACGGCGATCGAAGCGGGCGTGGATGGCCTCATCGTCGCCGATCTCCCGCCGGAGGAGGCGGGACCACTCCGCGCCGAGGCGGACCCCGTGGGCCTGGACCTGATCCACCTCGTCGCCCCGACGTCGACGGCCGAGCGCATGCGGAGGATCGCGAAGGCGACCGGCAGCTTCATCTACATGGTGTCGCTCACCGGGGTGACCGGGGCGCGGGCCGAGTTGCCGCCCGATCTCGGCCGGCACCTGCGCGCGCTCCGCGGCATCACCACCAAGCCCGTCTGCGTGGGTTTCGGGATCGGCACCCCGGAGCACGTGGCGCTCGCCGGCCGCTTCGCCGATGGCGTCATCGTGGGGTCGGCGATCGTGGACCTGGTCGAGCGGCACGCCGGCTCGCCTGATCTGCTGACCAAGGTCGGCGAGTTCATCGCCGCCCTCAAGGCCCCGCTGCTGGAGCCGAGTGGGGTCAGGCTTTGATTTCTGAACATTCCCGCTCGCGGGCGTCCGGTCCGCCGCGATTGTATAGAAGTCAAGGCCTGACCCCGGAGCACCAGGGATGACGTGGTTCTGGCGGCGGAAGGGCGAGCCCGGCGAGGAGCGCCCGAAGAAGGTGATGATCGCCGAGGGGCTGTGGGTCAAGTGCGAGTCCTGCAAGGAGATCGTCTACCGCGCCGAGGTCGACCGTGCCGGCCGCGTCTGCCCCAAGTGCCACTACCCCTTCCGGATCAGCGCCCGGGAGCGGGTCGCGTCCCTCATCGACGACGGCTCGTTCGAGGAGCGCGAGGCCGGCCTGCGCTCGCGCGATCCGCTCGGGTTCAAGGACACCAAGAAGTACACGGACCGCCTGAAGGCTGCCCGCAGCAAGACGGGGCTGGAAGAAGCGGTCATCACCGGGCTCTGCCGCATCGGCGGCTACCCGGTGGCCATCGCCGTGTTCGAGTTCAACTTCCTGGGCGGCAGCATGGCCTCGGTGGTGGGTGAGAAGCTGACGCGGACCATCGAGCTGGCCATTCAGAAACGCGTCCCGCTCCTCATCGTGTCGGCGTCGGGCGGCGCGCGGATGCAGGAAGGCATCCTCTCCCTCATGCAGATGGCGAAGACCTCCGCCGCGCTGTACCGACTGGGCCAGGAGCGGCTGCCTTACATCTCACTCCTGACTGACCCGACCACGGGCGGCGTCACCGCGAGCTTCGCGATGCTCGGCGATATCATCCTGGCCGAGCCGCGGGCGCTCATCGGCTTTGCCGGGCCGCGGGTCATCGCCGAGACCATTCGCCAGCCCCTGCCGGAGGGGTTCCAGCGTTCCGAGTTCCTCCTGGAGCACGGGCAGATCGACCTCGTGGTGGAGCGCCGCGAGCTTCGCGAGACCCTCCGCCGGATCCTCGGCTTCTTCTGCCGTCGCAGCCCCTCCACCGGCCCATGACGTACCGTGAGGCGGTCGCGCGGATCCTCGCGCTGCGCGGCGGGGAGATGGCCGGCATGCGGCCGGGCCTCGAGCGAATCGAAGCCTTGCTCGCGGCGATCGGCAGCCCGGAGCGCGCCTTCCGCATCGTCCAGGTGGGCGGCACCAACGGCAAGGGCTCGATCTCCGCCATGCTGGCCGCCATCCTGGAGGCCGCCGGGCGCCGCGTCGGTCTCTACACCTCTCCGCACCTCTGCGACTTCCGGGAGCGGATCCGCGTGAACGGGACGCCGATCTCCGAGTCCGACGTGGTGGATGGTGTCGAGGCCATCGGCACCCTCGTGAGCCGCCTGGACGCCACCATGTTCGAGGCCGCCACCGCGCTCGGTCTGGACCACTTCGCGCGCGAAGGCGTGGAGATCGCGGTGCTCGAGGTGGGGCTCGGTGGCCGCCTGGACGCCACCACGGTGGGCGAGCCGGTCGTCGAGGTCCTGAGCCGCATCGACTACGACCACGAGGCCTATCTGGGCCGCACCCTGCCCCTGATCGCGGCTGAGAAGGCCGCGATCATCCGCAGCGGGGTAGCCTTCGCTGCGCGGCAGGAACCCGACGTGGAGCGGGTGCTGATGCGGCGGGCCACCGAGGTCGGCGTGCCCCTCGCATCCGAGGGGAGGGACCTCCACGTGACCGCGCGCGGCTTCACCCTCGAGGGACAGCGGCTGGATCTCGCCGGCCCCGGCTGGCGCCTCGAGGACGTGCACTGCCGCCTGCTGGGCGTGTTCCAGCCGGGGAACGTCCTGCTCGCGGCGGCGGCGGCCCGGGAGCTGGGCGCCCCCGAGGAGGCGATTCGGCGCGGGCTCGCGACCGTCGACTGGCCGGGACGTTTCCAGATCCTCCGGCGCGATCCGATCGTGATCCTGGACGGCGCCCACAACCCGGGCGGAGCCCGCGCGCTCGCAGCGTCGCTCCGGGCCTACTTTCCGGGGAGCGCGCTCACCGTGGTGATCGGTATCTCGGCCGACAAGGACCAGACCGGCATCCTGGCGGCGCTCACCCCCCTCGCGTCGCGGCTCATCCTGACGGCGTACCGCGGCCCGCGATCGGCGCCGCCGGACGCGCTTCGCGCTCACCTGCCCTCGGGCAACGCGCGCGTCGAGGTCGCCAGCTCGCTGCGAGAGGCCCTAGCACTGGCCATGGCGGAGCCCCGGACCCCCATAATTTGTGTGGCCGGATCCCTCTATCTGGTCGGCGAGGCTTTGGCGTGCTGTCAGCGGGAAGCTCATTCGATGTGACAGATGCTGTTCGAGGCCCCCTCGGATCGAAAGCGCGTGAAAAACAGGATTCTGAGCGCGCTGACTGATAGCATCGGAACCTATGACGAAGCTCGTTGCGTCGGCGCTGGCCGCCATCGCGCTCTCGCTCGTGCTGGGAACGCCGCCGGCCTGGTCTCAGCCCAGGGGCCCGGTGACGATCCGCGCGGGTGGCCAGGAGGCCACCGTACTGGCTGACCAGCTCCAGCAGGTCGGCGGCGCCAACGAGCTCCTGATCGCGGTCGGCAACGTCGAGATCACCCAGGGGCAGAGCCGGCTTCTCGCGGATCGGGTCGAGCTCAATCAGGACACCGGCGAGGCGGTCGCGCAGGGGCGCGTCGTCTTCTTCGACGGCCAGGACCGTCTCGTCGGCGACCGCGTGGACTATAACCTGAAGACCGGCACCGGCGTCGTCTACAACGCCTCCACCTTCTCCGCCCCGTACTACCATCTCTCCGCCGAGCGCATGGACCGCATCGGGCCGGGCCTGTACAACGTGTACCGCGGCGTCTTCACGACCTGCGAGGGGGACGAGCCGGCGTGGTCGTTCAAGATGGGCACGGGCACGGTGGCCCTGGATGACATCGCGTACGGCCAGAACGCGTCGTTCTGGGTGACGGACAAGCTGCCCCTCGTCCCCTGGGTGCCGTTCTTCGCGGCGGCGATCCGGCGCGAGCGGCAGTCGGGCTTCCTCTTCCCCGAGTTCGGCAGCTCGTCCAAGAAGGGCCTCTCCGCCAAGATCCCGTACTACTGGGCCATCAGCGACAGTCAGGACATGACCATCTCGCTCGACACCTACACCCGGCGCGGGGTGGGGGTCGAGGGCGAGTACCGGTACATCCTGTCGCAGCGGGCCCGGGGCGACTTCTCCGGCTTCTTCATCCGGGAGGCCCTGCGCTCGGACGCGGACCGGGAGCGACTCGACATCCCGGAGAATCGCGGGTTCTTCTCCTTCAGGCACGACTGGCAGATCATGCCTCGCCTGTCGTTCAGGGTGGACGCCAACGCCACCACCGACGACCTCGTGTTCCGCGAGTACGGCGACGCGCTGCACGAGCGCGCTCGCCAGCGCGCCGAGACCAATGTCTTTGTCTCCCGGCGCTGGGACAGCTGGAGCCTGGTGGCCAACGTGCTCTGGTACCAGGACCTCACGACGCCGGCCGCCACCGAGCTCCAGCGCGTGCCCGAGATCACGCTCCAGGGGCTGCGGCAACCCATTCCGGGCATGCCCTACCTGCAGTACGAGACCCAGGCGTCCTTCACCGACTTCCTCCGCGTGGTCGGTGATGGAGGGGTGCGCCTGGATGCCCATCCCCGGGTCTTCCTGCCGGTGCCGGTGGCCGGCCTCTTCACCCTCACCCCCTTCGCCGGCGGGCGCACCACGCTCTACAACACGCGCGCGGTCGGGACAAAGCTCACGCAACACGGAGTCTGGGTGGAGGACACGATCCCCGAGGACCGCGTGCGGCTCCAGGCCGAGGGCGGCATCGAGGCCGAGACTCGCGCCTCGCGGGTCTTTCAGCTGGACGGGGGCGGCGGGATCGCCGCGCTCCAGCACGTCATCGAGCCGCGCATGACGCTCCTGGAGATCCGTGGCATCAACCAGAAGGCCAACCCCCAGTACGATCGCGACATCGACAGGATCGGCCGGGCCAACCAGATCACCTACTCGCTCATCAACCGGCTGAACGCCAAGACCGTCTCCGGCCCCAATGCGGAACCGGTACGCTGGGAGATGGTGCGTCTGGCCCTGGGCCAGACCTTCGACATAGCCAGGGCCAACAGTCAGAATCAGCCGTTCAGGGACCTCAAGGGTGACCTGATCATTCAGCCGGCCGGCATCTTCCGGTTCAGGGCCGACGCCGCCTACAACATGTACGGCCTGGGGCTGCGGTCGGCGAACACGGACCTCACGGCCACCTATCGGGACGTCGCGGTCACCATCGGATCGCGCTTCGACGACATCGCCGGGGCCAACTACGTGATGGCGCAGGTGTCCGCCAAGATCCTGTCGAACCTCGACGCACACGTCGCCGCCGGCTACGATGTGAAGGGCGGTAGCTCGGTGGAGAACCGCGTCGGCATCGACTGGCGCTTCCAGTGCTTCGCCATCGCGGCGGAGTACGTCAACCGGCACGACAACGAGAACCAGGTCCGCTTCTCGATCAGCCTCCTGGGGATCGGCCAGGTCGGAACGAAGGTCGGGCAATGAAAGCTACCATTCAGATCCACTCGTGAACAGCGCCCGCGAGTGACTCGCCTGGCCGCGGTCGTCGTCTCCCTGCGCCCGCGTCAGTGGGTCAAGAACCTCTTCGTCTTCGCCGCCGTCATCTTCTCCCAGAATCTGCTCACCCCCCTCGTCTGGCCCGCCCTCGCCGCCTTCGTGATCTTCTGCGGCCTCTCGGGCGCCGTCTATCTCATCAACGACGTCGCCGACATGGAGAGGGACCGGCTGCACCCGGTCAAGCGCCTGCGTCCGGTCGCTTCCGGCGATTTGCCGAAGTCCGCCGCTGCCGCGCTCGGGACGCTGCTCCTCGTGGCGAGCCTCGCGGCTGCCTTCGCCCTGGCCCGACCGTTCGGGCTCGTCGCCCTCGGCTACGGCGCGCTGCTGGTCGCCTACTCGTTCTGGCTCAAGTACGTGGTCATCCTGGACGTCCTCACGGTGGCCGTCGGCTTCGTGCTGCGCGCCGTGGCGGGCGCCGAGGCCGTCGACGTGGACATCTCCGGCTGGCTCATCATCTGCACGATCCTCATCGCGCTCTTCCTGGCCGTGGGCAAGCGACGCCACGAATACCTGTCCCTCCAGGGCGCGGCAGCGGTCCACCGTCCCATCCTGGCCGAGTACAGCGAGGGCTTCCTCGATCAAATGATCGCCGTCGTCACCGCGTCCACGGCGATGGCCTATGCCCTCTATACGATGTGGCCCGAGACGGTGGCCAAGTTCCACACGCGCCTCTTGCCGCTGACGTTTCCCTTCGTCCTCTACGGCATCTTCCGCTACCTCTACCTGCTGTACCACCGCGATCTCGGCGGCAATCCGTCCGATCTCCTGCTCAGCGATCGGGCGCTCCTGCTCAACACCCTCCTGTGGATGGCCACGCTCATCGCCATCATCTACGGGCGGGGGTGGGGGCTTCCCTGGTGACGCCGTCGGATCGCGACCAAGGCGGATCCGGCGCGCCCGCCCTGGAGGCGATCGGGGGATGGGGGCGGCGCCCGGTGCGGTCGGGTCGCGTCGTGCGCTCCGAGCGGCTCACGCTCCCGGCGGGCGCCGCTCCGCTGCTGCCTCGCGGACTCGGCCGCGCCTATGGCGACGCCGCCGTGCCGGCCTCGGCCGGCGGGCTGGTGATCGAGACCGCGCGCGCCGACCGCGTGCTCGACTTCGATCCCGCCTCCGGGCTCCTGACCTGCGAAGCGGGGCTGAGCCTGGCCGAGATCCTGCGCGTGTTCCTGCCACGGGGCTGGTTTCCTCCGGTCACGCCCGGCACCAAGTTCGTCACGGTCGGCGGGTGCGTGGCGAGCGATGTCCACGGCAAGAACCATCACCGCGACGGGTCCTTCGGCAGGTTCGTGGAGCGCTTGCGGCTGCGCACGGCCGACGGGAGCCTGCTCGTCTGTGGCCCGTCCCAGGAGCGCGAGCTGTTCCTGGCCACCGTGGGCGGCATGGGGCTCACCGGACTGATCGTCGAGGTGACCTTCCGGCTGCGCCGCGTCGAGAGCCCGTGGGTCGTCCACGAGGCGAAGGCCATGAGGGGACTCGACGAGATGCTCGACGGCTTGCGGGCGAGCGCGCCGGACTGGCCCTACACCGTCGGGGCGGCGCACCCTGCGGGTGCCCGGGGACGCCCCCGAGTGGCTGCTGAATCCCGCGCTCATGCGTCTGTTCAACCGTCTCTATCATGCCCGTCACGGCGCCATAGGGGTGCAGCGGCTCGTCTCCCACGAGCGGTTCTTCTACCCGCTGGACGGGCTCCTGGACTGGAACCGCCTCTACGGGCGTCGCGGCTTTCTCCAGTACCAGTGCGTGCTCCCCCTCGCGGCGGGCGCCGCGCCGGTGCGCGGGCTGCTCGAGAAGCTGGCCGGCCGGGGAGCGGCGTCGTTTCTCGCCGTCATCAAGGACTTCGGTCCCGCTTCGGACGCTTACCTGTCTTTCCCCCTGGCGGGCACCACGCTCTCGCTGGATCTGCCGTACCGCGGCCGGTCGAGCGAGGAGCTGGTTCACGAGCTGAACGCCGGCGTGATCCAGGCGGGCGGGCGCGTCTACCTCGCCAAGGACGCCGTGACGAGGGCGGAGGACTTCGCCCTCATGATGCCCCGGCTCGCCGAATGGAAGGCCGTGCGCGACCGGTGGGATCCCCATCGTCGCTTTCGCTCCGCCCAGTCGGTGCGCCTCCTCGGGGATCCCGCGTGAAGGCGGTCCTGGTCGGCGCGACGCGCGGCATGGGCCGCGCGCTCGGGCGGCTGCTGGCCGAACGCGGCGCCGCGATCTTCCTTCTGGGTCGGGACCCGGCCGAGCTGGCCGCCTCCGCGCGCGACCTCGAAGCTCGTGGGGCCCCCGTTCCGGTGGGGAAGGCCGGGCTGGATCTGGCGATCCCGGCGGGCTTCGCCCACGCCCTGGACAGCGCGGATGAAGTCCTCGGCGGGTTCGATACGCTGGTGGTGACCGGCGGGCTCTTCGCCCGTCAGGAGGAGCTGGCCGCCGATCCCCTCCGGCTGGAGCGGTTGCTCCACGTGAACTTCACCGGGACCGTGGTGCTCTGCCAGATGGCGGCCGCGCGCCTGGCGGCGCGAGGGGGCGGCACCGTCTGCGCCTTCAGCTCGGTCGCGGGAGATCGCTCGCGGCGGAGCAACTACCTCTACGGCGCCTCGAAGGCCGGGCTCTCGGCGTTCCTCGACGGGCTCGGCCAGGCCTACGCGGAGCGCGGGGTGAGAGTCGTCTGCGCGCGGCCGGGCTTCGTCAAGACGGAGATGACCGCCGGCTTGCCCGTGCCCCCCTTCGCCGCGGAGCCCGAGCCGGTCGCCAGGGCCGTCCTCGACGCCATCACCGCCGGCCGCCCTGTGGTCTACGCGCCACGCATCTGGCGCTGGGTGATGCTGATCATCCGCCTCCTCCCCCGCTCCATCCTCCGCCGCCTCACATTCTGAGCACCACCGGCTCGGCCAGCCGTGTTTAGGCGATGGACGCTCCGCTGGGGCTGCGCAGGCGACAACGGAGCCGCGCGTCCGGGCCGCGGCGGGGGCGGGATGCCCTCCGAACCCCATTTGTAGTTTGGGGTGAGGAGGGCGCCCCCGCCCCGCTGGCCCTGCGCGAGGCGGCAGACTAGCCTCGCGTGCGGACCGCTCGAGCCGTTCGGAGTAGGGAGTAGAATAGGACGTTATGCCCGAGCCGGTCCGCGTCCGCTTCGCCCCCAGCCCCACCGGCCATCTCCACGTGGGCGGCGCCCGGACCGCCCTGTTCAACTGGTTGTTCGCTCGCCACCACGGCGGCGTCTTCATCCTCCGGATCGAGGATACGGATCGGTCCCGCTCGACGGAGGAGTACATCGATCTCATCCTCGACGCCATGCGGTGGCTCGGCCTGGATTGGGACGAGGGCCCGCCGACCGCGGGGTACCGGCAGACGGAGCGGGCGGACATCTACCGGGCGCACGCCGAGCGGCTGCTCGCCGAGGGCCGGGCCTATCGCTGCCGGTGCACCGCGGAGACGCTCGACGCGCTCCGTCAGGCCGCCAAGGAGCGCGGAGAGACCTTTCGCTATCCCGGCACCTGCCGCGACGCCGCCGTGCCGGCCTCGGAGCCGCACGCGCTCCGCCTGCGGACGCCCCGCGAGGGGCAGACCGTGGTGGAGGACGTGATCCACGGCGCCGTGGCCTTCGACAATGCGCAGCTCGACGACTGGATCCTCGTGCGGACCGACGGCACGCCGACCTACAACTTCTCCAACGTGGTGGATGACGTCAGCATGAAGATCACCCACGTCATCCGCGGCGACGACCATCTGTCCAACACGCCGAAGCAGCTCGTGTGCTACCTCGCCCTCGGCTATCCAGTGCCCGTCTTCGCGCATCTCCCGATGATCCTCGGCCCCGACAAGCGTCCGCTCTCCAAGCGGCACGGCGCGACCTCGGTGCAGGCCTTCCGCGAGGCCGGCATCCTGCCCGAGGCGATGGTCAATCACCTGGCGCGGCTTGGATGGTCGCACGGCGATCAGGAGATCTTCTCCCGCGAGGAGCTGGTCCGTGCGTTCGACCTGGGCCAGGTCGGCAAGGCCGGCGCCGTCTTCGATTACGCCAAGCTCGAATGGCTCTCCCATCATTGGCTGAAAGCGGCGCCGTCCGAGCGGCTCGCGGCCGATCTCGTCCCGTTCCTCGAGCGGCCCCGGCTTCCTGCCCCCGCCGATCTCGGCTGGCTGGCGCGGGTGGCGGACACGCTGAAGGAGCGCGCGAAGACCCTCAAGGAGATGGCGGAGCAGGCGAGCTTCTACCTCGAGGCGCCGCAAGCCTACGATCCGCGGGCCACGGCCAAGTTCTGGACGCCGGGGGCAAAGGAGCGCTACGCACTCCTGATCAAGCGGCTGGAGGCCCAGCCGACCATGGATCCGGAGTCGCTCGAGCTGCTGTTCCGGGGGCTGGCGGCCGAGCTCCAGGTCAAGCTCGTCGACCTGGCCCAGCTCGCCCGCATCGCCCTCACCGGCAAGGCGGCGAGCCCGCCCATCTTCCAGGTGATGTCCATTCTCGGCAAGGCCGAGACCCTCGCCCGGCTCAGGACAGCCGAGGCGGCCCTCGAGAGGGTCAGGCCTTGACTTCTATACAGTTATCGCAGCCGTGGCATGCGCGATCCGGAATGTTTGGAAATCAAAGTCTGACCCCTCGGCTCTTGCTCGCGCGGCATGGGCAGTCGGTCTCGAACGCCGTTCGCCGGTTCCAGGGGAGCCAGGATGTGCCGCTCTCCGAGCTGGGCCGGCGGCAGGCCGCCGCTCTCGGCGTGGCGTTGCGGGGAGGGCGGCTCACCCACGTCTACGCCAGCCCGCTCGAGCGCGCGTGCCGAACGGCCGAGATCGTGGTGGCCGACCT
>WNGB01024164.1_pt1 | contig 14545 bp, 14 predicted proteins | sample 5400681 | NCBI WGS metagenome assembly WNGB01 (sample SAMN13153367, study PRJNA577476) | soil metagenome | isolation source: 115 cm soil or saprolite under grassland replicate 2 | place: USA:California | collected 2016-06-15 | reverse complement strand
AGACCGACCAGGTCACGGTGCAAACCATCTCCGGCCTGCTCGAGTCGCAGAAGACCGGGGTCGGCAGCAACGGCCTGCCGGTGATCTCGGTCGACATGGGCCTGGCTCGACTCGACTGGCGCGAGATTCCCGTTCGTGAAGCCTGCGACACCAATCACATGCCGGTCGGCGTCGGTCCGCTGCAGGATCCCGTCGGCACCAACATGGGCAACCCGCACGCGACGTTCTTTGTCGACGATGCCGCGGCGATCCCGCTCGCCGAGCTTGGTCCAAAACTCGAGCACGATCGGTTCTTTCCCGAGCGCGCCAACATCGGCGTGGCTCAGGTGCTGGGCGAGGGTCGGCTGCGGCTGCGCGTCTGGGAGCGCGGCGCCGGCATCACGCTCGCCTGCGGCTCGGGTGCCTGCGCGGCTGTCGTGGCGGCGAGCCGTCGCGGACTGGTGCCGCGCCAGGCCGACGTCGTCCTGGAGGGCGGCACGCTCACCATCGAGTGGCTGCGCGACGACCACGTATTGATGACCGGCGGCATCGCCGTCGCCTTCAAGGGCGAGCTCGATCGCTCGCTGCTTTCGTGAGGTGGTCCGGTGAGCGAGACACCTAAGCCCGAAGAAGGCAAAGCCGAAAAGGAAGCCCCGAAGAAGGGCTGGCTATCGCGGTGGCGCTCCAAAGGTGATTCGGCGAACGGGACGCCTGAACCCGAACCGGCAAGCGAGACGCTTAAACCCGACGAGGAAGAAGCCAAACCCGAAGCCGAAGTCGAAAAGGAAGCCGAGAAGACGGGCTGGCTGTCGCGCCTGCGCGCCGGCCTTTCCAAGTCGACCAAGCGCGTCACCGAGAGCATCAGCGGGCTCTTCACCAAGAAGAAGCTCGACCAGCAGACGCTCGACGAGCTCGAGGATGCGCTGATCCAGGCCGATCTCGGCGTCAGTGTCGCCGCCCGCCTGGTCCAGAAGCTCGGCAAGGAGCGCTTCGGCAAGGAGGTGACCGACGAGGAGGTGCGTGCGGCCTTCGCCGACGACATCGCCGAGATTCTGCAGCCGGTGGCGACATCGCTCACCATCGATCCGGCAAAGAAGCCACATGTCGTGCTGGTGATCGGCGTCAACGGCAGCGGCAAGACGACGACCATCGCCAAGCTCGCCAACCTCTACAAGCGCGAGGGCCGCAAGGTCATGTTGGCGGCTGGCGACACTTTCCGCGCCGCCGCCGTCGAGCAGCTCAAGGTATGGGGCGATCGCGCCGGTGTGCCGGTGGTCGCCAAGGACACCGGCGCCGACGCCGCGGGTCTCGCCTACGAGGCGCTGGAGCGCGCCAAGGCCGAGGGCTACGACGTGCTGCTGATCGACACGGCGGGCCGCCTGCACAACAAGGCCAACCTGATGGACGAGCTCGCCAAGATCGTGCGCGTCATCCGCAAGCTCGATCCGGCGGCGCCGCATTCCTGCCTGCTGGTGCTCGACGCCACGACCGGGCAGAACGCCCATGCCCAGGTCGAGACCTTCAAGACCATGTCGCCGGTCGATGCCCTGGTGCTGACCAAGCTCGACGGCAGCGCCAAGGGCGGTGTGCTGGTGGCGCTGGCCGAGAAGTTCAAGCTGCCGGTGGTGGCGATCGGCGTCGGCGAGGGCATCGACGATCTCAGGCCGTTCGAGGCGCGGGCTTTTGCGCGTGGATTGATGGGGCTCGCATGAGCGAGGGCGCACAACCCGAGCACGGCATGCGCCGTCTCTACGCGATGGCGCTGGAGCTGGGGCCATTGCTGCTGTTCTTCGTGGTCAACGGCCGCTGGGGCATCTTCGTCGGTACCGGCGTGTTCATCGCTGCCACGGCCGTGGCGCTGCCCTGCTATCGCTGGCTGGAGAAGCGCTGGCCGGTGATGCCGCTGGTCGGCGGTTTCTTCGTGCTGGTGTTCGGCGGGCTGACGATCTGGCTGCAGGACGACACCTTTATCAAGCTGAAGCCCACCATCGTGAACTGCCTGTTCGGCGTGATCCTGGGCGGCGGCCTGCTGCTGCTGAACCGTCCGCTGCTGAAGCCGATCTTCGGCGCGGCCTTCCGGCTGACCGACGAGGGCTGGCGCAAGCTCACGGTGCGCTGGACGCTGTTCTTCTTCGTGCTGGCCGCCATCAACGAGGTGATGTGGCGCGGCTTCTCGACCGACACCTGGATCGCCAGCAAGATGTTTGTAAGCTTCCCGCTGACGCTGGTGTTCGCCTTCCTGCAGGTGCCGCTGCTCAAGCGCTACTGGGACGGCGACGACAATCCCTTCGCCGGCGGCAAGTAGCACGTCCTCATGTTCCTCTCCCCCGCTAGGGGGAGAGGTTAGGTGAGGGGGCTTCGAAGATTGTCTGTGACCCCCTCACCCAGCCTCTCCCCCTAGCGGGGGAGAGGAGCATGATCGCTCAAAGAAGCTGCGGCTGCAGCGCTTCTGTCTCTTCCTTGAGTGCAGCCAAGTATTTCTCGGCGAACGATCCGACCGCCGAATCCTCGACCCAAGCCGCCACGCACACCGCGGCGATTGTAGCGCCGTCGTAGCGTCTGAGCGGCACGGCGACGGCGTGGTAGCCGCGGCGCATTTCCTGCGCGGTGATGGCGTAGCCCTGTTCGCGGACATGTCGGATCTCGGCGCGCAGCGCCTTCTTGTCGGTGACGGTGAAGTCGGTCATCACCTTGGGCTCGAGCTTTTCCAGCCAGGCGTCGAGCGTCTTGTCGGGAAGCTGGCTCAGGATGGCGCGGCCCGCCGCGGTGTTGAAGGCGGGCCGCCGCAGCCCGATGGTCGGCGCCAGCACGTCCGGGCGCCCGTGCAGGGAATGGGCGATCATGACGATGTCGTAGCCGTCGAGCACGGCAGCGAAGCACGACTGCTCGGTGCGGTCACCGATGCGCTCGCAGGCCGGCTGGATGACGGTCGAGACCATGTTCGAGCCGAGATAGGCCGAGGCCAGTTCCATGATGCGCGGGGTGAGCCTGAAGGCGCGGCCGTCGCTTGCCGCCAGGCCAAGGCAGGTGAGCGTATAGAGCGCGCGCCGCACGCTGGGCTTGGGCAGGTCGGTGGCGCGCGCCACGTCGCTCAAGGTCATATGCTTCTTCTCGCGGCCGAAGGCGCCGATGACCCGCAGCCCGCGCGCAAAAGCTTCGAGGAAGTCGGGGCCAAAGCCACTCGCTGCCCGCTTCTCCGCATCCTCTGCCCGCAATCGCGCCATTCACGCCCTCCCGACTTCTGCCCGTCAGGCTTTTAGCGCCCAGGCATTGTTGGCGTCGACCAGCAGCGTCACGGTCTCGCCGACCGCAGCCGCTCGCGTGGACGCGCATTCGACATTGAACCTGAGACCTGCCGTCTCGACCGTGAGGGAGCGGCGCGGTCCGCGGAACACGCCGTCGACGACCTTGCCCGGCCAGGTAAGGTGGCCGTTGGTTGCCGGCGCGTTGGCCGCAGCGAGCGTGACGTCCTCGGGCCGTACCATCACCGATACGGCCTCGCCCTGTTGGAAGGCCTGGCCGGCACGGCAATGGCCGCCATCGATGGTCACGAGCCAGTCGCCGTCGTCTCCGGGACGGCAGGCTGCGACGGTGGTCTCGATGAAGTTCGGCGTGCCGAAGAAGGCCGCGACCTCGCGGCTGGCCGGCCGGCGATAGACTACTTCGGGCGCGCCGGCCTGCAGGATGCGGCCGCGCTGCATAATCACGACGCGGTCGGACAGCGCCATCGCTTCTTCCTGGTCGTGGGTGACGTAGAGCGTGGTGATCTTAAGCCGCCGCTGCAGGGCGCGGAACTCGTCGCCCATCTGGGCGCGCAGGCGGGCGTCGAGGTTGCTGAGCGGCTCGTCGAGCAGCAGCACCTCGGGCTCGAACACCAAGGCGCGAGCGATCGCCACCCGCTGCTGCTGGCCGCCCGACAGCGCCGGCGCCGGCCGGTCGGCATAACGCTCCATCTCGACCAGCCGGAGGGCCGCCGTGACGCGCTCCTTGATCTCGGGCTTGGCGATGTGCCGCACGCTCAAGGGATAGGCGACGTTGTCGAACACCGTCATGTGCGGCCAGATCGCGTAGGACTGGAACACCATGCCGAGCTTGCGCAGGTCGGGCGGCACGAACAGGCCGGCCGGCGCATCGCTCACCACGCGGCCGCCGATCACGATCGAGCCGGTGTCGTTGCGTTCCAGGCCCGCCACCATGCGCAAGGTCGTGGTCTTGCCGCAGCCCGACGGGCCCAGCAGGGTGACGAACTCGCCGTGCTCGATCGACAGATCGATGCCATCGACCGCCTTCACCTCGGCAAAGTGCCGGCCGACCTCGTGCAGGGAAACGCTCGGCATTCGTTCCTACTTGAAGATCTGCTTGGCGAGCTCGAGCATCGCGTCCTGCCGCTCGGGCACGGTGGTGCCGAGCGCCTTGGTGGCGAGCAGCGGCCGGATCTCCTCGATGGTCTTCTCGACCACGCCCTTGACGACGGGATTGTAGCCCGCGTTGGCATATACGAGCTGCTGCTCGGGCTCGAGATAGTGGTTCATGAACAGCCGCGCCGCATTGGGGCGGGGGGCCCCCTTCAGCATCGTGAGGTCGAAGCGCACGTAGGGCCGGCCCTCGACGGGCACGATCGGTTTCACCGGCAGGCCCTTCAGCGTGTTGTAGTCCTGCAGCGAGAAGGGGATGTAGAGCGGGAACTCGCCGCGCGCCACGCGCCGCTCGCTATTCTGGATGTCGCGCGAGAAGACCGGCTTCTGGGTCGCCAGCTTCTCGACGAACTCCTTGCCGAAGGTGTCGTGCATGACGACGAAGAACACCGCGCCGCCACCCAGCGCCCGATAGTCATCCGACAGGATCTTGCCTGCCCACTTCGGGTCGAGGATATCCTTCCAGCTCTTGGGCTCGTCGGCCGGTTTCACCAGGTTGCGGTTGATCATCAGGCAATAGCTGATGACCTCGGCCGGAATGCGGATGTCGTCGGCCTCGTAGGGCGGCACGATGTTCTTGATGTTGGGCACGGGCCCGTGCGGCTGGAAATTGCCGTCGCGCGTCATCAGCCAGGTGGTGGTGCTGCCGTTGTGATGGACGTCACCCAGGAAGCGGCCGGCCGACTGCTCGACCCGGACCCGTTCGCGGACCTCGCTGGCGCGGGCCTCGAGGAGCTCGACGGAGATGCCGTACTTCTGTTCGAAGGCCTTGGTGACGGCCTTCAGCGACGGCGAGCCGATCGAGGCGGTGTAGATGACGAGCTTGCCTTCCTTCTTGCCGGCCTCGACGACCTTCGCCCAATCGTCACCTTGCGCCAGCGCCGGACTGACCGAACCTGCGGCCAGAAGGCCAAGAACGCTTCGCCTCAACATGGTCTCATCCCTCCCAAAGTCACAGCGTGCTGATGCGCTTCTTGATGAATTTCAGTTGGACCCAGCGGAACAGCAGGACCAGCACCAGCATCACCAATCCGACGACACTCACTTCCTCGGGCTTGCCGCCCACCCACATCTTCAGCATGACCACCGACAGCACCTCGGTGCCCGGTGCGTAGAGCAGGATCGAGGCGCTGAGCTCGCGCATGATGCCGAAGAAGATCAGCACCCAGCCGACCGCGAAGGCGGGCCAGGCCAACGCGATCAGGATGCGGCCCAGCGTCTGCCACCAGCCCGCGCCGTGCACGCGGCTGCACTCCTCGATGTCGTTGGCGATCTGCTGATAGGCGGCCGAAGTCACGCGAACGGCGACCGGCGTGCCGAGCGCGATATAGGCCAGCAGCAGCGCCCACAACGTACCGTAGATCGGGATGCCGTGCGGAAGGATGGCGAAACCCCACAGGAAGCCGATGCCCAAGACCATGCCGGGCATCATCCAGGGCAGCCAGGCCAGAAGGTCGATCAGGCGGCGGCCGCGCCAGCGCGTACGGGTGGTGACGTAGGCCACGATGCCGCCCAGCGCCATGGTCGCGGTGGCGCCGGTGACACCCAGCAGCATGGTATTGCCAAAGGCGCGCCAGAAGCTCGAGTTCTCCCAGACGCTGCGATAGTGGTCGAGCGTCAGCATGTCGGCCTCGTAGAAGCCGAAGAATTTGAAGAACGAGCTGAGCAGGAGCTGGCCGATCGGCAACGCCACGGTGAGTGCGAAGAACAGGATGCAGACAGCGAAGGTCACCCAGCGCAGCCGGCCGAGCCGCATGATGTTGGGCGAATAGCCCTTGCCGGTCACGGTGGTGAAGGTCCGGCCGCGCAGCAGGCGGCTCTGCATGACCAGCAGCAGGAACATCAGGGCGAGTGCGGCGAAGCTCAGCGCCGTGGCCGACTGGTAGTCGGGCTGGGCGCGCTGGGTGATCGAATTGTAGATCGTGGTGGTGATCACCTCGATGCCGACGGGCACGCCGAAGAACACCGCCGATTCGAAGGATTCGATGCCGCGGATGAAACTCAGGATGAAGGCGCTGGTGGTGACCGGCAACATCAGCGCCAAGGTGACGCGCCAGAAGGTCTGCCAGCGCGTGGCGCCCGACATGCGGCTCGATTCCTCGAGCGCGGGATCCATGGCGCGGAAGGCGTCGACGACGAACAGGAAGATGAACGGCGTCGAATACTGCATCATGTGCCAGATGACGCCGCCGTAGGAGTAGACGTTGACCAGCGTGGTGTCGGTGCCGGAGAGCCAGCGCCACGCCAGGTTGATGGTGCCGACCTGGGCGTTGCCCAGCATCGCCCAGGCGGTCGCCGTCAGGATCGGCGGGATGAAGAAGGGCAGCGTTATCAGCACTTCCAGAACGCCGCGGCCCGGCGTGTCGGTGCGCGCCACGATCCAGGCCAGCAGCACGGCCAGCGCGAGGGCGAGCACGGTCTTGACCAGCGAGATGCCGACGGTGTTGGCCAGCACGATCAGATTCTCGGTCGTGGCGATGCTGATGTAGCCGTTGAGGTTGAACTCGCCGGCGATGCCGGGCGGCGTCGAGTGCAGGCTGCCGTAGAGCAGCATCACCATGGGATAGAGCGACAGGAAGCAGAGGATCAGGATCAGCGCGGCGATGCCCGCGGGCCGGCCGTAGCGCCACAGGCCGCCGAACGACGCACTGCGCTCGCCCAACGGGGCGACAACGGTCACCATCCTCGCGCCTCCTCCCGCCCGAGGGCTCATTGCTCTTCTCATGTTCCTCTCCCCGCTAGGGGGAGAGGCTAGGAGAGGGGGCAACGAGGGCTGTTTGTAACCCCCTCTCCCAACCTCTCCCCCTAGCGGGGGAGAGGAGCATGAGGGAGAGGAACATGAGCCGTCAGGCCATGCGATGGCTGTCTGGTGCAGCCTTGTCGCGCGCTACTCGGCCGCCAGCGGCAGCCGGTTCCTGTTCAGCAAGCCCAAAGGACTCTTGGCCGTCTGCAGCTTCTCAGCGTAAGCGCCTTCTTCTCAGCCAGCAGCTCCTGCGCGGCCTGCAGGAGGCGCTTGCGGGTGATGGCGATCATGCGGTCCGATGGTGCGAGGTGCTCGAGCGAACGGTCGACGACCTCGCCCATGCATTCGATCATCGCCTGATCCTGCCGGCCGATGCCCTGGATGCCGGTGTAGTTAACGTTCTTCTGCATGTCGCGGTCGATCAGATAGTCGTTCTCGCGCCGCGCCACCAGGCGCCACCGTCCGAACCAGTCGTTGGTGTTGGGCAGGTACTCGACCTCGGGCTTCAGGCCGGGGATCCACTCGCCGTTCTTCAGCGTCTCGAGCGGGCGCGTCTTCTGCTTCCAGGTAAGGTTGTAGGTCATGGTGTGCGTGTCATCCATCGGCACGTTCAAGGTGCAGGCGACCTGGTCCTCGAAAAAGCCGTTGGGCGTCAGCGTGATGAACGGAAACAGGAAGTGGGCATAGCGGTAGTAGTAGGTGCCGGGCTCGGCCGGCCGGTACGCCGCGTACATCGTGCCCCACTCGGTCTCGGTCGACTTGTAGTCCGGCGCGCGCTCGCCCACCGACCAGCGGTTGATCGTGGTTGGGTCGACGTCCTCCGTCTTGACGCCGCCGACATGCAGGAAGCCGAAATGCGAGGTGTCGATGTCGCCCTCGAGCGACTGGAACCAGTTGCACTCGCGCATGTGCACGCGCGTGATGCGCTCTTCCTCGGGCAGCATCAGCACTTCGATGTTGGGCAGCGGCGGCGCCTCCTTGCGGCTGCCCATGTAGGTCCAGACGAAGCCCGCACGCTCGACCACCTTGTAGGCCTTGGCCTTGATGCGCTGCTTGAAGTCCTGCGCCGGCGGCACGTTCGGCATGTCGAGGCAGTTGCCTTCGACGTCGAACTTCCAGCCGTGATAGACGCAACGCAATCCGCCTTCCTCGTTGCGGCCGAAGAACAGCGAGGCGCAGCGGTGCGGGCAGCGATGCTCCATGATGCCAACCCGGCCGTCGGTGTCGCGGAAAGCGATCAGCTGCTCGCCCAGCAGCATGAGCCGCATCGGTTCGCCGTCGGCCTTCAGCTCCGAGGAAAGACAGGCGAGGGTCCAATACTCCCGCATCAGATTACCCATGGGCGTGCCCGGCCCAACGCGCGTCAGCATCTCGTTGTTGGCTGCAGTCAGCATGGTTTCCTCCAGATTCGTCCGTTTACCGGACGTTCGTACGACTCTAGCAAAAGCCAGCAAAACCGGCAATCGAAGGCAGCTATGCGTACGCTAAAGGACGCCTAGACGCTGGCCGGCTTGCGCGGCGGCCACATGCGGGCGAGGTCACCCGTGGGATTGGAGTAGGTCGCGAAGTCGGTCTTGCCGCGCGCGTCGTGGAAATGGGCCAGCGCCCACACCACGGTCGGGAAGGCGAGCTGCTCCCAGGGAATGTCCTTCCACTCGACCAGCGCCACGTCCTCGCTCTCGGGCCCGGCTGACACGTCGTCGCTGACCAGCCGGGCGCGATACATGATCTGCACCTGGCCGATACGCGCCACGCTGTACATGGCGAGCAGGCGATCGATCTCGATGGTGGCGCAGGCTTCCTCGCGCGCCTCGCGTTGCGCCGCTTGCTCGGTCGTCTCGCCCAATTCCATGTAGCCGGCGGGCAGTGTCCAGAAGCCCTTGCGCGGTTCGATCGCCCGCTTGGCCAGAAGGATCCTGTCGTTCCAGGTGCACACGGCGCCGGCGACGATCTTGGGGTTCTGGTAGTGGATGAACTCGCAGCGCGCGCACACCAGCCGCTCACGGTTGTCGCCGTCGGGGATCCGCTTCTCGAAGTGATCCGGCGGATCCCATGGCAGGCGAGGCCGTTCGGGAAGAGGGGGGGGCGTGCTCATCGCAGAGAAGTCCTACGCCGCTCGTATCAGCGCTGCAACGCCGGGCAGGGTCTTGCCTTCCATCCATTCCAGGAAGGCGCCGCCCGCCGTCGAGACATAGGAGAACTTCTCCTCGACGCCGGCCGCGGCCAGCGCCGCCACGGTGTCGCCGCCGCCCGCCACCGACAGGAGCTTTTTGGCGCTGGTCAGGTCGGCCACGGTGCGCGCCAGCGTCACGGTGCCGTTGTCGAACGGCTTGATCTCGAAGGCACCGAGCGGGCCGTTCCACACCAGGGTCGCGCACTTGGCGACCTGCTTGGCGTAGATCGCGATCGACTTCGGACCGACATCCAGGATCATCTGGTCGTCGGGGCAGGCCTTGGCATCGACGACCTGGCTCGGCGCGCCGGCCTTGAATTCGCTTGCGACCACGACGTCGATCGGCAGCAGGATCTCGCAGTTGGCAGCCTTGGCCTTGGCCATGATTTCGCGCGCGGTGCCCGCGAGGTCCTTCTCGCTGAGCGACTTGCCGACATTGATCCCCTGCGCCTGCAGGAAGGTGTTGGCCATGCCGCCGCCGATGATCAGCTTGCCGACCTTGCCGACCAGGTTGCCGAGAAGGTCGAGCTTGGTGGAAACCTTGGCGCCGCCGACCACGGCGCAGACCGGCCGCTTGGGGTTGCCCAGCGCCTTGTCGAGCGCCTCGAGCTCGGCTTGCATCAGGCGACCGGCGGCGGCGGGCAGGCGGTTGGCCAGGCCCTCGGTCGAGGCGTGTGCGCGGTGCGCCGCCGAGAAGGCGTCGTTCACATAGACGTCACCCAGCACCGAGAGCTTGTCGATAAAGCCCGCGTCGTTCTTTTCCTCTTCCTTGTGAAAGCGCAGGTTCTCCAGCAGCAGCACTTCGCCGGGCTTCAGCATACGTACCGCTTCCTCGGCGAGCGGGCCGATGCAGTCGTCGGCGAAGGCCACCGGCTTGCCGAGTGCGTTGGACAGCGGCTCGACCAGCGGCTTCAGCGACATCTCCGGCACGCGCTTGCCGTCTGGCCGACCGAAGTGGCTGAGCACGATCACCTTGGCGCCCTTGGCCGCGAGCTCGTTGAGCGTCGGCGCGGCGCGTTCGATGCGCATGGCGTCGGTCACCTTGCCGTTCTTCATCGGCACGTTGAGGTCGACGCGCACCAGCACGCGCTTGCCGGCCACGTCGATGGAATCGATCGTCTTGAAGGTCGCCTGGGGCATTTGTTCTCCGTCGTGACGGCGTTGGTTAGCGTTTCCTGATCACAAATATCAAGACGTCGCCCTCACGCCGACTCGAAACCAACTCGTGGCCGGTCTGGTTGCAGTAGGCCGGAAAGTCCTGTTCCGCCGCCGGATCGGTGGCGCGTACCGTCAGAAGGCCGCCGACCGGCAGCTCGCGCAGCTTGCGGTTGGCGCGCAGCACGGGCAGGGGGCAGAGCAGGCCGCTGGCGTCGTATTCGAGCTCGGTCATTGCGGGCGATAGTATCTCATGGCTTCGGGCAGCCAGTGGCGGATGTCGGCGATGCGCGTGGTGTCGGCGGGATGGGTGCTGAGCCACTCCGCCTTGTGCGGCCCGGTGTTGGCCGCGCGCATGCGCTCCCACACCGTGACGGCCTCGCGCGGATCGTAACCCGCCATCGCCATCAGGATCAGGCCGATGCGGTCGGCTTCCGATTCCTGCGCCCGCGACATCGGCAGGATGTAACCATAGGTCGCGCCGGCGCCCAGGGCAGCCATCATCGCCGGCAGGTAGGTGCGGCTGCGGCCGCTGACGGTCGCCGACAGCGCGACGGCGGCGGCCGTGGCGCCGACCTGCGCCACCATCTGGTCGCTCATGCGCTCCGCGCCGTGGCGCGCCAGCGCATGCGCGACCTCATGGCTGATCACGACCGCCAGCCCCGCCTCGGTTCGGGTGATCGGCAGGATGCCGGTATAGACCACGACCTTGCCGCCCGGCAGGCAGAAGGCGTTGGGCTCGTTCTTGTCGACGGTCTTGAACTCCCAGCGAAAGCGCGGCGCGTGCCACAGGTCGCCGGGCGGCCGTTCCGCCGCCGCGGCGATGCGACGGCCGACCTTCTCGATCAGCGCGTTGGCCTGCGTGTCGTCCGACAACTGCTCCTTGGACAGCACGTCGCGATAGGCCTGCAGGCCCATCTGGCGCTCCTCGCTTTCGCCGACCAGCATCATCTGCGAGCGGCCGGTGACCGGTGCCGTTTCGCAGGCGGCGAGCAGCGAGGCAACGCCGCACAAAGCCAACAAGGATCGCATGAGCCCGACTCTAGGGGCGGGACGCGATCAGGTCGAGAGGAAGCCCGGCCCGCCGCGTCGCAGCAATTCGTGGCCGGCGTCGTGGCCTAGCGCCTCGGCGTCGGCGAAGCCGCCGCGCCGCTCGGTGGCGATCAGCTGCGAACCGTCGGGCTTGGCGATCAGCCCGCGCAGATGAATCACGCCATCTGTGAGAACCGCATGGCCGGCGATCGGCGTGCGGCACGAGCCGTCGAGCACGGACAGCATGGCATGCTCGGCCTTCACACAGGCCGCTGTCGGGCCATGGTCGATGGCGGCAAGCCAGCCGCGCGTCTTCGCATCGTCCGCGCGGCATTCGATGCAGATCGCGCCCTGACCGACGGCCGGCAGCATCTCGTCCTCGGGAATCGGCGCGCCGACATGCTCGAGGCCAAGCCGCTTCAAGCCGGCCAGCGCCAGGATGGTCGCCTCGACTTCGCCCGCCTCGCGCTTGGCGACGCGAGTGTCGACGTTGCCGCGCAGGGTGACGATCTTGAGGTCCGGCCGGCGATGCAGCAGCTGGGCGCGCCGGCGCAGGGCCGAGGTGCCGACCACCGCGCCCGGTCCCAAGTCGGCGATGCGCTTGACGTCGCCCGCGATCAGCACGTCGCGCGCATCCTCGCGCGCCAGGAAGGCGGCGATCGCCAGCCCCGCCGGCTGCGCCGTCGGCATGTCCTTCATGCTGTGCACGGCGATATCGATGCGCCGGGCCAGCATCGCCTCCTCGATCTCCTTGACGAATAGGCCCTTGCCGCCGGCCTCGGACAGCGGCCGGTCCTGGATGGCGTCGCCCGTGGTCTTGATGACGACGATCTCGATCGCATCGGGTGCGGCCAGCGCCGGCACCGACCGGGCCAGCGCGTCGCGCACCAGTCCGGCTTGGGTGAGGGCGAGCTTGCTGCCGCGCGTGCCGAGTTTCAGGGCTGCCATGCCGCTGCTCTAGCGTAGCCGGGCGACGGAGGCTAGAAGACACCGCATGCGCGTCCTGGGCATCGAAACGAGCTGCGACGAGACCGCCGTCGCCGTCGTCGAGGCGCCGGCCGGGGCCGATCCCGTCGGCCGTATCCTCGCCAACGTCATCTACAGCCAGCAGACCGAGCATCGTCGCTTCGGCGGCGTCGTGCCGGAGATCGCCGCGCGCGCCCATCTCGAGCGCATCGACGGGCTGATCGAGGACGCTCTGGCCGAGGCGAAGCTCGGCCTCGACGATCTTGACGCCATCGCCGCCACCGGCGGGCCGGGCCTCATCGGCGGCGTCATGGTGGGCGTCATGGCGGCCAAGGGACTGGCCTTCGCGCGCAACAAGCCGTTCCTCGCCATCAATCATCTCGAAGGCCATGCGCTGTCGGTGCGGCTGACCGAACAAGTCGACTTCCCCTATCTGCTGCTGCTGGTCTCGGGCGGTCATTGCCAGCTCCTGACGGTGCGCGGTCCCGGCGACTTCACGCGGCTCGGCACGACCATCGACGACGCGGTCGGCGAATGCTTCGACAAGACCGCCAAGCTTCTTGGGCTGGGCTTCCCCGGCGGGCCGGCGGTCGAGCGGTTGGCCAAGGACGGCGATGCGCAACGCTTCGCCCTGCCGCGGCCGATGTGGCGCAAGCCGGGCTGCGATTTCTCCTTCTCCGGGCTCAAGACCGCGGTGCGCCAGGCCGTCGAGAAGCTCGACACGGACGATCAGCGGGCCCGGGCTGATCTCTGCGCCTCCTTCCAGCGCACCGTCGGCGACGTCTTGGCCGACCGCGATTTCAAGCCGCGGCCGCGCTGGCCGCTGGATTCGTCTAACATTCCTCCCCATCGCGGAGTCGGCGATGGGGAGGTGCCCGCGCAGCGGGCGGAGGGGTCATGAGCGTCGTCACTGCTGCCCATGACCCCTCCGGCCTTCGGCCACCAAGGCGTTTTTGGCCGCGATTCGCGGCCAAAACGCCCACCCAGCAGAGCTGGGGAGGCACGGCGAAGGGTGAGCCATGACCTCCGAGATCGTCCCGCTGTTCTCCACGCCGGTGGTGATCTCGGATCTGCCCGAGGCCGCCGCGCTCAATGCCGGGCTGAGCAAGGTCATCTCCGAACGCCACAAGAGCCATCCGGGTACGCAGCATTCCAATCTCGGCGGCTGGCAGTCGACCTGGGACATGGATCGCTGGGGTGGCGCCTCGGCGATCAAGCTTCTGGCCATCGGCCGCAACCTCGCCAACCGCTACACGACCGACCGCGAAGGCAAGCCCGTCGCCGTGACCTGGCGCGCCAACATGTGGGCCAACGTCAACAAGTCGGGCCACGGCAACGAATTCCATTCCCATCCCGGCAGCTTCTGGTCGGGCGTCTACTATGTCGACGATGGCGGCATCGCCGCCGATCCGTCGTTGGGCGGCGAGCTGGAATTCATGGATCCGCGCGGGCCGGGACCGGCGATGTACGCGCCGCAGCTCGCCTTCGCCCTGCCGGGCGGCCTGTCGGTCGGCGCCAACGAGGTCGTGCATCCCAAGACCGGCAGGCTGGTCATGTTCCCGGCCTGGCTGTTGCACCAGGTGCGGCCCTATCGCGGCGGCGCCGAGCGCATTTCCATCGCCTTCAATCTCAGCCTGTGAGCGCGACGTCTTGACCGAGATGGGCCATATCGGTGTCGTCGGCGGCGGTGCCTGGGGCACCGCGCTCGCCTGCTTGGGCCGCCGCGCCGGACGGCGGGTGACCTTGTGGTCGCGCGATCCGTCAGTCTCCACCGCGATCGCGCGGGACCGCAGCAATCCGGTTTATCTCCCGGGCTTCCCGCTCGATGCCGGCATCGAGGCGGCATCGGATCTTGCCAACCTTGGCGCTTGCGACGCGATCCTGCTGGTCTGTCCCGCGCAAGCCGTGCGTGAGCTGGCGGCGCGGCTCGCCGGCGCCGCGCCCGTCGTCATCTGCGCCAAGGGTATCGAAGCCTCGACCGGCCTTCTGATGCCCGAAGTGCTGGCCGAGGTCCTGCCCGGCCGGCCGATCGCCATGCTGTCCGGCCCGAGCTTTGCCGAGGAGGCGGTGCGCGGCCTGCCG
>WNGB01008525.1_pt1 | contig 14545 bp, 11 predicted proteins | sample 5400681 | NCBI WGS metagenome assembly WNGB01 (sample SAMN13153367, study PRJNA577476) | soil metagenome | isolation source: 115 cm soil or saprolite under grassland replicate 2 | place: USA:California | collected 2016-06-15 | reverse complement strand
CGGCTCCTCCTCTTCTCCCTCGAACAGCTCGCCCCCCTCCTCGTCCTCCTCCTCGTCGTACTCGAACTCCTCTTCCTCTTCCTCCTCCTCGTCGTCCTCCTCGACGAAGAAGTCCTCCTTGAGGCTCTCGAGGACGAGGATGAGGGCGTGGGAGGATCCGACGCGGAGTCCGTCCACGTCGATCACCTCCTCGAAATCGATCGGCAGGTAGATGTCGGCCGAGGCGTCGTTGGCGTCGAGCCGGTCGAAGAAGTCGACCAGCACGTCGTCGTCCAGATCGCGGTCCAGGACGATGGTCTCGGCATGGTCGTCGGGAGACAGAGCCGGCGCCCCGGCCTCCGCCAGCGCGCGCTGGACAGCCTTGACCTGATCGTTTTCCAGCCGTTCCGACAGGGTGCCGAGCTCGAGGGTCGCCATGGGTTCGCCTGAATCGAACGCCCCGGCCAGACCGGAGTGCGATTCGAGCAGCGATCTAATCAAAGGGGGAGGGGTTGTCAAAGGCGTCGGGTGCCCGGGATCGCCGGGCGCGCGGCCCGCAGCACATGAGGTACATTGAAGACCGGTCCATGCAGGCAGCCACGCAAGGCGAGCGGGCTTCGCGCCTCCGCAACGCGATCGATGCGCGCCGGGAGTGGATGGGGCGGATCCTCGCCGAGACCGGGGGCTCCGGCACGGCCGCCTGCGCCGGCCTGTCCGACACGTTCGACGAGCTCGTGGTCGAGCTGTGGCGCAGCCTCGCCGACGGCCTCCCCGCCGCCGGGCGGGACATGTGCCTGGTCGCGACCGGCGGCTGGGGACGGCGCGAGGTCTGCCCCTACTCCGACATCGATCTGCTCCTGCTCGCTCCCTCGCACGCCACCGACGCCGCGCGCGCGGCCGCCGAGCGGCTGCTCTACCCGCTGTGGGACGCGGGCGTGAGCGTCGGCCACGCGGTGCGCGAGCCGGGTGAATGCGTCAAGCTCGCCCGCACCGACCTGGCCACCGCCACCGCGCTCATCGACGGCCGCTTCCTGATCGGGCAGAGGGAGCTCTACGATGAGCTCTCGCGCGGCACCCGGCGCGCGGTGGCGCCGGGCGGCAACCCGAACCAGTTCGTCGACCGCCTCGCGCTCGAGCGCCAGCGCCGCCACGACCGCTTCGGCGATTCGCTCTATCTCCTCGAGCCCAATCTCAAGCAGGGGATCGGGGCTCTGCGCGACCTGGCGACCGCGGTGTGGGCGGCGCGTGCGCGCTGGGCGGTCGGCGAGCTCGCCGAGCTCGTCGCCCAGGGGCAGGTGTCCGCCCGCCAGGCCGGCCTCATCGAGGAGGCGCGGAGCTTCCTGCTCGGTCTGCGCTCGCTGCTCCAGCTGCGCGCCGGGCGAGCCACCGATCAGCTGACCTTCGAGATCCAGGAAGCGATCGCGCCACCCCTCTACCCGGCCGCGCGCCCGGCCGAGGGTCGCCCGTCCCTCGTGGCGCCGGCGGTCGAGGCGCTCATGCGCGACTACTACCTCCACGCGCGCGCCGTGGTGCGGGTGGCGGACCGACTGCTCGAGGCGGCCCGCGTGCCGGAGCGGCGCAAGCCGCGCCTCCGCACCATCGACTCCAGCTTCCTCCTCTGGAACGGGCAGGTCGCGGTCTCCGACCCGGCCGTCTTCCGCGACCGCCCGAGCGAGATGGTCCGCCTGTTCCGGGTCGCGCTCGACCAGGACGCGACCGTCTACGGCCACACCATGGAGCTCGTGGCGGAGGGCCTGGCCGCCCGGCCCGACGCGCTCACCGGAGAGCCGGAGGCGTCGCGCCTGTTCGTGGCCGCGCTGGTCGACCTGCGCGACGCGCGCCAGCCGTCGCTGCTCGAGGAGATGCACCAGCTCGGCGCGCTGGCCTCGCTCATGCCGGAGTTCGCGCCCTGCACCTGCCGCGTGCAGCACGACCTCTACCACGTCTACACCGTCGACCAGCACCAGCTCTACGCGCTCGCCATGCTGAAGCGCACCCTGCGCGGCGAGCTGGCCGACGAGGCGCCGCTCGCGACCCAGGCGGCGCGCGAGCTGGGCGAGGCCGGCCGCTCGCCGGCGCTGTTCCTCGGCACCCTCCTGCACGACGTGGGCAAGCCGATGGGGGCAGGCCACTCCGAGAAGGGGGCGCGGGCGGCCGGGACGATCGCCCGCCGGCTCGGGCTCGGCCCGGCCGACGTGGCGCGGACCGAGCTCATGGTCGCCCAGCACCTGACCATGGCCCACCTGTCGCAGCGCCGCGACCTCAACGACCCGGACGTGGTGCGCCGGTTCGCCCGGCGGATCGGCGACGAGATCGCGCTGGCCCAGCTCTACCTCCTCACCCGCTGCGACACGGCCATGACCGCGCCCGGCAACCTGTCGGCGTGGAAGGACCAGCTCATGGGCGAGCTGTACACGCGCGCGCGCGATCTCTACCGCGGCGCGCAGGCGGCGTCGCCGGGACCTGTGGCCGCGGCAGGCGACGAGCAGGCCGACGCGGCGGCCCGGCGGCGCGAGCTGGACGCGGCTCGCGAGCGGGTCCGCGAGCTCCTGCCCGGCGACGCGCCGGAGCTCGCGCCGCTGGTCGGCGCGCTCGACGACCGCTTCGTCGGCTCCCTGTCACCGCGCCAGATCGCCCGCCATCTCGCGCTCGCCCACCGGCGGGCGCAGAGCGGCGTGCCGGTCGACATCGAGGTGGCGGCCTATCCGCTGAAGGGCCACACCGAGGTGGCCGTGGTGGCCGACGACTGCCTCGGGCTGCTCAGCCACATCGCGGGGGTGCTCGCGGCGCACCGGGTCAGCATCGACGCGGCGGTGGTGACCACGGTGGACCCGCCGGTCGGCGGCCCCGCCCTGGCGCTCGACGTCTTCTCGGTGCGCGATCCGTACGGCAAGACGATCGCGGCCGAGGACGCGCGCTGGGCGGCGATCCGGGGCGACCTCTGCACCGTGATGCAGTCGAGCGCCGAGAGGGGCGCGGCGGTCGCCGAGCTCATCGACCGGCGGCGCAGGCGCTCCTCCCTGCGCCCGCGCGTCACGCCCGCGGTGGCCACGTCGGTGCACGTGGTCCAGGACGCGTCGCAGGACTTCACCGTCATCGAGGTCGCCACGCGCGACCGGGTCGGCGTGCTCCACACCATCACGCGCACGATGACCGAGCTCGGGCTCGACATCCACCTGGCCAAGGTGTCGACCGAGGGGGAGCGGGTGGCCGACGCCTTCTACGTCACCGACCGGCGGGCCGGCGGGGGCAAGCTGGCCGTGGGCGCGCGCTCCCACGAGGTGGAGCAGGCGCTGGTCGGCGCGCTCGCGGGCGGCGCTGGGAACCCGCAGCCGTGAGCGCGGTGGACGCGCCGCCCGGCATCGCGTTCGCCGGGCAAGCGATGGGCGAGTTCGTGTCGCGCCGGCGGCCGCGGCGGCTGGCCGGCCGCGTGCTGGTGCTGGTCCTCGTCACCAGCGCGTTCACGGTCGGGCTCGCCGCGCGGCGGGCGCCGAGCCAGACCAGCGAGCTCCTCCTGGCCGTATCGCTCATGTGCGCCAGCGTGGCCGGCGTCGGCTTCGCGGTGCGGCGGGCGCGGCTGCTGATCGACTCCGGCGGAGTCAGGTGGGGATGGAGCGAGCTCGGCTTCCGGGTCGGACGCGACGACGTGGCCGCGGTCGAGGTCTATCGCGACGCGGTCGCGGTCAAGCAGCGGCGTGGGTCGACCTGGTACGTGTCCGGACGCGACTGGGACCTGTTCGAGCGCGTGCCGGTCGCGCTCCGGCGAGCAGGGCTGCCGCTCGAGGCCCGCGACCGGCGGGCCCCGCTGGGCGCGCGCCTCCAGAGCTACGGCGCGGTGCTGGACCTCTTGCTCGTGGCCGACGCCCTCGCGTCCATCCTCGCCCTCGGCGTGGCGGTCGGCCTGTGAGCCGCCCGGACGCCGCGCGCTTCAAGCGCAGAGACGCAAAGAACACAGAGAACGCAGAGGGGAGCGTCGGTTTTCTCCTGGCCCCTCCGTCCTCCAGATAGCTGGAAGACAAGCAGGCGTGCGGGCAAGGCGAAAGCCGAGGCTCCCCCTTCGCGTTCTCTGCGTTCCTTGCGTCTCTGCGATGAAGCGCGCGGCTTTCCCAGGCCTGCACGGGGCGCCGCCCTGTACCATTCTCGAGACCCACGAAGGAGTCCCCAGCATGAGCGACCCCGTGAACGTGAGCGACCGCGACCAGGTGCGATGGATCGAGCTCTGCCGCCCCGAGTCGCGCAATGCCCTGACTGTCGAGACCAACCGGGTGCTCATCGCGGCGCTGGAGGGCGCGGCCGCCGCCGGCGCGCGCACCGTGGTGCTGGCCGGAGCGGGCGGCCACTTCTGCTCCGGCCTGGATCTCAAGGACGCCATCCGGACCGGACCGCGCCCGCCGGCGGAAGTCGAGCGCGACATGCGTGCCTACTTCCACGGCCTCATCCGCGCGGTGCGCGCGGTCCCGGCCCCGGTGGTGGCCGCGGTGGACGGTGTGGCGGTCGGGTACGGCTGCGATCTGGCCCTGGCCTGCGACCTGCGGCTCGTCACCGAGCGGGCCCGGTTCGGCGAGATCTTCGTGCGCCGCGGTCTCATGCCGGACGGCGGCGGCACCTTCACCTTGCCCCGTCTGGTCGGACTCGGCCGCGCCCTCGAGCTCATGTTCACCGGCGACCTGGTCGAAGGCGGCGAGGCGGTCCGCATCGGGCTCGCCAGCCGGCTCCTGCCGACCGAGGGGTTCGAGCAGGCGGTCCGGGAGCACGCGGTCCGGCTGGCCAAGGGACCGCCCCTGGTCTTGCGCGCGATCAAGCGCGCGGTCTACGAGTCGCTGGCCGGCGACCTGGACGCCGCCCTCGAGCGCGAGGCCGCGGGCCAGCTCCAGCTCCTCACCAGCGCGGACTTCGTCGAGGGAGTGGCCGCGTTTCTGCAGAAGCGCGAGCCGGTGTTCCGCGGCAAATGACTCGCGGACCGGCGCTGGCTCAGATCCGATCGCAGAACTCGATCCGGCGCGGGACCTTGTAAGGGGCCAGGTTGCGCGCGCAGTGGTCGATGATCTCCTCGGCCTCGCAGTGCGAGGTGGCGACCACCCGCGCGACGACCATCGAGCCGGCGAACGGATCCGACTCGAGCCGCGCCTGCGCCGCCTTGACCTTGGGGAACGCCTCGAGGCAGCCCTCCACCTCGCCCAGCGCCACCCGCTTCCCCTCGATCTTGACGACGTCGTCCTCGCGCCCGGTGAGATAGAGCCGGGCGGAGCGGTCGAGCCGGCCGAGATCGCCGGTCCGGAACCAGCCGTCGGGGTCGGTCTCGCCGATGCCGATCTCCTTGGCCTTGACCCGCGCGTTCTCTTCCTTGAAGGGGCCGATCGAGCAGGGCGACAGGGCGGAGCTGCGCACCCAGATGACGCCGTGCTTGACGCCTGCGGCCGGCGCGCCGACCGCCGCCTTCTTTCCCTTGGGAGGCGTGAAGCGGAGCTCCACCCCGTCCACCGTCTTGCCGACCGAGTCGGCGTTCTTGCCCTGCACGTCGAGCGCGATGACGCCCGTCTCGGTCGTGTGATAGCAGGAGATGAGGCGCACGCCGTACTCGTCGTGCATCGCCTGCGCCACGTCGGCCTCGAGCTTGGAGCCGCCGGAAAGGAAGCGCGGGTTCGTGGCCTTGAGCGCCTTCGCGGTCGGAAGCTTGGCCAGCTCGCGGTACATGCTGGGCGTGCCGGGCAGGACGTCGATGTTGTGGTCCCGGATGAGCTTGGCCACTCGCCGGGCAGAGATCTCCTCCTCGAGGAACATCGTGGCGCCGGTGCGCAAGGTGGGCAGGAGCCCCAGGTCCCAGCCGTAGGCGTGATAGAGCGGCACGGCGACGAGGACGCGCGACTCGGTCTCGAACTCGAGGTTCGTCACCACGCTCTCGGCGGTGGACTCGAGGTTCTCGGCCGTGCGCAGGACCCCCTTGGGATCGCCGAGCGAATCGGCGGTGAAGAGGACGACCAGGGCGCGCACGCCGAACTCCGGGTTCGGCTTCTTGAACACACTCGAGGTGAGGAGCGTCCCCTGCAGGCGACGCCGGATCTCGGGCGCCTCCTCGCCGGGGACCGGTATCGTCGGGGGGCGCGGGCGGACCTCCTCCACACCCGTGGTGCCCGCGCCGCCCGTGGCCTCGCTGCCGCGCGGCCGCGTGACCAGCGCGCGGAGGGGCGCGGCCGCCATGATGAGCTCCAGCTCGCGCGTGCCGGTGGTCGGGTCGATGGGTACCGGCGTGATGTCCAGCTTGGAGAGGGCCAACGTCAGGATGACGAAGTCCGGAACATTGCCGAGCATCAGCCCGACCCAGGCGCCCTTGCGCAGCCCCATGGCGCGAAACTCCTGCGCGCGCCGGTCCACCCGGTGGAGAAGGCCGCGCCAGGACAGGTAGTTGTCGCGGTAGACCAGGGCCTTGTTGTTGCCGCGCTGATCCGCGGCCCGGGTGAGCCATTCGTAGAGGAGTGTCATGAGGCGATGTGCTCCCAGTCTCTAGCAGGCCTTCGATACGGGCTGCGAACAGCCTCTAGTTCCTGGAAAAAGGACATTCTGCTGGGCGCCAAACTGTAGCAGGCATGAGTCAACCCAGCAAGGATACAACTCAGCGATTTTTCAGAGTTTGTCTCACACCGAGACACCCGCCCCCGACCCGAGCAGACCCTTGATCGAAGGTCTTTCATCGAGCTATGCCGCAGGGAGTGAAAGAAAGCGAGCTCCCGTCGCTGGAGGACAGGCTGCAAGCGCTGGCCGAGCGGCTGGAAGACGTCGAGGACAGCCAGACTCGCGCCGGGGAGGGCATGGCGGAGCTCGGCGAGTCGGTGCGCGATCTGGCTCAGAGCATGCGCCGCCGGGACCGGGTGCTCAGCCTCAACTCCTTCGTCGCCTACCTCCTCTTCACCGTCCTTCTGTGCGCGACCTTCTTCCTTCTGTTTCGCGGCCGGGCGGACGACGCGGCGGCCGAGCGCGACCGCGCACTGGGGGCCAGTCGCGCCGCGCAGTCTCGCGCGGAGGCCGCCGCGCGCCAGCTCGCCTCGCGCGACGCGGCCGAGCGGGCCAGCGCCCACGTGCTCGAGCTCCTGCGCCAGCACCGCTACCGCGAGGCGATCGCGGCGCACCACGATCTCGCCGGCGCGGAGCTCGGCGCGGCCCAGCGCCAGTTCCTGGCCGATGCGGTGCAGGGCGCGCGCGCCGAGCTGGTCGCGGAGGCCGCGCTGCTCGCCCGCCAGGCGTTCGACCGGCACGACTTCGAGCGCGTGCGCGAGGTGGCCGAGGGCGGGGTGGCGTTCGCCACCGACGGAGATGCGTCGGCCGAGCTGCGCTACCTGCTCGCGGCGTCGCTCGATCGACTGGGCCGGACGGCCGAGGCCCAGGCGGCCTACGCCGCGTTCGTCGCCGCGGCGCCGGACCACGAGCTGGCCCTGCGCGCGCGCCAGCGGCTCGAACGGATCACCCACGCCGCCCAGCCGGGCGACGCGTCGCAATGAGCGGTCCAGCTACTCGAGGTTGATGATCGGGATCGAGCCGAACGGCGTCGAGAAGCGGAAGGTGTAGCCGAGCAGGATGCCGAAGGTCGCGTGGGTGAGGTCGAGGCCGTACAGGTCCGGCTGCTCGCCGTCGACCTCGCCCGAGGCAGGGAAGTACAGGTTGACCGCCGGCGTCACACTGAAGGCGTGCGTGCCCTTCGGGCCGAAGACGTAGGAGAGGCCGAGCTCGCCCCGGACGCCCGCGGCGAAGAAGCCCTGGGACAGCTCCTGCGGCCATTGCACCGAAAGCTGCGCCCCGGCCAGCGGGGTCAGGAAGAGGCGCTTGCCCAGCGGCACGTGAACGAAGGCCGCGGCCCCGAAGTCGTAGATGACCAGATTCTGATCCTCGAGGGGCGGGTCCTGGCCCGCGGCGAACGCGCCGATCCCGAGGAAGGTCTGAACGCCGAACCGGGCCGCCTCGCTCACGATGAAGTTGGCGAAGAGGTGCAGGTCGACCCCGCCCGCAGCGTAGACCTCCTGGTCGCTGCCGAACTCGTTGTCGACCTTGCGGCCGGTGTTGATGTTGCCGAGCCCGCCGATGGCGGCGCCGATGGACCACGTGTAGTCGCCCGGACCGGCTGCGCCGGAGATGAACGGATCCGCGCCGCCCCGCCCTCGAGGAGGCGGCCCCGGCGGCGAGCCCTCGCCACCTCCGCCGGTGCGTCGGCCCGCGCCTCCCGTGCGTCCGCCCGTGTCTCCCGTGCCGCCGCCGGTAGTGCCACCAGCCTCGCCGCCTGTAGCACCGGTACCGCCCGTGCCGCCGGCGGCACCAGCGGTGCCGCCGCTCTCGCCGCCCTGGCCGGCGGCCTTCTCCTTGAGCGAGGCGAGGGCCTTGCGCGTCTTGTCGATCAGCTCGGCATCGGCGCCGGCCGGCTCGACCTGCTCGCAGGCCTCGATCGCCTCCTGGTAGCGTTCGAGGAAGTTGAGCGCGTAGCACATGTTGAAGAAGTAGCGGCCCTCGGGGCTGAGCGTGGCCGCCTCGCGGAACTTGCGATACGCCCCGTCGTAGTCCTTGTCCGCGAAGAGCTGCTTGCCTTCCTGGTTGCGGCGGTCGGCCTGCACGGCGGGTGTCTGGGCCGAGGCCGGCGCCGAGGCGAGCAAGGCCGCCGCCAGCGCGGCCGATGTCACGAGTCGATGCAAGGACATGGGCGCATATTGCCTCATGCCGCGTTCCCGGACCAGCCGGCGGCAAGTCCCCTCGCGCTCCCGGGTCCCCTCGTTCAATCGCGACGCCGCGCGGCCAGTGCGGCCTCGAGCAGCATCCGCGCCGCGGTGTGAGCCTTGAGGTACCAGGACTCCGGGTTGCCGAGCACGACCGCGACGATCACGTCCGGCTTCTCGGCCGGCGCGTAGCCGACGAACCAGGAGTAGCCGAGGTAGCTCGGCTTGTCCCGGTCGAGAGAGCCGGTCTTGCCCGCCACCGTGATCCCGCGCAGGAGGCTGCGCCCCCGCCGCCCGTGAAATGCGTGGTACGCGGTGCCGCTCTCCGTGGTGGCCACCATCATGCGTCCGATCTCGGCCGCCACGCGGGCGGGGATCGCCCGCTCCGGCGCCACCGCGACGACCTTGCGCCGGCTCCCGTCGCTCTCCACCACCTCGGACACGATGCGCGGCGTGATCCGCATGCCGCGGTTGGCGATGACGCTGGCGAGGACGGCCCCGTCGACCGCCGACAGCTCGCTCGACCAGAATCCGGCCGCGAAGCGCGCCAGCTCCAGCTCCCCTTCCGGCACGGTGAAACGACTGGCCTCGCAGTCGAGCGAGAAGGCCGGCGCCCTGCCCAGCCCGAACGCCCGGGCCGCGGCGGCCAGCCGCTTTCCGTCGAGGAACTTGTGCGCGAGCTTGGCCACGATCGCGTTCTGCGACCGGGCCACGGCAAAGCCGAGGTCCTCGCACTTCCGGTCGCGCCGATCGTCGACCAGGTTCGACGCCGACACGTCGCGGATCCCGCCGTGAAAGCAGACCCGGTCGTTCGGGCCCACGCCGGCCTGGAGCAGCGCCGCCGCGGTCACCAGCTTGAAGACCGACGCCGCCGGCGCCCATACCCGGGTCGCGAGGTCGTAGGCGCCGTCCTCGCTGGGCGGGCCGTGCTTGCGCCCGGCCAGGGCGAGGATCCGGCCGTCCGGCGACATCACCACGATCGCGCTCATCGGCGCGCGCGAAGAGACGAGGAGCTTCTGCGCGGCATCCTGGATCCTCGCATCGAGGGTCAGGCGCGCGCGCCGCCCTCCGTCGAGGCGCACCTCGAAGCCTCCCCCGTCGGGCCTCATCGACGCGAGGTCGATCCGCCCGCGCAGCGCCTCGTCGCCGATGAGGATGTCCGGCAAGTCGTCGAGCGGCGCCCGGCGATCGAGCGTCCGGTCCGGGACGGTGTGTCCGTCGACCGGCCCGGCGGGCGGGATGGGACCTCGCGTCGGGCTTCCCTCGGTGGTCCGCCCGGCGGCGGGATCGATCGCGCTGCCGCCGATCCCGAGCCGCGGGCGCCGCGGTTCGTCGTCACCGGCGGCGATGCCGGCGGCCGCGATCACCGCGATGCCGGACAGGACCGCGAAGCCGAGCGCCCGCCGCCGCAGCTGGCCCGCGGTCGAGCGCGACCGGACTCGCCGCGCGGACGGAACATGGTCCGACACGAGGCGAGAGCGAGGGCGAGAGGGCGAGCGCGGCGGACGAGTGCGTCGGTTCATGGTGCCCGTGGTCGGCCCTCCATTGTGGCGCAGTCCGGGCCGCCGGCAAACAACCTTGACCCCGGGGCCTCGCCCTACCGAACCCTGTCCTCGGGGCCCGCGCACCCGGCTGCGTTGGCGGGGCCCGTCGATCCAGGGTACGGTCGCGGCTCGTGGCCGCCGCAACTCCTCGTCTCACCACTGACTTCACCGCTCGCATGGCGCGGCCCGCGGCCCTGGTCGTGGCCGCGGCAGTTGCCGGGGCGGGCGGCGCCTGCGCGCGCACCCGCGCGGTCGGCCCGCAGCCGGCGCCGGCCTCGCGCGTGGGCCTGTGCGCCGACCCCGAGCACGCGGGCGTGGTCAGCCGGCGGCCGCATCTCGCCCGCGCCGACCGAGATCTCGACGGCGACCGCCGTCCCGAGGTCGTGGTGGCCGACCGGACCCTGTGCACCTCGGGCAACTGCTACTGGAACCTCTATGCCCGGGACCGAGGGGCCGGATGCCAGCGCTACCTCGGCACGGTCGCCGCATCGGTCATCGATCGCCTGACCCGGCGCGGGGACGAGGGGTTTCACGATCTCCGAGGGTGGTGGCGCCTCTCGTCCGACTCGCGCGTCTTGCTACAGGAGTACACCTACCGCCACGGCGGGTATCGCGTGGTCGATGCCCTGGTATGTCGTCAGGAGGGAGACGACCGGCTGCTATGTGCGACCGACAGGTGATCTAGACGGTGATTGTCAGGCCCCCTGGCGGCGACGTACGCTGCTCGAGAAGCGTGGGAAACAGCTCGGTGTGAGCGACACGGCTCGCAACAAGACGGTCGTAACGGTCATCAGCCGCATAGCGGACCGTCCGGCGGGCAAGGAGGCCTGCCTGGTCGTGATCTACGGCCTCGACCTGGGTCGGAAGTACAACGTCGACCGCCCCTCGATCGTGGTCGGCCGGTCCTCCAAGGCCGACATCCAGATCGATCAGGAGGCGGTGTCGCGCAACCACTGCAAGCTCATCAACACCGGCAAGAGCATCATGCTGCGCGACCTGGGCTCCACCAACGGGACGTACGTGAACGACGAGCTGGTGGACGAATACGTGCTGCGCGACGGCGACCTCATCAAGATCGGCCGCTGCATCTTCAAGTTCCTGTCCGGCGACAACATCGAGAACGCCTACCACGAGGAGATCTACCGGCTCACGACGATCGACGGTCTCACCCAGATCTACAACAAGCGCTACTTCGTCGAGACGCTCGAGCGGGAGATCGGCCGGGCCAATCGCTACCGGCGCGAGCTGTCGCTCATCATGTTCGACATCGACAACTTCAAGAAGATCAACGACAGCTTCGGCCATCTGGCGGGCGACAACGCGCTCAAGCAGCTGGCGTCGGTCATCCGCTCGCGCATCCGGCGCGAGGACATCCTGTCCCGCTACGGCGGCGACGAGTTCGCCATCATCCTGCCGGAGATCGACAACTACAACGCCCTCCAGTTCGCCGAGAAGATCCGCAACCTGGTCGCGATGGCCGGCTTCAAGTTCGAGGACGCCGACATCCCGGTCACCATCTCCATCGGCGTGGCCTCGATGCAGCAGGAGCTCCAGACCGTCGAGGAGTTCATCCACATCGCCGACAAGCACATGTACGCGGCCAAGGAACGCGGCCGCAACCGCGTGGTCGGCTGATCGCCGCGCGTTTCATCGCAGAGACGCAGAGACGCAGAGAACGCAGAGCGCGCCTCGGCTCTTCGCTTTGCCCGTACGCCTGAGGGTCCGCGCAGCAGCGTTCGGAGACCGGCGGGCAAAGCGAAGAGCCGAGGCCCTCTGCGTCTCTGCGTCTCTGCGCCTCTGCGCCTCTGCGATGGAACGCGCGGCTACCGGAGGCCGCCCGGGATGACTTTGAAGGTCGACCGGATGCGCTCGCGCCGGAGCGGTTCGAGCCCGGCCTTGAGGATGGTGGACTCGGGGCAGCGCTTGAGGCCGGCCTCGAAGGTGGCGACCGCCTCGTCCTGGCGGCCGATCGCGTCGAGGATCATCGCCTTCTCGCAGTACAGGTCCTCGAGCAGCCAGTCGTCCTCGTGGTTGAGGTGGCGGAACGAGCGCTCCACGGCCTTGAGCGCGTCGCCGTAGCGCTCGAGGTCGGCCAGGACGGCGGCCCTCCAGTAGTGGGCCTCGGCCATCTTGGGCGCGCGCCGGACCGCCATCTCGATGGCGGCCAGGGCGGCGGTGTCATCGTCCAGCGCCGACAGGATCTGGCACTTCAGGATCCAGGCCTCCGGGTCGGACGGCCGGATCCGGATCGCCCGGTTGACGAGGTCGTTGGCTTCCCACAGGTCGGCTGCGTCCTCGTTGCCCCCGAGCAGGGCGCGCGCCATCTCCAGGACGTCCTCGAACTCGTTCTCGTAGGTTTCCATGGCTGCCGGGGACCTCGAGCCGCGAGAACGTCCGCGAGGGCGGCCGTTCAAGTCGCATGGTAGCCCGAAAGAGACCCCTTCGCCACTCCACGGGCCTCGCTTCAGGCGAAGGCCCGGGAGCCTCGCCGGGCCAGCAAATCCCCAATCATGTCTTGAACCTTTGTGCGAACGGCGTCCGACCAGCGGGCCACCACAAGCCGGTCCGCCGCATCCTCTCCGCCGGCCTCCGACCCGACCTCGATCGGCTCCCCGAAACGCACCAGCCACCGGCTCGGAAGGGGCAGGAGCCCGGCCGGACCGAGGAGCGGGAAGAGCGGCGTGATCGGCAGGTGGGGCAAGCCGAGGGCGCGCGCCAGCCACGTCACCTTGGCCAGCATCGGAGTCGCCTCCTCGGCCCCGACGACCGCGACCGGGATGATCGGCGACCGGGTGCGCAGCGCCAGCTTGACGAACCCGCCGCGGCCGAAGCGCTGGAGGCGGTAGCGGTCGCGATAGAGCTTCCCAATGCCCTGGATGCCTTCGGGAAAGACTGCGACGACCTGCTCCTCGGCCAGGAGCCGCTCGGCGTTCTCGGGGCACGCCCTGACCCCGCCCAGCCGGTTGAGGAACATCCCCAGGTACGGGAAGTGAAACACCTCGTCCTCGAGGAGCGGCCGGATCTGCCGGTGGGCCGGGTGCTCGCGCTCGACCGCGCGCATGATCATGAGCGCGTCGTAGGGCAGGGCGCCGGAGTGGTTGGCGACCAGGATGGCGCGCCCGCCGGCCGGGATGTTCTCGATCCCCTCGCACCGGGTGCGGAAGTAGCGGCGGTAAAGGAAGTCGAGGGCCGGGGCGTAGCGCGCCGCGTAGACCGGGTCGCGCCCCATCTCGTCCACCACCGACGACCGGTCGCGCATGGCGAACTGGCGGTAGCGGCGGAGGATCGATCGGAGCGGCGGGTTGCGGCGGACCTCGAGCGGGAAGACCGGCGTGAGCCGGGCGCGCACCCGGCGCTCGAGCTCGCGCACCTCGTGAGCGACCGACTCGATGTCGGGAAAGCTCGACTCGATGCGAGGCCCGTACTCGTTGTCTCGCACCTCGGCCTCGCCGCCCCACAGGTCCGGGCTGGTGAAGATGGCGTCGTGTGGGCTCTCGCCCGCCCAGGCAGGCGGGTCGAGCGCGTCCGGAACCGCGTCCAGCTGGTCGACCGCCTGGGCCGGCGCCGCCGGCGCGTCCTCCGCCGGCCCGCCGTCGGGCTGCCGCCCCCCTTGCCCGTCGAACTTTTCGGTCACGTCAGCCCTGCGCCCTCGCGATGTCGGGCTCGTCCTCGGCGGTGAAGCTGAGGAAGTCGTGGATGGTGCGCTGGATATCGTAGCGCGGGCGGAAGCCGAGCTCCCGCTCGGCCCGCGAGCCGTCGGCCACGCACAGGTAGCGCAGGAAATCGAGGAAGGTGGGCGGGGTGGCCGCGATCTGCGTGGCCCAGAGAGCGCGGTAGAGCCGCCGGGCCACGAAGTGCGGCATCGGCAGCGGGACCCGGCCCATGAGCGCGAGCACGGTCGAGTAGGGCAGGACGCCCTCGCCGACGATGTTGAACGGACCGGAAACGTCCCGGTCGACCGCGCGCTTGAGCGCCTGCACCGCGTCCCCCTCGTGTACGAACTGGAGCAGCGGATCGTACCCCATGAGCGCCGGCGCGAGCGGCCGCGAGAAGAAGCGGGTGACGTAGTTCGAGATGGTGGGACCGAGGATCGGGGCGAAGCGGAGGGCACAGACCGCCGTTTCCCGATGCTGCTCGGCATGGCGAGCCACCTGCACCTCGGCGCGCACCTTGTCGTTGATGTAGCGCGAGCCGGGCTGACCGCGGAGCGGCGCCGACTCGCTCAGCCAGTTCGGGTTGGCGGGCCCGGCCCCGTACACCATCGTGGTGGAGACGAGCAGGAACCGCGCGGGCGCCGCCTGGGCGGCGGCGTCGAGCACGTGCATGGTG
>WNGB01016225.1_pt1 | contig 14551 bp, 16 predicted proteins | sample 5400681 | NCBI WGS metagenome assembly WNGB01 (sample SAMN13153367, study PRJNA577476) | soil metagenome | isolation source: 115 cm soil or saprolite under grassland replicate 2 | place: USA:California | collected 2016-06-15 | reverse complement strand
CCCGGCGCTCGCGTCGCCGCCCCGCTCGGCGCGCGCCAGCTCCCAGGGCCGCGCGGCCTCGACGTAGCGGTTGCCCTCCTCCACGATCGCCCACACCGCAGCGGTCGCGCGGCGGAAGTCGCCGGCCGCGAGCGCCTCGTCGACCAGGGCTGGCGCGCGCTCGCGGGCGGCGGTCAGCCGCTCGGCGCCGGGCGCCGGCCCGGCGCCGGCGGGGACGTGCCCGCCACGGTAGCGGTGGACCATGCTCACCACGCGGTTGACGAGGTTGCCGAAGCCGTTCGCCAGGTCCTCGTCGGCGCGGGCGGTCAGCCGCTCGATGGTGAAGTCGGTGTCGCCGCCGCGCGCGACCTCGCGCAGCAGCCACCAGCGGACCGCGTCACCGCCGAAGCGCGCGGCGAGCCCGACGGGCTCGACCACGTTGCCCCTCGACTTGCTGAGCTTGCTCCCCCCGATGGTCCCCAGCCGCGGGCGCGAACGCGGGAGCGGGAGACGCTGAAGTCCTCCAGCCCGCCGTCGATGAGGGCGAGCACCTCGTTGCGGCGCGACGCCGGCTCGATGCGCGGCGTGCCGCTCTCGATCAGGTCACGCAGCCGCCGCTGGTAGCGCGACAGGCGGAAGAACCAGTTCTCCTCCGCGACCAGCTCCGGCTCGACGTCGTGCTCGGGACAGCGGCCGTCGCGCAGCTCGTCGGGAGCGTAGAACTGCTCGCAGCCGACGCAGTACAACCCTTCGTAGTGCTTGCGGTACAGGTCGCCGGCGGCGGCGCACGCTCGCCACAGCCGCTCCACGCCGGCGCGGTGGCGGGGGTCGCTGGAGGTGCGGATGAAGTCGTCGAAGGACAGCTCGAGCGGCTCGCGCAGCGCGGCGAAGGCGGTCGCGTTGCGGTCGACCAGCTCGCGCACGGGCACGCCCTCGATCTCGGCGGCCTGGACGTTCTTGAGGGAGTTGTCGTCGGTGCCCGTGAGGAAGCGCACGGCGTCCCCGCGTTGGCGGCGGTGGCGCGCGAGCACGTCGGCCTGCACGAGCTCGAGCGCGAAGCCCAGGTGCGGCTGGGCGTTCACGTAGGGGATCGCGGTGGTCACGTAGAAGCGCGTCGCGGTCATGGGAACCTCCTGTGGAGCGCGGGGCTCCGACCGCAGACGAATCGAGGCCCCGCTACGGGGCCTCGCACCTGCCGATCGTCCAGCACCACAAGCCCCGCTACCGGGGCATCATCACCTGCGCCAGACGACCGACCATGCCCAGATGGTAGCAGCACGACCGGCACCGGGCACCGGGCACCGGGCGGGTCGTTTCTCACGCCACGGCCGCGGGTAGCGGGAATCGGACCGCCGCAACCCCGCTGCGCCTCGGTCGGCCGTGTCAGGCCGCATCCACGGTTCGCCCGCGCACGACACTGTCGGACACCGCACCAGGTCTGGCCACGCGGAGGGCTGGCTCGTTGGGGACTGGCCGATTAGGCTTCGCCGGAACCCGCGAGGAGGAGCCGCTCATGGACAGCACCAACACGGACAGCACGAACACGGACAGCACGAACACGGACACGGACACCTCGAACACCCTCACGGAGTTGCGCGAGGCGGCGCTCGCCCTCTGGAAGCACCAGAAAGAGGAGCGGGAGCGGGACGGGGCCAACGAAGCGGCCGAGCGCGCGGTCGACGTCTTCGGCGACGCCGCCGGTCCGCTGGCCGACCCGGAGTCATGGCGTGGCAGCGGCGACGGCGACGCCGTGGCCGAGGCGACCCTGGACCTGGACGGCAACTACCGCCTGGAGTACGACCACACCTTCGACGAGCAGCTCTGGCTGCGAAGCGGCTGCCCCAGCTGCGGCAACGAGAGCTGCCGCGTGACCCCGGTCAGCACGCTGCTCGAGCTCGGTCAGGCGCTGGACCGGCTGGAGGAGGGCTGGAGCGAGCGAGCGCAGGACGGCAAGGCGGACGCGGACGACCTCCCAGGCGCGTGCGACTACTGTGACGAGCCCGAGGCCCCGGCCGAGCGCCTGTACCAGGCGGTCGTCGCCGTCATCGAGTCCGAGAGCGAAGAGGAGGAGCAGGACGCGGAGCGGTGACGAGCCGCTGCAGCAGCTCGAGCAGGGTGCGCTGCTCAGCGGGTGAGAGCCCGGCGATGGTCGGCGGCACCTGGTAGAGCCGCGCGACCAGCCTGGCGCGGAGGACCGCTCCCTTGGCGGTGACCACCAGCGCCTTGACGCGCCGGTCGCTGGGGGCGGAGCGCCGCTCCACCAGGCCGCGTGCCTCCAGCCGGTCGACGATCCCGGTGATGTTGGAGGCGTCGCACCTGAGGTTGGCGGCCAGGTCCCGCATGGGCACCGGGTTGCCCGGCTCGAGCACCTGCAGCGCCCGCGCCTGCGGCAGCGACAGGTCGAAGGCGGCGATGGTGACGTCGAAGTGCTCGCGGAACTGCGTGCGAGAGAGCTCGAGCAGCAGCTCCCAGATCTCGCGCGCCGCCGGCGCGGTCTCGGTGGCGCGCGATCGGGTGGCGCCCTGCCCACGTGCTGCCATTGTCGACGCCCCGGGGAGTCGGCGAGCGGATAAGCGGATACTTGACGACCTCAACAGTCTCGGCATCGTGTCATACGGTCGCCCTGCCCCACAAGGGCGCGACACCGTGCGCGGGCGGGCGCCGGCGCAATGCACGCGCGGTGTGGAAGTCCAAGTTGTGGCCCGATGATCGATATTAGTTGAAGACGGTTTAAATTGGACTTCCTCGCTTTGCGCGTGTGCCGGGGTACGGCAGAGAAATTGGCCCCGACCTTCGCGGGGCGGCGTTCGCGGGCTCAGTCGTTGAGGTCCCAACGCGCCGCCGCACGGGTGCCGCGGCGGTCCGCTCACCGCTGCGGACACGGTGTCACAAAAAAACCGCACCACTTCGTCGGGAACGCCTGCGCCGCCCGGTGTCCAGTGCTTGCTTTCCTGTCCTCTAGCTGCCCGAACGCCTTGGGGTCAAAGGGCTTCAGTGTTGCGGCGAATTCGCCGGCGGTGTCGCGGACGGGCCTGTGTTTCCGATGCCGCCTTGTCTCCCAAGGGATTCGAAGCCCCGAGGGTTGTTGACCTTCGATATCCGCGTCTTTAGCATGCAGCCCCGAAGGGGGGACAGGGCTACGGGGGTCCTGGTCTCAGGTAGGGAGTTTCCCCTATTGGGCAAGGAGGCGCCCTTGAACCGCAAGGAACTCGTCGACGCGATTCAGAAGCACACCGAGGTGGCTCGCGCCGACGTCGACAAGGTGCTTGGCAGCCTTATCCAACACACCCAGGTCGTGGTGAAGAAGGGTGACCGGGTGTCGCTGGTCGGCTTCGGCACCTTCGAGCGCCGCGACCGCAAGGCTCGCGTCGCCCGCAACCCGCGCAGTGGCGAGACCGTGAAGGTCAGAGCCACCAAGGTGCCGGTGTTCCGCGCCGGGCAGAGCTTCAGGGACGTCGTGGCCGGCAAGGCTGCGGCTCCGAAGCTGAGCGCGCCAAGGGCTGCGTCCCGCTCCAGCAACGCCAAGGCGAGCGCACCGAAGGCGAGCGCAGCCAAGGCGAGCGCACCGAAGGCGAGCGCACCGAAGGCGAGCGCACCGAAGGCGAAGGCGAAGGCGACCGCGAGTCGTGCCGCGGCCAAGGCGCCCGCGAGGGCAGGCGGCCGCAAGCGGTAGGACGAGCCCTCACCTCGAAACGGCCCCGCGGACTCGCGGGGCCGTTTCGCACGCGGGGTCGAGCGTTGCGTGCACCGTCCTAGTCAGGGTCCGGCAGCGTCAGGATGTTGACGTAGCTCACGCGCGCGCGCTCACCTTCGCCCTCGACGTCGAACTTGACCCGCTGTCCCAGCGTGAGCCTGAGCAGCCCCGAGCGCCGGAACGTCTCCGCCGGGACGGTGTACTCGACCCGCTCGTCGGTGAGCACCACCGTCTCCCCGGTCTCCGGGTCGAAGCTCTTCACGGTGCCTTGCAGCATGTTCGGGCAGCCTCCCTCGGCTGGGTCGCGCGGACGACGCAGCAGGATATCGCCTCAGCCGACGTGCTGGAGGCGGTCGGGCAGGCGCAGGTCGCGCAGGCGCCGGCCGGTCACGCTCGCCGGGTCCAGCTTGCCCGCCACGGCACGGAGGTCCGCCAGGGTGTCGACGTCGAGGGCGAGCCCCGGGTCGTCCAGCCGGACCGCGCCGGGCGCCGCCAGGTGCCTGGCCGCGCTGTCCGGACCGAAGGCTGGCGCGAACGAGGCCGGGTCGCGCCAGGCGAGCGCGTTGGTGCCCGCGCCGTCCCGGCTCGGCACGACCACCACCGGCGCGCCCGCGCCAGCATCGAGCACGCGCTCGATCGCGTCCGCGCTGGCCAGCGGTAGGTCCGCGGCGACCACCAGCAGGCCGGCCGCGGTGTCCAGGTTCGCGGCGGCGCGCGTGAGCGAGCGGTTCAGGTCCGCCGCCGGGCCCGGCTCCTCCTCGACCACGCGGCAGCGCATCGCCTCGGCGCGGCGCCAGATCTCGCGGTCGGGCGAGATCACCACCGGCCGCTCCAGCCCGCGCACGGCCTGGAGCGCGGCGACCACGTCCTCGAGCATCGCGATCACCAGCAGCCGGCGCTCGATCGGGTTGAGCCATGGCGCGAGCCGGCCCTTGGCCTCGGCCAGGGCCTTCACCGGAACCAGTGAAGCAGGCACGGCCAGCAGGGTAGCAACGGGGCATCGCCGCGCGCCGCCGGACTCCCGGACGGGTACCATCGCCCGAGCATGGCCAGCCGACGAAGACCCGTCTACGCAATCGCCAAGGCGTCGCGGCCAACCACATCTCCTATTTCGACCCGCTGTGCCTCGGCGTGTTCGTGGACGCGGCCGGCCGTCAGGCCCGCTTCCTTGCCAAGTCCGAGCTGTACGTGCGCCGGCTGCTGGGCTGGGTGCTGCGCTCGGCCGGCCAGATCCCCGTGTACCGGGAGACCCGCGACGCGGCCAGGTCCCTGGCCGATGCGGTCGCCGCCATGCGGGAGGGCGCCGCGGTGGTGATCTATCCAGAGGGCACCACCACCAGGAACCCCGACTTCTCGCCGATGCGGCCCAAGAGCGGCGTGGCACGGCTGGCGGCGCTCACCGGCGCACCGGTGGTGCCTGTCGGCATCTGGGGCGCGCAGCTGCTATTCACCCGCGGCAAGATGGGCCCGTTCCGCCGCGGCATCAGGGTGGTGCTGCGCGCCGGGCCGCCCCTGCACCTCGGGCTCACCCCACACGCCTCCCTGGGCGAGATCAACGCCGGGCGCGACCGCGTCATGGAGGCGATCGTCAAGCTCGTCGACGACGCCAAGCAAGGATGGAGCCCGCCGTCGTGGTACCGCGAGAAGCCCGCTCCGGAGCGGTGACCGAGCGCTTCAGGCCCGGCGGCGTCGTCCACGCCCTGGCCAGTGGGCTCCTCGAGCTCGCCCTCGCCGCTGTGCTGCTGGCCTTCTCGCTGCTGCTGGGCGACGGCAACGCCGGCACGGCGACCGCGCTGCTCGCCGCCGCGATCCTGTGGACCGTCCTCGGCGTCTACAGCCTGGTCATCGCCCTGCTGCGCGCCAGGGTCCTGGCGGCGGAGCTCGACGACCAGGCGGTCGTGCTGCGCGGTGTCGGCGGCGCCCGCCGCTACCGCTACGGCGACCTCACCGCGGTCGAGGTGTCCAGAGGCCGCACCCGCCTGGTCCGCAGGGACGGCCGCTCGCACACCGTGCGCGGGGTGCGCGGGATGGCGCAGGGCGACCGCTTCCGCGCCCGCGTGCTCGCGCGGGCCACCGAGGCGGCGGAGGGCCGCGGCGCGGACATGGGTGCAGCTCCTGGTACGCTGCCGGACTCCGAGGAGCCGACGAAGCCGGAGGAGCCATCCTCGTAGGCCGGAGGAAGGAAGGTGCGGCATGAGCAACGCAGGCAAGCGCAAGCTCCGCCTGGCCCTGCTGTACGGCGGGCGATCCGCCGAGCACGCGGTCTCTGTCTCCTCGGCCCGCTCGGTGATGGAGGCGCTCGACCCGGAGCGCTTCGAAGTGGTGCCGATCGGCATCACCCGCGAGGGCGGGTGGATGCTGCCGCGCACCTCACCGCTCGAGCTGACCGCGCCGGCGGGCGGACTCGCCGAGGTGGAGGCCGCGGGCAGCGAGATCACGCTGCGGCCAGAGCAGCGCGCTGGCGCGCTCGCGCTGGCCGACGGCGGCTCCAGCCCGATCGGCCAGATCGACGTCGTCCTGCCGATCCTGCACGGCCCGCACGGCGAGGACGGCACCGTTCAGGGACTGTTCGAGCTGGCGGACCTGCCCTACGTGGGCGCCGGGGTGCTCGCCTCGGCGCTGGCCATGGACAAGTCCATGGCCAAGGTGGTGCTGGCCCAGGCTGGCCTGGCCCAGGGGCTCTACCTGGTGGTGCGCGAGGGCGACTGGCACGCCGACCCGGCGGCGGTCGCGCGGCGGGTGGCCGCGGGCCTCGCCTACCCGGTGTTCACCAAGCCGGCACGGCTCGGCTCCTCGATCGGCATCACCAAGGTCAAGTCGCCGGACGAGCTCGCCGACGGCCTGGAGGCTGCCTTCGTCCACGACGCCAAGGTCCTGGTGGAGCAGGGGGTCGTCGCCCGTGAGCTGGAGGTGGGCGTGATCGGCAACCAGGCCCCGGCGGCCAGCGTCGTCGGCGAGGTCATCCCCGGCCACGAGTTCTACGACTTCGAGGCCAAGTACCTGGACGAGTCCTCCAAGCTGGTGATCCCGGCCCCGCTCCCCGCCGCGGTCGCCGAGCGCGCCCGCGAGCTGGCGGTGCGCGCCTTCCAGGCGCTGGACTGCGAGGGGTTCGCCCGGGTCGACTTCTTCTACCTCGACGCCACGGCGGAGCTTCTGGTGAACGAGGTGAACACCATTCCGGGCTTCACCCCCAAGAGCATGTTCCCGATGCTGTGGGACGCCTCCGGCCTGCCCTACCCGGAGCTGATCGCCCGCCTTGTCGACCTCGCGATCGAGCGCCACCAGGCGAAGAAGGGCTGACCGGTTCCCCCACGGACCTCGACGCTCTGCACCGGATTGGCGCATCATGAGCTTTCCGGCTGCCGGGAGTCACGATGTTCGAGCGCTTCACCGACCGGGCCAGGCGGGTCGTCGTGCTCGCGCAGGAAGAGGCCCGTCTGCTGAACCACAACTACATCGGCACCGAGCACATCCTGCTCGGGCTCCTCAGCGAGCGTGAGGGCGTCGCGGGCGAGGCGCTCAGGTCCCTCGGGATCTCGCTCGAGGCGGTCCGCCACGACGTCGAGGAGATCATCGGCAAGGGCAAGTCCGGCCCGAGCGGGCAGATCCCGTTCACGCCGAGGGCCAAGAAGGTGCTCGAGCTCTCCCTGCGCGAGGCGCTGCAGCTCGGCCACAACTACATCGGCACCGAGCACATCCTGCTCGGGCTGGTGCGCGAGGGCGAGGGTGTCGCCGCCCAGGTGCTGGTGAAGCGCGGCGCCGGGCTGACCACCGTGCGCGAGCACGTGGTGGAGCTGGTGAGACAGCGGCCTCCGGGCGAACCACCCCCAGGCGAGCGCGTCGGCGGGAGCGGCGCCACGGCCCGGAGCCCGTTCGTCGTCGGGGCGGCCTACCCGCATGGACGGGCAGCGTCCCCGCCGGAGCTGGTGCGGGTGGTCCCCGTCGCCCAGACGGTCGAGGTCGGGGAGGACGCGCGGCTGGTGCTGCTGTCGCTGGAGATCTGGTCGGGCTGGCTCGACCTGCGCCTGGCGGCGGTCGGCACCGCGACGGGGCAGCTGGCCAGGCCGCCGCTGTCGTACGCCGGCTGGACGCTCTCCGACGACCGCGGCACGGCCTACCAGCACATCGGCACCTCGCTGAGCGGCGACACCCACATGCACGTCTACCAGGTCAGCTTCTCACCGTCCCCGCCCGCCGAGGCGAAGACGCTCACCCTGACGCTGGCGGGCGAGGGCGAGGGCCACGACGAGATCCAGGTGGTCGTGGAGCTGGCCAAGCGTTGACCGACGCGCTCGATGCCGGGATCGGCCGGGTGGCGGCGCTGCCCGTGTGGTGGCGCGCCCGCTGGCGCTGGCTGGCAGCATGGGCTGGCGTCAGCGCCGTCACCTGCTGGCTGGTGCGCGTCGCCGCACCAGCGCCGCTGGACCCCGACGAGTACGCCTCCGCCTACTACTTCGACCGCCTGATCCACGGTCGGCGCCTGGATCAGGTGCTGCTCACCACGCCCAAGCCGCTGCTGTCGCTGGTCCACGGCCTGGCCTGGGCGCTGACCAGCGACTGGCGCGCCGGCGTCGCCCTGACCGGCATGGTCCTCGCCGTGATGGTGGTGGCGCTGGCGCGTGTCGCCAGCCGCCTCGGCGGGGTCCCCGCCGCGGCGGCGGTCGCGCTGGCGCTGCTGGGCTCCATCCCGCTCGTCATCGAGACCGCCCACGGGAACTCGGTGGTCTGGGCGCTGGCGGGATGGGCGGTCGCCGCCGACGCGCTCACCAGCTCCCCGCGGCGCTGGGCGGTCGGTGGCGTCGCGTTGCTGCTGGCCGCGCTTGCCCGCTCCGAGGGCTGGCTGCTGCTGCCCCTGGCCGCCGCGTGGGGCGTGGTGGCCGGCGCCCGCGGGGAGCGGCGCGCCCTCTGGCTGCTGCTGCCCCTGGCCGCGCCCCTGCTCTGGACAGCCCATGACTGGCTGCTGACAGGCAGCCCGCTGTGGTCGCTGCGCGTGCCCGAGCTGTACACCAACGCCCCCGACCCCGACACGCTCGAGACCAGCCGCCGGCTGGTGGTCCCGCCACTTCGGTGGCTGCGCACGGTCGGCGACCGCTACCTGGGCGACCCGCTGCTGGCGGCAGCGGCGCTGGCCGGCGTCGCGTGGCTGGCGCGGCGGCGTGCGTGGGTGCTGCTGGCGGGCATGGCGGCGCTGTTCTTCGGGGTGCTCGTCGTCTTCGGCGTGCTCTCGGCCCGTGGCACGTTCTTCACGCCGCGGTACTTCGAGACCCCGGACACCGTGGCGCGGTGCGCTGCCGCGCTCGGGATCGCGGGCGCCTGCGCCGCCGCGGCTCCACTGCTGCGGCGCGCGCTGCCGCGGCGGCCGTCTCTGGCACGGGCAGGCAACGCCGCGGCCGCCGCCTCCCGCGGCGCCCTGACCGTGACCGCGACGGCGGCGGCTGCGCTCGCCCTGGTAGCCGGCCTGCTGTGGCCGCCGGCGCCGCTCGACCGCCAGCTCGCCGCCGGGCTCGCCGCGGACAGCCGCTTGAGCGGCAATGCCAGCATGGCCGTCGACGCACTGCGGCCGCTGGCGGCTGAGCCCGGGACGGTGCTGCTGGTGACCCGCTGGCAGCGCAGCCGCATCGCCCTGGAGCTGGGCCTGCCGTTGTCGCGCGTGCTCGACCTCACCACCGTGGGCTTCGGCCCGCAGCTGGAGCGGGGGCTGGCCGCCGCCACGGCCGTCTACTACGACGCCGGCGCCGACCCGCCGCGGTTCACGCCGCTGGCGCTCACCGGCCCGGGCCGGCTCGGCGCGCTCACCCTCACGCCGCTGCTGGCCAACCCGGGCCGCGGGGTGTATGTCCTGCGGGTGGGGCAGCGCGGCTGAAGGACCGGGACCGGGTCGGCTCCGGCCGGGCCGGGGCCGCTCTGGTAGGCTCGCGCCCGCTCCAGGGCGGGCACCGGGAGCGCCGGCCGGCGAACGGAGAGCTGCGAAATGAGGAGCAGTTGGCGACGGCACGTGTGCTCTACCTGACGCAGGCGTTCCCGCGATCCGCCGGCGACGTCCCCGGCAAGTTCCTGCTGCTGCAGGCTGTCGCCCTGGCCGACGAGGGCGTCGAGGTGGAGGTGCTGGCCCCCGCCGCCGCGGGCCTGCCCGCCCGCCACCGTGTGGACGGCATCGCCGTGCGCCACTACCGCTACGCCCCCCGCCGCCTGGAGACGATCGCCTACACCGGCTCGATGGCCACCCGCGCCGCCACCCCGGGCGGGACGCTGGCGCTGGCCGGGCTGCTGGCTGCCGGCTCGCTGGCCGCTCGGCGCGCGGCCAGCCGTAGCGACCTCGTCCACGCGCACTGGTGGTTCCCGAGCGCTCTGCAGGCGCGTCTCGCCCGCTGCCGCCCGCTCGTCACCAGCTTCCACGGCACCGACGTTCGCCTGGCCCAGGACCGGCCCGCCGCGCGGGCCGTCTGCGCCAGGGTGATGCGCGCCTCGGCGGCGGTGACCACCGACTCGAGCTGGCTTGCCGAGGTGGCCGGGTCGTTCGCCCCCGATCGCGCCGATCGCATCCGGGTGCTGCCGGCCCCGGCCGACGACCGGCTGTTCAGCCCCGGCGATGCTCCCCGCGCCCATCTGCTGTTCGTTGGCCGCCTCGACCGCCAGAAGGGCGCTGAGGTCGCCGTGCGCGCCCTGGCGAGGCTGACCGGGCCGAGCGCTGAGCTGCCGCTGCGGATCGTCGGCGCCGGCGAGCGGGAGGCGTCCCTGCGCCGCCTGGCCGCGGAGCTCGGCGTGGGCGGGCGCATCGTCTGGGAGCGCGGCCTGACCAATGCGCAGCTCGCCGACCGCTACCGGCAGGCGGTCGCCCTGCTCGTGCCTGGCCAGGACGAAGGGCTCGGGGTGGTCGCGATCGAGGCGCAGCTTTGCGCCACGCCGGTGGTGGCGGTCGCCTCAGGCGGTCTCGGCGACGTGGTCACCGACCTCGTCACCGGGCGCATGTTCCCGCCCGGCGACCACCAGGCGCTCGCCAGAGCGGTGGAGGACCTGCACGGCGACCCGGCGGGCGCCGCCGCCATGGGCGCCAGGGCGCGCCAGTCGGCGGTCGAGCGCTTCGGCATCAGGCGCGCCGCCCGCGCCTTCGCCGCGCTGTACGACGAGGTGCTCGCCGGCCGGCCCGGGGCCGGGCGTCAGCGGGCCCGCGCGCGGTCCTGACCGGCGGCGTGCTGGCGCCACAGGTCCGACAGGGACACCTCGAGCGAGCGCCGCGGGGCCCAGCCGAGCAGCTCGTGCGCGGCCTGGACGTCGGCCTCCTGCCAGTCGACCCCGGAGGACCGGGTCGAGCCTGACCCCTCCTCGACCACCTCCGCCCCCGGCCGGGCGATGGCCACCAGCAGGCTGACGGCGTGGCGGACGCTGACCGCCTCGCCCCTGGCGACGTTGAGCGCCCGCAGCGGCGCCGCCGGGGCCAGAGCCGCCAGCACGGCGGCGTCGGCCACGTCGCGCACGTCCACGAAGTCGCGATAGGCGTCCAGCGGCCCGACGACGACCCGCGGCGTGGCGGCGCCGTCCTGGCGTGCCAGCTCGGCGGCGACGCGGCCGAGGACGCTGCTCGCGGGCGCCCCGGGCCCGATCGGGTTGAACACGCGCAGGACGGCGCCCTCGACCGTGCCCGCCGCGAACGCGTCGAGCAGGACCCGCGCCGCCATGGCCTTGCTGATCCCGTACGGCGAGACCGGCCGCAGCGGCGAGTCCTCCGCCAGGCGAGCGTCCCGGCCGCCGAGGCCGTACTCCGCCGCCGAGCCGAGGTGCACGATCCTCGGCGGCCTGGACGCGGCGGCCACGGCGGCGACCAGGTCGCCGACCAGGTCCGCGTTGGCGCGCGCCATCTCCGTCCCGTCGCCGCGCACGCAGCCGGCGGCGTTGACCAGGACGTCGGGCCGCGCCGCCCGCAGCAGCCCGGCGAGCGCCGCCGGCCCGCCGGCGACCAGGTCCACCTCGATGAACCGCGAGGCCCCGGCGAGCGACGCCCGGCGGCGGGCGACGCCGACCACGTCGACGCGGCGCCGGCGAGCGCCTGGCAGACAGGGCGGCCGAGAAAGCCCGACGCGCCGAGCACCAGCGCCAGCGGCGGGCGGTCACTCATCGGCCAGCAGGGTGTGCCTGAGCCTGGGAAAGTCCTCGTTGGCGCGCTCGTAGTCGTCGGGGCGGCCGATGTCCAGCCAGTAGCCACCGTACCGGTAGGCCCGCGGGTGCACGCCGCGAGCCAGCAGGTCGAGCAGCAGCTGGTCGAAGCCGAGCGGCTTGCCCTTCTCATAGGGGAGAAGGGTCCTGCGCGCCAGCGCGTAGATCCCCATGCTGACGTCGTGCTCCACCACCGGCTTCTCCAGGAACCCGGTCAGGCGGTCGCCGTCCAGCTCGATGACGCCGAAGTCGGTGGTGACCCTGCGGCGGCAGGTCGCCACGGTGAGCGGCGCGTCGGCGTCGACGTGGTCCTCGAGGAAGGCCGCGAAGTCCATGTCGGTGAGGACGTCGCCGTTCATCACCAGGAAGTGCTCTGGCAGCGTCTCGGCCAGCCGCACCACCGGCCCGGCGGTGCCCAGCGGCGCATCCTCCATGGCATAGGACACGTCGATACCCCACTGCGAGCCGTCGTCGACGTAGGCGCGGATGATGTGGCCGAGGTGACCCACGGCGATGGTCAGATGGGTGAACCCGCAGAGGCGCAGCTGGCGGATCACGATCTCGATGATCGGCAGCTCGTCGCCGATGGGCACGAGCGGCTTCGGCAGGCTGGTGGTGAACGGTCGCAGCCGCACCCCTTTGCCGCCGGCCACCACGACCGCGTGCATCGCCGGCCTCGGCCTGCCGCCGCCGCTCACGTGCTGTAGTCCAGCGGCCGGTAGCTGGCCAGGTTGGCGGGGTTGGTGAACCAGGCGATGGTCCGCGCCAGCCCCTCCTCGAGGCTGTGCTCGGGCTTCCACGAGGTCGCCGCCTCCAGCCTGCGGCTGTCGCAGATGAGGCGGTCGACCTCAGAGCTGGCCGGCCGCAGGCGCCGCGGCTCCTGCACGATGGTCGCCTCGCGCCCCATCTCGTGGCAGATGATCCGCACCAGCTCGCGGATGGAGACGCCGCGGCCGGTGCCGGCGTTGAAGAGCTGCCCGAGCACCTGGTCGCCGGCGAAGCCGACGGCGAGGAAGGCGGCGGCGGTGTCGGCGCAGTAGGTGAAGTCCCGCACCGGGTCCAGCGCGCCGAGCCTGAGCTCGCCGCGGCCCGCGCCGAGCTGCGAGATCACGGTGGGGATGACCGCGCGCGCCGACTGCCGCGGCCCGAAGGTGTTGAACGGCCGCAGCGTCACGACCGGCAGGCCGAAGCTCAGGTGGTAGCTCTCGACCAGCTTGTCCGCGGCGATCTTCGAGGCGGCGTACGGCGACTGCGCCTGCAGCGGGTGCTGCTCGTCGATGGGCACGAAGCGCGCGCTGCCGTAGGTCTCGCTGGTCGAGGTGTGCACCAGCCGGGGGGTGCCGGTCGAGCGCACCGCCTCGAGCACGTTCAGCGTGCCCGTCACGTTGGTGTCGACGTAGGAACGCGGGGCCTCGTACGAATAGGGGATCGCGATCAGCGCCGCCAGGTGGTAGACGACCTCGCAGCCCTCGGCCAGCGCCAGCACCGACCTGGGGTCGCGAACGTCGCCCATGACGATGCTGAGCTGCGCGAGCACCTCGTCGTCCAGCGAGTCCAGCCAGCCCCTGGTGCCGAAGGAGTTGTACTGGACCATCGCCCGGACCTGGTGCCCGGCCGCGACCAGGGCCTCCACCAGGTGCGAGCCGATGAAGCCCTCAGCGCCCGTCACCGCGACGGTCGTCGCCGCCATGCACCTTCCTTTCCACCACTCAGGCCGTCCAGAAAGGAAGGCGCCATGATACTAAGCGGGCTCTCCCAGCAGCTTGGCGATGCGCGTGACCCCCTCGACCAGGTCGTCGTCGCCGAGCGCGTAGGAGAGGCGGGCATAGCCAGGAGCGCCGAACGCCTCCCCTGGCACGATCGCGACCCTGGCCTCCTCGAGGATCAGGTCGGCGAGCTCCATGGAGGTCCGCGGCCGGCTGCCGCGCAGCTCGCGTCCGAGCACGCCCGCAAGTGACGGGAAGGCGTAGAAGGCGCCCTGCGGCTCAGTGCAGCGCACACCGGGGATGGCCGAGAGCAGGTCGTGGATGCGCCGGCGGCGGCGGTCGAACGCCCGCCGCATCGACGCCACGGCGTCCAGGTTGCCGGACACCGCCGCAAGCGCGGCCGCCTGCGCGATGTTGCAGACGTTCGAGGTGGCGTGGGACTGGAGGTTGCCCGCCGCCTTGACCACGTCGGTGGGCCCGAGCAGCCAGCCGACCCGCCAGCCGGTCATCGCGTAGGTCTTGGCCACGCCGTTGACCACCACGGTCCGGTCGGCCAGCTCCGGCACCAGCACCGGCATCGAGTGGAAGCGGCTGTCGCCGTAGACCAGGTGCTCGTAGATCTCGTCGGTGACCACCCACAGGTCCCGCTCGGCGGCCCAGCGGCCGACCGCCTCGATCTCCTCCCGCGGGTAGACGGCGCCGGTGGGGTTGGAGGGCGAGACGAACACCAGCAGCTTGGTGCGGGGGGGTCCTCGCCGCCTCGAGCTGCTCCACGCCGGCGCGGAAGCCGGTGGACTCGTCGGTCGGGACCGCCACGGGCACGCCGCCGGCCAGCTCGATCGCCTCGGGATAGGTGACCCAGTAGGGCGCGGGCACCAGCACCTCGTCGCCCGGGTCGAGCAGGGCGGCGAAGGCATTGTAGAGCGCGTGCTTGGCGCCGTTGGTGACCAGCACCTGGCTCGGGCGCACCTGGTAGCCAGAGTCGCGCGCGGTCTTGGCGGCGATCGCCTCACGCAGCTCG
>WNGB01012147.1_pt1 | contig 14552 bp, 13 predicted proteins | sample 5400681 | NCBI WGS metagenome assembly WNGB01 (sample SAMN13153367, study PRJNA577476) | soil metagenome | isolation source: 115 cm soil or saprolite under grassland replicate 2 | place: USA:California | collected 2016-06-15 | reverse complement strand
GGCGGATGACTGCGTGGTAGTGGATGGCGCCGCGCGCCTGGTACTCGGCCACCTTCACGTAGGACACGCGCACCTCGCGGACGAGCGCGGCGACCGTACGCCCGCTCAGACGGGCCAGCGCGCGGCGAAGGTAGATGGTGGTCCGCCGCCACAGCACCGGGGCGAGCGCGTTCCAGATGACCGCCTGGTCATAGTCGTAGCAGTCCGGGCACAGCGGGGTTCCAAGCGCCTCATCGTCTGGTTGGTGCTTGTGCCAGCAGCCCAGCCGCCGCCCATGCGCGCACTGCTCCCCGAGCCGGCCGGCATGGCAGGGGTACAGGGTGCCGCCCTGCTCTCTGCGGACATGGACCCAGCCAAACGACGGCGCGGTGAACGTGGCGAACACCCGGGGATGCTGCGCGACCGACTCGGGCAGGCCCTTGCCGCCGGCGACGCCGGCCTTGACGAGCTGGTAGGCGTCGGCCTGGTAGACCTCGGCGCACGGCTGGCAGCGGGCGGCCCGCCTGGTACCGCACGCCTTGAGCACGATGCCGTCCGGCTCGTGGTCGGTGTCGAAGACCGTGCGGACTTCGCCGGTTTGGGTGTCGGCCTGGTCAATGCTGCCGGCCAGGCGCACCGGCCGGGCACAGTAGCGAGCGTTGCGGACCTGGCGTTCCCAGCGCTCATAGCTCGCCCGGTCGCCGGCACGCCGGAGCAGATCGTTGAGGCTCGGTGCGGGCGGCTCCGACGGCCGGACGCCTGCTGCGTCGCTGGCACGCCCAATGGCAGGATTCACGGCGGGCACACTCCTTGGACTGCGGATTCCAGTCTTGGGGAGTGGACCCGCCCCGCTTGCCAGGCGGAGCAGGCAACCGCACGATGATGGTAGCGAACCTATGTTCGACGCCGCAATGCCATTTCAGCGACACCCGCGCGTCGGCTCGCGCGCCAGGAACAGGGTTCGAGGCTCGCTCCAGAGGGGGGCACCTGGCACTCTCCGTCCGGGCCCTGGCCGCCGCCGACGCATGACCGGCCGCCGTCCGCTCGCTTCGCGGGGCATAATGCGGCCTATGGTCCGAGTCGTGACAGTCGAGCGGGACGTGTGGGACTGGCTCCAGTACGCCGTCACCGCGTTTGCGGCCGTCACCGCCATCTTCGTGTTCTCGGCGTGGGCGGCGGATCTGCGGCGGCGGCCGGAGATCCGGTTCTACTGGAGGCTCTCTCCGGACGGCGACCCGGCGCACCTAGCCATCTGGCCACCGGACGAGGTGCCTGAGATCAAGGCGGCGCAACCATTCCTCGTGGAAGCCGCAATCCAGAACACCGGGGACAAGGCAGGCCGCGACACCCTCGTCAACTTCGTGGCATCCGACTGCTTCGACCTGCGCCAACGCGCTGCGCCAGAGGTTGAGCCTACCCATGCAGGCAACGACGCCGTCTTCTTCGCCGTGCGAGCTGAGCCGTGGACCCCGGTGAACTGGCACATGCGCCACTATCGGCTTCAGTATGTGGCCGACCAGTGCGACCGGCCCTTGCCGTTCCGGCTGCTCTTCGCGGTCGCGGACAGCCGCTTCAACAGTCGCGGTTGGCGTTGGCTGCCGAGCATCGTCCCGCCCTTGGAATCCCGAGGTGCTCCCGTGGGGACGCCATGGCCGCCGACGCGCTCCAGGCGCCGGACGGTCCGGTGGGCCCGAGCCAAACCTCATGGCCGAGTGGCCTGCCTGCCGGGCGAGCGCAGCGATGTCCGCGACCTCATCGTGATGCCGGCATCCGCGCCATCCGCGCCGGCCGCCGCAGTGACCCACTCGCGGAGCTGGCGCGGATGGCGACTCCTTCCACGCTGGCAGCAGGCGCGACGCTGAGCTACTGGCCGTTCGGGCTCGGGGGAGTTGCGGGTTGCGCGGTTGCGTCACGGCGAATGCAGGGCGGGTTACGACTTTCCTTACTGGTTCAAGGCCGCCCGCCTCGGGGCACTGCGCGCGGCGGCCTGACGGCCGCCGTGCTCGGCCCCGGCCGGGCGGCAACCCCAGCTTTCATCCGAGGACCCGTCGCCGCCGCGCGGCCATCACTGGCCCCGGCGCCACACGCGGCGGCCACGAGTCCCGGTGCCCGGCTGGAGCCCGCCCGACCGCTCGACCCAGCCGGGATCAACGCCGGCTCAGAGCTTCCACTTGATGTCGATCCTCGACGGATCGAAATTCCAAGGTCCGCCGAGTGCCTCTGCACGCTTGATCAGCGGGCTAATCTCAGCGGGCCAGACCCGACGACCGGGGGCGCTCGGGTACAGGACGACCTTTGCGACGACCAACGAGAGGATCGTGCGCCGCCAGCCGAGATCCGCCGCATCCCAGGCTTGACGCAGGGTCATTCCGACCGGGATCTCGGCCAGTGCCCTACCCTGCTCCAGTCGCGCCATCCGGCGCTTCGTCAGCTCCATGGCTTCCTTGATCTCGGCCTGGATCGCCAGGAACTGACCCTCTTCGAGCCGAAGGGGATCGCCCTTGCGGCGGTAGCGGTCCCGACTGGCCTGCTCCAGCCGCCGCCCGTCCTCACCCAGCGACGCGGCCAGCTCGTGCAGCTCCTCCGGCGCGTCGGGGGCGACCAGCTCGGCCAAGTCCTCGCCCTCGTACCGCGCGAGCACGGCCTCACTGACGGCCAGCTCAACTGGATCGGCGAGCCGCACGAGCGCCCCACAGCCCACCGCGGCCCCGTAGTTGTTGTTCCTCTCGCACCTGTAGCGCCGCCTGTAGGTGGTCTCCACGCCGGCTCTCGTCCGAGCACCGCGCAGCATTGCTCCGCAGAGCTGGCCTTCGGCAACAGAGACACCGCACTCGGCAAAGCCAGGCGGCGCCCAGGTGCCGCGCCTCGTCGCTGAGAAGGAACTGAATGCGCTTCCAGTCCTCCGGCGAGATGATCGCCGGCCAGGTGGCCGGGTACTCCGTGCCGTGATGGCTCCGCACGCCCCTGAGCGCGGGCGCTTCCAGAAGTTGACGAATGGTCGCTCGATGCCAGCTCTTGCCCTTCGCGGAAGGGATACCGCGCTCGGTCAAGTCGGATGCGATCCGAGACAACCCCTCGCCGTCGAGGACTCGCACGCGAATCTCATCGACCACCGCCACCTCAGCGGGTATGGGCTGAAGTGTGAAATGCCCCGGCTCGATCACGCCATCCTCGTTGACCACCGGGACGCGCATGTAGCCGTATGGCCGAGCGCCGCCCGGCCAGTAGCCCGCGCGAGCGTTGGCACGCTTGCCGCGCTTCACCCGATCGGACGTATTGCCGGACTCCCGAGACGCGCCCACGACGGCCTCTAACAGGTTGTGCTCGCCCTGTACGGTGGTCAGGTCATAGCGAGCGCCGCCGGTCGTCTCGACCCAGCGCAGCGGGGTTGCCCGAACAAGGTTGAGAAGCTCGACCGCATCAGCGAGGTTCCGGAACAGCCGGGAAACCTCGGTAATCAGGATCAGCTCGACCCGACCGGCGCGGATGGCGGCGAGCAGGTCGAGATAGCCGGGACGCGGCTTGGTCGCGTACTTCGAGGCTGACAAATCGTTGTCAGTGAAGTACAGGGTCTCGTCCCACGGCCAGCCCTGCCGCTGGAAGTACTCCTCTTCCTCGAATCGCTGATTGGCGGTTGACTCGCTCACCTTGCCGTAGTCGCTGGAGAGCCGCGTGTACGGTGCCCTCCCTATCAACAGCACCACCATCGCCGCGTTCCCTCCCGGAGTCAGGTGATGCGGCGCAGCGCGTTCACCAGCGGCACGAACACCCACAGCGCCAGGCCGAGGCCGATGAGGTTCAGACGCCCCGCCCAGGTGGCGCGGATGCCGAAGGCCGCCACCAGGAAACACAGAAAGGCAGCCAGATAGATGAAAAATTGGAGGGTGTCAGACACGACGGCCACCCCTTTCTCGATTGTCGGTGAGGTACAGGTCTCCTGCGGCCAGCCTGCCGCTTGAAGTGGTCTTCTTCCTCGAACCGCTGGCTAGCGGTTGACCCGCCAGCGCCTTCCTCCCGAGAGCGCGCAGCTAGCAGGTTCAAGCATACTCTCTAGATAGATGACGAACTGGAGCGTGTCAGACATCGTAGACGGTTCCTCCAGATGGGGGGTCGATGGCACGACCCGGCCGACACCCGACGGATACTTGCTTACCGCCACAAACCCCCGAAGAAACGCAGACTACCAGCAGTCACAGGCTGTCAGACGGGCGGTAGACGCCGAAGACCTCGCGCAGGGCGTCGCAGACCTCGCCGACGGTGGCCATCCGCCGCAGCGCCTCGCGCATCGGCACCAGCAGGTTGTCCTGGCCGTCACCGCTGCCCGCGGCGTCGCGCAGCTCCTCGAGGGCGGCCCGCACCGCCCGGTCGTCGCGCTGGGCGCGTACCTCGGCGAGCGACTTGGCCTGCGCCTCCGCGAGGGCCGGGTCGAGCTCGAGCAGGCTCACCGGCTCCTCCTCGCCACCGGTGTAGCGGTTGACGCCCACCACCACCCTGGTGCCCGACTCGACCGCTTTGAGCTGATCATAGGCTGAGCGCTCGATCTCCTGCTTCTGGAAGCCGCGCTCGATCGCCGCCACCGCTCCGCCCAGCCTGTCGATCTCGGCGATGAGCTCGCGCGCCCGCGCCTCGACCTCGTCGGTGAGGCGCTCGATGAAATATGACCCGGCCAGCGGGTCGACGGTGTCGACCACGCCCGTCTCGTTGGCGAGGACCTGCTGGCTGCGCAGCGCGAGCCGCGCCGCCGACTCGCTCGGCAGGGCGAGCGCCTCGTCGTAGGCGTTGGTGTGCAGCGACTGGGTGCCGCCAAGGACCGCCGCGAGGGCCTGGTAGGCCACGCGCACCACGTTGTTCAGCGGCTGCTGGGCGGTGAGCTGCACGCCCGCGGTCTGGGTGTGGAAGCGCAGCATGCGCGAGCGCGGGTCGCGCGCGCCGAAGCGGTTGGCCATGAGGTCGGCCCACATCCGCCGCGCCGCGCGGAACTTGGCGACCTCCTCGAACAGCGAGGTGCGGGCGACGAAGAAGAACGACAGCCGCGGCGCGAAGGCGTCCACGCCCAGCCCCGCCTCCAGCGCCGCCTGCACGTAGGCGATGGCGTTGGAGAGGGTGAAGGCCACCTCTTGCACCGCGGTCGCGCCGGCCTCGGCCATGTGGTAGCCGGAGATCGAGATGGTGTTGAAGCGCGGCAGCCGCTGGGCGCAGTAGGCGAACAGGTCGGTGGCGATGCGCAGGCTCGCCCTTGGCGGGTAGATGTAGGTGCCGCGGGCGATGTACTCCTTGAGGACGTCGTTCTGGACCGTACCGGTGAGCGCCGCCGGGTCGGCACCCTGCTCCTCGCCGACGAGCTGGTACAGCAGCAGCAGGATGGCCGCGGGCGCGTTGATGGTCATCGAGGTGGAGACCTCATCCAGCGGGATCCCGTCGAAGAGTCGGCGCATGTCGGCCAGCGAGTCGATCGCGACGCCGACCTTGCCCACCTCGCCGGCGGCCATGGGATGGTCGGAGTCGTAGCCCATCTGGGTGGGCAGGTCGAACGCCACCGACAGGCCGGTCTGCCCGTTGTCGAGCAGGTAGCGGAAGCGGGCGTTGGTCTCGGTCGCCGAGCCGAAGCCGGCGTACTGGCGCATGGTCCAGGCGCGGCCCCGGTACATGGTCGGGTGGATGCCCCGGGTGAAGGGGTCGCGCCCCGGCGCGCCGAGCGCCCGCTCGGCATCGAAGCCGGCCAGGTCCTCAGGGCCGTACACGGTCTCGATGGGGATGCCGGACTCGGTGCAGCGCTGCTCGTCTCCGCCCATCTTCGCCTCCCTGTCGCCGGAAGCCCAGGGTAGCTCAGCGCATCCGACGGGCTACTCGGTCTCTTCCTGCTGATTGAGCAGTTGCCGGGACCCCGCCTCCACCGGCTGCCCCGCCGCAACCCGCCGCAGCAGGTACCAGACGTCCGCCGAGCTCGGGCGCTCCGCGGGCTCCTTCGCCAGCAGCCGCTCGATCACCGGGGCGAGCGCGCCGAGCCGGCGTGGTGGGCGCGGTTGATCGTTGACGATCGCGTTCACCACGTCGAACTGCGCCTTGGCGGACTTGAACGGCGGTTCGCCCTCGACCGCGAAGTACAGCGTCGCCCCGAGCGCCCACAGGTCGGTGGGCGGCCCGACCTTGCGTCCCTTGATCTGCTCGGGCGCCATGAACGCCGGCGAGCCCACCACGACCCCCGTCGCGGTCAGCTCCGGGTCCCCGGTCAGCGAGGCGGTGCCGAAGTCGGTGAGCTTGGTGGTGCCGTCCTCGCGCACCAGCACGTTGCTGGGCTTGACGTCGCGGTGCACGATGCCGGCCCGGTGCGCCGCCTCGAGGGTCGCCAGCAGCCGCAGGCCGATGGCCGCGACCTTGCGGGGGTCGAGCGGCCCGCGCTTGGCCACGAGCTGGTCGAGGTTGGGCGCCTCCACCAGCTCCATGACGATGAAGTCCTGGCCGGCGTCCTGGACGACGTCGAACAGGGTGACAGCGCCCGGATGGCTGAGGCGGGCGGCCGCGCGCGCCTCGCGGATCACCCGCGCGCGCAGCGCGTTGCGCTGCTCCTCGCGGACCGCCGGCGGAAGCTCGACCTCCTTGATGGCGACCGGCCGGCCGAGCAGCGTGTCTTCAGCCCGCCATACCACGCCGACGCCACCCTCACCGAGCTGCGGTCCGAGCTCGTAGCGGCCGGCGATCCTTCGACCCTCGACGTCCTGCACCATGCCGCCGAACCCTATCGTCTCCGTGCCGAGTTGACCATGCCACAAGCGCTCGAGGGGCGCACGGGGCTCGGGCGCATGCCCGCTCGGCCCGGGCTGCCGCCCGCCGTCAGCTCAGGGCGGTGAAGGCGCGCTCGAAGTGCGCGCCGACGGCCCGCGCCTCGGCCCAGCGCGGCTCGGGCGCCTGCAGCAGGACCGCGTAGCCCCAGCGCCCGTCGGCGCTCTTGAAGGTCACGTCGCGAGCGTGCACCAGCTGCCCGTCCTGCAGGTAGCTGAACTCCCAGACGGCCGCTTCGAAGCCGTTGTAGCGACCGCGCTCCAGCGCGACGCGGTGGTAGTCGCGCCCCGCGTGCGTCCTGGCGAAGCCGCGCTCGAGCTGCGTCCAGGCCTGCATCGGGTCGCGTGGGCTGTCGCTGGACTGGACCCTGATCAGCAGCCCGTCGGGGCCGCGCACGTCGGTGTTGTTGTTGGCGCTGGAGGTCGAGACCTTCCAGCCGCGCGGGTACGCCAGGCTGTAGGCGCCGGCCTGGCGGCGGAAGGTGTCCCAGCCGCTCGGGACCGTCCCTTGCCCGGGCGCGGCGCCGGACGGTGCGCTCGTGCCCGGAGCGGCGCCGCTCGAGGTCGGCCGCGGCGTGTCAGCGCTCCCGCGGCGGTCGCCGTTGCCGGAGAAGGCACCGCTGAGGCCCAGCGCCGACAGCACCAGCGCGACCACCACCAGCACCGCGATGGCGAGCCTGAGCCGGTCGCCCGGCTTGCGGACAATGCCGCGAAGCCGCGACCAGCCGGCCGGCGGGCGCGCCGCGGCCGCCGGGGAGAGAGCCGCCGGCGCATCCTGCCGCTTGGTGTGTCCCGCCGCCGCCGGGTCCGCGCTCGCCGCGGTCATGCCGAGGGCGGCGTCGCCGGGCAGCGTGACCGTTGCCACCGTGAGCGGCCGGGCCGGCTGGTCCGGCCGGGAGCGCCCGGGGCTCGGACGCCCGGGGCGTGAGGGACCGGGCCGAGGCGACCGCGGGCCGCCCGCTCCGGGTGGGCGGACCGCCGTGGTCTCGCTCTCGGCGGCCACCACCCGCTCGAGCTGCTGGCGAAGCTCCTGGGCGGACGGGCGGGCGTCAGGGGACTTGGCGAGCAGCGAGACGACGATCGGGCCGAGCGCGCCGGCGCGCCGCGGCGCGCGGGGCGCCTCGTTGACCACGGCGGCCAGGGTGGCGATCGAGCTGTTGCGCTGGAAGGGCGGGTGGCCCTCCACCGCGAAGTACAGCGTCGCCCCCAGCGCCCACAGGTCGGCGGGAGGACCGGCCGCCTCGCCGCTGGCCTGCTCGGGAGCCATGTAGGCGGGCGAGCCGACGATCAGGCCGGTCGAGGTGAGCTTGGGGTCGCCCTGCACCCGCGCGATGCCGAAGTCGGTCAGCCGCGCGGTGCCGTCGGGGGCGAGCATCACGTTGGCGGGCTTGACGTCACGGTGGACGATGCCGGCCTGGTGGGCGGCGGCCAGGGCGGCGGTCACCTGTAGGCCGACGCTGGCGGCCCGGCGCGGGTCGAGCGGGCCTTCGGTGTCGACGACGTCCGCCAGGGTGGGGGCGTGGATCAGCTCCATCACGATGAAGGCGTGGCCCTGCTCGTTGATGACGTCGTAGAGCGTCACCGCGCCGGGGTGGTTCAGGCGGGCGGCCGCGCGCGCCTCGCGCAGCACCCGCGCCCGCATCGAGTCTCGCTCGCTGTCCGGGACCGTCGGCGGCACGCGCACCTCTTTGATGGCGACCTCGCGGCCGAGGAGGTTGTCCCTGGCACGCCAGACGAGGCCCATGCCGCCCTGCCCGATGGGGTTCTCGAGGGCATAGCGATCGGCGATCAGCCGTCCGGCGGCACGGTCAGGCATGGCGAACACGCTACCGGATGCCGCCGGTAGGCCACCAGGCGGCCTCACTGCGGCGGCACGAACGAGCCGAGGGCCGTCTGCAGGATGGCCTGCGCGACACCCCAATCGGCGTCGCGGGCGAAGACGCTGATCGCCACCCAGCGCCCGGTGCCGCCCTGGCCCGGGGGCGTGTCGCCGCCGAGCTCCAGCGCGCGGAAGGGCTGCTGCTCGTCGCCGAGGTACGTGAACTCCAGCACAGCGCCCGGGCGACCCTGGAAGATGGTCGGCTCGACCCGGACCTGCTGGTAGCTGCCCTGGTGGTAGCCGGCGTGCTGTTGCGAGGACTGCCGCTCGGCCGCCACCGGGTCGCCCGCCGGCCCGTCGCGCCACTCGACCCGCAGGAAGGTCGGCAGCGAGCGGTCGTGGAACTCGGTCATGTGGTCGCCCTGGCGGACCACTTCCCAGGTCGCCGGATAGGCGATGCGGTACGCCACGTGCTCGTCGGCGAAGACGGTCCAGCCGGCCGGCAGCGGCGGGGCCGTGCTCGGCGGCACGGTGGTGGAGGTGCTCGTCGAGGTGGTGGCGGAGGTGGTCGGGGCGGGCGCGGCGGCACCGCCCTGGGCCTGGCGCCGCGTCCCGGAGCCGGTCGGGTTGCCGATGACCGCAACGATCAGCGCGAACGACAGCAGCGCGAGCAGCACCGAGGTGACGCCGATCAGCAGTCCCCGCCGCCGCGGGTCCAGCAGCCAGCCGACCGCCTCCCGCCACCCGGGCAGCCGGCGGCCGCGGCCGCCGGCGCGGGCCGCTCGGCCGGCCGCCGCGTCGGCGCGCGCGGCGCCGCCGCCCAGCCCCAGCGCCGTGGTGACGGGGCTGAGCACCGCGGTGGCCTCGTGGCCGGCCGCCGTGCGCGCCAGCGGCGGCGGGGTCGAGATGGTGGCGGGCATGCCGGCGCCGGCGCTTGTGCCGCCCTCGGTGACCCCGTGGAGCCGGCGCCGCAGGTCGGCGGCGGTTGGGCGCAGCTCTGGCGTCCTGGCCAGCAGCGCCTCGACCACCGGGGCGAGCGGGCCGGCGTGCTGGCAGGGCAGCGGCTCCTCGTCCAGGACCGCCTGGGGGGCGACCATCGCCAGGCCGTTGCCGAAGGGAGACTCGCCCTCCACCGCCATATACATGGTGGCGCCGAGCGCCCACAGGTCCGCGGGCGGGCCCGCCGACTCGCCGCGGGCCTGCTCTGGCGCGGGCAGGGGCATCGGCTGGCCTGGCGAGGCGACCGCCGCCAGCCCGACGCCGGCCAGCCGGGTGACCCCGTCCGTAGTCACCAGGACGCTCGCCGGCTGCAGGTCCAGGTGGGCGAAGCCGGCGCGATGGACGGCCTCGAGCACGTCCAGCACGTCCAGGCCGATGCCCGCGACGCGGCGCGGCGGCAGGCGGCCGTGCCGCTCGAGCAGCTCGTCGAGCGTGAGTGCCTCGACCAGCTCGGTGACCACGTAGAGGCGGTCGACGTCGAGCAGCACGTCGTGCAGCGTGACCGCGCCGGGATGGCCGATGCTCGCCGCGACGCGGGCACCCTGGACGATCCGGGACCAGCGCGCCGTGCGCTCGGTCTCGGGCTCGGCTGGCGGCTCGATCTCCTCGACCGCGACGGCGCCGCCGGTGACCAGGTCGGTGGCGTGCCAGACGACGCCGGACCGGCCCCGGCGCACCGGCGACTGCAGGAGGTAGCGGTTGGCGACGAGCCGTTCGGGGGGAGCCTGCTCCATAGTTCAGCCCGGTCCGAGTCGTACTCCACTTCGGGTTGTGAATTCGGGGTTGTGGGTTCGGGGTGCGGGTTTTGGGGGGTATGCGGGGGACTCCGCCCCCCGCAGCCGTACTGTACGTCCTTTGAGTGGTGCGGCCAAACCCCTTCTGAGCAGGCAATCCAACCCAAACCGGCAATTGAGGGACGATGGTAGAGTCGAGGCCGGTGCGGGTGCGGCATGCTGTCGTGCTGTCCAGGAGGTGACCCGCCGAGGATGCGACGGCTCGGAACGCTCTACCGTGGCCGCGAGGGGATGTGGACGTGGGTCCTGCACCGGATCTCTGGCGTCGCCATCCTGTTCTACCTGTTCGCCCACGTCATGGACACCGCCCTTGTCAACGTCTCGCCCGAGGCCTACGACCGGGTCATCGGCACCTACCGGACGCCCTTGGTCGGGCTGCTCGAGATCGGCCTCGCCGTCCTGGTGATCTTCCACGCGCTCAACGGCGTGCGGGTCATCCTGTTCGACTTCTGGTCCAAGGGCGTGGCCAGGCAGCGCCAGATGCTCTACGTCCAAGCCGTGCTGTTCGTGGTGCTGTCGGTCCCGCCGGTCATCGCCATCGGCACCAAGGTCCTGCGGGGAGAGTGACATGCGCGTGGACACCACCAGCCCGCGGCGCTCCGGCACCGCCCGCCGTGGCCGCGGCCACGGCGACTTCGAGCTGTACGCCTGGGTGTTCATGCGCGTCTCCGGCGTGCTGCTGGTGCTGCTGGTGCTCTGCCATTTCGCCATCATGCACGTGGTCGGCGACGGCATCTCGCGGGTGGACTTCGCCTTCGTCTCCGGCCGCTGGGCCAACCCGTTCTGGCGCGTCTACGACTTCGCCATGCTGACGCTGGCCCTGCTCCACGGCGGCAACGGCTTGCGTGTGATCATCGACGACTACGCGCGCAGCGGCGCCCGCCGCCTGGTGTACCAGAGCCTGAACGCGACCGTCATCGGCCTCACCTGGGTGCTCGGCTCGCTGACGATCTTCGTGTTCACCCCGGAGCCGTAGGTGATGATGAGCTGGACTTCTGGCGGTCCCCGACCCATGTGGGGGGAGCTCGCTCCCCGGAGTGTCAAACTTCCTGTATAGTTGCTGGCTACACATGCAGGGAGGGTACCGCCATGGAGCAGGCACCGTGGGCCATCTACGAGCGCATCTCCTACGCCAGAAAGCCCGACGGCACCATCGACACCCTCGGCGTGGAGCGCCAAGACCCGCCCTGCCGCGACCTGGTCGCCCGCAAAGGCGGCGACGTGGTGAAGGTGTTCGTCGACAACGACCGCTCGGCGTTCAAAGGCACCCGCCGCGAGTTCGAGGAGATGCTTGCGTGGGCACGCTCCGGGCGGGTGCGGGGGATCGCGGTGTGGGACTGCGACCGGCTGTCACGCAACCCCGACCGTGACAACCTCCGCATCATCGAGCTGGCGGAGAAGTTCGGCGTGGAGCTTGCCACGGTGTGTGGCGAGTACGACCTGTCCACCAGCTCGGGGCGGATGATGTTCCGGATCGCGGGGGCGCTGGCGCGGCGGGAGTCCGAGCACAAGGCGGAGCGGCTGATGCTGTGGAACGACCAGCGGGTCAAGGATGGCATGCCGCACGCTGGCGGCACCCGCCCGTTCGGCTTCCAGCGTGACGGCATCGACCACGACCCGGCCGAGGCCGAGCTGATCCGCGAGGCAGCCGAGCGGGTGCTGTCGGGGGAGAGCATGGGCGCCATCGTCCACGACTGGCACGACCGCAAGATCACCACCCCGACCGGCAGGCCGTTTCACACCACCACCCTGCGCCGCGTGCTGACCAACCCCAGGATTGCGGGGCTGCGGGTGCATCGCGGCGAGGTCATCGGCGAGGCGTCCTGGGAGCCGATCATCAGCCGGGCAGAGTTCGAGCGGCTGCGCGGGCTGTTCTCCGGCCGCCCGCGCCAGCGGATCGGCCGCCCCCACACCTACCCCTACAGCGGCGTGCTGCGCTGCGGCCACAAGAACTGTGGCGGCAGGATGACCGGCAGCTCGCGCGGCGCGGCGCAGAAGGCGTACGGCTGCGAGCGGTGCGACCGGACCTGGATCACCGCGCGACCGGTCGAGCGGTTCTTGGACGAGGCGGTCATCGCCACGCTTGCCGGGGAGGAGTTCGCGGCGTCGCTGGCCGAGCAGATGCGCGCCTGGGCGACCGAGGACCCGGCCACCGCGGCGCAGCTTGAGGCGGACAGGCGCGAGCTTGCCGAGCTTGCCAGGTTGAAGGGCCAGCGCAATCCCAAGACGGGGCGGCCCTGGTTCACGATCGAGGAGTGGCTGATCGCCAAGGCGCCGATCGAGGAGCGCATCGCTGCGGCCGAGGCGCGGCTGGCGTCCAAGCCGGACTTGGCGGCGCTGGCCGATGTTGCCGACACCGAGGAGGAGATCCGCGCGCAGTGGGGGCGGTGGAGTGTGGAGAAGAAGCGGCGGGTGCTGCGCGCGATCCTGGAGCACGTGACCGTGCTGCCGGTCGGGCGCGGCGGGCGCCATCTGGCAGAGAACCGGCTCCGGCCACGGTGGCGCGTGTAGTTACCCGAGCAGACGATGCCCGAGGCCCCGGCATGCCGAGGCCTCGTGCTTGGTGTCGGTGCCGCGCGGCCGGGACAGGGCCGGCGTCGACCACCCTGCTCCCCGTCTGGGGATCGCAGGGGGAACATGGCCGGCTCCGTTCCGGAGTCGGGGCACCAGCACGCGCCTGACGGGGGCGCTGGCCTGCGAGGATCGGCTCCCGGCCCCTACGGGTCAGGGCCGTAGGCCGATCCGTACACCGGCCCGTAGGCGGGCGCGTAGGCCGATCCGCCGACCCCTACGGATCACAACCTCCAGCGGCGCACCGGCCACGGCCCACCCGTCCTCGTCGACCGAAGCGATGCCGCCTCCATTCCATGAGTCGGGGACATCACCTGCCACCCTTGCAGGCGGCTGAGCTGCGCCAACAGCGCCACCAGGGTCGGCAACTCTAAGTGGCCGAGGGAGTTGCCGACAGACTTGCCGAGGGAGTTGCCGAGGGACTTGCCTCTCCCGGCAGCCCACCTTGGCTGTCACCGTCGTCGTGGCGCTCGGCGGGCTGGCGGTCGCCTGGCGCGGGGCGGAACAGCATGACCAGCTCGGCGATCACCTCGGCGTCGTGGACGTGCAGGGGGAGGCCCTGGGCGGTGCGGGTGTGCGCCACCCACGCCCGCGCCGCCGCCCGCCGCGCCTGGACGGCCGCGCGCTCCCGCTCCGCCGTGGCGTCGGCGGGCTGGTGGGGGTCGGGCGTGGTCGGCGTGGGCATCCCCGGTCCTTGCGGCAGCGGCGGCAGAACCGGTCCAGCAGGCCACAGCGGGCTGACCGGATTCTTCAACGAGCCGACAGACACCGGGCTGATAGCCGGCTGACAGCCCAGTGACGGCGCCCGCGCCCGAGTGGTTGGCGCTAGCACCAATGCCGGTCAGATAGGCGGGGAAGCACCCGTCCTGACCTGGGCAAACGTCGTGTGTTTGCACGGCGGGGTCGTCGTAACTGACCGGCATTGGCGCTAGCACCGTGCTGTCAGGGCCGCCCTGGGCGGGCGGTGAGTGGCGCTGTCAGCCGTCCGTCGAGGCTGTCAGCGAGGCGGTTGTGCTAGCAGGGCTTGGCTTGCTAGGCACCTGTGAGTGGGGCGTTGAGGCTCGCGGAGAGGCTGTCAGCGAGGCGGCCGTGCTGGCCCTGCTCGACTTGCTGGGCAACCGCCTCACGGTGGCGCTGACCAGCAGGTGTGAGCTATCCGTACAGCCAATGGTCAGCGCTCCGGTGAGGTTGACGGTGACGTTGATTCCGCGGTAATCGCCGTGGCCGAGGGTCGGCGGGCGGGCTCGGGTCGCGGGCGGGCGGCGTGCCGTCGCCCACCCCGGGGGCGGCGTGTGGGCACGGCCTGCGGCGTCGGCGGTCGGGTCAAGGGCGGCCCAGAGGGCCGGTCCGAAGGACCGCGGAGCGCCCTAATCCGAAGTTACGTGGCTTGGGATGACTGAACCCCCTGTTATCCAGGGGGTTCGTTGTCTTGAGGAGGCAATGGTGGTGTCTACGCCAGGGTGATCGGGATCGGGGCTTGGAGCAGCTCGAAGGCGCGGCGCTGGGTTGGCGTGGGGGTGGTGATCTTGTCGATGGTCTGCCCGGCGATGGTGATGGTGTCGCGGGTGAGGGTGGCGAGGTGGTCGAGCAGGTCGCGGAAGCTGCGCACGG
>WNGB01009992.1_pt1 | contig 14553 bp, 15 predicted proteins | sample 5400681 | NCBI WGS metagenome assembly WNGB01 (sample SAMN13153367, study PRJNA577476) | soil metagenome | isolation source: 115 cm soil or saprolite under grassland replicate 2 | place: USA:California | collected 2016-06-15 | reverse complement strand
TTCATGGTATCGAGTGTTGAAAGCATAGTTCATCGTGGCGTTTGCCTTAGCAACACACTCTGCGGGAATTGCGATTCACTGACACTTTTTTGTGCCGCACCTCAGTTTGGCAGCGGAATTCATTTTTCTGCCTGGATGGCTGCGGTAACTTCCGTTGGCGTCCAAGCATTGCCCCGCCAAATCTTTTCAATTACTCCATCTTGATTGATCAGCGCGGTCGCGAGCCCATGGGAAATAGTGCCGCCTTCGGTCTGCCGGTAAACGGAAAACGCGCGAGTCAGCGAATCGATGTTTTTTTCGTCGCCGGTTGCGAAGGTCCAGATTCCAGGATCGGCGTGATGAAACGCGGCGTAATCACTCAAGACTTTCGGCGTATCGTAGTTGGGATCGAGAGTGACGCTGAGCAACCGCGTCTTCGCAAGCGAGCCGCTGCCCGTTTTGATCGATGTCTGCAATTCTTCGAAATTGTTCGACATACGCGGGCAGAAATTCGGCACCGGACAACGCGTGAAAACGAACGTGAGCAGGAAAGGTTGGCCACGGAAAGTGTCGAGCGAAATCCGCTCACCATTTTGATTCGTAAGGCTGAACGGCGGCATCTCATCGCCTTCTTTCAGACGCGCATCACGGTCTGCGGAAACAGGTGGCGTTCGTTTCGGCTCCGCAATATTAACATCTTCGCGACGGATCTTTTTCACGTTTTCGATCCAGAAATCCTTTTGTGTAACGGTCATGCGGAACGAAATCGCGTCGCCGGTCTTCAGATCAGCAATTTGTTTTGAATCGCGCGCCACGAACGGCATCGTCATGGACGGCATGAAGCCAGGAATACTTTCATGCTGAATTTCAATTGTTGATCGGTCCGGCGAAAATCCCCGCACGACTCCGCGGGTATCGTAATGGTCGCCTCTTTCATCAGAGTTGGTGGAGCGCCCACAACCGAGTAAAGCGAGAGTGACACAGGCTGTAAGCAGGATTTTTCCCATCGACAGAAATGAAATCGAGGGCGGCTTTCCCGCCAGGAAAAACCGACAAAAAGCTTGATCTGCATCAAGGCGGGATTTTTCGCGGCGCTCTAATTTCAGCGCATGAGAAAAACAGTTATTCAGGTAGTCGCAGCGATTGCCCTTAGTTGCAGCGCATTTCTCTGGTTCTTCACCGGTTGCTCGCGCGCACCAGAAGCGCCGCCAAAAGAAGTGAAAATTCAGGCCGACGATAAAATGCGTTTCGACATCACCGCGTTTGATGCCTCGCCGGGTCAGAAAGTTTCCGTCACGATCACGAACATCGGAACGACACCGAAGTTTTCGATGGGGCATAACTTTCAAGGCTTCGATGGAAGCGTCGCACGATTACGTTCCACCGGGCGACAAGAACGTGCTCGCCCATTCGAAACTGCTTGGACCTGGGGAAAGCGAGGTCGTCACCTTCAATGCGCCTTACATCCCGGGGGAATATCTCTATGTCTGCTCGTTCCCCGGCCATTATTCACAGGGAACCAAGGGTGTCATGACAGTAAAGCAATAACATTCGGAAGGAAGATTCGTTTATGAAGCCAACTATTACACTGAACGCAATCGCACTCGTCGTAGCGCTTGGTTTCGCGAGCTGCGGAAAACAAACAGGCACGTCGCAAGCCGAGCGCACCGCGAATGCTGTCGCCAGTTACGTCGCGCCCGGAGAGAAGGACGAATATTATCTTTTCTATTCCGGCGGACACTCCGGCCAGGTGTTCGTCGCCGGCATTCCGTCGCTGCGACATATCTCCACGATTCCCGTGTTCGCGCCGTATCCAGGCACTGGTTACGGGTTTGATGAGGAATCGAAAAAGATGCTCGGCGATTTCAGCTGGGGCGACGTTCATCACCCGGCGCTGTCGCAGACGAATTCAAAATACGACGGCCGCTGGCTGTTCGTAAACGATAATGCCAACAACCGGATAGCGCGGATCGATCTGCGCGATTTCAAAACGCACCAGATTCTCGGGCCCATTCCGAATTCCATTGGCAACCACGGCTCGTCCTTCATCACGGAAAACAGTGAATACATTCTTTGTGCGACGCGATTTTCCGTGCCGCTTCCTAAGGGGCGCGTTGCCGACCCCAACGATTACGAAAAGGAATTCAGCGGCATGGTCAGCGGCATCAAAGTCGACCCGCAAACGGGCGAGATGAAAGTGGGGTGGCAAATTCTGACGCCGCCGTTCGATTGGGACCTCGGTTCGACCGGCAAGGGACCGAGCAGCGGCTGGGCTTTCTGGACCAGCTACAACAGCGAAATGGCACACGACACCCTCGAGGTGAACGCGAGCCAGAAAGATCGCGATCTTGCGGCAGTGGTGAATTGGCGCGCGGCGGAAAAAGCGGTTGCCGAAGGCAAAGCGGAGATGATGGACGGTGTACCGATCATTGATCCGGCGAAAGTTCCCGGCGTTTTGTATTTCGTCCCGATCGGCAAATCCCCGCACGGCATGGATGTCGATCCGACGGGAAAGTGGATTGTTGCTGGCGGAAAACTTCAGCCCGCGACGACGGTCTTGAACTTCGAGAAAGTGCAGGCCGCGATTAACAACAAAACGTTTGAAGGCGAGTTTAGGGGAGTCCCGATCGTAAAATACGAAACGGTGGTGGAAGGGGAGGTGCCGGTCGGTCTGGGTCCGTTGCACACGCAATACGACGGAAAAGGTAATGCCTACACTTCGATGTTCATCGATTCCTGCATCGTAAAATGGAAATTGCCGCCTTGGACTGATGCCGAGAAAAAGGACCTGACCAAAGTGGTGCTCGACAAAGTCCCCGCGCATTTCAGCACCGGGCATCTCGTTGTGGCAGGAAGCGACACCGCGCAACCATACGGCAAATGGTGCGTGGCAATGAACAAGCTCTCGGCAGGGCGACACATCAATGTCGGACCAGCGCAGCCAGAGTCGAGCCAGCTGATCGATATCAGCGGCGACAAAATGAAAATGATCGCTGAATCCTACACCGAACCTGAACCGCACTTTGCGCAGATTCTTAAAGTCACCGACGTGCAGCCCATGGAAGTCTATCCAAAGGACCAAAACAAAGATCCGAATGCTGTGTGGGAAAAGGCGCAGGGTGGCGTCACGCGTAACGGCAATCAAGTCGACGCGAAGTTGATGGCAATTCGCAGCCGTTTCAACCCCGATCGAATTGATGCACAGGTCGGAGATGAACTGACCGTGCACGTCACTAACGTCGAGCAAACGCGCGATATGATTCATGGGTTCGGTTTGATCGAGCACAACATCAACATGGTGATGGATCCGGGCGAAACGAAAAGCTTCCATATCAAACTGACGAAGCCCGGCGTGTTCCCGTTCTACTGCACGAATTTTTGCTCCGCACTACATCAAGAGATGCAGGGATATCTCGTGGTGTGGGAGCCAGGCAAAGGCCCCGTCACCGGCGGCGCAGGCGGAGGGAGCACAGGCGGAGGTAAATGAATGTGGTATGTGCGTCCGCCAAAATCGTTATGGGGGAAGCTGACAGTTTCCCCTACAGAGTGAGGCAAAGCTCAAGATCGACAATGGGTAAACAATTTTCAGGATTGCTTCGGCGCGAGTTCCGGTTTCTACACAAACCCCTCAACATCTGGTCACGTCTGCTACTCCTTGCAGCCGCCGTAACGATCGGGCTCTCACTGTTCTTCCCGCTTTGGAAAATGCATCTCGTCGCACCGCAATATTCCGATGGGCTCGATCTCTACATTTTTCCCTACAAGATCCAAGGCGGAGGATTGAATGGCCAGCATCTAAATGAGATCAACAATCTCAATCACTACATCGGCATGAAGCCGCTCCAGGCGGCGGACTTCATGGAGATGCGCTGGATGCCGTTCGTGTTTGGTCTAATCATTTTGATGACGCTACGGTCGGTCGTGTTCGGGGAGATGAGCAATGTAGTCGATCTGTTCGCTGTCTATTCTTATTTCGGCGCGTTTTCGATCGGCTCGTTCTGGTATCGGCTTTACCAATACGGTCACAACCTCGATCCGCACGCGCCGATGCACGTCAAGCCGTTTACACCGCGGCTGATCGGCGTGGAACAGATCGCAAATTTCCGCGAACATAGCTTTCCACAGGCCGGTGCATATCTCCTGTGCGTTTCGGTGTTGCTCATTCTTCTGGCGGGTTTGTTCTCAAGAAAGGAGCGAGCATGAACGCGATGGGGACCGCACGCATCTTGCGTGCTGGCGAAGGCCTCCGGCGTTCGCGAACTTTTCTTGGAACTGCGCGATTTCCGCAAGACGATGAAAGTCTTGGAAAAAGTTCGTTTCGGCAAGATGCCGAAACCAGCACGCTGCAAGCGTGCGCTCCCCGGATTATCGCGACCCTGCTTTTCGTGACGACCTACGCGGGAGCTGCAACGCTTCAGGAACACATCGATGCAGCTGCGCCTCGCGAGACGATTCACGTGGAATCGGGCGTTCATGCCGGGCCGATCATCATCGAAAAACCGCTGACGCTAATCGGAGAACCGGGCGCGGAGATCTGCGGTAAAGGTTCGGGCAAAGTTGTAACAGTCGCAGCGGATGACGTGACGCTGCGTGGATTGCGCATCTCGGGTTCGGGATTGCGATTATCCGATGACGACGCTGCCATTTTCGTGACCGGCAACCATGCAATCGTCGAAAACTGTGTCGTCGCCGATTCACTGCACGGCATTTACCTCAAAAAAGTTTCGGGCGCGCGGATTCTGAACAATCGTATCCAGGGCAAAACGACTCTCGCTGCGTCAACCGAGCCCGTTGAAAAGGGAATCGGCCAAAGTGCCGAAAATTGCGACACGACTCTGGTCGCAAATCGGCGCGGCAATGGAATTCACCAATGGAATTGTGAAGGAAATTTGATCTACGGCAACGAGATCAGCGATACGCGCGACGGCATTTATTTTTCGTTCACCAACAACTCGCGAGTCGAAAACAATCTGATCCAGCACGCCCGTTACGGGCTGCACTACATGTATTCGGACGGAAATACTTTTGAAAACAACACGTTCACCGAAAACGCGGCCGGCGCGGCGATCATGTTTTCGAAAGACCTGGTGGTGCGCGGCAACCGGTTCGTGAACAATCGAGGCTATCGCGCTTATGGCCTGATTTTCCAATCGTCGGACCGCAGCCGGCTGGAGGAAAACGAAATCAGCGAAAACGCGGTCGGCCTTTCATTCAACCAATGCAACCAAAACGAAATTGTCGGCAATCGGGTCACTCGAAACTACATCGGACTGCGCTTTGGCTCGAACTCGGACGGCAACCGTTTCACCGAAAATATTTTTACTGGCAACCTTCATCCAATCGAGACCGGCGCATCAGATGTCTCCGGCAGCCTCTGGGCAGTTCATGGAGTCGGGAATCTTTGGGACACGCAGCTTGAGCTCGATTTTGATCGCGATGGGATCGTCGATATCCCGCATCGCGAACTCGACCTCTTCGGGATATTGCGTCGCGATTTTCCTGCGATCGCATTTCTCTCCGAAAGTCCGGCAGTGAAATTGTTGCGCTTCGCAAACGAGCGCGCGGTCATTCCCGGCATGAGTTCAATCGAAGACCCGGCGCCGCTCACCTCGGGTTTCTGGAAAATCCGTGCGCAGCGTTCGGCCCGTTCAACTTTGGCAAAAAACAAATGATCTTAGCTCAGGACCTTACGAAGAGTTTCGGACGCAAGACGATCCTGCGAGGGATTTCGCTGCACGCGGATGCAAATCAAATCACGTTAATGGTCGGTCCGAACGGCGCCGGCAAAAGCACCACAGTCAAAGTGCTGGCGGGTTTGATTCGCCCCAACAGTGGCACGGCGCGCGTCAACGGGTTCGACATCGTCCAGCAAAGAATCAGCGCACAACGTGCGACAGCATATTTGCCGCAACGACCGAGCTTTCATCCAAAGCTGACGTGTCTGGAGATATTGCGTTTTTATGCCGGGTTGCGTGGCGTTCCGGCTTCCCGTTGCGAAGCAATGCTTCAGCTAACCGGACTCAACGATGTGGCGAAAATGCGCACAGAAAAACTTTCTGGCGGGATGCGGCAGCTGTTGGGTGTCGCTTTTCTGCTGCTCGCGGACGCTCCCGTTCTTCTGCTCGACGAACCAGGCCTTAGCCTCGATCCGGGCTGGCGAAAATGGCTTCAGCAAAAACTGCGCTTCGAAGCCGAGCGCGGGAAAACGATTTTGGTCACGACGCATCTGATCGCGGAATGGAACGACGTCGCTGATCGATGCCTGTTTTGCCGCGACGGCATCATCGAACGCGAACTGGACCCGAAAAGTCTGCCTGACGATTTCAGCGAAATAAATTCGGAGGGGCCCGAAGTGACGCCAATTCGGAAGGAGTTGATACCAAGTGAGCCACAGCTTTCTATCATTCGTTAATTTGAACTCGCTGCGCGCTCTGTTTGCGCGCGAGTTTCGGGCTGCGCTGATCAACCGCTATTTTCAGGTTTTCTGCGCGCTTGCTTTGATGGGCGGAGTCGCTGCCGCAATTTTCAGCGAAGACGTAAACGCCACGGCGGTCTTTTATGTTCAGATAGCCATCTATTTCGTTTCCCTCTTTGCGTTACTCGCGGGTGTGGGGAGCGCGCAAGCGGAGCGAGAAGAGTGGCAATTACTGTTTACACAACCGCTGCCAAGAGTTGCGTGCGTCGTCGGAAAATTCTGTGCTTTGCTGCTGATGTTCGGCGGCGTGCTTTTGCTGATGTTCCTGCCCGGGCTCTTGGCGGGATCGCCGATTCGCGCGCTGGCTGCGCTTTATTTCGAGACGTTATTGCTCGCCGCCACGTTTCTCGCATGCGGGCTTACAGCTGGTTATTTCGCCCACGACCGCGCGCAGGGTTTGATTGCCGGTGTGAGCGCCTGGTTGCTCTTGCTTTTCGGTCTTGATCTTGTGGCGCTTTTTGCCGCGCGCTGGAGCGCAATTCAAACTCTGCCGGACTTGTGGGTGGCGCTGCTGATGTGTAATCCGCTCGACTCATTTCGTATCAATGCGCTGTTCGCTCTCCAACAAATACCGGCCGAAGCGGCGAACAAAACTCCCCTGGCCAATTGGTGGATTGGGCACGCCAGCTTCTGGTTTGTTGTGAGCGCAGTGGTGTGGTCACTAATGCTCGTGATGCTGGCCGGGCTGCGTCTGAAAAATTGGGAGGAGTAATGGCTATGGCGACTCGCAAATTCAAAACACTGGACGTTCGTCCGATCCTCGCGAAAGGCGTCGAGCCGCTTTCTAAAATTCGCCAAACGGTTGATGCGCTCGGACCCGACGAAGGACTTTCGGTCATTGCGCCGTTTCTCCCGTCGCCTCTTATCGAGAAACTGGGCAGTGAGGGTTTTCAATCCCGCGTTGAACGCCAGCTCGGCAGCGGTTGGACGGTCCATTTTTGGCGTGGGAAGTGATTGTTCGATGCATGGCGCTGCTGCCGCGTTAGATGCGCGAAAATCTTCTGCGCTGTGGGTTGCGGAGCCGTTTCGGATTTTCTTTCCTCTAGGATTGTTGCTTGGCGCCGTCGGCGTGGCGCTGTGGCCGTTATTCGTATGGCATGCAATCGGGTTTTATCCCGCGCAGGCGCATGTCCGATTGATGATCGAAGGGCTGATGGGCTCGTTCATCATTGGATTTCTTGGCACTGCGGGCCCGCGCCTTCTGGATGCGTCCCCGCTGATCGCTGCCGAAACTTGTGCGCTCCTTGCGCTGCAAATCGTAAGCGCTTTCCTGCATCTCACACAAAGACAAACAGCAGGCGACACCGTCTTCCTTGTGTTGCTCTTGTTGTTTCTCGGGCTGATGGCAAGGCGCGCGCGAGCACGACAGGACCTGCCGCCGCCTCAGTTCGTGCTGGTCCTCTTCGGGTTCGTCAACGCAATCGTCGGAATTTTTCTGATTACGGCTGCTAAATCGATGGCGAACGGCTTGTTTGCGAACCAACTCGGCAGCCTCATGCTCAACGAAGGCTTTGTCCTGTTTCCAATTCTGGGCGTCGGCGCGTTTTTCTTTCCGAAGCTTCTCGGCGGTGCAAAACCTGACCCGTCCGATCTGCGAATCGCCGCCTCATTGTGGGTAAAACGCGCGGCGATTGCAGTGGTAACCGCGGCGGTGATCTGGAGTTCGTTTGTGTTGGGAGCGCTGGGCTGGATCCGGACCGCAGCGCTGATCCGCGGGGTAACGACTCTGACATATCTTGTTATGCAAGGTCATTTGCTGGAAAAACCGAGCGGCCCGCCATTTCTCGCGCAGTGTTTTCGGCTAGGCGCTTTGCTGCTGGTTGCGGGTTTGTTTCTTCCGGCCGCACTCCCCGGATATCGGCTCGCAAATCTACACCTCACGTTCATCGGCGGTTTCAGCATCATTCTTTTCACGGTGAGCACGCGGGTAATTCTCGGCCATGCAGGACAGAGCCATTTATTTCGAAAAAGACTTCGGTTTCTTATCGCGGCTCTCGCGCTGCTGCTAGTCGCCACGATCGCCCGGGTCGGTGCCGATTTCATTCCGCCCGCGCGCAACAGTCACCTTGTTTATGCCGCGCTGATCTGGCTTCTTGCGGCTACTGTCTGGTTAGTGGCGCTCGGGCCAAAATTGTCTCTGAGCGACGAGTAAAGCGCGCTTTTTTGGCGCGACGATTCCCAGGGGAGAGTTAAGGTCCCCGCGTGGCGCTGGAACCGAGCCAGTTTAGACAGGCGATCATTGAAAATATGCTGCGCAGTTGTCAGCTCTTCATGGGTTTGCCCACGGCAGACATTGTGGCGATCGCCTCGTTCATCATTTCAAAGCACCTCGGCAAAGGAGAATACCTTTTTCGCGAAGGCGATCGCAGCGAAGGATTTTATGTCGTACAAAAGGGCGCCATAAACGTGCATCGGGTCAATGCGGCGGGGAAAGAGCAGGTGATCCATTTGTTTCAGCCGATCGAATCGTTTGCCGAAGGGACGCTTGCGACCGAAGCCGGCTACCCTGCTGATGCGCGCGCGACAGAGCCCACGACTGTTCTGCTTGTGCCAAAGAACGATTTTGTCGATCTCCTTCGAAGGCGACCCGATCTTGCGCTGCGCATGCTTGGCTCGATGAGTCAGCATCTGCGCGTGATCGTGGGATTGCTCGACGATCTCACTCTGAAAGACATGGAAACCCGGTTGGCCAATTGGTTGCTAAAACAATGCCCGCGTCCGATTACCGCCGCGCCAGTTGCGATCAAACTCAACCGAACGAAACGCGTGCTCGCCGCTGAAATGGGAACAACGAGCGAAACGTTGTCGCGCACACTGGCAAAATTTCGCGACCAGAAGCTTCTGCGCGTCACAGGCAACACAGTTGTTGTGATGAGACCGCGCGACTTGCAAAAGCTGCTGCAACGAAATCTGGGCGAATTGTAAGCGAGGCTCAGGGCGCGCGCTGTTCTTGTAAGACAAAAAACCCAGTTTCGCCGCCGCCGGAAGTGACGTTGACAATCGGCGTGGCGGATAAACGAACCATCGCACCGCAGACTTTTCCGCGAAAGAGAAATGGGTTCGTATCAACGAACATTGGCTGAAATTTGCAGTTGGTCTCGCTGAAGATTGGAAACACTTCTGGGTGCAAATCGAGCGCGTCCTGCACGATGTAGTCGGCTGAAAGCGCAGTTTGGATCGCTTTATCCCACTCGCGCTCGTCCATTTGCGGGCCGAAATGAACGCCGTGTCCGCCGTAATCGTCGTTCGGTTTGAGAACAAGGCGTGACCGATTTCTGCGGATGAAGTCGAGCAGACCGATCTTTCGCCCTTCGCGCGTGGTCTTTCGGTCGGCGACGCGCCGGGTCCACGGCACCGATCGGCGAATTGCTTCCTGTTCGCTCCTGGTGAACCAATCGCGGCGTTGTTCGTCCGTAAGCATCTCGAACACCGCTTTCTTGTGCATGATTTTGCATCGGAACGGATTCACGAGACACACGTCGTGGTTCACATATGCGCGGATGAGTGGGTGCGTATCGTCATAGCGCGCGAGGAATTCGTGAATGATTACCCGTTTGTAAACCAGATCGATGCGAAACGCTCCGCATCGAAGTTGCCCTTGCTGATACTCGAGATCGTCCGGTGAACATATGATGGTGGGAACGCCGTGCGCGCTGAAATGCTCCTGCAGAAAGACGAACTCACTCGACGTAGGCAAATCTTTCCAATCCAGGATTGCAACGTTCGGCACGCCGCCTCCGCCCCATTCGCGATAAGTACTCAGCAGCGTTTCAAGCAGTCTCTTGACCGGCGAGAACTGACGTAAACGATAGCGTCGGATAAAGCTCGCCATCACGGGCAACTCGAACAGCAACCGATTCAGTTCTTCCTGATCGGGCAGGCTTGAAGGATTCTCGGCATTGGATTCTACAAATTTAATTTCATCGCCGCGAACGAACGCATCGAGCCGGGTCGTTACGCCGGCTGTTGAAAATCCCGGATCAACTAACGCCATCTTGCATTCAGCCTCAGTCATACCGAGTTCATTCATCAGGGTGACGTCTTGCACCGCTGCGGTTGCAACCTTTTCCAACGCACTCGTAACGCGCTCTGCTAAGAGAGTCAGTGCGCGAAATTGTTTCTGATCGAGAAGATGTGGCCTTAACGCGATGCCAATGGGTCGATCGCCGTAGAGCAGCCGGTTTTTTCGCATGGCGCTGCGCAATTTTTGGAATGTCGCAGAAGTCAGCGTTTCGTCCGCTGCGAGTAGCTCGTGGTATTCGGCGATCGCTCCCTCGCGGAGACTAACAGTATTTGTTGTAGTCTTTTTCAAAGACGCGGTGTCTTCATTTATCACTTAGAAGATTCACTTTAGTCGGCGCGCGCACCAGACGCTTCGCGCGGTTTGCTATTCGCCGAGCATTTCTTGAGCATCGGTGAGATCAGGCATCACAAAAAATGCACATGATTCCGCAAGAGCTGCGAAGCGCGTTTTTGTTTGAGGGTAAAACTGGAACAAATGAAAACCGCAGCTCAACGTATCAAAACCGCGGACACCATCGAACTGGTCCCGCAGATCCTCCATCTGAAAAAAATTCTGGTCCCTACCGATTTCTCCGAGACGTCGAAGAAAGCAGTTCAGTATGCACTGCGATTCGCTGAGCAATTCGGTTGCGAGATCGTTCTGCTATACGTCGTCGAACCGGCGACCCCCATGATTGGCGCGCCGCTAGCCGTCGAACCATTCACGGATAAAGACGAGTTCTCGATGGCCGAGAAAGACCTGGCCGTGCTCGCGGCCGAGTCGCACACCGATGGTGTACATTCGGTTAGTTCATTCGTGCGCGTCGGGCATCCGCCTAACGAGATCACCAAGGCCGCCAAGGACCTTGACGTCGATCTGATCATCATCGCCACGCACGGATACACGAGTTGGCGGCATTTTTGTATTGGCAGCACGGCCGAGCGCGTCGTGCGCACCGCGCCTTGCCCAGTACTCGTCGTCCGCGAAAAAGAGCACGAGTTTGTTTAGATAGATCGGAGGAGCTTGTGAATCCGCAAATAATCAATCACGAAATACAAATCGAGCCGCTGGCCACGCGTGTCGCGCTTCATCCTCTTTTAGCCGGGATGAATCATACACAACTCACGCTGCTGACGGATTGTGCGGTGGCGAGACATTTCAACGCAAACCAGATGATTCTCCGCCAAGGCGAGTTTGCGAACGGATTCTACCTTGTCGAGACCGGCAAGGTAGCGCTCGAGTCGGAAGCCGGCTTTGGCAAATCTATCCCAATACAAATCCTTGGCGCAGGAGACTTGCTCGGCTGGTCGTGGATGTTCCCGCCGTACGTCTGGCAATTTACAGCACACGCGATCGAGCCGACCAACGCGCTCTTTTTCTACGCGGCAATTCTTCGGGAATATTGCGAGAAGGACCACTCGTTAGGTTACGAGCTGCTGAAGCGGATCAGTGCCGTAATGGTCAGGCGCTTGCAGGCTGCCCACGACCAAATGCTGTCGCTCTATTCCAAGCCGCGTGTCGCATGAACCGCTGATTGCTGAGGCGCGTTCACGACTAAGCGGGGAAATATCCGAGTACAAGCCGGTAATGCCCTTGCTGTCGAATCGGATTGACGCGATTTTTCCAAGCTGGAATGATACCTCATGGCAGGGGTCATGGCTGAGGCAGAAGTCGTCCACTCAGATTCGAATAAGCAGCTCATTGATACTTTGCGGCGCTCGAAGCTGTTTCGCAGATACGAGCAGGTGTTTAGCGAGGCAACGGGATTGCCTTTGACGCTTCGGCCACTGGACTACTGGCAGTTGGAGCATGACGGCAAGAAGCACCAGAATCGGTTCTGCGCCATGCTTGCCGAGCGGCCGGCCACACTGGCGGTTTGTTTACAAGCGCATCAGGACATTATCGACCACACTGGCTTGATCCCGCATACGGTCACCTGTCCCTTCGGGTTAACCGAAACAGCAGTTCCAGTGAAACTTGGGGCCAAGATCATCGGATACCTGCGCATCGGCTCAGTGTTGCGTCACACGCCGGCCAAATCGGACACCTCAAGAGTCGGCCGCGAACTGGAGCGGTGCGGAGTGCGATTCACCGGCCAGATTCGCAAAGCATGGGAGAAAACTCCGCTCATTCCGCCCGACAAATACAACGCCACGGTGCGACTGCTCACATTTTTCGCCGAACAACTCTCCGCACTGGCTAATCAAATCGTCTTGGAGCAGTGCAATGCCGAACCGCCTCTTGTTCTCAAGGCGCGCGAGTACATTGAGAAGCATAAAAGCGAAGAATTATCTCTGGCCGATGTGGCAAAGGCTGCGGGCGCGAGCGTTTTCCATTTCTGCAAAGTTTTCCACAAAGCCACCGGACTAAAGTTCACCGATTACGTCGCGCGTGTGCGTCTGGAAGACGCGCGCAATCGGCTACTGAATCCGAACCTCCGCATCAGCGAGATCGCGTACGACGTCGGCTTTCAATCGCTCACGCAATTCAATCGCACATTCAAACGGGTCTTCGGGCAATCGCCGAGCGATTTCCGTGCGCGTCTTTCGTCAAGCAAGCGCACAGGCAAAAGCCATCTGACGGGCTGATCGTCGCATTAACGAGCCAATCTCGCGAACTAGATGTTGAACGTTATTGCCACTCCGGGGCTTTCAAGCACCGCGCAATAATTAACGTGTACAGCGCCACCATCGCCGCGACACCAATTATAATCAGATATTCCATTGTGTGTTTGCCTCTATTTGTCACCCACCAAAAACTGCCGCGTTCTGCTGGGCCTCGTGGTGGAATTGACGCATCCAGGATACGGATGGCCCCAACGATCGCATCGGCAACCATCTCGCTCCCTGCCCAAGTGCGGCCGGTTCTCCGCTGTGATCGGAACATGACGGGCGTCCCTCGCCGGCGGACTCACCGGTTTCGGGAAGGCACAGCGTTGAGCGAGATATTCATCCACGGTTAGAACCAGATCTGTTTTCATAACTGTTCCTTTCACGCGTCAGGATAACTGTGCCATGCAGGTGTCACTCCGCGTGGATTGGCTTTTGCTTTGCAAAAATTGCTTTGGACCGGAGCCATTATTTTTGCATTCAAGCTTCGCGCGCATGAACAGTACGAAGCGGTGAGCGTGAGCAGAAGAACGTTATCGTAACCGGGTTGTAGCTAATCGCGAATGTGTTGCTCTAGCTGGCGCAATAATTGCACAGCAAAACGCAACGAAGGTACATCGGCCGGCTGCAATAACGGATACGTTCCGCACCGTGAAGACTGCATGCAAAATGTTGGATGCGAACGAAGCGGTGGCGCGCATCGCTTACGCGCTCAACGAAGTGATCGCGATTTATCCGATCACGCCGGCGTCGCCGATGGGCGAATGGGCGGATGCATGGTCGGCAGCCAGCGTGAAAAATCTGTGGGGCACAGTGCCCGCTGTGGTCGAGATGCAAAGCGAAGGCGGCGCGGCGGGAGTGATTCACGGTGCGCTTCAGACGGGTGCGCTTAGCACCACGTTCACTTCCTCGCAGGGATTGCTGCTGATGATCCCGAACATGTACAAGATCGCGGGCGAACTTACGCCGACCGTGTTTCACATCGCCGCGCGATCGCTCGCGGCACAGGCTCTGTCAATCTTCGGCGATCACAGCGATGTCATGGCCGCGCGCGCGACTGGCTGGGCAATGCTTTGTTCGGCGTCGGTGCAGGAAGCGCAAGACCTGGCGTTGATCGCGCACGCGGCCACTCTCGAGTCGCGTATTCCGTTTTTGCATTTCTTCGACGGGTTCCGCACTTCTCACGAGATCGCGAAAATCGTCACCCTGCCTAACGAAGTACTGCCCCAGATGATCAATGAAGAACGCGTGATCGAGCACCGCGCGCGAGCACTCTCGCCCGATCACCCCGTGATCCGTGGCACCGCGCAAAATCCGGACGTTTATTTCCAGTCACGCGAGACGGTGAACCCACTGTACGCGGCGTGTCCGCAGATCGTGCAGCGGATGATGGACCGATTCGCAGAGTTAACCGGGCGGCGGTACGGTCTCTTTGAATATCACGGTGCAACCGATGCGGAGCGGGTGATCGTTTTGATGGGCTCAGG
>WNGB01008517.1_pt1 | contig 14553 bp, 9 predicted proteins | sample 5400681 | NCBI WGS metagenome assembly WNGB01 (sample SAMN13153367, study PRJNA577476) | soil metagenome | isolation source: 115 cm soil or saprolite under grassland replicate 2 | place: USA:California | collected 2016-06-15 | reverse complement strand
GCCCGCAGGCGCGAACCGAAATCTCGGACATGCCTCGGTTCTGGGATTACGATGAGCGCACCGATGCGTCACCTCGCGGCCGTCACGGCGATCCTGATGCTCTACACCCGCGCGTGCCGCCTCGGACGTCGAGATGCGGCTCGTCATCACGACCGAAAAAGGGAGCAAGCCATGACGTCAACCGTTGTGAAACGTGCCGCGCTGCTGCTCGCGATCCTGGCCGCGATCGGGACTCGCGCGGAGGCACAGAGCTTCAAGGCGACTGTGATCGGTACGGTCGTCGACGCGAGCGGCGCCGTTGTACCGGGCGCCACCGTGTCGATCGCGCAGGAAGGCACCGGTCTCGTCCTCACGACGACGACGGGATCGGCGGGGACCTTCTCGCTGTCGCAGCTCCCGCCCGGCCGGTACGAGTTGAGCGTCGAGCTCGCGGGCTTCCGCAAGTTCGTGCAGAGCGGGCTCGTCCTCGAGACCGATCAGGTGCGGCGCGTCACGGCGCAACTGCAGGTGGGGAATGTGTCCGAAACGCTCACGGTCGCCGCGAAGGCGGCGGTGATCAACACCGACACGTCGAACAAAGGGGAAGTCATCACGGAGCGGCAGGTGGCGGACCTGCCGCTGAACGGCCGCAACTACACGGACCTCGCGCTGCTGGTGCCGGGCGTCTATCGCCGCCCGGCCGACGACGACCAGGGCGAAGGCTTGGCGACGAGCGGCACGCGGACGGATGCGTCGAACTTCATCCTCGACGGCGTCGTGAACCGGTCCGATCGAAACGCGAGCAGCGGCGTGAACGCCGGCGTGGACGCGATCCGCGAGTTCAACGTGCAGACGTCGACCTATTCAGCGGAGTACGGCCGCACGGCCGGCGCGCAGATCAACGTCGTCTCCAAATCGGGCACGAATAAGGTGGACGGGTCGGTGTTCGAGTACTTGCGCAACGACGCGTTCGACGCGAACAACTTCTTCACGCAGCCAGGCGACGACAAATCGCTGTCGCGGCATCAGGCGGGCGGCACGATTGGCGGTCCGCTCCATCGCGATCGCACGTTCTACTTCGGCAGCTACGAGCACACGTACGAGCGGCGATCCGAAACGCGCAATACGACGGCGCCGGCCGCCGACTGGCTGCGCGGCGATTTCCGCAACGTGCGCGGTGCGGGCGCCAACGGAATCGTGGGCGATGCCGACGACACCAACCGCATCGTCAACCCCTTCACGCGCGCCGAGTTTCCGACGCCGAACGTCATTCCGCAGGCGATGTTCCACGCGATCTCCCAGAAGATGCTGCCGTTCATCCCGGCGGCGAACGTCGCCGGCACGCTCGAAACGTACAACTCGACCGGTTTGAGCCGGACGAACCGCGACCAGTTGCTGGCGAAAGTCGATCACCGCTTCTCGACCGTCGACAACATGTTCGTGCGGTGGGCACGGCAGTGGAGCGATGGCTACGATCCGTTCCCGTCGGACCGCAACTTCTATCCCGGGTTCGGCCGCGACACGATTCGGCGCAACGATTCGCTCGCGTTCAGCGACACGCACGTGTTCTCGGGCGCGCTGGTCAACGAAGGCCGCGTCGGACTCTTCGATCAGCGGAACCAGAACCTGGGCGAGCATCGCGATACCGACGTCGTCAAGCAGTTCGGGATTCCCGGCCTGACGATCACGCCCGACCTTCAAGGCTGGCCGGCGATCCGCATCGACGGCTACTCGGAGTTCGGCGACCGGCCGAACGACCCCTTCATCTACGACATCCAGAACCTTCAATTCTTCAACATGACGACGTGGGCGCGGACGCGTCATCACATCAAGTTCGGTGTCGACGTGATCCGCTCGCACTACGTCGAGGCCGACGTGCGCAACGTCCGCGGCGACTTCCGGTTCCGGGGGCGCAACACGAATCCGAACGGCGCGACGTCGAGCGGGTTTCGATCGTTTGCCGATTTCCTGCTGGGACTGCCCGATGCGACGCAGCGGCAGATCGGCGCGGATCCGGCGGACCTCGTCGGCTGGCAGTCGGCGTTGTTCGTGCAGGACGACTGGCGCGCGGCGACCTGGCTGACGCTGAACCTCGGGCTGCGGTACGAGTATCAGTCGCCGCTCACCGAAGCAACCGGACGGCTGGCGAATTTCATCCCGAAGACTGGAACGGTCGCCGTGTCCGGCGACGCCGGGTACCCGGAGACGCTCGTCGAGAGGGATCTGAACAACATCGGCCCGCGCCTCGGCTTCGCCGCGCGGCCCTTCGGCGACGCGAAGACCGTCGTCCGCGGCGGCGCCGGTCTCTACTACAGCCTCGAGACGTTCAATCCGATCCGGCAGCAGCTCGCTGTCACGTTCCCATTTCTGGTTCGCGAGCAGTTCAGCCGTCTCTCGAGCGATCCGTCACTCCTGCGCCTCGACAATCCGTTCCCCGATGGCCGCGGCGGCGTGCAGGGCCTCAACACGCCGTTCGGCATGGAGATGGCGTATCAGACGCCGGAGTTCACGCAGTACAACGTCACGTTTGAGCGTGAGCTGCGCTACGACGTCGCGGTGGAGGCCGGCTACGTCGGCTCGCAAGGCCGCCGCCTTGGACGACGATACAACTTGAATCAGCCGATTCCTGTCGGCGTGAGTCCGACCGGGACGCTCATCACGGTGCGGCCGTTCCCGCAGTTCGGCGACATTCAGTACCAGTCGCAGGACGCCAGGTCGACGTACCACGCGCTGCAGATCGCCGCGCGGCGCCGCACCACCAAGGGCCTCTCGGCGCTCGTGTCCTACACCTTCTCGCGCGCGTACGACAACGCCTCGTCGACGAACAACTCGACGACCGGCACGCAGAAGTTCCCGCAGAACATCTACAACCTCGATGCGGAATGGTCGCTGTCGGATTTCCACCGCGCGCATCAGTTCGCGGGCAGCTTCAATTACGAGCTGCCCGTCGGCCGCGGCTGGCAGGTCAACGGTATCGTCACGCTCCTGTCGGGACGGCCGTTCACGCCGCAGTATTCGGCGGCCGACATCTCGCAGCAGCGTCCCGATCTTGTCGGCGATCCGGATGCGAACATCCCGGCGGGACTCGCGTTCAACCCGGCGGCGTTCGCGCGGCCCGTGGCCACGGCGCAGGAACCGAATCTGTACGGCAACGCGGGACGCAACAGTCTGATCGGCCCCGCGTTCAAGAACGTCGACCTGTCGCTGTCGAAGTCTTTCCGCATGACGCGCGGCGCGCGGCTGCAGATTCGGGCGGAGGTGTTCAACCTGCTGAGCACGTCGAATTTCCAGGTCCCGGTCTTCCTGCTCGATCGTTCCGATGTCGGCACCTTCACGTCGACGGTCAACGAGGCGCGCGAGTGGCAGCTCGCCGTGAAAGTGCTCTTCTAAGAACGACGTCGCGCCGAAGGAACAGCGGTAGAGGCCTACGCCCGCAAATGTTTCTTGAGGAACCGCCCGGTGTGCGACGCCCGACAGGCAGCCACCTTTTCGGGCGTGCCCGCCACGACCACTTCGCCGCCGGCGTGGCCGCCTTCCGGGCCCAGATCGATGACGTGGTCGGCGGTCTTGATGACGTCGGGGTGATGTTCGATCAGCAGCACCGTGTGCGCGGCGTCGACCAGCCGATTCAACGACTCCAGCAGGCGCTGCACGTCCGCCAGGTGCAGGCCGGTGGTCGGCTCGTCGAGGATGTACACGGTGTGCTTCGATCGTTGGAGCGTGCTCAACTCCGTGGCGATCTTGATCCGCTGGGCTTCGCCGCCCGACAGCGTCGTCGCCGACTGGCCGAGCGTCAGGTAGGCGAGCCCGAGGTCGGCGAGCACCTGAATCTTCCTTCGGACGGACGCCTCGTCGGCGAAGAACGTCACCCCTTCTTCGACCGACATGTTCAGCACGTCGTCGACCGTCTTGCCGCGGAGGGTGACCTCGAGCGTCTCGCTGTTGAAGCGCGCGCCCTTGCACGCGCCGCAGGTCACCTCAACGTCGGGCATGAAGTACAGCTGCGTCGTGATCGTGCCTTCGCCCTGGCACTCCTCGCACCGGCCGCCCTTGACGTTGAAGCTGAATCGGCCCGGCTGGTACCCGCGCTCTACTGAGAGCGGCGCACGCGTGAAGAGATCGCGGATCGTGTCGTAAAAGCCGATGTAGGTCGCCGGATTCGATCGGCTGTTGCGGCCGATGGGCGACTGATCGATGTTGACGACCTTGTGCACGTGCTCCATGCCGTCGACGCGGTCGTGGTCGCCCGGCAGCGTGCGCGTGTCGACGAGTCGCTTCCACAGCGCCCTGTACAGGATATCGGTCGCTAACGTGCTCTTACCCGACCCCGAGGCGCCGGTGATCGCGACCAGCGCGCCCAGTGGAAACGTCACATCGATCGACTTGAGGTTGTTCTCGCGCGCGCCACGCACCGTCAACGTTTTTCCGTTGCCTTTCCGTCGCTCCTTCGGCACCGCAATCAATCGTCTGCCCGACAGGAACTGTCCCGTCGGCGATGCCTTGCACGCGAGAACGTCGTCGATCGTCCCCTGCACGACCACCGTGCCGCCGTGGACGCCGGGCCCGGGTCCCATCTCGACGATGTGGTCGGCCGCGCGGATGGTGTCCTCGTCGTGTTCGACGACAATCACCGTGTTGCCGATGTCGCGGAGGTTCTCCAGCGTCGCGATCATCTTCACGTTGTCTTTCGGATGCAGTCCGATGCTCGGTTCGTCGAGCACGTAGAGCATGCCCATCAGCCCCGATCCGATTTGCGTGGACAACCGGATCCGCTGCGACTCGCCACCCGACAGCGTGCCCGAGCGGCGATTGAAGCTCAGATAGTCCAGGCCGATCCCCAGCAGCAGATCGAGCCGGCCCCGAATTTCCCGCAGCACCTGTCGCCCGGCGTCGGCGCCGCGTCCGGCCGGCTTGATGGTACCGAGGAACGCGTGCAGCTCGTCGAAGTTGAGCTGCCCGATGTCGGAGAGCGTCTTGCCCGCGATGGTGAAGAGCAGTCGGGTCGCGCGAAGCCGCGTGCCGTTGCAGTCGGGGCACGTTTTCTCGACCATCACCTTGTCGAGCCACACTTCCATCCGCGAGTTCGCCTCGCCCCGCTGGCGATAACGGCGGTAGTGCCGCTCGATCCGGCGCGCGATGCCGCCGAACCCGATCTCCCTGCCTTCCTGGTCGTCGCGTTTCACCTTTGCGTCGGGCGGTGTGGCGATCGCGATCTTCCTGGGGTCGATCCCGTACAGGATGGAGCGCCGCACCTTCTCGGGCAGCGTGTTCCACGGCACATCGAGCGAGAAACCAAGCGCCTTCGAGAGGCTGTACATCATCCGGCCGTCCCAGGTGTCCGGGTTGTACTTGAACGCTTCGCGAACGAAGCAGCCGCCGATGATGCTCCGGCTCGGATCGGGTACGAGCAGCTCGGGATGAGTGAGCTTGTCCACGCCGAGGCCGCCGCAGGTGCGGCATGCGCTCTCGGGGTTGTTGAACATGAAGTAATCGGGACCGATCTCTCCGTACACGAAATGGTGAGTGGCGCTGCACAGCCCGCGATAGAACCCCTCGACGACGCTCGGGGCGGGGCGCCTGCCGTTCGCGTGGGACGCGCTCTTGACAACGTGGACCTGCAGGAGGCCGTCGCCGACGAGGAGCGCGCTCGCGATCCCGGCCTTGATCGCCTTCTCGTGCTTCCGTCCGACCACGAATCGGTCGACCACGGCGTCCATGTGCTGGACCTTCGAGTCGTCGATCTCGATCTCCGCGGAGATGTCGACCGGCTTGCCGTCGATGATGAGCGTGCGACAGCCCTTCTTTCGCACCTCAGTGAAGACGAACTCCAAATCCTCGCCGTACACCTTGAACACCGGCGCGCGCAGCTCGATCTCCGACCCGTCGGGGAGCGACAGGATTGCCTCGAGGATCTGGCTCGCGGTCCGGCTCGGCGTCGGCTCGCCCGTGCGCGGGCAATGGGGGTGGCCGATCGTCGCGAAGAGCAGGTTCAGGTAGCTGGCGATGTCGGTCATCGTGCCGACGGTCGAGCGCGGGTTGTTCGTCAGGGTCTTCTGCTCGATCGAGATCACCGGCGACAGCCCGAACACGAAATCGACGTCCGGCTTCGCCACCTGCGCGACGAATCGCTTTGCGAAACTCGACAGCGACTCCATGTAGCGTCGCTGTCCCTCGGCGTAGATGGTGTCGAACGCCAGGCTCGACTTGCCCGAGCCGGAGAGTCCGGTCACCACGATCAGCCGATCGCGAGGGATTTCGACCGAGATGTTCTTCAGGTTGTGCACGCGAGCGCCCTGAACGGCAATCGTCGTGCGCGCTTTCCGGTCAGGTCGGCTCATGGCGAATCCGACGGTCGTAGGGCGCCTTTCAGGCCCGTCTGGAGAGGTGGAAAAAGGCCAGTTCCTGCACCTCGACGTTGCTCCGCTTCGTCAGGTGGACCGGCGTGGACACTTTGCCGAGCAGTCCCTGGTCTGCCAGGTACTCACAGGCCGTCGTCATGCCGCCGACGTCGAAGTTTCGCACGAAGTAGTCCTCGATCTCGCTGGTCGAACGCGCGTCGCGCGCCTCGCGCAGATAGTCGATGACCAGCCCGAAGAGCGTCGGCGCCCGTCCGGCCACGTATTCGTCGATCGCGTCGAGCGCGGCCTGGACGGTCTTCACGGTTTTCTTCGCATTGAGGAGGTCCGCATAGATCGTCTTGAAGAACGCCGGATTCAGCGCCATCGCCTGCGGGATGACTTCACGGTCCGCCAGCAGACGGCGGCCGATGACTTCGATGGCGGCCAGCGGCGTCGCGGCGTACAGAATCCACAACGCGGTGTAGTCGAGGTCGCCGCGGGTGACGAACCACTTGTGCGCTTTATCGATGGACGGCAGCGCATGCGTCGCCGCGCGCAGCAGTTGGATCCGGATATCGCGGTCGCCGATCTCGTGCAGCCTGGCGCACAGGTCTGCAATCGTTCGATCGTGCGCGTAGAGCAGCCGGCCCTTCGCCAGGAGCGAGTGCATGAACGAGTTGTGGATCGAGCCTTCGACCAGCTTCCGGAAATCCGCGCGCGGCACGAGAAATGCGTGCACGTTCACGCCGTCCGCATTGAGCGCCAGCCCGGACGACTTCACATCTCGGTCGTCGACAGTGACCAGCGCAAGGTCGATGTCGGACTTCGCCCAGACGGTGTCGTGCGAGAGGCTGCCGCACAGAATCGCCGCGAGGATCGAGCGATCCTCCTTGATCTGCGCGACCAGCGCGTCGAGCGCCTTCGTGAACGTCTTGTGGATCGATCGGTCGGCCATGTCTCTCGTCAGTGCCGTTCCGGCCTGCCAAGACAGGCGCAGCCGGAGCACGTCAAATGCAACCACGAAGACACGAAGACACGAAAGAAAAAAATCGCGCCGTTTGAGTATTCTTGGTTGCCTCCGGTAGTTCTCAGCTGTCAGCTTTCGGCTTTCACCGCTGAGTGCTGAAGCTGTTCTAGGAAGTCATGGATTTGTTCACGGCGCACGGCTCCGGCGATCCCGACGCGCTGCCTACTTCTTTCGCAATGCGACGAGGATGAGGATGCCGCCGCCGAAATCGTAGAGCAGGATCGCCCTTTTCACCGGCCAGAGGATACTAGAGGTTTCGTATGGACGATCATCGGACCGCGTTCATCGAGGCGGCGACGTGGCACGGCGGGCTGGAGCGCGCCGAGGCGATCCTCGCCGCCAATCCTGAGATCGCAACGAGCGATATTCATACTGCCGCGATCCTGGGTGACGACGTCGCGGTGCGGCGATTCATCGAGCGCGATTCCGCGAACGTGACGGCGACGAGCGAACCGTACGGTGGTGACGCCCTCACCCACTTGTGTCTGTCGAAATACCTGCGACTCGACCCAGCACGATCGGGCGCCTTTCTGCGCGCGGCGACCGCGCTGCTCGACGCCGGAGCGAATCCGAACGGCGGGTTCTGGAACAAGGGAGAGTTCGAGACCGCGCTCTACGGAGCCGCCGGCGTCGCGCACCACCCGGCGCTGACGCAGCTGCTGCTCGATCGCGGCGCCGATCCGAACGATGAAGAGGTGGCGTATCACTCGCCGGAAACCGACGACAACGCGGTGATCGAGCGGCTCGTTCAAACGGGGAAGATCACTGCCGATAACCTGGCGCTCATGCTCGTGCGCAAGCACGACTGGCACGACGGCGACGGCGCGAAGTACCTGCTCGAACACGGCGCGGATCCGAATCGGCGCGCCGGCGGCCGGTTTCCGAGCGCCATCCAGCAGGCGATCCGGCGCGACAACGATCTCGAGATCGTCGATCTCCTCCTGGACCACGGCGCCGATCCGACACGTGTGGATGATGGACGGTCAGCGGTGGCGCTGGCCGCGCGAAGAGGGCGCGGCGACGTCCTCGCGTCGATGGCGAGGCGAGGCGTTCCCCTGGCGTTCGAGGGCGTCGACCGTTTGATTGCCGCGTGTGCGATGGACGATGACGCGGCGGTCCAATCGATTTCGTCCCGCGAGCCCGGACTCGTGCGCGAGCTCGTCGCGGAAGGCGGCGCGCTCCTCGCCCAGTTTGCCGGCACGGCCAACACCAAGGGCGCCGGTCACCTGCTCGATCTGGGTGTCGATGTCGCGGCGGTGTACGAAGACGGCGACGGCTATTTCGGGGTCGCACCAAATAGCACCGCGCTGCATGTCGCCGCGTGGCGCGCCTGGCACGAGACCGTGCGCTTTCTCATCGAGCGCGGTGCGCCCATCGATGCGCTGGATGGCAACGGTCGCACGCCGCTCGCGCTCGCCGTTCGCGCGTGCGTCGATTCATACTGGGCGTACCGGCGGTCGCCGGAGTCGGTTGACGCGCTGCTCCGCGCGGGCGCCTCGGTGCGCGGCGTGGCGTTTCCATCCGGGTACGCGGACGTCGATGAGCTGCTCCGCCGCTACGGCGCCACCCCATGAGTCACCCTCGCTCCTCGCGCCAACGCTATCGGGGCTTCCGTCAGGACTACAAGCAACGGCGGCTCGACGACGAGCCCGGACAGAGCCAGAGCTCCCACGCGCAGGGAGCCGACGAGGCCACCGCTGTCCGTCCTGGCGAGGACGGAGGTTCCCCCGAGGGACGGAAGTCGCCGTCGCGAGCACCTGAATCGCGAGGGCTGCTGGGCACCAAACGGCGTGAGTACCTGCGCGAGTACGCGCGCTGGCTCTGGCCGTACCGCTACGCCGTCGCCGCGGTCTTTGTCTTCGCGTTGCTCACCGCCGGCCTGCAGATGATCGAGCCGCTGTTCATCCGGTTCATCATCGACCGCGTTCTGCTCAATACCGCGCTGGACTCTGCCCGTCGCCTGACGCGCCTCAACCTGGCGGGCATCGTGTACCTCGGCGTGATCCTGTCCTCCAGCCTGCTCGGCGTGCTCAAGGATTACCGGCAACGCCTGCTGAACGTGCGCGTCATGCTGTCGCTGCGCCAGACGCTCTTCGATCGGCTGCTGCACCTGCCGCTGTCCAGGCTGTGGACATGAAGACGGGCGGCATTCTGTCGCGCCTGACGGGCGACATCGACACGACGACGGGGCTCATGCAGATGGCGATCGTCTCGCCCGCCGTATCGATTATCCGGCTGCTCATTGCCATCGTCGTGCTGCTCACGCTGAACTGGCGCCTGGCGTTGACCGCGCTGGCGATTGTGCCCGGCGTGATGCTTCTGAGCTTCACGTTCGCCAAACGCGTGAGGCCCATCTACCGATCGCTCCGCAAGGACGTGGAGCAGATCGACGGCCGCGTCGGCGAAACCTTCTCGGGCATTCGCGTCGTCCGGGCATTCCGGCGGGAGCTGCGGGAGCTGCGCGACTACATGGTCGGACGGCACACCGTGCTGCGCAAGGAGCTGTTCGCGCAGCGTCGGGAGCTGGTGCTCTGGACGACCTGGGGCTTGCTGCTCGCGGCCGTCAACCTCGTGATTCTCTGGTACGGCGGCTATCTGAACATTGTCGGCGGCGCGTCCATCGGCGACATCATGGCGTTCCAGTGGTACACGTTCCTGCTGCTCAACCCGGTGTGGCAGATCGTCAATTCATTTTCCGAGATTCAGCGATCGCTGGCGGCCATGGAGCGCGTGTTCGAAGTGCTGGCAATGGAGGACGACAAGCCGGACCGGCCCGACGCCCGCGACGCGCCGCTCGTCGTCCACGAGATCGCGTTCGAGAATGTCGGCTTCGAGTATCGCGAGGGCCAGCCGGTGGTGCGCGACTTCGACGTCGTCGTGCCCGGTGGATCGGTGGTGGCGCTCGTCGGCCGCAGCGGCGCCGGCAAGACGACGGTCACCGACCTCGTGGCGCGGTTTCACGATCCCACCAGCGGACGCATTCTGCTCAACGGCGCCGACATCCGCGAGTTCAAGCTGCGGACCTATCGCGACCTCCTCGCCATCGTGCAGCAGGACGTGTTCCTGTTCGACGGATCGGTGCGCGACAACATCGCCTACGGCCGGCACGATGCCACCCACGCCGAGATCGAGGATGCCGCCCAGCGTGCCAACGCGCACGAGTTCATCGTCAGGCTTCCCGAACAGTACGAGACGACTATCGGGGAGCGCGGCGTGAAGCTCTCGGGCGGTCAGCAGCAGCGGCTAGCCATCGCCAGAGCGATCCTCGCGTCGCCGCAGATCCTCATTCTCGACGAGGCCACGAGCAACCTGGACACGGAAAGCGAGCAGCTCATTCAGGCGTCCATGACCACGCTGCTCGCTGGGCGAACGACCTTCATGATTGCCCATCGCCTTTCCACGATTCGCCGCGCCGATCTCATCCTGCTGATGGAAGACGGACGCGTCATCGAGCGGGGATCCCACGAGGAGCTCATGAGCGCGCGAGGTGTCTACCATGCGATGGTGCTCCGGCAGATGGAGTCCCATGGCGAGACCGTCGACGAGTCGTGGAGCCCTCGAGGAGCGCGAGCATGACGAGGGACGGAGGTTGCAGCCGGCGTTGCTTTGTCGGGGTCGCCAGCGGCACGCTCGCGTCGTTCGTGTTCGGCACCGGGTGCACTGGTGTCGGGCGTCGCTTGCGCGATGCCGGCGACGCGGTGGAAGGGAGGCTGTCGGCGCGTCCGCGCGACAACATCAAGACGTCCGCGACGACGGGGGAACGGGCAGTCGGGCTCGGCCGCTCGCGCGACGGGATCATCAGGCTCCCGCCACGGGCCGCCGATGCGCCGTTGCCGCTGTTCGTCATGCTCCATGGCGCCGGGCAGAGCGGCGCAGGGATGCTTCGTCGCGTCGGGCCCGCCGCAGACGCAGCCGGCGTCGTCGTGCTCGCGCCCGACTCGCGTGATTCCAGCTGGGACGCGATACGCGGCAGCTTCGGCGACGACGTGACGTTCATCAACCGCGCGCTCGAGCGCGTGTTCGATTCAGTGGCGGTCGACCCGGCACGCATCGCTGTCGGCGGATTCTCCGACGGCGCGACGTATGCGCTGTCGCTCGGGTTGATCAACGGCGACCTCTTCCCGCGCGTCGTCGCGTTTTCTCCTGGGTTCGTTGTCGGGGGCACGCCGCACGGTAAACCCAGCTTCTTCATCTCGCACGGCACGGCGGACCCGATTCTTCCGATCGACCAGTGCAGCCGCGTCATCGTACCGAGCCTGCGGCAGCGCGGCTACGACGTCACGTTCCGTGAATTCGAAGGGCGGCACGAAATGCCTGCCGACATCGCGGGCGATGCCATGCGGTGGGTGGCTCGAATGTGACCGGCCACGGCGGATGTTGCTTTTTCAACTTGATGTTGAATCGCTGACGTGGAACGGCACATCACTCTGTGGCGGCGATGAACCCGCCTCCATCAGATGCCGGGCGAGCGCGTGATACGCGGGTAACGACGTGGGATCGAGATGGGCGTTGGCGCCCATCGGGTGAGATGCAAACCGCGCGATCACCATGCCGGCTGTGGGATCGACGTAGATCGCCTGCCCGTGAATGCCTCGGGCGGCGTACGCGCCGTGGTCGTTGTGCGACAGCCACCACATGGCTCGATAGCTCCAACCCGAGAGCAATGTGTAGCCGGCGCGCGCGAACTGCTCCCGATCACCACCACGCCGAATGTCGTCGACGACAGCGGGCGGCACGATCTGCTGACCGTTGAAGCGACCGTCCAGCCGCATCATTTCGCCGAAACGCGCCATGTCGCGCAGGGTGAGGTTCAACCCTCCGCCGGCGAATTCGACGCCGGCCGCGTCGACCGTGAAGTACGCGTCCTGTTCGACGCCGAGCCTGGACCAGAGGCGCTCGCGCAGCAGGTCGCCGACCCGTCTGCCTGTCGCCCGGCTGAGCACCCATCCAAGCGCGTCGGTGTTCACCGTCTTGTACGCGAACCGCTCGCCGTGCGCGTAGTCCTGCTCGAGCGTCTGCAGGTACTCGTACAGCGAGTCCGGACCCTGGTAGCCGCCGGTCGCGGCCGCAAGTTGCCGGCGCGGCTGAAGTCCCAGATGGACGACGTTTCGTCCGCGTAGTCCTCCGAATACTTCATGCCCGTCGTCATGTCGAGCAGCTGGCGGATCGTTGTGTTGGCGAAGCCGCTGCTCTTCAGGTCGGGCACGTAGGTCGCGACTGTGGCGCGCTCGTCGACGACGCCTTCGTGAACGAGCGTCGCGGCAAGCGTTGCGACGAAGGACTTCGTGACCGAAAAGGCGAGATGCTGCGTGAAGGGATCGAGGACGCCGAAGTAGCGCTCGTACACGATCCGCCCATGGTGCAGCACGAGGATACCGTCGGTGTAGTTGATGCCAAGCGACTGCGCCCACGTCATCGGCTCGGTGCCGCCAATCGGCTGGAACGTGACGGCGTCGATGTCTGCTCGTTCGGCCCGCGGGAGATCGTTCGCAGCCGCGTCGGCGCGCGCGACGACGCGCGTGGGCACCAGCTGGCGCATGTTCGAGTACGACCAGCGCGACTGCGGGAAGCGATGGAAGGTGCCGTCCTGGAATCGAATCAACTTGCCGGGCGGCGGCGGCGAGCCAATCATCCAGCCCATCGCCACCGGGTCGCTGGAGGACGCATCGAGCGATGAATCGGAACGCGGCGCTTCGTCGTGTGCCATCAACGTGGCGATTCTACTGGTACTGCGGCTATAACTAGATCAAGCGCCGCTCGAGGCACACGATGCCGTTTCACCAGTCGCGACAACACGCCCGCCGGCATCTCGGCACTGGCCCATCAGACGTGACATGACGCTCCCCGAATGGCTCGAGCCGATGGCGGCGACGCTCACGCAGGAGCGTTTCACCGGTCCCGAATGGATTTTCGAGCGCAAGTTCGACGGCATCCGGCTGCTTGCGTTCAAGCAGGGACCGGATGTCCGCCTCTATTCGCGCAACCGGCTGCCACAGAACATTCCCGTCCTCGCCGACGCAATCGCGAAGCTGCCGGTCCACGATGTGATCCTCGACGGTGAAATCACCTGGGGCGGCCCTTCGACTCGCGGCGACGACAGCGCTCGCTCAGGGCAGGGCCCTTCGACTCGCGGCGACGACAGCGCTCGCTCAGGGCAGGGTCCTTCGACTCGTGGCGACGACAGCGCTCGCTCAGGGCAGGGCACGTTGGCGTACCACGTGTTCGACATCCTGTGGCTCGATGGACGCGACGTGATGTCGCGGCCGCTCGACGAGCGGCGCGCGCTGCTGAGCGAGTTGCCGCTTCGAACACCGCTGCGCCGCGTGGAAGCGCTCGACGATCCGCACCCGTGGGAGCGCGCCCGCAGCGAGGGCTGGGAGGGTGTCATCGCGAAGCGGCGCGATTCGCGCTACGAACATCGCCGCTCGCCGCACTGGCTGAAGATGAAGTGCGAAGCCTCGCAGGAGCTTGTGGTCGGCGGGTTCACGGACCCGCAGGGCGGACGCGTCGGCCTCGGCGCGCTGCTCGTCGGCTACTTCGCTCCTCGACAGAGCTCGGGACGCCCTGAGCCGGGGTCGAAGGGCGAGGGCGACGATTTCGTGTTCGCGGGGAAGGTGGGCACCGGCTTCGACACGAAGCTGTTGCTGGAGCTTCGCGCGCGGCTCGATGCGCTCGAAATTCCCACGCCGCCGTTTACCAAATCGAAAGGTCTTCCACGCCTGCGCGCGCACTGGGTGCGTCCGGAGATCGTCGTGCAGGTCGCGTTCATCGAATGGACGGTGCACGGCAAGCTGCGGCATTCGCGCCTGCTCGGCGTCCGCGCCGACCCTTCGACGTAGCTCAGGGCCGGCCTGAGCTTGTCGAAGGTCGACACGTCCGCACGCGACATCGTCAGGGAGCAGGCGATCTAACATACGCGAATGGAAGTTCGCCTCTTTCCCAACTCGAGACGTCCGGGCGTCGGCTTGAAACCGCGTCGCGAGAGCCAGCGGCCGCTCCTGCCTCAGCACGCGCGGCACTGCCCGGTACTGGAAGCGGGCAGCGCTCTGGGGTTTCTCGTCTACCCGCCGCTCGAGCCGAATGAGTCGTATCACCTCGAATTCCAGGGAGACGGCCGCTACCAATTCGCGTATTTCGTGATGAATCCGCGAGGAAAATGGGAGCCGATCTTCTCCGTGACGGTGATCATGCCGGTGGGAAGCACCGGCA
>WNGB01008516.1_pt1 | contig 14555 bp, 12 predicted proteins | sample 5400681 | NCBI WGS metagenome assembly WNGB01 (sample SAMN13153367, study PRJNA577476) | soil metagenome | isolation source: 115 cm soil or saprolite under grassland replicate 2 | place: USA:California | collected 2016-06-15 | reverse complement strand
GACGACAACGCTCTGCGGCCAGGCGCTCGATCAGGCGGCGCTCTATGGGCAGATCGCCAAGCTGCGCGATCTCGGGCTGACCTTGCTGGCAGTGACATCGTGCCAGCTCCCTACGGACGAGGCTGCTGGCACACGGGATACAGCCCCGCAGGGGTAAGGGAAACGAGAAGGACACCAGGAGCGCGCGCGATGACAAGCGGCGGAAACATTGCTGCTCGGCGGCGTGGTGGCGGGCGATACGAACTCACATCGTTGAACGGTCACGAATAGCCTGAATACCACACACGGGAGGTCGGACGACCATGAATGCACATGCACGGACAAGCAAGTCTCTGCTGATGTACTTCTTGTTAGTCTTCGTTCTTGCTGTTCCCTTCTGGTTATTTGGAGGAGGTAAGTTACCCCTTCCAATGAATCTCCCCGTAGGCGCACTCGTGACTTTTGTCCCAATGATCGCAGCCTCAATTCTTTCGTATCAGCTATATGGGTTAAATGGTATCAAGGAACTCCTAAAGAAGGCATTTGATTACAAGAAGATAAAAAATAGAATCTGGTACCTGCCCGCCCTGTTATTAATGCCTGTGATCTATTATTTGTCTTACGTGATCATGCGTTTGACAGGGTTGCCGCTCCCTGATCCGATTCAAATTCCGTTTCTCATGGCGCCGGTCTTTTTTGTCATGTTCTTTATCGGCGACGCGGGTGAGGAGTTGGGTTGGACGGGATATGCCATTGACCCCATGCAAAATCGGTGGGGCGCCTTAAAGGCCAGCCTGATTTTGGGGGTCGTGTGGGCGATATGGCATAGCATTCCATATCTGCAAACCGGAAACCCTCCAAATTGGATCGTATGGCAAAGCGTCTCTGCGGTCGCATTACGAACTCTTATCGTCTGGATCTACAACAACACTGGAAAGAGTGTATTTGCTGCCATCCTATTCCACGACATGGTTAATGTCAGCTGGTCCTTATTTCCGAATTACGGTTCCCATTTCGATCCGTTTGTGACTGGCATTATTACCTGGCTAACGGTAGTAATCGTCACATTCGGATGGGGAACAAAAACATTAGCTCGGTATAGATATGCCTGATTGGAGTCTGGCAACCATTCCTTCGTTGGCGGGCTAGAGCACAGAACCGGAACACACGCTGCCGCAACAGGCGATGAGCGCCAGCGTTTGCAGCCACCACGGATATGGTCGTGCGAGCGCTGCGCTATGCGGCGCGCACATCATACGGCGCTGAGCGCATGCTGCAGCTGTGCACGACCATGCTCGAACGGCACGCAGCCTACGTGCGGGAGCACCTCGAAGATCTGCCCGCGGTGCGCAACTGGGTCTGGCGCGCGGCCGCATAGTCCGGCGGTTTCGATGCCGATCTTCCGTGCCCGCCGCAGCGTTTCCCAGCGGGACGGGGCTGAAACCGCACGCACCTGGGAACCAGAAAGGCAGGTACAGACCAACACCCGTCCAAGCAGGACTGGGCGCGGAGCACGATTCCGCGCCGGCGATTCTCTCTCCGAGCGTGGCGGTGCGAGCGCGAAAGCCCCCCGCGAAGTGTGCGAGGAAAGGAAGGAATTGCTCACTACAATGAGCTAAACCTTTGTAATCACCTAAATCTCACTCACGATTGATAATGTTGCGGTATCGCTCACCAGAACGACCCCGCGCGTCGCATGTCCAAAGCAGGGATTGCCCTGAATCTTGCAGGCGTCGCCAGCGTAGCTGAGGCGCAAGCTCGGTCGGAGCTTGCAGTGCGGTTGTTCGAAGCTGCGGAGTTTCTCCGCGAAGTTCTTGGTTATGGTTGGGATACTTTCGACGAGATTGAGACTGGTCGCAACACGATCGCCAAGCGTACACACCTTGACGATATTACCTTTACAGCAATGTGGGCTGAGGGACGGGCGCTGCCGCTGGAGCAGGCGATCGCTGAGGCGCTGAACGCAATGTCCCGGGCTCCAACCTCCAGCCATCTGCCGGCACCAGGGAGCGCGCCCTTTATAAAATAGGCACGCGAAAGCGCACACCCTTTTAATGGAGGTTCGCCAGCGGGATCTTGACAACACACTGCATCTCTACATGCGGTTGTTGGACAGCGTGCAACCTCTGGCCGTCCACCTTGCGACATCCTTGCGATCTTATTGTGGCAGTGAGTAGCGCACCTGGCCTTCCCACTCGCCATCCAGGCTACATTCAGTGATAGGGAGGATGTCAGGATCGCTTAGGCAAGGGGAATACCACGACTCAGCTCAAGTACGTCCTACATCGCTTGGCCCGTCCGCGCCCGCCTCACCAGCAGGAGCCTATCAGTAGATTCCCGGGCGCATCGTCCGCCAGGGCGGTGCGCGATCATCGTCAGGGATCACCGCTCTGACTGGGCTATACCGAAAGTGTCGGCGGTCGGGCCGACACGGCCAGGCCCGCGAACGCTTCATCTTCATCCTGATAGATGTCGATATACTGCGCCAAACCAACCATTCGAAAAACCCGCTGGAAGTGCTGGGACAGCCCACTGATGGCTATCCGCTGATTGTTGCGCTGCGCCTCGGTCGCGACTCCGATTAAGATCGCGATCCCGGCACTGTTGATGTAGTCACTGTGTTGAAAGTGCAAGAGAATGTTCGTGGCCCCCTGGCCGGTCACATGTGCGTAGGCGCTGTTGATCTTGTCCTCGGCAAAGGTCGTGACATCGCCGGCGAGATCGATGATTGCGACACCAGCGCGCTGGCGAATGCTCACATCTAGTTCATCTGTCAGCATCATTTGCGGCTCCTGCGGTGGCTCAGCAGTATGCTGAACCATCACTATTATCTCTATCGATACAGCTAGTAAACCACACATAGCTTGAAGATGGGTACCGCTTTTTGGTACAATAAGCGGCACAGCTCCGTTTCTGATAAAGTTATGGTCGAGATGGACGAGATTCTGTCGCTCGGCTTGTGGATACGGCGGCGGCGCAAAGCGCTGGACTTAACGCAGGCCGATTTGGCTCAGCATGTAGGGTGCTCACCGGAGCTCATCCGCAAGATCGAGGCGGATGCGCGCCGCCCCTCGCGGCGGGTCGCCGAGTTGCTCGCTGTACATCTGGCACTGGCGCCGGACGAGCGCGGTGCGTTCGTCCGCTGCGCCCGCGCTGAGCTGAGCGTCGCCAAGCTTGCACCGCCGGTGCAGAGTGTACCCCGGGTACCGTTCGTATCGGCGGCCCGCGTGTTTGGCGGCACAGAGGTTTTGCCAGCTCAGCAAGACTCCCGCCCCTATCATCTGCCGATACCAATGAACGCCCTGATCGGGCGGGAAGTTGAGCTGGAAGCGATCTGTACCCTGTTGCGCAGGCTGGACGTGCGCTTGGTCACGCTGACCGGCCCTGGCGGTGTCGGCAAGACGCGGCTGGGGCTTCAGGTGGCATCCGACCTGTGCGACTCATTCGCAGACGGCGTGTTCTTCGTCGACCTGGCGCCGTTGCGTGATTCAGCGCTGGTGGTGCCGACGATCGCTCAGACGCTTGGAGTCACACCAACAAGCGACACGTCGCTGGTGGAGGAGGTGTGCATATATCTACGGACCAAACAGACGCTCTTGCTTCTGGATAACTTCGAGCATGTGGCCGAGGCTGCGCCGCTCATCGGGAATATGCTGGCGGCAGCGCCGACGCTGAAGGTGCTGCTAACAAGCCGAGCCGCGTTGAAGCTCTATGGCGAGCACGAGTACGTAGTTCCTCCGCTGGCCCTCCCCGGCACAAAGCAGGTGCCCGCGCTTGATGCGCTGCAACGCGCTCCTGCCGTGCGCTTGTTCGTCGAACGGGCGCGAGCAGTGAAGAATGACTTCGGTTTGACGGCTGAGAACGCCACAGCCGTGGCAGAGATCTGTGTGCGTTTGGATGGGCTGCCGCTGGCGCTCGAATTAGCGGCGGCGCGCAGTAACATGTTCACAGCGCACGCCTTGCTCGCGCTGCTCGTGGGCCAATTTGGCGGCGCGTCGCTCCAGCTCTTGACCGGAGGTCCGCGCAATCTTCCGAAACGCCAGCAGACCATCCGTCGCACGATCGACTGGAGCTACCACCTGCTCGAACCCCAAGAGCAGGCGCTGTTCGCGCGATTGAGTGTGTTCGTCGGCGGTTGCACGCTGGAAGCAGCCGAAGTGGTTGCCTCGGAATTGAGCATTGAACATGAAACATTGCGGAACATCCTGGACGACCCGGCCTCCCTCGCTGCTCACTGCTCATTGCTTCATGTACTTACGTCGTTAGTGAACAAGAGCCTGTTACAACCCAGCGAGACTCCTGATGGCGAGCGACGCTTTGTGATGCTTGAAACAGTGCGTGAGTACGCCTGCGAACGGCTGGTGGAGCGTGACGAAGCCGCGACGTTGCAAGCCCGGCACACCGCGTACTTGCTGGCACTGGCGGAGCTGGCCGAGCCACAACTCCTCGGGCCGCGCCAGCGGATCTGGCTGGATCGCCTCGAACATGAGATCGCGAATCTGCGTGCGGCACGCGTCTGGTCACTCGAACGGGGTCAGGCCGAGATGGTTGCCCGGCTCAGTGCGGCGCTGGAACGCTTCTGGTCTCTGCGCGACCACGAGCCCGAGGGGATCATGTGGCTGGAAGCAGCACTGCGTGCAACGAGCTCACTACCGCCAGCCGTTCTTGCCAAATCGCTGCACCGGCTCGGGCGGCTGCTTGCCCGGCGGAGCGACAGTCTCACGCGGTCGCTCTCGTACTTTACGCAGAGCCTGGCGCTGTATCGGGAGCTTGGTGCTGCCGCGGATGTTGCCCGCGTCCTGGCCGACCTGGGATGGGCGCTGAGTGTGAGCAGCGATGCACCTGCGTACGGCATGACATTGATGGAGGAGAGCCTCGTGCAGCTGCGCGAGCTTGAGGACGCTTGTGGCATCGCTGCAGCCCTCGAGCGCCTTGGACAGGTCGCCCGAAGTCAGGGCAACTATCCACTGGCACGCTCCTACCTCGAAGAAGCGCTAGCACACCGGCGTGAGCTGGCTGATCTCGGGGGCATCGCCTCGGAGCTGGACGCCCTGGGCTGGGTGGCCCTCGCACAGGGCGACTACGCTCAGGCGCGCGCGTTCCACGAGGAACGACTGGCGATCGAGCAGCTTCTTGGGCATCAGACGGGTATCGCCGCGGCGATCCAGAGCCTAGGTATCGTGGCGCAGCGCCAGGGGGCTAGTGCAGCCGCACGCGTGCACTTCGATGAATACCTGGCGCTCCAGCAAGATACAAGGCACCCCGAGGGGATCGCCAGCGCGCTGCTAGAGCTCGGTGATCTGGCCTTCGAGCAAGGCGAGCTTACAGTAGCGCATCGGCATCTGACAGCCAGCCTGTCCTACTGGCGAGCGAAAGGAGCGTGTGAGGGCCACGCCATGACGCTGCTGATACTGGGGTTGCTAGCGCTCACGCAGGGCGCTTATACACAGGCGACGGCGCGGTGCGAAGACAGCCTGGCGACCTTCCGCACACTCGGCAAATCCGAAGCGATCGCCTGGGCCATCTTTCACTGTGGGCTGGTGGCGCTGGCGCAAGCAGACATGATCACGGCCACCGCCTGGTTTCAACAAGGAATTGTGATCAGTCGCGAGGCTGGATGGCAGGGTGGGCTGGCGGCGAACCTCGATGGGCTGGGGTGCGTGGTCAGATACCAGGGCGATTACACAAAGGCGCGGGCGTGGCTGGAGGAGAGTCTGTCCCTCCGGCGCACGATTGGGAACCCGTCGGAGGTGGCCCACTCGCTCGATAGCCTGGGGCGTCTGGCGCTGGCGGCTGGGGATCTGGTCGAGGCCTCGGCATACCTTTTGGAGAGCCTTGCTTTTTTCCAGCAAACGAATGCGCGGCTGTGGATCGCCCCTGGCTTGGAAGCGCTGGCGGGTGTTGCCGTAGCAGCAGAGCATCCAGAGCAGGCGGCGCGAGTGTTGGGTGCAGCCGAGGCGCTCCGCGAGAGCATCGGCGCGCCACAGTGGCCAGTGGAGCGTCTAGACTACGAGCAACGTGTTCGCGCAGCGCGCGACCATCTCGGGTCTGATGCTTTTGCGACAGCTTGGGAAGCAGGGCGGTCGCTAGGGTGGGAGAAGGCGATCGCCGATTTCGCGATGGTTGTTCAGATGTAACTTGCTCCCCTACCGGCCCCGATCACAGGTCGAGTTCGGCCGCGACACGCACGGGTCGCTCCAGAATACATCCGACCGGCGACGTTTTGGTGACGACGGCGTGGAGCGCTTGTAACTGCTCGGTTGTTGCTTTTGGCGCAGTAAGATGGACGCGCGCCCGCACGTCGGTATAGCCGGGCCACGCCTCCTCGGATAAGCCGAAGAACCCATTCAGATCGAGGTCACCCTCCACATCGATTTCGACCCCTTCGAGCTCGATTCCCCGGAGTGCGGCATTCATCACGTAGCCGGTGGTCAGGCAACAGCCGTAGGCGCCCAACACCATCTCGACCATGTTGGGGGCGGTATCCGACCCACCGAGAGCGCTAGGTTCATCCATTGGCACCGTGAAAGTGCGAATCTGGGCCTGACTTTGGAAACCGCGCTGCCACGCGGTTCTGGCCTTCCAGACAGTTTGGCCTGCCACAGGCGTTTCCTGGACTGCACCAATCAGGCCCTGGAGCTGTGCCAGGTCAAAGCCCAGGGATACTGCGACTTTCTGCTTCTCGGTCATACGGGAACTCCTTTCCGAATGGGTTCTGACTAAGCGACAACCGCGCAGCACTGTCTCGTGGCTCCCCCTCGCCTTGTCCAGACTACAGCGTGTGGACGAGCCTACCAGTGTCCAAGTATGGTCAAGCAAGCCGCCGGTGGACGGAGCGGATAGTGGCACGAGGTAAGTCGGTGAAGGAACGTGAGAAGCAAGATAGGACAATATGCCACGGGCGCTATTATAGTGAGAAACTCAAGAAAGTCAAGAAAGTAACCGGGAGCAACGTGGCCTGACCCTAGCCGACTGAATGGCCTAACTACCGGTCTTCAACCAATCCTAGACAGCCGAAAATGCGCATCCAGACGCCGCTGGCTTCATAGTAACTAGCCCAATGAGCAGACGTGCGGTCAGCCGCAGCGGCGGTATTTTGCATTCAGTGGATGGTTTTTAATCGGGCTTCCAGGCGATAAGGCGACTGCAATGTGAATGTAGTTTATCCTGTCACGTTCCATAATGTTGCGGTATGCGCGGCCAGGCGCGATTTTAGTTCTCGTCAAGGTCATGCACGCCGCCACTGCCCACGCTCCCAGGATGGGGCGTGTAGTAGGCGATCGGTTTGATATTCAGCAGGTGCCGGTATGTGACGTTGTCGGTGGTGAACGTGCCACCCCAGGTGCCGCAGCCCAGCGTCATCGACACTAGCAGCCCGCTCGTCAGCCCGATCACGCCCTGCGCCCCCGGCGAGTTCACCAGAATGCGGCTGGCCGGCATCGCCGCGGCAAAGCGCTGGATAAGCTCGGTGCTCCGTGTGTGGACGATCGCTGTGTGCCCGTGCCCATCGATCTCCAGCAGCGCACGGCATGCGCGCAGCCCTGCGTCCGCGTCGGCGACTGCGAACAGGCTCAGCACCGGCGCGAGCTTCTCGGCCGCCAGGCAATTCTCCGCGGCGACTTGGTCGGTTAGAATCACCAGCAGCTGGATGGGGTAGCGGCGCTGTATCTGCGCCAGCTCGGCGAGCGTCGCGGCATCCTGGCCAATGATATGCGGCTGGAACCGGTGCGTCGGCTCATCGACCACCGCACGCAGAAAGCGCACCGTCTCCTCGGCACCCAACACCGCCGCGCCTGCCGCTCCAACTCGGCGATTAAGCGCTCGCGGACACATGCTTCGACGACCAGGTTATGTTCCGCCTTACATATTCGCCCGTTGTCGAACGCTTTGCTCAGCACGGCGCTGCGCGCCGCGTGGCCCAGGTCGGCGTCGGTGGCACATGCGAGAGCAGGAAGGTTAGCGCATCGTGGATCGCCGCTGTTTCGATCATATGGTAGTCATCCAGCACCAGCACACAGTCTATGGCGCGGGCGCTCACGGCATTGAGCAGGCTGGGCAGCAGCGTCTCGGCCGGTGGCGGCTGCGGTGACTGGAGCAGCGCCAGTGCGGTCTCGGCCACCCCCGGCAGCAGCGTCTCCACGGCGGCGCAGACATAGCTCCAGAAACGCGGCGGATCGTTGTCGCTCGCATCTAACGACACCCATGCGACGGAAGTTTTGCGTTTTGAGTCTTGAGTTTTGCGTTGTTGAGTCTCAGTTAACGCAGAACTCAGACGCCCAGAGGGCACCCGGAACTCAGAACTCAGCCATGCGCTGAGGAGCGTGGTCTTGCCGAAGCCGGCTGGCGCAGCGAGCAGCGTCAGCTTGTCCCTCAGGCCGGCCTGCAACCGTGCGATCAGGCGCGGGCGCGCCACCAGGTTCAAGCGTGGCGGTGGCACATAGAGCTTGGTCGTCAGCAGCGGGATAGCGCGTGCTGGTGAATTGGTGGCTGGGGCCGCCAGCTCGCGGTCGGTGGCCGGCGAGGCAGCTGGCGCGCCGGCGCTGGGGCGTGCGCCGGCCGTCGGTTTCGCCAGCGCGATCAGCCGCGCAACCCAGGCCGGCTCGGTGTCCAGGCCGAGGGCCGGGACGAACCGCGCCTGGACGGCGCTGGCGTCGGGGCGGCGCTGGTCCAGTTCCAGGCGGGCGATCTGGCTCTCGCTGTAGGATGCGGCGCGGGCCAGCTCGGCACGCGAGAGCCGCGCCCGCTGCCGCAGGTAGCGCAGCAGCGCACCGAAGCTGGCGAAGGAAGCTGGCGTGATCGCCGGCTCGCGCTTCAACATCGACGTGTCCTCGGGTCGTGCCAATCGTGACAGGCTGATTCTAGGAGTATCACGGCCGCTTGTCAAGAAAAGCCAAGACTCGCACGGCTGGCGCTGCTAGAGTAGCGGCAACACGACGGACAGCGATCGGTTGACGCGGCGAAAGCACGGAGGCAGAGACGTATGGAAGGGGGCACCGTAGTAAAAGAGATGGCCGTCTACTTCTAAGTGGGTCGCACACCAGAACACTCATGCCAATTGAACGCTTGCGATACCGTGCAATACTGCCTGTTGGTCGACAATCCTGGGCGCGAAGACGGTACATATGATGTAGGGAGGCAGCCATGCTCCAATCGCGACCCTTCCGCTTCGGCGTGGTCGGCTTGGGCGCGCACTCGCGCGCCGAGTGGGTGACGCTGGCTCGCAAGGCCGAGGGCCTTGGCTATGCAGTCTTTGTCATGCCGGACCACTTCCAGCCACAACTTGCGCCGATGACAGCCTTGATGGCGGTGGCCGATGCCACGCACGTTCTGCGTATCGGGAGCTTCGTGTTTGCCAATGACTTTCGCCATCCGGCGGTGTTGGCCAAGGAAGCGGCGACCCTCGATTTCCTTTCCGATGGACGCTTTGAGTTGGGTATCGGTGCTGGCTGGGCAGCGCCAGATTACACCACCACGGGCATGCCGTTTGATCCACCGGGAACGCGCATTCGCCGTCTCAGCGAAGCCATCCAAGTCATCAAGGGCTTGTTCAGCGCCGAACTGGTTACCTTCGTCGGCGACCATTACACGATCACAGAGCTGAAGGGCTTTCCCAAACCGATCCAGCGCCCCTATCCGCCCCTCTTCATGGCCGGCAGCGGGAAACGTTCACTCACCCTTGCAGCCCGCGAAGCCGACATCATCGGCCTCATGTTCGGCTTGCGCGAGTCACAGTATCATCTGGCTGATGGCTCGACCGCGCTGACGGCGCAGCGCATTGAATGGGTGCGTCAGGCCGCCGATGATCGGTTTGGCACACTCGAATTCAACACCCTCGTCTTTGAGGTCGTGATCACGAATAAGCGATGGGAGGCCGCGGAGCGACTGGCGTCGGCATGGAGAGTGACGAACGAGCAGGTGCTGGACACTATCAACATCCTTGTGGGGACAGTCGAACAGATCAGCATTATTTGCAAAGGGCTACCGCTTCGTTACATTTTCTGAACGTTTTACATATGTAGCGAATTACTGATTATTCCGCCTGGTTGAATTTCCAAACGCCCTCTCAGATTTACCATAACTCAACAAGACTGGCATCACAAGGTCGTCGAAAGCGCGGAAAGCGCCGCTGATAGGTCAAGACACGTGGCTCGGGCGGCGTCGGTATTGCGAGGTGGCAACGCTTCTTGCGGGCGGCCTGGAGCACAGCAAGGCCCTCTAGTCGATCACGACCGTCCGCAACTACTTCGTGTATCTTCAAAAACGCAATCTAACCCGCGTGAGCGATAGCGCACATTATCAATCACCAGCAGCCTTCATGTGCTCAAGACATCATCCAACTCGTCCACCTGCATAGCGTATTTCGGTGCACCAAGGGCGAGCAGCGGGTACTGCTATTCAGGACAGCTATGCGCTAACGCGGGGCATAATCCTGTCGAGCTGTCGGGGCAACGTCGCTTCAGGCAGAGTTGGTATAATACGGGGTCTGGTAAAATATCGTGCATGGCAAAGAATCCAAAACTGAGGCTGGAAGCGCATCTGCCATCGGCAGAACTTCAGCAACGCTATCGAGCGGCGCGCGATGCCTCTCAAGCGCGCCGCTGGCAGGCTCTCTGGCTCTTCAGCCAAAACCAGCCGATTGGCACGGTTGCCAGAGCATTGTCGACCTGCATCGCAACAGCGTCCAGGCACTTGTCAAGCGCTACAATGCCGACGATCCAGCTGCCGTCAACAATCGGCGTGCCACCAATCCTGGTTCCAGACGCCCGTACTTGAGTGCCGAGCAGGAGCACGCCTTACGCGCCGCGCTTGCCCAGCCGCATCCCGACTGGGGCCTGTGGAATGGTGCTCGTGTAGCGCGCTGGATCGCTCAGACCACTGGCCGCGAGCACGTCTATCGCCAGTATGGCTGGGCGGTGCTGCCTCGGCTCGGCTTGAGCCCACAAATGCCACCTCGTCCGCATCGCGCCGTGCGTCGGGCCTGGCTCAATGACGTTCTTGAGCATAGCATCCAGCACTACAAACTCGTCCAGATTTCGGCTCCGGCTGGGTATGGCAAGACAACGCTACTTGCTCAGTGGGCACATGCGAGCCGCTTGCCAGTTGCCTGGCTATCGCTCGGCCAGGAGGATAATGACCTCGAGCGCTTCCTGCGTACTAATGTGGACGAATTATCGCCTGTCGATTTGGAAGAAAAAGCGTACAGGAGTAGCCAAACTCAGTCATCGCATTCGCTACGCCAGTGATACAGGCATGTCCGCTCGCCTCGCCGTCCTAGCGACGCGCCTCGGCGACTTGCGTTGGGCCAACACTCCCGGCCAGATATTTGTCTCAAGCACGTCCGACGGATGCACGCGCACAAAATACTCCTGGCCAAACAGCTCTTGGAGCAGCTCTGGCGGCAGCATGTCCGGCGCAATTGGATACTGGGTACGATGCGCTGCCACAGCCGCGATCTTCTGGCCGACATAGGCCGAGACATCAACACGCACGAGCGCACCCGCGGTTCGTTCCTCGATCATGCCTTCAGCCGTACCCACCTCGAGCAGCCGCGCGTCGACACCGCGGCCAGCGAATGCGCTCGGAGCACCTGGCGCTAACACCAGGCAGGTGACATCCCCAACCGCGACGACGTGTGCCGCCCGCGGCTGCTGATGTACGATCGCCAACTCGCCGAAAAACTCGCCTGGCCCCAGGCGTGCCAGTGTACGTCGTGTTCCATCGGCGTCCTCCTCAATCACATCCGTATATCCTGAAAGAATCAGATAGAGCTTGGCGCCCGGTTCGTTCTGCTCAACAATGTGCGACCCAGATGGATACCATTCCACATCGACGTGGTCGCTGACATAGCGTAGGGTTGTTGCCTCCACAGCAAACAGCGGCAGTGCTCGGGTAAATTCGGCTGTGCCTTGAAACCGCGTGGCGGAGTCTGCTAACCAGTGGGCCAGGCGATCGCTTAGGAGCAGGCGATTATGCGGGAAGTAGCTGTGATAGAGCTGCGCGGGCCGGTGCGGACGGTGACCGGCTGCGAGTTGATCCGGAAAGTGCTGCGAACTGCCAGCCCGCTCGAATGCGTGCGTCGTGGCCGCACCGATCGCAATATGATCCGGGTGGCCATAGGCGCCGTCGGGCCCGAAGGTGATGACGACATCCGGCCGGAACGCGCGTATGATCTTCACAATCACGCCGGTCAATTCATGCGGATCCGCGTCCTGGAGTGTCCCGTCCATGTAGTCAAGCACCTGTGCGTGGCGGACGCCGAGTTGCTGGCACGCGGTATAGAATTCGCGCTCACGCACCTGGCCGAGTGTGCGACGCGTCGCCACTAATGGGTCGCGGATCTGGCCAGCCTGGCCCCGGGTCGCCGAGATCACCATCACCTCCCACCCAGCGGCCACATATTTCGCCAGCGTCCCGCCCGCACAGAAGGTCTCATCGTCGGGATGCGCAAAGACTCCCAGCAGTCGCGGCTGCCTATACTTTTTCATGCGGTTCTGCATATCTTTCACTCCTTCGTTCCACACGCACGCTGCTTCTCACAGCGGCGCATGGAGGCGCCGATTCGTCATAAAGCGTTTCGGCCAGCTACCCGTTTCGCGGTCGACTAAACCGTGGACCCTGCAAGACCGTTGTTCTTCGCTCGTCCCTGTCTCGCCGGAGTGGCTGCGCTGCTCACGCGAGTATTGTAGCCAGCTGGCGTCCCCAAAGCGTCCCCCAGCGAAACGAGCTGCGCCGCGCTCGAGACCCCGGCCAACACGCGGGGCGGCATCCATCTCTTCCGGCGAAGTTCGGACGGCAGTGCCTTCCAGCTCGTCGAGAGCTCGGTCAACGTCAGCGGCCATGTCAGGAAGCCCGTGTTCGCCTACGAGTACCACCCTGGCGGTTGGATCGACCCGGAGGAGGAGCCGGAAGGCATCGACTGGTGGAACCGCGACAAATCGCATTATGAATACGGCAGCACGCTACGCGTGCTGGACACCTGGATCGCGAGCCAGCCCTAGACCAGGAGCGTGCCGACATGGATAAGCGAGGTTCGCGGGATCAGCCATCGACGTATGGGCCATGGTCCGAAGGCGGTGGCGACTGCGGCGCTGATCGAGTGTGGTGAGCATGTGGCCTACCACACCACTGAAGCTGACGGCCGCGGGCTTCAGCTACGCGGGACGCTACCATGCGCGGCGTGGTAGCGTCCCGCTTCAAACATGGTCCACTGATCGGAGGAGAACTGTGATTCTGATGCGAGATTTCTGATTGTGTTCAAGGCAGCCATGCTAAACGGTGACAGCTCGTGTGATTGGCGAGATATATATAGCACTCGGCCAAAGGCATCTGAAGGGACGCGGCAGCGACGCACGCGGCGACGGCATGGGGACGATCCTACACTAAGCTGGTTCTGAGCTTCTGGCAACGTCCTGGCGATCGCGGATCGCGTCAGGACGAACGACAAGCAGTGATACCAAGGAGGAATAGCATGGCTACCTGGACACCCGATCCAACCTTCTACCCAAGCGCGAAGATGGCGATGCAGGCGCCGCGCGAGACGCTGGCCTACGTCGCCCTGATCGATCCCGAGCGCCGCCGCCCCGATGCCCTGGCGGTGCTGGATGTCGACCCACAGTCGGCTGCCTATGGCAAGGTCGTCGGCCGCCTGGATCTGCCCTATGCCGGCGATGAACTGCACCACTTCGGCTGGAACGCCTGCTCAGCCGCGCTCTGCCCGAGCATGCCACACGCACACGTCGAGCGACGCTACCTGCTCATCCCCGGCCTGCGCTCCTCGCGCGTCTACGTGGTGGACACCAAGCCGAACCCGCGCCAGCCGCGCATCGTCAAGACGATCGAGCCGGATGAGATCCACGAAAAGACCGGCTACAGCCGCGCTCACACCGTCCACTGCGGCCCCGACGCGATCTATGTCAACGCGATCGGCGCGCCCGACGGCGACGGGCCGGGCGGTGTGTTCCTGCTCGACCACAACACATTCGAGGTCAAGGGCGCCTGGGAGAAGGATCGCGGACCGCAGCAGCTCTCCTACGACTTCTGGTGGCACCTGGGCAGCGACACCATGATCACCAGCGAGTGGGGCACGCCTAACATGGTCGAGAATGGAACGAACCCCGAGATCCTGCTGGCAGGCGGCTACGGCCATCAGCTGCATGTGTGGGATCTGCGCAGCCGCAAGCACGTTCAGGCGCTCGACCTGGGTGCGGAGCAGCAGATGGTGCTGGAGTTGCGGCCAGCCCACGACCCGAACAAGGAGTATGGCTTCGTCGGCGTCGTGACCAGCCTGAAGGACCTGTCGGCCTCGGTGTGGCTGTGGTACCGCGACAAGGGCTCATGGGCAATCCGCAAGGTGATCGAGGTGCCAGCCGAGCCGGCCGACCCCAATCTGCTGCCGCCGATACTCAAGGGTTTCGGCGCGGTGCCGCCGTTTATTACCGACATTAATTTGTCGCTGGACGACCGGCAGCTGTACGTGTCGTGCTGGGGCACGGGCCAACTGCTGCAATACGACGTCTCCGATCCGTTCAACCCCAAGCAGACCGGCTCGCTGCACATCGGCGGGATGGTTCGCAGGG
>WNGB01022315.1_pt1 | contig 14556 bp, 12 predicted proteins | sample 5400681 | NCBI WGS metagenome assembly WNGB01 (sample SAMN13153367, study PRJNA577476) | soil metagenome | isolation source: 115 cm soil or saprolite under grassland replicate 2 | place: USA:California | collected 2016-06-15 | reverse complement strand
TTCAAAATGAAAAGTCAACATTGACGTTATTGCTTACTGAGTGGGAAAAAAATTATGAAGGATTGTTGACCCTAATCCGACAAGAAAAAGATCTAAATGAAATTAGCGTGGTTGAAACGGCTCATGCGAATAATACACCCATTCGGCCCCGAGTTCCGTTGAATACCATCTTAGGTGGCGGGATAGGTATGCTACTTGGATTGAGCTTGATAATCCTGTTAGATTTTCTGGACGATACATATAAATCATTAAAAGATTTTTCCCAGTCCACGGATTTGAATATCCTTGGAAGTGTTGGAAAAATAAATGGCAAAAAATATTCAAGCAAGATCATTGCTCATGAGAAACCAGATTCTCCTATAACCGAAGCGTACCGCCTTATACGCAGCAGAATCCAATTTAGATCAGCTGATCATCCGATAAGATCTATTATGGTGACCAGCTCGATGCCAGATGAGGATAAAAGTGTAACTGCGGCGAATCTTGCGGTTGTCTTTGCTCAAGCAAATTTAAAAACAATCATAGTGGATGCAGATTTAAGAAATCCTGCACTTCATCAAATCTTTGACGTTGAAAAAGCAGCTGGACTGGGTGACATGCTAGCTTCACCGGAACTGAAGCTCGAGGATTGTTTGAAAAATACTTTCGACGATAATTTGCAAATACTTACCAGTGGAAAACGTCTTCCAGATCCATCAGAACGACTTGGTTCCCAGCGCATGGCAGAAATATTAGCGGAACTTAACCAAGTCGCTGATATTGTCATCTTCGATAGTTCGCCGGCATTGGTATTTGCTGATGCAGTAGTCCTATCTCGTCGAGTGGATGGTGTCATTGTGGCAATCCGAGCTAGGAAATCGAAGCGTGATGCCGTTAAACAAACTCTTCTGGACCTGCAAAATGCTAAGGCCAAGGTGCTTGGGGCTATCTTCAGCAGTTCTGCAATGGGCAATACCTCTTCTCTGAGAAGAGCATACTTGCAGGAAAGAAGCCGATTCGCCTCCACAAAGGAATCGAGTAAGAAAGTGCGCGCTGCTGCGAATCAATCCCTTGATCTCAATAATTCGGCTATGCCTAGAGATAAAAATGAAGTACTCAGTTTAGAGACAGTAGATGTTGATTCAGCTCAATCCCCGGACCTTGCCAATGTTACGCCTGCTGATGGAAAGACTGAGTTGACCAGTTTAGGCCAAGTAGATGTTGATACGATTCCATATTCTGATCTTGGAGAGGCGGCAATGCCTACTGATGAGAATACTGAGTCAACTAGCTTAGTAGACCAGGTAGATGTCGATCCGACCCAAAACGGTGCCGTAGACGACTCAGCCATGCCCGCTGATGAAAATATTGAGTTGACCGGTTTAGGCCAAGCAGACGTTGACACCATTCCATCTCCTGCTCTTACCGAAGCGGCAATGCCTTCTGATGAGAATACTGAGTCAACCAGCTTAGTAGACCAGGTGGATGTTGATTCGACTCCATCCCCAGATCTGCCCGAATCAGCCATGCTCTCAGAAGAAAATCTTGAGTTGGCCCTTTTAGATACTGATGTCGAAGAAGCAAAAATCAATGACTTACAGGATTCGAAAGGTTCTCACAGGGCAAACCACAAAAGACGGCCTAGACATTAATAATGTCAACTGGCCAAATTAATAACATCATTGAAGCATCTAGCTCGAATTTACGGTTTCTATTTCGAGCTAGATCAACTATCCTAAAATGATACTGTGCTAATTGAAAGGGATAATTATGGCGAAAATTCTAGTTACGGGTGGAGCAGGGTTTATCGGTTCCCATGTGGTCGACTTGTTTATCGCCCAAGGATATAACGTAGTCATTATAGACGATTTATCAACTGGGCGTGCTTCAAACTTAAATCCAGCAGCAAAGTTCTATCACATGGATATACGTAGTCCTGAAATCCGTCATGTGTTCGAAACTGAAAAACCTGATTATGTTAGTCACCATGCAGCACAAATGGATGTCCGCCGTTCCGTTGCTCAACCGCTATTTGATGCAGATGTTAATATTCTCGGTTCGATCAACCTCATTGAATGTGCACAAGAATTCAAGGTAAAACGTTTCATTTACATTTCAAGCGGTGGAGCAGCGTATGGTGAACCCGAAAAGCTTCCATGTGATGAAATGCATCCAATCAACCCAATATGTCAGTATGGAGCGAGCAAACACACGGTTGAGCATTATTTGTATATGTATCACGTGAATTATGGTTTGAAATACACAGTACTACGCTACCCCAATGTTTTTGGGCCCCGACAGGATCCACATGGTGAAGCAGGAGTTGTGGCCATATTCACGGGAAAAATGCTGGCCGGTGAGCCTGTAATAATCAATGGCGATGGCGATCAGACGCGCGATTTTGTCTATGTAGGTGACTGTGCTCGAGCTAACTATCTAGCTTTAACAATTGATCATCAACCTGGAATATATAATCTGGGTTGGGGCCGCCCTACTTCAATCAACGATATCTTTTCGACATTGGTGAAAATAACTGGCTACACTCTGCCGGCTCAACATGGTCCTGCCAAATTAGGTGAAACGCGCCATATTTACCTGGATGCTTCTAAAGCAAAACAGGATTTCGGCTGGGTGCCAACGATCACTCTCGAAGAGGGCCTAGAGAACGTTGTTGCATATTTTAAGATTTCGGAGCGAGTGGCTTGATTGTCATTAAGTAGAGCAGTAGGCTGCTAGAAGCATATCTAGGGGTTGCACTATACCTGATCGTGGAAAAACAGAAGCCGAAAAATCAACTTAATTCCTATGTCCTTAGTTAGAATGCCTGACACTTTGTGAGGCAGATAAGCTAACCTGAAAAGAAATATCCTCCGATTATTTTGGTTAAAAAAAATGAATGGCCAAAAAATATTAATCATAAACGACGACGCTAACCTTCTTCAGTCAGCCAGCCTCATCTTTACACAGGCGGGGGCTCAAATCATCACGGCTCGAGACGGACTAGAAGCAATGAGCAAGTTATTTACCCACCGACCCAATTTGATAATATTGGATGCAAGAATACCGGGTATAAACGGCTTCGAAGTTTGTCAAAGAATTAGGCAGGTTTCTGATATTCCGCTTATTATGTTAACAGCTTTAAACCACGAAGAAGAGATGCTTCGAGGGTTAGAAGCTGGTGCTGATGATTTCTTATCTAAGCCCTTCAATGCTGAAATCTTGCTTGCTCGTGTTAAGACAGTTTTGCGCCGGAGTGAGTATGCACGGAGTGATTACGCCAGTATCTACACTGCGCCTTTTGAATACAACGATGGCTACTTAAGTATTGATGTTGAAAGGCGCCTTGCTCTGATAAAAGGGAAACGAATTAAGTTAACTCCTATTGAGTTGCGTTTTCTAGTTTTTTTGACGCGCAATGCAGGCAAGGTGTTAACTTTTGAACAGATTCTGGCCAATGTTTGGGGAGATGATTATCAAGGGAGCATTGACAAGGTCCATGTGTACATTTCACATCTCCGAAGAAAGCTCGAAGAAAACACCAAAAGCCCTCGGTATATCCAGACCCTGCATGGGGTAGGATATGTCTTTGAGAAGCAGGAACTCGCGTATTGGCCCTGAAGAGAACGGTTTGTAGTTTAAACCGTGTCTCGCAGGTTATTAATTGCCTCCAGTAACCATTTGATAATGGTTACTGGAGGCAATTCTGTTTTAATCGGTCAGTAGCTCGCGTAATAACTGCAGGCATGATTTGCTCATCAGAAATATTTATGTGGCTCGTCAATCAGATTTTCCAAACGAAAAGGCGGCTCCCTATCAGCAGAAATAGCTGATTCCGCTAAATAAGCAATTTCATGCTGACAGTCGGCACTTGAGGAGTGATCCGGTTTTATCACCAAAAATATTGGTTCGCGCTTCGATTAGATTGACTAAGCACAATCTATTTCAAGAATCGCTAGGCTTAGGAGGTGCCACCGGTTGGTGAACAAAAAAGCGTTTTCTACCCCACCGATAAAACTGTATGATTGCTACCAATGTCAAGCTGCCAAGGAGATAGGCCCCCAGCACATCACTAGCCCAATGTTGGCCCAAATAGATACGCGAGATACCAATCAGAACCACCCAGCTCCCAAAGAAGACTAGCAAGATAGTACGTCTTACGGAGCGTTTTAGCAGAGTAAAAACAAGGAACCAAATGAAACCGTAGAAGCCTACATAAAACATAACATGCCCACTGGGAAAGCTATAACTGTCCAGTATTCTAAAAACATGTACCAAATTCATAGTTGGGCGTGGACGTCTAATTAGATCCTTTACAAGCACATTAACCAACGGAGGCAGGAGCGCTGCGACGAAAGCTGCTACAGACTCCCAATGCAAGCCAAAGCTGTAAATTAACAATACAATTAGCACTGAAAGGATGAATGATTGTGGGGAAAAACCCGGCCAGCTGATTAGGCGCATTGCTGCTTCAAAGATAGGAGAATTAATCAACTGTATTGTGTGCGTTATTTGAATATCAATGGCAAACAGGGGTGTTGTTGTAACCAGAAATGTCAACGTAGCAAAAGAGCCAGTGACTGCAAGCAATGCTAATTGGAATAGTATTGTCCGGTAACGGCGCTTTGGGGGGGAAGTCGTCTCAGCCTTCACAGCCTGCTGTGCTGCGTCTTTAATCTTTTCAACAGGCTTTTCACCCGTAACTTCTGACATTCTATTGCTCCTTCTTTTTTAAGCTAGGCCTGTTCAAGCGGATTTTTTTCTCCAATTGGGGAGACCGGTGGAGGTAATTCTTCAGCTGTATCTTTTTGTAGCGTTGCTGGAGCAGCACTACCATCTGGAGTAATTACCCATAGTGCACCGGGGCGACTCTTAATCTCAACTTTGCCTTTCCCTAACATGACACCGTCTGCCATCACGTCCATCTTCGGGGAAGTTTTGATTTCCAGTTTATGTGCACGATAACGTTGAATCTTCTCGTTTTCCGAATAACCTTCGTTCATCACTTTGGCATAATAGGCAATCAGTTCGGCTTTACTAAAGTTGGGATAAACAGAAATATCCAAAAGGCCATCTTGTAACGAAGCCTGTGGGGCTACAAGGAAGTTATTTCCGAACATAGGAGTGTTCGAAACCACCACAAGCATTGTTTCAATCTCGATTTTGCTCTCGTCATCCAGGGTCAGGTAAACCTTTGATTGAGTTTCTTGATGGATGAGAGTCATGGCCACATCCTTGATCTTAGATAACTTTCCATCTTGGACCTTATTTGCATGGGGATAGACTGCTGCCACAAGCCCAATCGCAGTCAGCTCAAAGAAATAGAGTTTTTTTCCTTTCTTTAATTTCACCTGGCCTAAATCTAATTTGCGAGTATTATCTGATGCGATCAGTGCGCAAGCGTCTTCTATTTTTTCAGGAATCCCAAGGCTCTTGGCCATATTATTCGCGGTCCCAGTCGGGATGATGCCCATCCGCGCCTTGCTCCCGACCATCCCACGAAGAACTGCCTCGAGGGTGCCATCGCCGCCCATAGCGATTACAATCTTGTATCCATCTTTCACCGCTTGTTTGGCGAGCGGAGTAGCTTCTTCTTTTGGTTTAGCAAGAGCTACGTCCACTTTTATCCCATTCTGATTCAAATACCGAGTAGCAAGTTCAAGGTTCTTGGTTGTTTCTGTAGGTTTTCCAGCACCAGGATTGGCAATCAATTTAGCATAAGTGACCTTATCTTTTTTAGACATTTCAAAAATTTCCTTCCTTAAAAGTGATCTCGATCAAGGTATATACTAGGCCGGCCCAGGCGATGCCAAGTGCATAGCCAGCTATAACATCAGTCAGGTAATGACCACCCTGAAAGAACCGGCTGAATCCAACAAAAGCTAAGACAAATAACGCGGTGATAATCACCATCCATTTCCAAAAGAGCGATGGCATTTTTGGAACTAATAAATAGGTGAGCAGTCCGTAACAAATTACTGCACTCATCACATGTCCACTTGGGAAAGAAGGGTTAGTTACGGTTATGCCAATCTGTGCCTCAGGCCTGGGGCGATCGAAAAAAGTGTTAAAGAAACGCCATATTAAGCTGCCTCCACCGGAGCCAATCAGCACCATAGCTAACTCACGCCACAATCGTTTATAGAGAAAATACAAGCCGAGAATTACCACAATCACTTGGATAAGTTCTTTTCCCACAAAAAAGCCAAAAAGCATGATCTCATTAATACGGGCTGGAGCATTTGCAGCTTTGGCGTAAAATTCATGATAGAGTGATATATCCCATTGAATGAGGGGGCCATGAATGTGCAAGTTATAGGCTAGTGCGCCAAATATCAGGCTGCCCATAAAAAATAGGGTTAATCCAATAAGGGGCCATTTTGCCAGCAATCCTGGAGCAACAAGAACACCGGATGTTTTTACATCTAAATTGTTATTTAGCACATTTGAGGTTATTATCCGGTTCTTAGCCATAAAAAGAGCTTCCCATCGAAAATTTGGTGAAGACTACCTCTGACAATGACATTCCTAATTCTTCCTTCTCATAAAAATTCTTTCAATCAAGGTAAAAACGAGCCCAGCCCAGGCAATGCCAAGTGCATAGCCTGCAATAATATCGCTCAGGTAATGGCCGCTCAGGTAATGGCCGCCTAGAAAGAGTCGGCTGAAGCCAACAAAGGCCATAACGAGCAGCGATACTATAATTACGAACCATTTCCAAAAGCGTGATGGCATTTTCGGGACCAGCAGATAAGCCAATAGCCCATAGCAAAGTACTACGCTGATTGTGTGCCCACTTGGGAATGATGGATCAGATACTACGATGCCTATTTGTGCTGCTGGTCTAGGACGGTTAAAAAAGCGGCTGAGGTAATACCAGAGGAGTCCACCTCCACCCATGCCGATCAATACCATAGCTAATTCAGGCCAAAATCGTTTATGGAGGAAGTATAGAGCAAGGATTACAGCGATTACTTGGATAAGTTCTTTTCCCACAAAAAATCCAAAGATCATAATCTCGATAAACCGTGATGGAGTCTTTACTGCTTCGGCATGAAACGTATTTGCCATCGGAACATCCCATTGAAGCAGGGGACCGTTAGAACGCACGTTATAAACCAGGGAGCCAAACATCAGACCGCCGACAACAACCATGAGAAATCCAATGATCGGCCACTTTGCTAGTAAGCCTGGAGCGCGAAGATCTTTAGATGCTTTTGTATCTAGTTTGTTATTTTGAATACGTGATGTTAATGTTCGAGCTTTAGCCATTAGAATAGATTCCTCTTAGCTCTCAATCAAATTAGCATTATTTTGGATGCTCAAGCGTACCGGGATTGTCGCCATCAGCAGATATTGCTACGGGTGCGGGTAGTTCCTCAGGCATCTCTGTATGTGGTTTTTCCGCTCCTGGTTCAGGTGCAATGACTCGTAACGCGCGTGGCAGTACTTTGATTCTGGCTGTCCCTTTTCCAAGCAAGATACCTTCTGCCGCCACATCTAGCTTTGGAGACGTTTTTATCTTTACCTTGCGTACTCGATAGCGTTGGATCTTTCCATCATCAGTAATACCTTCTTGGACTGTTTTGGCAAAGTAGGAAAGCAACTCGGCTTTACTAAAGCCTGGATAGACGGCAATATCCAAAAGGCCATCTTCCATAGATGCATCTGGAGCGACAAGATTTTTCACTCCTATAATCGGAGTGTTTGCCACTGTTACCAGCATCGTCTCAACCTCTATTCTGCTTTCATCATCCAGAGTGAGAAAAACTTGAGGGTTTGGTTTGAACTGTAGAAAGGTCATGACGGCATCCTTGATATTCGAAAAATCCCCATGCGGGACCTCTTTAATATCAGGATAAATTGTTGCTGTTAGACCGATTGCAGTCACCATGAAGAAATAGAATTTTTTCTTCTCTTTGGTGCTGACCTGACCCAAATCAAGATCACGTGTGTGATCTGAAACGATTAAAGCACACGCTTCTTCTAAGTCTTCAGGTATGCCCAGACTCCAAGCGATATCATTTTCTGTGCCTGTAGGGATAATTCCCAAATGCACATTTGAACCTGCTATCCCGCGAATGACTGCCCCGATTGTGCCATCCCCACCCATTGCAATCACAATGGGATAACCGTTTTTAACCGCTTTTTTAGCAATTGGAATAGCTTCTTTAGTTGGTTGGGCAAGAGCTACATCTACATTAACTCCATGCTCCAATAAATAGCGGGTGACTTGCTCCAGCCGTGTTGTTGCTTCCAGCATATTCCCGGCCGCTGGGTTCGCGATTAATTTTGCGCGGCCGACTTTATCATTCTTTGGCATATCCAGTTCGCCTATTTAAGAGAACTATCTCCTAGGTTGTTTTTTTAGTTTGAACCAGGCTGCACTCATTATGGAATAAACCCCAAAGGCGATCAATCCTAGCGCGATGATCCCTAAAAGCCAGAGCCCGTAGGGTTGACGTGCCAGGAAGTTTAATGCGCCATTAAAGCCTTTTGCAGTGCTTGGATTAGCATAGAAAGCAGCGAGGCACAAGAAAAATCCTACCAGGGCGAAGACTACACCGCGGGCAATCGTGCCGTATCGCCCCAGCTGTTTGGCGATTTTTAATTGTTGTGGATTAAGAGCATAAGGTTTAAATTGCTTGTCAAAGTTTGAAGTGATACCCAGGTAAATTTGATAAAAGCCTCCTGCAACAACGGCCAGGCCCAGAATACCTACGCCTACACGCCCCCAGGTTGTTGACATAACCGCGGCGACAAATTTCACAGTCTGGTGTGACTGTGATCCTCCACCCGCACCAGTGATCAACTCATAGGTTGGCAATATAAACGAAGCGTATGTGACCGCGCTGACCAGATATCCTCCTCGAATCAACAGACCCTCAGTGTCGTTTCCTTTGTGGAAGGGGTCCAAAAAGGCGCGGATCAAACCCCAAAGGGAGTATGAGATCAGACCAATCAGCACTATCCAAAGGGCCAGCATACCATAGGGAAGTTTGCTAATTGCGGCAATGGCACCTAGTTGGTCAGCTGGAGTACTACTCTTACCAAGTGCACCCTGGATGGCAAGCAACCCTATAATGATGTAAATCAATCCTTTGATAGCGTAACCCAAACGCGTTAAGCGGTCCATAGTCGGACTATACGCCGCTTTTTTAGCTGCCTGCTTACCATCAGCTTTGACACTATTAACAGAACCTTTTAAAGTCTTTGTCCTTGCCATAAGAACGTTTCCTTCCGATTGTTTGATTAAATCCTATACTGATTAACGATAACTTCCTCCATATAAGACGTTGAAAGCACTACTTAGGAAATGAGAATTTCAGACAATTAACTTCGTGTAAATTTACACATTCACTTTTGCATTGATTCGGTGATAACAATACGGGTTGATTGTCGTACATATGCATATATGCAAACAGTTGCCGCAATCGATGCCGGTTCGAATGCCATCCGTATGGTAGTGGGACGTGTCAACAATAGCCAAGATCAGGTGGAAATCATAGAGAATATCCGCATTCCAGTGCGCTTAGGCCAGGATGTATTTTCCATTGGTCATATTGGCGAACCAAGCATGCAAGCCGCGCTGGATACTTTCTTACGATTTCACCAAATTGCTAATCAATATGAGGTGAAACACATACGGGCTGTGGCCACCAGTGCTATGCGCGAAGCTGAAAACAGCGATATTCTGATTGATCGTGTAATTCAGCAGACAGGCATCCAGGTGGAAATCATTAGCGGAGAAGAGGAAGCTCGTCTTATTCATTTGGCTATTGGAAAAGCGATTAATTTGCAGCACAAAAAAGCTGTGCTCATTGATATTGGTGGAGGCAGTATCGAAGTAGCTGTTTCGCAAGGCGAAAAAATCATTTCTACTGAAAGTTATGATATGGGCACGGTGCGACTATTGCGTAGTCTGGATGATAGCGTCCACCGATCATTCCGTGTACTGTTGCGTGAATATACTGAGTCCGTCCGGCGGCGTATTAAGCGCGAGGTTGGTAAGCTCAAATTAGATTTATGCATTGGGACAGGCGGTAATCTCGAAGAATTGGGCAATCTGCGGAGAAAATTATTCAAGCGTGATAGTAACCATTTGATTACAGTTGGTGAACTCGAAGCTCTGGACGAAAAATTAAGTAAAATGACTGTTGACCAGCGTATCAAAAAACTAAATTTAAGGCCCGATCGCGCGGATGTCATTTTACCGGCTACTATGGTGCTGCATATGATTGCCCGCGAGGCCCATATTAAAGAAATACAGATTCCGGGCGTAGGTTTGAAGGATGGTGTGTTGTGGGATATGATGCCTCTTAGCGTTGGATCTCATTTGCCGCGCCGCGAACAAATCTGGACCTCTGCCACCCGCTTGGGGCAAAAATACCAGTTCGATGGTGAACATGGTGTACGGGTTGCAAAAACAGCTCGATCTATATTTGATCAGACGCTGTCGCTTCATAACTTGGATGAAGGCGACCGTTTGCTTCTCGAAGTAGCCTCTATCTTGCACGATATTGGTCATTTCATTGACACTCTTAACCACGAAAAACATGGATATTACATTCTAAAAAGTTCTCCGTTGATTGGTTTGGACGAGCGGCAACGGGATATTGTTGCCCATATCATCCGCTACCATCGCAAAACGGGGCCCACGAGCCAAGATGAACATTTCAAAGCACTAACACAAAAGGATCGGTTGGTGGTTACCAAATTGTGTGCTTTGTTACGTCTGGCAGATGCTATTGAAGTTAGTCATACGACACGCATCCAAGATATTACGATAAAAAAAGCCAAAGGGTGCTGGCAACTAAAAATGGTTGGGGAAGGCAATCTTCTGCTAGAAAGATGGGCACTAGAAAAACGGAAAGCTCTTTTTGAGGAAGTCTTTGGAACGCGATTGCAGATTTTGGAGTAAACTTCTTTATTGCAATGCTGTAATCGGCCATTCCAATAAAGTTGATTCGAATCTTTTATATCAAATGTTTATAAATCTTGAGAAGATTTACGAAAAACAAGGGCGTTGGTAGCCTATGGACGCTAAAGACCTTTTACTTGACTCGCTTGACAAAGGCGGAGCAGCATATCGGGTTAAACTGAACCTTTGCCGCGAAGAATTTTCTAAGAGTGCAATTCATGATTTGCGTACGTCCCTACGCCGCCTGCTAGCTTTGCTTGATGTCGTTGCCTTTGTTACTTCTGGTTCACGCGTCAAAAAATTGTCCGATAGCCTCAAAGAGCAATTGGATGGATTAGACGATATGCGTGATATCCAAGTCATGTTGGATAAAGTTTCTGAAAATATCGACACTTTTACAGAACTTAAACCGCTTCAGAAATATTTGGAAAAACGTGAAAAGCGGAAGCAACGTGCTGCCGAACAGCATGTCAAAGACATCAAGCTGGGTAGTATTAATAAGAGATTGTTGAAACTATGTGAGGCGGTAGAAGACCTCTCTCCTGAAGAATTGCACGGCAAACTTCCTCAGGCGGTAGATGAAGCCTATTTGAAAGTCATGCAGCTCTACGGGGAGATTGATCTGGCGCAGCCTGCCACCATTCACTATATGCGGGTCGCATTCAAAAAATTCCGCTATATGGTTGAAGCCATTTATCCCAGCCTGCCAGATTTCCCTGAATCACAGTTAGATCGCATGCATGGTTATCAGACTCAAATGGGTGATATCCATGACACACAAGTTTTTCTGGAGACCTTAGCGAGGTTTGCCGAAGGCAGAGATTCGTACGACCCCGAACCTGTTCGCCGTTTCTATGAGCAGATTCTCGCTGAAGATTTATCCGAATTTATAAAGAATAAAGATGAAGTAATAAATTTCTGGCGTCCCACCCCTTTGGCAGCTTTCCCCTGGGAAGCTGACCAAACCAAAAAGGAACAGTGACTATGAATTTATATATTGTACGTCATGCCATTGCTGTCGACCGCGAAACATCTGCTGATGAAGATGATAGCCAGCGTCCATTAACGGATACTGGAAGTAAGAAGATGCAAAAAATCGCCAAGGGACTTCGTCAGCTCAATATTGATTTTGATGTTATCCTCTCAAGCCCATATGTGCGCGCCCGCGACACCGCTGAGATCCTCGCAAATGAATTTAAGTTGAAGGATAAACTGGCCTTTAGCGAAAACCTTGTTCCACCTGGAGATTTTGACCAGCTAATTATTGAGATTAATGAAAAATATAATGTAAATAGCCTGGCGTTAGTCGGGCACGAACCGATGCTTAGCGAGTTTATCAGCTATCTGGCAATCGGCGGTACTGGCCTAGCAGTTACTATGAAAAAAGGTGGCATATGTTGTTTAACATCAGATGACTTGGCTCAGGAACGCCGCGCTACCATCGAATGGCTATTAACTCCGGCGATTATGGTGGAACTCTCAAAGTAATTGTTATACTGGATAAGAAGGCATAAAACTCTTACATGTCAACATTAGAAGTTAGACCTGTTTCAGTTGCTGATCCATCAATATACGTTAACCGGGATCTGAGCCTGCTTGAATTCCAACGCCGGGTGCTCGATGAGGCACAAGACGAGAACAATCCCTTGTTGGAGCGTATCAAGTTCTTAGCTATTTTTGGTTCCAATATGGACGAATTCTTTATGCTGCGAATTTCCGGTATTCGCAAACAAATGGAAGCGCACGGGATGGAAGCCTCCATAGAGGAGGGCACGCATCTATCTGACGAATTTACGGTTGTCCGGAAGCTATCGAGTGAATTATATACAACTGCGCTGCAATGCCTGCATGAGGAGATTCTGCCAAAGCTCGAAAAATCTGGTGTTTATTTTCTGGAATATGCTGAATTGAGCAAACGTCAGAAGGAACGAGTCCATAGCTATTTCAAGAAAACGATTTATCCACTCCTTATCCCATTGCCGCTTAGTTATGGTCATCCATTTCCTCATATTTCCAATTTGTATTTGAACCTTGCTGTTGTTCTTCGTGATCGCAAAGGTATTGTGAAACTTATGCGCTTACAGGTTCCGGACACACTGCCTCGTCTTTTTCCAGTTAAGCGTTCGTCGGGTAGTTTTCGCAAGAATGGCACAATCCCATATCATCATTACTTTATCTGGTTGGAGCAAATCATTATTGCTCATTTAGCGGAAGTGTTCCCTGATATGAAGGTGATAGCGGCGCATCCATTCCGGATTATTCGTGATGGTGCTCTGCCGGTCAATGGACGTGAAGTTGATGCCCCATTCGAAAGTATAGAGGAAAGTATCGAGCTTCTGAATATCCAGCGCCGCGAGTTCGGTGCAGTAGTGCAGGTAGCTATATACAAAGATATGCCAGATGCCATCCGCGACCTATTGGCTGAAATTCTGAGAGTTGATCCAGATGACTTCTATATAAAAGGAAACCCATTAGGTCTGCGCAGCCTGTGGCAGTTGTATAACAGCGTCGAACGTGATAATCTGAAATACCGCCACTATGAACCGGCAGTCCCGAAAGTTCTCAAGCAAAGTTTGTATTCTCGCGATATTTTCAGCACAATCCGGCGCGGGAATATACTACTCCATCATCCCTATGATTCGTTCTCGCGGGTCGTTGATTTTTTGACCTTGGCCGCGCGTGACCCAAAGGTTCTTTCCATCAAACAGACACTCTATCGAGTCGGACAAGATTCGCCCATTGTAAAAGCACTGATGGATGCATCCGTACGTGGTAAGCAGGTGACCGCGTTGATTGAGCTTAAGGCAACCTTCGATGAGGAGTCAAATATGGGATGGGCACGTCTCCTGGAACAGTCAGGTGTCCAAGTGATCCATGGGCTGCCAGGCTTCAAGACTCACTGCAAGATTGGAATGGTGGTGCGTGAGGAGAAGAAGGGCGTTCGCGGCTACCTGCATCTTGCCACTGGCAACTATAACGCAGTGACTTCCCGTATTTATGAAGATATTGGCATGTTTACATGTGATGAAGTCATTGGCGAAGATGCCGCCAACTTGTTCAATTATTTGATGGGCTACTCCACAAAGCAGGAATATCAGAAGCTATTGGTAGCTCCCTTCAATTTGCGCCAGCAACTGGAGGCGCTCATTCGCCGTGAGATTGAACACGCTAAATTAGGTTCGCGAGCGCATTTGATTTTCAAAGCAAATTCATTGGTGGATTTTGGAATTATTTCTTTGCTGTATGAGGCTTCACAAGCGGGCGTGCATGTGGACTTGTTGGTGCGCGGGATGTGTTCTCTACGCCCAGGTGTGGATGGCGTGAGCGAAAATATTAAAGTTATCAGCATCGTTGGGCGCTATCTTGAACACAGTCGTATCTTTTACTTTCTTAACGGCGGGAGAGAGGAAATCTATCTTGGCTCTGCCGACTTGATGGAGCGCAATCTGAACCGCCGAATGGAGATCCTGTTCCCCCTCGAAAATTCCGAGCATATTCGTCATATACGCAAAAATGTACTTGACATATATTTACGTGACAACCAACTTGCTTATGTCATGCAACCAGACGGATCGTATAAGCGTAAAACACCTCGCCCTGGGGAACCTCCTATAAATGTACAGAATTGGTTAATGCAGGCGAGAAAGAAATAACTAATC
>WNGB01008515.1_pt1 | contig 14557 bp, 12 predicted proteins | sample 5400681 | NCBI WGS metagenome assembly WNGB01 (sample SAMN13153367, study PRJNA577476) | soil metagenome | isolation source: 115 cm soil or saprolite under grassland replicate 2 | place: USA:California | collected 2016-06-15 | reverse complement strand
ATCGCCCTCCAGCGGCAGCAGCACGTACGCGTAGCGGTGCACGATCGTGAAGCCGCTCATGTACGTGACCGCGCCTTCGAAGCCGCTGTACTCGGAGCCGCAGACGATCACGGCATCCAGCCCGTCGCGCGCGAGCGCGCCGCGGATGTTCTGGTAACGGCGGGTCACCTCGTCCACGACGCCTCCAACCCTCTCACGAGCGCCCAGATCGCCTCGTTCAACGGTGTCGGCACGCCGAGCTCGCGGCCGAAGCGCACGATGCCGCCGTTCAGGTAGTCGACTTCGGTCGGCCGCCGCGCCTCGACGTCCTGGAGCATCGACGCCTTGTGGTCGTACGCGACGTCCTTGCGCGCGGCGTGGTCGATCAGGCGCTCCGGGTCGTCGTCCAGCTCGATTTCCTGCGCGGTCGCAACGGCCTTCCCCTCGTCGACGAGGCTCGTGACGAGTGCACGCAGGTCGGGACGCTCGCAGACACGACCGTGCGTGAGCCGGGTGAGCGCACCGAGCGGATTCGTCGCGGCGTTGAAGATGACCTTCCGCCATTGCGGGCCGCGCGCGTCCGCGACGGCGGTCGCCGGCATACCCGCGCGCGTGCACGCGTCGGCGAGGCGCTCGATCTCCGCGGCCGGCGCGGGCTGCGCCTCGAAGGGCCCAAACGTCGTGTCGCCCTTCACATCCCATTGCACGTGGCCTGGCTCGAGGAGTCGGCCGGCGGGGAAGGTCGTGCCGCGGATCACGCGCTCAACGTGCTCCGCGATCGCCTCCTCGTTACCGATGCCGTTCTGAACCGACGCGACGCAGCCGTTCTCGAACGCGCGTGCCGTCGCTGCAGCCGCGGCGGACGTGTGCATGGCTTTTGTCGCGACGATCCCGAAGTCGCAGGGCGGCAAGTCGTCGGCGGCCGAGGTCGCGCGGACGGGTCCGACGACGTCGCCGGCGCCGGAGAGCCGGAGACCGTTCGCGTTGATCGCGTCCACGTGCTCCTGCGCGAGGTCGTAGGCCCAGACCTCGAGATCGTCAAGCTGCGCGAGGTTTGCGGCGAACAGCGAGCCCACGGCGCCGCAGCCGACGACGCAGACCCTCAAAGACGCGTCTCCTCGAGGCATGGCAGGGGTCTGACCCCAGACATGCCTCGCGGGGACGCTGTGCTTGCCCCGCGCCGAAGGTGATTTCCGCATGGATTCGTAGGCTCCTCGCCCGTTCCGGACATGGCAGGGGTCTGACCCCTGCCATGTCCGAAGCCGACGGTGCAGATCCTCATGCGTACGCGGACTCCCGCCCCCGAACGAGCGCGAGGATCGCCTCGTGCAGCGGCGCGTCCACCCCGTGCTGCTTCGCCGCCCGGACGAGCGCGCCGTTGATCAGCTCGACCTCGGTCGCGCGACTGGCCTCGACGTCCTCGAGCATCGACGGGAAATGCGCGCTGCCGCGCCGGGTCGCCAGGACGTTCATCTCCCACGGATCGTCGTGCAACTCGATCCCCGCCGCACGCGCAACCGCCTTTCCCTCGTCGATCAGCGCGTGCACGAGGCGGCCGAGCTCGCCCAGCGTGGCTTCTTGCGCGAAGTGGAAGTCGTGCGGCAGGCCTGTCAATGCGGCGACGCCGTTCACTGTCGCGTTGAAAATCAGCTTCGACCATTGCGCGGGCCGCAGGTCGCGCAGCACCTCGACCTTCAGCCCGGAGCGCGCGATCAACTCGCCTGCCTCGCGCGCGAGCTCGTACGGCGCGCCGCCATAGGGGCCGAGCCACGTCTCGGTGTCGAGGATGTACTGCACGTGCGTGTCCGAGTGTTTCGTGCCGGAGATGAAGGTGACCGCTGAGATGAGCGGCCAGTCGCCGTAACGTCGCACGACCTCCTCCGCGCCGAGACCGTTGAGGACGGTCATCACCGCGGCTCCCGGCCAGTGGCCGGCCAGAGAGGAGGCGGCCGCCTCGAGCCCGCCGGCCTTCGTCGCCACGATCACCAGGTCCGGAGCCGCGAGCTCAGCTGCCGACGACGCGGCCGAGACGGGTGCTACGAAGTCCGCCTTGCCCGAGACACACAAACCATGGACATTGAGCTCCCGCGCATGCTCGTCCCTGCGGCAGAGCACCGACACCTCCGCGACTCGGGCGAGGTGGCCGGCGAAGAGGGAGCCGATCACGCCCGCGCCGACGACGCAGACGCGCTCGATCATGCGACCGCGAGCTTCCCCTGCAGATAACGAAGGTACGGCTCGGGGTCAATCGACCCGCCGACCACGCGCTCGAGCGTCTCGGCAGGCAGGTACTTGCGCCCGAGCCGGTACACGTGCTCGCCCAGCCACTCACGCACGGCGCCGAACTCGCCACGCGAGATCTGATCGTCGACATCGTCGACGTCGGCGCGGAGACGCTCCCAGATCTGCACGCTCATCACGTTCCCAAGCGAGTACGTGGGGAAGTAGCCGAAGCCGCCGCGCGACCAGTGCACGTCCTGCAGGACGCCGCGTGCGTCGTCGGGAACGTCGATGCCGAGGTAGCGCGACATCGCCTCGTTCCACGCATCCGGCAGCTCGCGCAGGTCGAGCCCGGCCATGATCTGCTGCTCGAGCTCGAAGCGGAGGATGATGTGCAGGTTGTACGAGGCCTCGTCCGCCTCGATCCGGATCAAGCCCGGCCGGACGTCGTTGATTGCACGGAACCAAGTCTCCTCGTCGATCGAGCCGAGCTCGCGCGGAAAGGCTTCCTGCAAGCGTGGATAGAACCAGCTCCAGAACGGACGGCAGCGTCCGACGAGGTTCTCCCACAGGCGCGACTGCGACTCGTGCAAGCCGAGTGACGCGCCGCGCGCGAGCGGCGTTCGCTCCAGGACCGGATCAACGCCGTTCTCGTAGAGCCCGTGCCCGCACTCGTGCATCGTCGCGAAGAGGCCGTCGAGCGAGCTCTCCGGCTCGCGGGTGGTAATGCGGATGTCTGTCGTTCCAAGCGACTGCGCAAATGGATGCGGCGCCGTGTCGAGCCGCCAGGCGGTTTCGTCGAACCCGAAGCGGCGCACGATCTCGAGTGACAGCTGCCGCTGCTTCTCGGCTGGGAAGCGCCCAGTCACGAGAGGCGTCGCGGCCGATCCGGCTGCCTCGACCAGCGGAATGAGCGCCTCTTTCAATCGATCGAAGACGACACGCACTTCGGACGTCTTCATGCCCGGTTCGTAGTCGTCGAGAAGCGTGTCGTACGGGTCGTCGGGCGGCGGATAGCAGTCGACGTAGCGCTGCTTCAACTCGACCATCCGCTCGAGCCTAGGGCGAAACCGCTCGTAATCCGAGTTCGCCCGCGCCTCGACCCACGTTCCGAACGTACGCGAACCTTCCCGGGAGATCTCCGCGAAAAGCTCAGGGGGAACGCGAATCGCCTTCTCGAAGTCGCGTCGCGCGACGCGGATCAGGCTCGCCTCGAAGGAGTCGCGGTCGAGGCTCTCCTCGAACGGACGCAGCTCGTCGAGTAGTTGGCCGATCTCGTCAGAGATGAACGTCTCGTGAGCGACCTTGCCGATCGTCCCGAGCTGCTGCGCGCGCGATTCCGAGCCCCGAGGCGGCATGATCGTCTGCTGATCCCACGACATGAGCGCGGCGGCCTTGACCAGGTCGTGGATCTCACCGAGCTTCGTCTTCAGGCTGTCGAACGCGGGCGGTGCGGTCACTGCAGGATCGTATGTGTTGGCGTAATAAGATCGAGGCGCTGCCGTGAAATTCAGCATCTACACGGAGGTCCAATGGTGGCCCGGCAAGGAGCCGGCGCAGGTCTACGCCGAGGTCCTCGAGCAGATCGAGAACGCCGACCGGCTCGGGTACCACGCGTATGCGGCGATCGAGCACTTCTTCTTCCCGAAGTTCTCGGCCTCGCCCGACCCGATCTCGCTCTTCACGGCCGCCGCGCAGCGAACTTCGCAGATCAACTTCCGCACGCTGGTGCACGTGCTGCCGTACCACAACCCGATGATCCTGGCCTCGCGGATCGCGTTCGCCGACGTGCTGCTCGGCGGCCGCTACGAGTTCGGTGTCGGCCGCGGGCACGGGTGGATCCCATGGCGCGCGGGCGTCAAGTACGCCGAGATGGTCGAGCGTTACGACGAGTCGCTCGAGATCCTCTTCACAGCGCTCGAGAGCAAGGGCGCGCCGATCTCGTACGAAGGCAAGTTCTTCGAGATCCACGACGCGCGGATCGTCCCGCCGCCGACACGAAAGTTCCGCGTTTTCACCGGCGGCACGAGCGACAAGACCTACATCCTGGCGGGGACGAAAGGCTGGGGCGTCGTCGTACCCCCGCTTCTGCCCTACGAGGCGCTGCGCGAACAGCTCGACCTGTACCGGGCGACGTGCGCCGAGCACGGGAACGAGCCGGACATCGTCTGGATCCACGCCTGCTATCTCGACGAGGACCGCGACACGGCGATCCGCGAAGCCGAGCGCGGAATCAAGGGCTTTCTCGCAGGGAACGCCTCGCCGCTCGTCGAGCATGAGCGGCCGCCGGCGGACGAGCTCACCGCTGCGGGCTACGGCTTCTACACGGCGGGAATCCTCGAGGGCCTCGCCGAGACGCCGTATGAGGAGACGATCGCCAACGACATCGTGTGGGTCGGGACACCCGAGGACGTGATCGAGCGGATCGAGACCGTGCGGGACATCTGCGAAGGCCTGACCGAGATCGCGATCACGGTCAACCCGGGCGGCTTCGACCACTGGCAGGCGATCAAGAACCAGGAGCTGTTCGCGCACCGGGTGATGCCGCACTTCCAAGGTGCGGCGGCGCGTACGGCGACTGCACGCGTTTAGAGCTTCGCTGCTTCGTGCAGCGCCGCGAGTCGCTCTCGCACGCGCCGGGCCGAGACGACGTTGCCCTTGCGCTCGTACCGCTCCAGAGCCTGCTCGAGCGCGGCGGCTGCCTCGTTCGGCTTCCCAGCCAGCACGAGCACCTCGGCCAGGTCCGCGTACGCACCGCCCTGCGTGTTGAGCGCGTCCGTCTGATCGCAGGTCGCAACGGCTTGGCGCGCGAGCCGCTCCGCCTCGCCGTGCTCGCCGCGGCGCGCGAGCACCTTCGCCCAGGCCCGCCGCCAGTTCTCGTCTTCGTCGGCCGTGCGGAGCTCGGCACCGCGGCGGGCCCACGCGTCGGCCTCGTCGAGCCGATCGAGCGCGTAGAACGTCTGCGCCAGGTTCCCCGCCGCGGCGGCGAGAAAGATTCGCTCGCCCAGCTCCTCGTACATCTTCCATCCTTCTGTTCCGAACTCGACCGCCGCCGCGGGATCGCCCGCCCACAGCTCGACCCACAGGGACTCGAACGCCGTGATGTTCGCGAGCAGGACTCCCGGGCCGCGCTCGGCCAACTCGGCGCGTGACTCGGCGAGAATCGCGCGCGCCTCGTCGAAGCGACCGAGCATCGCAAGCCCCCCGGCACGGTAAGCCCGCAAGAAGTGGTCCCGACCCACCGGTGGCTCGTTCGCGTCCAGCCACGTCAGTAGTTCCGACACCGGTGTCGCACCGAAGAAGCGCCACGCGGCGCGCTCGCCCAAGGACATCGACGGGAGACCCGCCTGCCCGGCGCGGGCGAAGACTCCATCTTCGCCCTCCAGTGCTGCGATCGCCTCCGCGCGCCTGCTCGGCACCTTCTCCCAGAGCGCGGCATAGGCGACGTAGAGACCCAGATCGTTGCCGGCGTTCCGGAATACGGGCAGCGCCTCATCGACGAGCGCGGCCACCGTTTCCGGCTCGACGCCGGAGCGGAACAAAGCCAGATGGAGCCTTCCGGACAGCTCGCCGATCCGATCGCCTGCCGCCGCCGAACGCTCCGCGAGGGCCTCGGCGCGCCGAAGCGCCTCGTCGGTCTGCCCGATCCAGAACAGGGCGTCCCACAGCTCGACCTCGAGAGCGAGGTCGTACTCGGTCGTCGGCAAAAGCGCGGCCGCGCGCTCGAGCAGGCTCACCGCGGCTCGATAGTCCTGGCGGCGGCACGCGCGGCGGCCGCCGGCGACCAGACGACGTGTTGCCGCAGCGGCCAGCTCCTCGTCGCGGGACATGCCGAGCTCGGCGCGATAGGAGCAGGCCTGCTCGAGGTGGTAGCCGAGGAGCTCGTCGAGCTCGACCAGCTGGGCCGCGTGGTGCTCCAGCCAGGACGCGAAGCGCTCGTGAAGCTCGGCGCGCGTCGCCTTCGGCAGCGCCTCGTAGGCAGCATCGCGAATCAGCAGGTGGCGGAAACGAAAGCCGTCGTCGTCCGCGAGCAGCGGCCGGTCGGGCTTGATCAGCTGCTTGCGAACGAGTGCGGCCAGATGCGGCGTCACCTGGCCCTCGTCGTCGGCGAGCGCCTGAACGGTGCCGCGGTGGAAGATCTCGCCTTCGATCGAGCCCCGCTCGAGGACGCTCCGCTCGCCGGAGTCGAGCTGATCGAGCCGCGCCGCCAGCAGAGCGCGCAGGGTCGGCGGGACGACCACCTCGCCCAGCGCCTCGTCGGTCATCGCGAGCATCTCTTCGACGAACAGTGGATTGCCACCCGCCGAGCGAGCGATCCTCACGCAGAGATCGCCGGGGAGCCACTCAGGCATCAACTCGGCGACAGCCTCGTCGCGCAGCGGCTCGAGCCGAAGCGTCACCGGCCAGTCAGGGTGGCGCTCGGTCAGCTCGGGCCGCGCAATGCAGAGCAGCAGGATCGGCTCGCCGGTCGAGAGGAGGGCAACGTGCTCGATCAGATCCCGGAAGGTCTGCTCGCCCCACTGGATGTCGTCGAAGACGACGAGCAGAGGCCGCTCCGACGCAGCCTGCTCCACTGTCTTGCGGAACGCCCAGGCGATCTCCTCGCCCGATGTCGCCGCCTGCGTCTCGCCGAGCAGCGAGCGCATCGACGCCGCGGCGGCCTCGTCCTTCGGCACCAGATCGAGCTGCTTCAGAACTTCGACCACCGGCCAGTACGTGATGCCGTCGCCGTAGGGAAGACAGCGACCGCGGACGATCGTTGCATCGAGTGCCGTCAGCGCCTCGGCCACCAGCCGCGACTTGCCGACACCCGCCTCGCCGACGACCGTCACGAGCTCGCAGCGCTGCTCCGCCAGCACGCGCTCCCACGCTTCCCGGAGGAGCGCGAGTTCGCGCTCGCGTCCGACGAACCGCGTGGCGTGACGGCGCTCCGGCGCGTCGCGCACGCGCAACAGCCGGTACGCGGGAACGGGCTCGGCCTTGCCCTTCAGCTGGAGCGGCTCGACAGGCTCGACCTCAACTGCCTCGCGCACGAGCGCGACCGTCGGTTGACCGACGAGCACCGCCCCCGGTGGCGCCGCCTGTTCCAGCCGCGCCGCGACATTCACCACGTCGCCGGTGGCGAGCCGCTCTTCCGTCCCGGTCACCACCTCACCCGTGCTCACCCCGATCCGCCCTTCGATCCCGAGGCCCGCGAACGCGTCGCGCATCTCCACCGCCGCCCGGCAGGCACGCAGCGCGTCGTCCTCGTGCACCGCCGGCACTCCGAAGACGGCCATCACGGCGTCGCCGATGAACTTCTCCAGCGAACCGCCGTGACGCTCGACGATCTCCCGCATCCGCCCGAAATACCGTGCCAGCAACGCACGCAGCGCCTCCGGATCCGTCGACTCGCCAAGGGCCGTCGAGCCGACGACGTCGCAGAACAGCACCGTCACGACCTTGCGGCGTTCTCCCGAGCCGCGGGCGAGCGTGGCGCCACACGCTTCGCAGAACCTCGCGGCCTCGCTGTTCTCGTGTCCGCAGCTCGGACAGGTCATTTCTGCGACGGACCCTAGAGCTCTGCGCCTTCCCAGAGAAGATCCTGGCCGCTCACCTCTAGGGCCGGGATCTTCCGGCTTTCGATGTCGCGCGGGGCGGGCCGCCAGACGCCCCACGAGCGGCGGTAGTACATGAGCGGCGCATCCTCTCCGACCGCCGAGCTTTCCCCCGCCTCGATCCGCCCGAGCAACACGAAGTGGTCGCCCGCAGCGAACTCGTGCACCGTCACGCAGTCCGCCCAGGCCAGCGCGTCCTCGTCGAGGACAGGCATCCCGTTCGCACTTCGATGCCAGGCCACGCCCTTGAACTTGTCGTCGCGCTTCGTCGCGAACAGTCGCGCCAGCTCGGACCGTCCTTCTCGAAGGAAGTTGACGGCGAACCGGCCCGCGCGCAGCGCCGGCAACGTCCGGCTCATCTGATCGACGCAGACGAGCAAGAGTGGAGGATCCGCGGACACACTCGAGACCGCGGTCGTCGTCAGGCCGCGCGGCGTCCCGTCGGCGTCGACCGTGGTGACGATCGCGACTCCCGCCGGGTACGAGGCCATGATCTCGCCGAAGGTGTCGCGGTCGACGGGCACGCGATTCTTTTTACCGGCGGAGGAGCCGGTCGGCGAGGGTCCGGCGCAGGAGCTCCTTCGCCACGAGGGTGCCCGACCCGGCGCCGAGGCCGGGTCCCGGGTGCGTGCTCGCGCCGATGTGCCAGAGGCCCTCGATGTGCGTGCGATGCCCGGGCAGCCCCGGACGCGGGCGCCAGAGGAGGTTCTGGTCGAGCGCGCACGAGCCCGAATAGATGTCGCCGCCTGGCATGTTCGGGTTGGCGGCCGCGATGTCGGCGGGGGAATAAGCGACTCTTGCCAGGATCGACGACTCGAGATTGGGCGCGTGCGCGGCGATCCGCGACTGGATGCGGTCGGCGTAACGCTCGCGCAGCTCCTGCGTCCACGTGCCGTCCCCGGTGTCCAGCTCGCCGCCGGCATCGCCTTTCGGCCGGGACGGCAGCTCCTGGAGCTGGATCCAGAGGATCCAGCTCCCGTCGGGCGCGCGCGAAGGGTCGACCGCCAGCGGCTGGCCGACGACGACCGTCGCCTCCGCCGGAAGCAAGCCGCGCTCGGCCTCGTTGACCGCGCGCGACACACCGTCGAGGCCGGGCGTCAGGTGGACGATCGCCGTGCGCCCGAGGCGCTCGTCTCCCTGCCAGTCGGGCGGCTGCGAGAGCGCGAAGTGAATCTGCATCTCGCCGCGGCCGAAGCGGAACCGTCTGGCCTCGGCTCTCTCCGCGCCGAGCAGCTGCTCGTAGAGCTGCTGCGGCGTTACGTTCGCGAGTACGGCGCGCGTCGCCTCGACCTCCTCACCGTCCGCGGTCCGTATTCCGGTCGCTCGACCGTCGGCCACGACGATGCGTTCGACGTCACGGCCGGTCTCGCACGCGCCGCCGTTGTCGCGGACGATTCCCGCGAGGGCGTCGACGAGCTTGACGCCGCCGCCGCGCGGCACCGGCATCCCGCCGAGCTCGATCGCGACGCCGATCACCTGCGCCATGAAGCCCGACGAGGCCGCGTCCGGACCGAGCCCCGTGTGCAGAACCCAGGGCGCGAACAGCCCATGAGCCCGCTCGTCCTCGAAGGTCTCGGTGACCCAATCTCGGCAGCTCACGAGCACGTTGCCCGTGAACTCGACGAGCCCGCGGCGGCCGAGGCGGCGCAACGCCTTCCACGCCAGTCGCGTGCCGTCGCGCGACCACAGCTCGGTCGAGAGGACGCCGAAGGCGAGGTCGGCGTTCGGCATGAACTCGCCGACCGTGCGGTCCCAGCCGGAGCCGAGCGTGGCGACGTTCTTCTCGTGCGACGTGGTCAGGAACACGCTCTCGCCGTCGGGGAAGAGCGTCGCGGTCGCGAGGTCGGTGTTCAGGTACTCGAGCCCGCGCGCCTCCAGGTCGGCCTTGAGCTCCGCGTACGCAGCCGACCCGGTGAAGAGCGGATGCCAGGCGGCGAAGACCTCGTGGACGAAGCCGGGCTCAGTGATCTCGGCCGTTCGGATCGCGCCGCCGAGCCAGTCGTTGCGCTCCAGGACGCAGACGCTCCAACCTGCCTTCGCGAGCAGCGCGGCGGCGGCCAGCGAGTTGATGCCGCTCCCGATCGCGATTGCATCGTAACGGCGGCTCACCTTCGCTCCCAAACCCGTTCGAAGCTCTCCCTTGCACGGCGCGCCAGCTCGCCGGCATCGACGTCCCAGAGCGAGTCCGGGAACGCGTCGCCGAAGGTGCCGTTGTCGGAGAAGATCTCGACGTCGTACCAGCCGTCGTAGCCGCCCGCTTCGAGCGTGCGGAAGACCGCGGCCAGGTCGAGCACGCCGTCGCCGGGAAGCACCCGGTCGAAGTGGCTGCGCGTCGGCTCGCGCCGGTCGGCGACGTGCACTCCCGCGATCTTGTCAACGTGCGGCTCGATCGCGTGCGGGTCGGAGACGTGCCAGGTGTCGAGCATGATCGCGACGGGCTCGCCGCCGATGAGCTCGAGCGCGTCCGGAATCGTGTGGACGAACGAAAAGGCGTCGGCCTGCGTCGGGTGAACGGGCTCCAGCGCGACCCGCACGCCGGCGGCGTCTCCCGCCGCCGCAACTGCGCGGATCCCCTCGCGCACGACGTCACGATCGCCCGTCGGCCCGGTGAGGAACACCACACACACGGGGTCGAGCTCCGCGAGCCGCCGGACGCTCTCACACAACGCCTCCACGCGCTGGGCCGGCTCGTCCGGCCCCTCCATCAGCGGCAGGGACAGAATCGACGGCACCGCCGGTATGCAGTGAGTTGCCCGGAGTCCGCTTTCCCGGAGTCGCTTTGCCGCACCATCCCCGAGCTTCATTTCACAGATGCCGATCCCCTCGACGCCGGCCGCCCGGTAAGCCCCGAGGTCCTCTTCGAAGCTCGCCCCGAGCGTGGTGAACTCGCAGATCGAGAGGCGCACGGCGCCAACGCTAAACCGGCGACGTTGAATGTGCGTACTCAGCGGGCGTAAGGTGGCGCTGGCCGGATCACCGTTTGAGGAGGGACGATGAAGAAACCGAGGCTTGGGATCGTCGCCGCGCTGGGACTCGTGGCGGCTGCGGTCGGTCTGACGGTGGCGGCAGCAACCGCCTCCGGCAAGAGCTCGGCCAAAGCGCCGATCATCATTGGAGCGGCCGTCGACCTGACGGCCAGCATGAAGCCGTTCGACTCTCCGGCGCTAGCCGGCGCCCAGATCGAGGCGGCGAAGCTCGCCGCGAAAGGCGGGGCGAACTTCCAGATCAAGGTGTGCAACCACCAGCTGAAGAAGCAGAAGTCCTGCGCCGCCCAGCTGATCCAGGCTGGGGCGAAGATCGCCCTCGTCACGTGCGACGTCGAGTATGCCGCGGCGGCGACGCAGGAGTTCCTGAACAAAGGCATCCTCACCATCTCGCCCTGCGTCACAACCGATCAGATGGGCCCGCAGCGTTTCGGCGGGAAGGGCAAGCTCGCCTTCACCGTCGGCGGCACGGCGCAGGACGAGGGCTCGGCCGAGGCCGAGTACGCCTACGGCCGAGGCTGGCGGACGGCGATCGTCGTCAAGGACAACTTCCTCGTCTACTTCCGCAACGTCTCCGACGCGTTCGCCAAGCGGTTCCAGGAACTCGGCGGGAGGATCGTCGCCCGTGAGTCGTTCGCCTCGTTCGACAAGACGATCGGCAACGTGATCAGCAAGGTTGCGCCGATGAAGGCAGACGTGATCTCGTTCGTGACGGCGTTCGGAGAGCTTCCCCAATTCGTCGGCGGTGTCCGGAGTGCCGGCAACAAGACTCCGATCATCAACTCGTGGGGCGGCGACGGAACGTACTGGAACCCGAAGAACCCGAAGGTGACCGAGTACTACGTCGACAACTACGCGTCCTCGTTCGGCGACGATCCGAACGCCGCGGTGAACTCGCTGCTGAAGTCGTTGCTCGCGGCGAAGAAGGTCCCCTACACGGCGAGCTTCGTCCTCGGCGCCGCGACGATCGACATCCTTGCCCAGGCACTGAAACGCGACGGCGGATCGACGGATGGAGCGAAGCTCGCTGCGACGATCCAGAAGTTCCACAACGTGGCGACGATCTCGGGTCCGGTCACGTACTCGTCGAAGCTCCACAGCGTCACCGGACGGCCGTGGCGCATCATGAAGGTCCAGAACAACAAGGAAACGTTCCTGCGGATGTGGAAGACCAGGAAGGTGGTCAGTCTCCGCTAGTCCACGCGAACTTGCCGGAACCACACTCCAGCAGAACCAACGGGTGGCCCGGAGACGTTCTCCGGGCCACCAACGTCTCACGCGCGTTCGAAGGGATCCACGCTCTCAGGGACGTCACGCTCGAGCTGCACCGCCACGAGGTCGTCGGATTGATCGGGCCAAATGGAGCGGGCAAGACCACGCTTGTCAACGTGCTCACGGGTTTCGACTTTCCCTCCGACGGCAGCGTCGAGCTCGAGGGACATGACATCACGTCGTGGAGCCCACACCGCCGCGGTCGCATCGGACTCGCGCGCACGTTTCAGCACAGCCGCTCGTTCGCCGGCCTCACCGTGCGCGAGAACGTCGAGGTGGCCGCCCTTGGTGCGGGTGCCCGGCCGCGTGAGGCGCGTCGTCGTGCCACAGGGCTGCTCGAGCTGCTCGGGCTGGACAATCGCGGGAAACAGCCGGCGGGCAGCCTCGCGCACGGCGACGAGCGCAAGCTCGGCGTCGCCCGCGCGCTGGCCACCGAGCCGCGCTTTCTGCTCCTCGACGAGCCGGCAGCGGGACTGCCCGAGGCCGAGGTGCCGGAGTTCGCGACGGTCGTCCGGTCGGTGCGCGACGACCACGAGGCGGGCGTCCTCCTGATCGACCACAACATGGCCCTGGTGATGGACGTGTGCGATCGAATCCAGGTGCTCGACCAGGGCCGCACGCTGGCCGAAGGAGTGCCGGCGGAGATCCGCGCGAACCTCGACGTCACGGCTGCGTACCTCGGCGAAGCCCCGGTGGCCGAGGAATGAGCTCACCTGTGCTGGAGTTGGCGGGGCTGGAAGTGCGATACGGCGCCGTTGCGGCGGTGCGCCGGCTGAGCCTCCGGCTCGAGCGGGGCGAGATCGTCGGCCTGATCGGCCCGAACGGCGCCGGGAAGTCGACGACCCTGCACGCGATCATGGGGCTCGTCCCGGTGCACGCCGGAGAGATCCGCCTCGCCGGGAAGTCCATTCGCGGGCGGCCGCCGGAGTCGGTCGCGCGGGCGGGGATCGCGCTCGTGCCCGAAGGACGCCGGATCTACGCGAACCTGACCGTCGCCGACAACCTCCGGCTGGGGCTCGCCGGCCGGAGGTCGCGTAACGGCGCCGACCGCGAAGAAGACGTCGGCTGGGTCCACGATCTTTTCCCCGTGGTCAGGGAGTTCGCCGACCGATCGGCGGGAACCCTCTCCGGCGGGCAGCAGCAGCAGCTTGCGATCGCGCGGGCCCTCGTCGCGCGTCCGGACGTCCTTCTTCTCGACGAGCCGTCGCTCGGCCTCGCGCCGCAACTCGTCAGCGTGGTCTTCGAGGTGCTCGCGCAGATCCGGGAGCGCGGCGTGACGGTGCTGCTCGTCGAGCAGCGCGCCCAGCGGACGGTCGCCTTTACCGATCGAACCTACGTGCTCTCCAACGGCGAGCTGGTGACGACTCTCATGCCGAGCGATGCGGATGACACAGAGCGCTTGATCGCCGCCTACTTCGGGTCATGAGCACCATCCAGACGCTGATAGACGCAACCGCGACGGGCTCCGTGTATGCGCTCATGGCGGTCGGCATCGGGCTCGTCTTCGGCGTACTGCGGCTCGTCAATTTCGCATACGGGCAGCTGGTGATGGCGGGCGCGTACGCGCTCGCGCTGACGAACGGCCTCAACCCCGCCGTCAGCATCCTCGTCTGCTTCGCCGTCGTGATCGGGCTGACGATGACGCTCGACATCGTTGCGTTTCGACCGCTGCGCCGTGCGTCGCCGGCGACGATGCTCGTCGCGACCTTCGCGATCAGCTTCCTCCTCCAGAGCATCGCCACCCTCAAGCTCGGCGTGCTCGGCAAGACGGTCGGGACGCTGACGGGGCTGAACGGCCCGATCGGAAGTGGCGCGCTGATCGTGCGCTGGATCTGGATCGTCGCGATCGTCGTCGCGGCCGTCACGCTCGCACTGCTGCTCCTGCTACTGAATCGGACGAGCCTCGGCCTACACATGCGCGCGGCCGCGACGGACTTTCGGACGGCGCGGCTGCTCGGCGTCCGTGCGAACGCGGTGATCTCGCTCGCCGTTCTCCTCTCAGGCGTCCTCGCGGCGGTTGTCGCGATCGTGATGACCGTGGAGACCTCTTACGTCACCGCCGACTACGCGCTCCGGGACACGATCATCGTGCTCGTGGGTGTCGTGGTCGGCGGGATCGACCGCCTCTGGAGCGCGACGCTCGGCGGCTTCGCGATCGGGTTCGCAAAAGGCGCGCTCGACGGCTTCCTGCCGAGCACCGGGAGCTGGCCCTTCACGAGCGGCGTCTATCTCGACTCGGCCATCTTCGCCCTCGTCATCCTCGTACTGCTCGTCCGGCCCGACGGCCTGTTCGTACGGCGCCGGCAGCGCGCCGTGGAGCGTGTATGACGAGAGCGAACGCGGTCGCGCTCCTTGGTCCAATCGCTCTCCTCGCGCTCGTCGGCCTCGTCGGCAGCTTCATGACGGAGTCGCGGGCGCTCGAGTTCACGAACGCGCTGGTCTTCGCGGCGATCGTCGTCGCGCTGTACGTGTTCGTCGGCAACTCGGGCGTCCTCTCGTTCGGGC
>WNGB01011337.1_pt1 | contig 14559 bp, 14 predicted proteins | sample 5400681 | NCBI WGS metagenome assembly WNGB01 (sample SAMN13153367, study PRJNA577476) | soil metagenome | isolation source: 115 cm soil or saprolite under grassland replicate 2 | place: USA:California | collected 2016-06-15 | reverse complement strand
CCACCACCGGGCCATGGTCACCTGGGCGATGACCACCGTCATGACCCGCCGTCTGGCACGCCGCCACCATCCCGCCCGCACCCCAACCCCAGCCCTCCCACGAGCAGCATGAACAAGTTCAGAAACAGGCACTTAGGGTTGGCCCCCGGGGACGCCGGCGTCTGCTCCCTGGCTGCCGCGAGCCTTCCGGACCGGCCCGGACGAACGGCCGGCGAGGTGTCCCGCGAGCCGTTTGCCCAGACCGATGAGGGTCAGCGAGGGCGGCAGGCCCCACGGATCGGGGATGACCGATGCGTCACACACGTAGAGGTTGTGGATCTCGGTCTGCAGGTCGGTGTCGAGCAGCCGCCCGATCGGCACGGTGCCGCCGGGCTGCACGGCGAACAACCCGCTGCGGCACAGGCGCCGTGCGCCGGCGTTGGCCAGGATCTGCTTGGCTCGCCGGGTCCCGTGGGCGAGCTTGTGGCGGTCCTGTTGCGTGAGCGGTTTGCGGATCCCGCCTCGCCTGGTGATCCCACCGTTGAGCTCGTCTCTGGTCTCCACCAGGATCCCGGCCGCCCGCGGATAGGCGCCGAGCTTGTCGATCCTGCCGACCTCGGCGGTCATCAGCGAGTACAGCCACCGTGGCACCGAGAAGTCGGTGAGCGTGTAGCCCTCGTCCATCAGAACGCCGGCGGTCATCGGCAATTCCTGGCTATGACCCGGGCCGGGGAGCGAGCCGGTCACCACCACGACCGGGTCGCAGAACAACGACCGCCCGGCCTGCTCGATCCCGCTGGCGCGCAGCAGGATCGGCGAGCCGATCCCCCCTGCCGCGACCACGACCGTTGCGCCGAGCGCGGTCCGCGTCTTGCCGCCGTGGGCGAACTCCACGCCCTTGGCCACGCCGTCCTCGATGAGCACGCGGCGGGCTCTGGCGCCGGTCACAAGGGTGGCGCCCAGCGAGGTGGCCTCGTCGACGAACATGCGCGCGTTCCACTTGGCCTGGTAGACGGGGGCGCCGTAGGAGCCCATCGGCGCGCCGCCCAGCCGTGCTTGGTCGAAGTACTTGGGGATCGGCTTCCAGTCGTAGCCCAGCTCGGTCGCGCTGTCCATCACGCGCCTGGCCGAGGGGCCCAGCAGGTCGGGTGGCAGCGGGGCGATGGGCAGCTCGCGTTTTGCTTCCGCCACCTGGGGGCGCAGGTCGATGCCGTGCCGCAGGAACAGCTCATACGGGGGCTCCCAGGCGGTCCCGAAGAAGTAGATGGAGCTGCCGCCCACGGTGACGCCGCGAAGCACCGCCAGCAGCCGGTTGGTCACAAACAGGCTGCGGGCGGGCACCCACAGCTCACGGAGGGTCTGGGTCATGCGGCCCGTGACGGGGGCCTTGTCGCCCCGCTCCAGGATGAGCACCTTCCAGCCTCGTCTGGCAAGCTCCCGCGCCACGGTCGCGCCGCCCGGGCCGGAGCCGACCACGATGGCGTCAAAGGATGGGGCCAACGTTGGGTCGTCCTGGTTTGGGGCCGAGGCGGATCCGGCGAACTCGGGACGCTCATCCATCAGCCGACCTCCCTTGGGGTGAGGGGGCGAGCTGTTGCAGCAGCAGCTGCTGGTCGATGGCGACGGCGGCGATGGCGCCTTCGGCGGCGGCGATGACGACCTGGGCGCCGGGCAGGGGCATGCTGGGCCGCCGTGCCATGTCGCCGGCGGCGAACACGCCCGGGACGCTGGTCTGTCCGAGGTCGTCGACCATGACCGAGTCGTCGTCCAGCAGGGTGCAGCCAAGCTGGCGGGGGAGGTCGCTTGCCTGGCGGGTGGGGGCGTGCAGGAACGCCGCGGCGCGCGCTTGGGGCTCGCCCTGGGCGAACACGATGCGCTCCAGGCGCCTGTCGCCGCCGTCCAGGCGGGTGATGGGCTCCTCTCGCAGCGTGACCTTGTGGGCGGCGAGCAGGCGGCGGGCGTCGCCGTCCAGGTCGGCGGGGCCGTTGCTGCACAGCAGCACGTCGGGGCTGTAGCGGGTGAGCTGGAGGGCGAGCTGGAGGTTGCGCGGGTCGCCGGCCAGGACGGCCAGGGGCTGGTCGCGGACCTCCCAGCCGTCGCAGTAGGGGCAGTTGAAGACCCCGCGGCCCCACAGGTCGGCCAGGCCGGGGATGGGTGGGAGCTGGTCGGCGACGCCGGTGGCCAGCAGCAGGCGGTGGGCCTGCTCGGTGGTGCCGTGGGCCAGGCTGATCGTGAATTGGTCCTCCTCGCGCGTGACCGCCTGGATGGCGACGTCGCGGACCTGCACGGTGGGGTAGGCGCCGAGCTGGTCGCGGGCGGTCTGGCGCAGCACCGCCGGGTCGGTCCCGTCGCGGGACAGGAAGCCGTGCATGGCCTGGACGCCTGCGTTGCGGGGCTGGCCGCTGTCTACAAGAAGCACGCTGCGGCGGGCGCGGCCCAGCATGAGCGCGGCGTTCAGCCCGGCCGGGCCGCCTCCAACGATGACCACATCCAACATTGCGGGCCTCCTCAGCGGTTGACGGATAGCGATCGCTACTGTAATAGTGATCGCTATGGAAACGCAATCGGTGACCCGCCCACCGCGGCTCAGCCGGGCCGAGCGCAAGGCCCAGACCCGCGAGCAACTGCTGGAGGCGGCCGCGCGGGTGTTCGCCCACAAGGGCTACGCGGCGGCGTCGGTGGATGACATCGCCGCCGAGGCCGGCTTCACCGTCGGCGCGCTGTACTCCAACTTCGGCGGCAAGCAGGAGTTGCTCATGGCCGCCTTCGAGCGCCACTGTGACCAGGACCTCGCCCGGGTCCAGGCGTTGCTCGCCGCCGACCTACCCCTCGAGCAACAACTCGACGCCATCACCCAGCAGCTCGGCGACCTGGACGACGAGCATCGCCGCTGGTGGCTGCTGTCGATGGAGCTGTGGCTGTACGCCCAGCGCGACCCGGCCGCCCGCGCGCGCATGGCGGCGCTCCGCCGCAAGGTCCGCACCGCCATCGCCGACGCGCTCGGGCGCCAGGCGGCCCGCACTGGCCGGCCGCTGCCGGTGCCGGCCAACGAGCTGGCCGCCGCCATGCTGGGCCTGTGGCAGGGCCTGATGCTGCAGCGCATCACCGACCCGGACTCCATGCCACCCCAGGCGATCGGCACCGCGCTGGCATGGCTGCGCGCCGGCGCCGCCCGGCAGCCAACGGGAGGAGGACGACCGTGACAGGGCCAAGCTGCTCGACACCGACCCGACCCTTGCGGCGGTGGTTCGCCCCGCGCAACCTCGGCGTCGTGGTCAGGACTCCCGCCGGTAGCTGGTCCAGGCTTGGCGGATCAGACGAGGCGGTTGCGGAAAGGACCTGCAGCGGTTGCGAAAACGCAGCGCATCCGCATCCCCCTGTCAACGCTCGCCGAGGTAGTCGTGGGCCTGCTGCACGGCGATCGAGCCCTCCCCGACCGCGGAGGCCACCCGCTTCGTCGACCGATGACGCACATCACCGGCGGCGAAGACCCCAGGCATGCTGGTCTCCAGCGCCATGGGCAGGCGGTCCAGCGGCCAGCCCGGCGGCCGACCACCCTGGAGCACGTCGGGGCCGGTCAGGACGAACCCGTGCTCGTCAAGCTCGAGCGTCCTGGCCAGCCATTGGGTGTGGGGCTGGGCGCCGATCAGGATGAACAGCGCCGCCGCCGGGACGGTCTCGGTGGTGGCGGTGTGGGCGTCGCGCAGGGTGAGGCGCTCCAGCCGGCCGGTCCCGCCAGCCGCGACCACCTGGGTGCCCAGGCGAACCGTGATGGTGTCGCTGGCCTGGAGCTCCTTGACGAGATAGTCCGACATGGTCCGGCCCAGCGCGTCGCCGCGCACCAGCAGGGTGACCCGCTCTGCGTACTTGGACAGATGCAGGGCCGCCTGACCGGCGGAGTTGCCGGCACCGACCACGAACACCTGGCTGCCGGTCATCGCCCGGGCCTCGCTGACCGCGGCCCCGTAGAACACCCCGGCGCCGAGCAACTCGTCCAGGCCGGAGGCGTCCAGGCGGCGGTAGGCGGCGCCGGTGGCCACCAGCACCGCGCCGCCGACCGCCTGGCCGCCATTGGCGAGGGTGACCACCCGGTCCTGCCCGGCCGCGCGTAGCCCAATCGCGCGGGCGTAGACCAGCTCCGCGCCGAACAGGATCGCCTGCGCAGAGGCTCGCTGGCCCAGCGTGCGGCCGCTGATCCCATACGGGAAGCCGAGATAGTTGCGGATCAGCGAGCTGCTGCCGGCCTGCCCGCCCAGCGCCTCGGGCTCCACCATCAGCGTGCGCAGCCCCTCGGAGGCACCGTAGGTGGCCGCCGACAGCCCGGCCGGCCCGGCGCCGACCACGACCAGGTCGTAGCGGCCCGCCTCGGGCTGGGTGGCGATGCCGATGGCGGCGGCGCCCTCGGCGTTGGTCGGGTCCACCAGCACCCGCCCGTCGAACAGGACCAGCACCGGCAGCCGGGTACCGTCCTGCCCACTCTGGCGGAGCAGCTGCTGGCCGGCCTGGCTGTCGTGGGGGAGGAACTGGTAGGGGATGGCGTTGCGGTCCAGCAGGTCGCGGATCTCGTGGCTCCGCGGCGTCCACTGCTGCCCGACGATCTGGATGGCCACAAAGCCCGGCTGGCCGGTCGTCCGGATCCACTCGGTGAGCTGCTCTGTGACCGGCAGGTACAGGTACTCCTCGGCCGGCTCCCACGGCTTGAGCATCCAGCCGTCCAACCGTCCCAGCGTCATCGCCTGGCTCATCGGCTGGTTGGCGCTGCGGTCCCAGACGCCAACCAGCAGCAGCCGTCTGGCCGACGGGTGTAGCTGGCGAGCCCGGGCCAGCAGGTCCAGGCCGGTCATGTGCGGCATCCACTGGTCGGCGATGATCACCGCGACCGTCGCCTCCTGTCGGCGCAGCCGCTCCAGCGTCTGCAGCGCCGCCGCGGCGGAGCGCTCGGCGAGGATCTGGTAGTCGGCCCCGTAGCGCTTGGCCAGGGCCGCCTGGAGCGCGGCCAGCACGTCGCCGTCGTCGTCAACGACCAGCACCACCGGTCGTGTCATGCGCCCTCCCGTGTGGGCCCCAGCCCGAGCGCAGCGGGTCGCTCCGGGTTGCCACGGCTCCGGTCAGGATCTGATGATCGGCCGCCATCTCGGCACTAACAAGCTCGCTCGGGAGACGAGCGGATGGACACTGGCTGCTGCCCAGCCTATACGGCCGGTCGTCGTCGCGGTCCAGGCCTGCGCTCGGGGACGCGGCCGCCGCTGCCGCCAGCCCGCCGTTCACGAGTGCCTCGGGCTGGCGGCGAGCCGCTGGCAGACCCGCTGGCAGACCCGCTGGCAGACCCGCTGGCAGACCCGCTCGACGATGAAGGACTGCTCCGTCGCGCCTGGACCTGCTATCGATGGCAAGGCCGCCCTCGCTGCCGTCCGTGACCGCCTACTGGCGCAGCCTCTCAGTGGGCCATGAGCAGGGCCGCATGGTGCTGCTGGTTGGCCCACAAGGCCGCCACCGCGATGAGCGCGAGCGCTGTGGAAGCAGCCAGGACCAGGGCCGCCGGGCGTGGCTCAGAGTCACGGTCAGCCAGCGGCCGGTCAGCCAGCCCACCGCGGCCCGCACCAGCACGGCCAACGCACCCCCAACCAGCAGTAGGCTGGCCGGGTTGTAGGCCCAGGCCCGCTCCAGCCGCCCCCGCAGCGTCCACAGCACGCCACGGGTCATGCCGCACAGCGGGTCCATGATCCCCAGGTAGTGCAGCGGCCCGTGCAGGTCGAGCGGCGGCGGCCCGGTGACCGCAAAGATTCCGCCCGCCAGCAGGCCGCCCAGACCGAGGCGGGCGAGTCGACGATGGTGGTCGACCGGTGCCCACGCCAGGTGGGCACGATCGGTAGGTCTACGGGTGCTCGTGGAGCGCGGCATCCGCGCAGCCTAGCGGGTCGGCGGCGGCCCGGCGGAGGAGGCGGGGCCCGGACGGGGCGCGGCGCTCATCATGCGCAGCATCTCCGGGCCCTTGGTGCGCAGGAAGCGCACCAGCAGCACCGCGGCCAGGAGCAGAAACAGCAGGTTCAGCACGGTGGTGTAGTTGAGCGTGAAGCTGGCCTCCACCACCTTGGCGTTGCGGGTGGACGGGACCAGCCCGAGGGCCTCGAAGACCAGGTCGACCGCCAGGCCCGCGGCCGCCATGGTCAGGTAGAAGGTGCCGAGCAGGAACAGGCTCATCCGGCGGCCGTAGTACTTGCGGTAGATGTTGAGGATCGGCAGCACGATCAGGTCGGCGAAGATGAAGGCGACGACGCCGCCGAAGCTGATCCCGCCGTTCCACAGCACCGCCGCCAGCGGCACGTTGCCGATCGAGCAGACAAACGACAGCATCGCGACCAGCGGGCCGACCAGCGGCCCCCACAGCTTGGCCAGCACCGGGTGATCGGTGAGGAAGAAGGCCTGCCAGAAGCTGGCGGGGACCCAGGCGCCGAGCGCGCCGGCGATCAGCAGGCCGATGGCGATGTCTTTCCAGATCGAGACCCAGTCCATCACGAAGTAGTGGCTGATTGCGGTGTGGCCCGCCGACGACCTCAGCCGGGACCAGATGGAGCCCTCAGTCACCGACATGTCCATAGCGGCATGGCCCTCCATCACGCCGACCAGGCCCCTGTCGGCCTGCTCGCGGGCCGCCTGCACCATGCGCGGCTTGAGCAGGGCGCGGAACAGCAGTGCCAGCAGCACGATCATCAGCGGCCCGCCGAGGAATTCGGCGGCGGTGAACTGCCAGCCGATCAGCACCGCCAGGATGATGCCGAGTTCGATGACCAGGTTGGTGGAGGCGAACTCGAACGCCATCGCGGCGGTGAAGTCGGCGCCCTTGCGGAACACCGACCGCGCCATCGCCACCGCCGCATACGAGCACGACGAGGAGGCGGCGCCCAGGCCACAGGCGATCGAGAGTGAGCGGGGGGAGTCGTCGGGCAGCAGCCGGCTCATCTCGGCCTTGGAGACCACGGCCTGCACCGCCGCGGAGATCGCGAAGCCCAGGATGAGCGCCCACAGGATCTCCCAGCTCATGGCGGCTGCCAGGCTGAGCGCATGGCCGAGCGCGTGCAGCACCATCATGTCTGGTCGCTTCCCCTCACAGGTCTCCGACGCACCGTCGTAGAAGGGTATCCCAAGAACGGGGAACCGATCGGCGTTCTCTTACGTTTCGTAAGAGAATCGGTGGGTGACAGGACGGCTCTTGAGGAGGAGCGTGCCGGTGCGGCGTCGAGGCGTGGCTGTGGCAGCCGCGGTCGGGGTCGGGCTGCTGCTGGGCGGGTGGCTAGTGCTGGGCGCCGCCCCTGCGGCGGCGCACGCCCTGGTGGTCGGCAGCAACCCCGGGGCGGGCGTCCGCGTGGCCCGCGCGCCGGCGGAGCTGCGGGTCGCCTTCTCCGAGCCGGTCCGGCCGCTGGGGCAGGGCCTGAGCCTGCAGGGGCCGCGCGGCCAGGTTCGCCTTGGCCCGGTGCGCCATCCCGATGGGCGGGAGGAGGTGCTGGCCGCCACTCTGCCCGTCCTGGCCGACGGCGCCTATCTGGCCGGCTGGCGGGTCGTCTCGGCAGACGACGGCCACCTCGAGGCCGGCTCCTTCGTCTTCGCCATCGGGGCCGGCTCCGGCCTGGTCACCAGTCCTGCCCCGCCGCAGCTGCCAAGCGCCTGGCAGGTGGCCGGCCGCTGGCTGGAGGTGGCCGGGGTGCTGCTGCTGGTCGGGGTGGTGGCCGCCGCCGTGACGGTATGGCGGGCGCCCGGGCCGGTCGGCCCGGGCGAGCCGCGCTACCGGAGGCTGGTGGTGGTGGGCGCGGTGGTCGGCGGGGTCGGGCTGGCCTGGCAGGTCGGGGCCGGCGCGGCGACCGTCGGTGGGTTCGGCCCCGGGGCGGTCGGCGCGGTCCTGGCGGCCTCGCCCGCCACGGCGCGCCGCATGCTGGTCGAGGTAGCGCTGCTGGCCGCGGTCGTGGCCGTGGTGGGCTGGGGGGCGCGGCGCAGCCACCGGCCTGGTCCGGGCGCGCTGCTGCTGGCGGCCGGCCTGGTGGTTGGGCTGGCGCTGGGCGCGCACGATGCCGGCCTGTCGCCGCGCTGGCTGTACGTGGGGTTGGAGAGCGCGCACCTGTTGGCGGTGGGCACTTGGGTCGGTGGGCTGGCCGTGCTGCTGCTGACCATGCGGCGGGCCGACATTGTGGTGGTGCGGCGCTTCTCCCGCATGGCCCTGTGGGCGGTGGCCGTCATGGCGGTCAGCGGCGCCTGGCAGGGCCTCGCCCAGGTGCACGCCAGGGCGGCGCTGACCGGCACCGACTACGGCCGCATCCTGGCGGCCAAGGTCGCGGTTGCCATGGTGGTCGTGGGCCTGGCGGCCGTGGCCCGCTACCGGCTGCTGCCTCGCGCGGAGTCGGGCACGCCCCCCGGGCGGCTGCGGCGCCTGCTCGGCGTCGAGGCGGCCGGGGGTGTGGTGGTGGTGCTGGTGGCGGCGCTGCTGGCCAACACCGTCCCCGCCGGCGAGGTCCTCGCCGCCGCCGGCGCCGCCCGGGTGCACGGCGGCCCGCAGACCCAGACGCTGCAGGCCGGACCGCTGCGTCTGCACCTGGACCTGGAGCCCGGCACGGTCGGCCGCAACCTGCTCCAGATCCGGGTAACCGACCCCAAGGGCCGACCGGTGGACGGCCTGGCCCGCATCGGCCTGGCCGTGCAGGACGAGGCGGGCCGCGCCGCCCCGGCCGCGCTCAGCGCCGCCCGGGTCGCGCCAGCGACCTACCGGGCGGCCACCGACGCGTTCGCGCTGGCGGGCGGCTGGCGGGTCGGGGTGGCCGGCGGCGTGCCGGGCGCCCCACCTGATCTGGACGCGCGGTTCACCATCGCCGCCGCGCCAGTCACCGCTGGCACGCCGCCGCCGGACCCGCCCGATGCGCTGGTGCTCGGCGGCCAGGCCGGCAGCGCGCTGGTTGGCCTCACCGCAATGACTACCGGGGACCGCCTGCTGGTGGTGCGCGTCCGCGGCGGGCTGGTGATCCCCCCGCCGGTCGCGCCCCGGCCGCTGCGGGTGCTGGACCGCGACAGCCGGGTGGTCCCGGCGCTGGTGCAGCGCTGCGGGGACGGTTGCACCGAGGCGTTCCTCGCCACCCCGCCCGCGGCGCGCGGGCCGCTGACCGTGGAGGCGGTGCTGCCCAACAAGGGCACGGCCCGCTTCGGGTTGCCGCTACCGCTGCCCCGCGGCGGCTCGGCCACAGGACGGCTGCATGCCGCGGACCGGGTCCTGGCGGCCTCGGGGTCGTTTCGGATCCACGAGGTCCTCACCGGCGGGCTGGGCACGGTGTTCCGCACCGACTACCAGCTCAAAGCCCCAGACCTGGCCCGCTGGCACCTGCGCGGCCCCGACGGGACCACCGACACCGTCTGGATCGGCGAGCACCGCTACACTCGCGACGGCAACGGCCCGTGGAAGCACGAACGCGCCCCTGGCCTGGTGCTGCGGTTCCCGGCGCGCAACTGGAGCGACCAGCAGGCCAGCGTGGTCGATCTCGGCCCCGCCGCCTGGCACGGCACCCCGGCCCAGGTGCTCGCCTTTGTTGATCCTGCCAACGGCGCCTACCACCGGGTGTGGGTGGACCGCGCCAACCGCATCCTGCACGAGCGCATGGACGCCCCCGGCCACTTCATGGACCGCGACTACACCGCCTATGGCGTCCCGGCGACGATCACCGCGCCCCGCTGACTATCCAGTGGCAGGGTGCGGCTGAGTGTGAACCGGCCCGCAACCCGATGCCTGATGATGGTCCCGGGTCGCTGGACCGGCCACGGCCAGTGCCCGCGAGCCGCGCCAGCGCGGGTCAGATCGTGCCGGCGATCTCGGCCATGCGCTCGGCGATCAGGAAGTGGCCGGCGCCGGGCACCACGGTCGTCTCGCAGACCGGGAACCGGCCGGACCGCTCCAGCCAGACCCGCGGTGGCACGAGCTGGTCGTGCTCGCCGAGCCACAACCGCACCGGTCCGCTGACCTGCTCGGGCGCAAAGCCCCACGGCAGCGGCATCAGCCGTTCGTCGTCGGCCACGCCGCGGCTGCCCGCGCCGGCCAGGTCAGCGCCGAACCGGCCGGCCAGCTCCGGCCGGGCAAACAGCCGCTGGTCGGCCTGGCTCATGCCGCCGAGCAGGAGCCGCTCCGCGCGCCGCGGGTCCCGCCTGGCCAGCGCCGCCAGCCCCGCATACAGCACCCGGAGCAACCATGGCCCCCGCCGGGCGAGCGGGTAGTACCAGCCGGGCACGCCGAGCTGACGCGCCGCGCCCGGCGCATCCAGCGGCGGCAGCGGGGCCACCAGCGCGGTGCCGCTGACCCGCGGGCCGAGCTTGTAGGCGCAGGCGGCGGCGTGCGGGCCGCCGTTGGAGAACCCGACGACCCCGAAGTGCTCCAGCTTCAGGGCGTCCGCGAGGTGTCGTATGTCGTCGGGCCAGTCCAGCAGCCGGCGCCGGGGCTGGGGGCTGGACCGGCCAACGCTGGGCCGGTCGGGGGCGATGAGCCGCAGCCCGGCCGAGCGGAGCTCGGCGTCGGTGGCCCACGGGTTGAGGCGGTAGCCGGGCGTGCCGTGCAAGAACAGCACCGGGCGCCCGTCGGGATCGCCGAACTCCGCGTAGGCCAGCCAGCGGCCATCCGGGAGCGCAATGCGATCGTCGGTGCGTGGAGTGGTCTCCATCGATAGCCTCGCCTTCACCTGCTGCCTGGGGGACTACGGCGCCCACCGCAGGCGGGCGGCGGCGGACGGCAGCCTATCAGCGGCCTGAACTGGTCGGGGACCTGAACGGGTAGCCGTCATGGGTGCAGGGCGCTGTGCGGGCGGACTCGGGCATCGTGGTCGGCGCCCCTGCGCGGGAATGAGCCGGCGGGTGCGGCCCGTCGACGTGCGGTCTGGCCTGGCGGTCGTGACCGGCGGCGCCCCGAGATCCTGCCGCGGCACGTCGGCCCGGCTTGAGCAAATCTTGAGCATTGGCTGGCTGGGAGCTTGACGTGCGCGCCGTAGCGTGGCGGTTGAGGATAACGATGCGCACCGCAAGAAGGAGGGACCCGCGATGATGTGGGGCTGGCAAGGCTGGAGCTGGTGGGGATGGCTGGCGATGAGCCTGTCGATGGTGGCCTTCTGGGGCCTGATCGTCTGGGGGATCGTGGCGATCTTCCGCGGCTGGGGCGGGAGCTGGCGGCGGCCGGAGGGCCGCGAGCCCGAGCAGATCCTGGCCGAGCGGTTCGCCGCCGGCGAGATCGACGAGGAGGAGTACCACCGTCGGCTGCAGACGCTGCGCTCGGCCCGCTACAGCGTCGGCGAGCCACAACGCTAGCGCTGATCCGGTGCGTGCGGGTCCTCCCCGGCGGAAGGAGGACCCGCACGATCTGTTACGGAGGATGTGATCGGCAATGCCTGCCACGACCGGCGACACCGCGCGGCTTCGCGACTACTGGGACAAGCACGCCCCCAACTACGACCGGCAGATGCGGTTCTTCGACCGGTACCTGTTCGGCGACACCCGCACGTGGGTCTGCCAGCAGGCCAGCGGCGACGTCCTGGAGGTCGCGGTCGGCACCGGCCTGAACCTCGGCTCCTATCCCGACGACATCCGGTTGACCGGGGTCGACTTCAGCCCCGCCATGCTGGAGCGCGCCCGCGACCGAGCCCTGAAGCTCGGCCGTCCGGTGGACCTGCGGGAGGGGGACGCCCACGCGCTGGAGTTTGCGGACGGCTCGTTCGACACCGTGGTGTGCACCTTCTCGCTGTGCGGCATCCCCGACGAGCGCCAGGCCGTCGCCGAGATGCGGCGGGTGCTGCGCCCCGGCGGGCTGCTGTTGCTGGCCGACCACGTCGCCGGCTCGGCCTGGCCGGTCCGTGCGGTCCAGTGGCTGCTGGAGCTGGTCACCGTCCCGCTTGGCGGCGAGCACCTTCGACGCCGCCCGATCGAGCAGGTACGCGCCCAAGGATTCCAGCTCAAGCGCCACGACCGGTTCAAGCTGGGGATCGTCGAGCGGCTGGCGGCCCGCAAGCCGGCCCCCTCCAACGGGTGACCCGGTGATGGAAGCTCCGACGACGAGGCGCCGCTGGTACGGCTGGTCACCAGCTACCTGGAACGCGAAGGCTTCCAGGTCCAGGCCGCGGGCGACGGCGAGCGCGCCGTCGAGCTGGCCAAGGATTGGCAGCCCGAGGTGATCGTGCTGGACCTGATGCTGCCCGGCACCGATGGCATCGAGGCGTGCCGGCGCATCCGCGCCTTCAGCGACGCCTATGTGGTCATGCTGACCGCCCGCGCTGAAGAGGTCGACAAGCTGGTCGGTCTTGGGGTCGGGGCCGACGATTACCTGACCAAGCCGTTCTCGCCACGCGAGCTGGTCGCCCGCATCTGAGCGATGCTGCGCCGCCCCAGGGCGGCCGGCGTCCAGGCCGCGCCGCCGCCCCGCCGCTTTGGTGACCTGGAGGTCGACCCGGCCGCCCGCGAGGTCCGCCTGGGCGGCCAACTGGTGGAGCTGACCCGGCTGGAGTTCGACCTGCTGGACGCCCTGAGCGAGCGGCCCCGGGTCGTGCTCAGCCGTCGCCAGCTCCTGGAGGGCGTGTGGGGCCCGGACTGGTACGGCGACGACCACGTCGTGGACGTGCACATCGCCAACCTGCGCCGAAAACTCGCCGACGACCCCCGCGCCCCACGCCGCATCCTCACCGTGCGTGGAATCGGCTACCGTATGGGACCGGGCTCATGAGCGCCCTGGGCGGGCGGCTGCGCCGCAGCCTTGGCGCCAAGCTGCTGGCCGCCCAGGTGCTGGTGATCGTGGCGGGCAGCCTGACCCTGGCCGTGGTCGCCCTGGCCGTGGCGCCCGGGCTGTTCCACTACCACGCCCGCATGGCGCTCGGCACCATCCCCGCCGACACCGCCCGCCACCTCGACGAAGGCCTGGCCGTTGCGATGCTGGTGGCCCTGGGCGCTGGCACCGTGGTCGCGCTGCTCACCGCGGTCGGGGTGAGCGCCTTTCTGGCAAGGCGGATCGTACGCCCGATCGGCGCGCTGGCCCGCGCCGCCGAGCGCATCGCCCACGGCCGCTACACCGCGCGGGTCCCCCAGGGCGGCTCCGGCGACGAGCTGGCCATGCTCAGCGGTGCCTTCAACACCATGGCCGAGGCGCTGGAGACCTCCGAACAGCGGCGCCAGCGGCTGCTGGCCGACCTCGCCCACGAGCTGCGCACCCCGCTGGCCACCATCGACGGCTACCTCGAAGGCGTCGCCGACGGGATTATGCCGGCCGACGAGCAGAGCTGGCAGGTGCTGCGCGCCGAGACGGCCCGGCTCGGCCGGCTGGTCGACGACCTCAACGCGGTGTCGCGCGCCGAGGAGCGCCAGCTGGAGTTGCGGCTAGCCCGCTGGGAGCCCGCCAAGCTGGTCACCGCAGCGGTCCAGGCGGCTGCGGTGGCCTATCAGGCCAAGGGCGTGGCCCTGGTCGAGCGGGTCGACCCCCACCTGCCGCGCGTGGCGGCCGACCCCGACCGCATCGGCGAGGTCCTGGCCAACCTGCTCGGCAACGCCCTGCGCCACACCCCAAGTGGGGGGCGGGTCGAGGTCACCGCCGCCCGCCACGGCCGCGATGTGGAGCTTGCGGTGAGCGACACCGGCCAAGGGATCCCTCCTGAGCTGCTGGAGCGGGTCTTCGAGCGCTTCTGGCGCGCAGACCGCGCCCGCACCCGCGCCGAGCAGGGTGGCAGCGGGATCGGGCTCACTATCACCCGCGCGATCGTCCAGGCCCACGGCGGGCACATCCGGGCCCAGAGCCACGGCGTCGGGAGTGGCGCCCGCTTCGTCGTCACCCTCCCCGCAGCAGCCAACCAGTGACGCAAGGGCCGTGAGGAGCCGGGCACCTGCCGGGGCCCCCACCGGGCGCTCCAGGGCTGGCGCACTTGACCTTGGAGCACACTCCAAGGTCTACCCTGCCGGCATGACACAGCTCACCGTTTCGATGCTTGCCAAGCAGACCGGCATCCACGCTGACACGGTCCGCTACTACGAGCGCGTCGGCCTGCTCCCGCTTGCCGCACGCTCACCGGCTGGCTATCGCCAATACGACCAGGCCACCGCCGACCGGCTGCACTTCATCAAGGGCGCTCAGCGGTTCGGGCTCCGGCTGCGTGAGATCGCGGAGCTGCTGGCCGTGCGTGACCGTGGCGCGTGTCCCTGCGGGCACGCCGAAGCGCTCGTGCGCCGCCGCATCGCCGAGATCGACACAGAGATCGCCCGCCTGGCCGGCCTACGCGAGGAACTCACCCGGCTCACGGTCGACTTCGCTGCGAGTCGCTCGGACCTGGACGGATCCTGGCCCTGCGAGGTCCAGTTCATCCACGCCGCGACAAACCACTCGGAGGAGACCGCGAAGGAGGTGACTTCCCGATGACCGCCCCGTGCCCCGACTGTGGCTGCCCCTGCGGCGCGACCCCGTGCCCCAACTGCGGTCGCCCCGACTAACCTCGATTCCCGGGAGCCTGCGTTGGCGGAATTGTCCGGATGCCGCGAAGGAGTTGAAACGCCTCGTGACCAGCGATTTCGTTGTCTGCAGCGTGTGCCGCCTCAACT
>WNGB01008513.1_pt1 | contig 14559 bp, 12 predicted proteins | sample 5400681 | NCBI WGS metagenome assembly WNGB01 (sample SAMN13153367, study PRJNA577476) | soil metagenome | isolation source: 115 cm soil or saprolite under grassland replicate 2 | place: USA:California | collected 2016-06-15 | reverse complement strand
CAGCGCACCGGCCCGGTGGTGGTTGCCGCTGGGCCGCGCAGCAGGTCCCACAGCCACCGCAGGGGCTGGGCGCCGACCCGGGCACGGGCCTGCCACAACGCGCTGGCTGTGGGGTCGGCCACGGGGAGATCGCCAAGGCCGGCGGTCAGCTTGTGCCATACCTGCCGCCAGCCCAGCTCGGCGAACAGGCACCCGGCCAGCAGCAGATAGACCACCACCCGCGCCGGCAGCAGGCGAGTACGGGCCTGGACCGCGCCGGTGGCAGCCAACGCCGCATCGACCATCTCGAACGGGATGATCTGGGTCAGCTCTCCCAGATGGCCGGGGGCGAACACGCCCGAGGCGACCCTGCTCGTAGAGGTGATGGTCGCAACGGCAGGTGAGGGGGCGGAATGAGACGGCAACGGGGCTCCCGGGTAGACGTGATCTTGGACGACCACGTACTTACCGGAGCCCCGTTGCCATGTCACCACGCCACGCCGCACCCCTTGACACCAAGCCGAATCCCGTAACTACACGGCTTTAGGGCTATTCCTGACGCGCGGGGCCTTTCGTCACCCTCCTAGATCGAGGCTGCGGCGTCGGTCACCAGCTCGGCCAGGGTGGGGTGGACGTGGGCCACGCGCAGCAGGTCGCGGTAGTCGGCCTCGAGTTGCATGGCTGCGGCCACCTGGGCGATGACCTCGCTTGCGCCCACGCCGATCATGTGGGCCCCTAGGATCTCGCCGAACTCTGGGTCGACCACCAGCTTCAGTGCCCCGGCCGTCCTGTGCAGGGTGATCGCCCGCGCGTTCGTGGCCAGGTCGGCGAAGCCCACCGCGACCGCGATGCCGCGGGCGGCCGCCTCGGTCTCGGTCAGCCCCACGGCGGCAAGCTCCGGGCGGGTGTTGACGCTGCGCGGCAGCCGCTCCTCGCGTACCCGCACCGAGCCCCCGAGGGCGTTGGTCGCGGCCGCCTCGCCCTGCGCCCTGGCCCGGTTGGAGAGCCAGCGGAGGCCGGTGACGTCGCCAGCCGCCCACACCCCGGGCAGCCTGGTCTGGCACGTGGCGTCGACCTCCATGCCGGGGAGGTTGGGCTCGCGCGTGTCCGCGGAGAGCACCATCTCGGCCGGCACATCCGTCCGTTCGCTTGTGAACACGATGCCGCGCTCCTCGAGCTGCAGCTGCAGGAAGCCGGCCATGTCGGCGTCCTCCTCCGGCAGAGGGCGCTCACCCGGGACGACGACCGTGACCTTGCTGCCGGCGGTCGCGAATAGGTCGGCCCACTCGAGCGAGAAGCGCGAGGCACCCATCACCAGAAGGGTTCGTGGCGGCTGCGGCAGCCCCATAACGGCGTCGTTCGAGATCATGCCCTCGGGCGCCACCGAGCGGGCGCCCACGGCCACGACCGCTGGCACGCCCTCGTAGCCATCGACGCCACCAGCACCGACCGAGGCGACGCGCTCCTCAACGCGCACGTCCGCATAGCTCAGCCGGTTCCGCACAGTGGCCGCAACCGCCTCGGACGCCGAGGAGGCCCAAGTCTGTACCCGCTCCCAGTCCAGCGCCGCTCGCTCCGCGCGCACGCCGAGTGCCGCCGCCTCTCGCAGATCCTGGAGCAGCGCGGTCGAGGCGTGGTAGGCGGCCGATGGGATGCACCCGGTGTGGACACAGGTCCCACCCAGGAGTCCGCGCTCAACGAGCACGACCTGGGCACCGGCCCGGCGCCCGGCAAGGGCGGCGGCTACTCCGGCCGGCCCGGCCCCGACCACCACGAGGTCAGCCATCGCCTCTACCTCCCGACGCCCCCGCGAGCTCAGTTGCGCCGTCCCACGCCTGCCGGCCATGTGCCATGCGTCGCGCCGCTGGCCGCGGCGGCCCGCAGCGTGGCGCGGATGTCGACCACGCGCGGTCCCGTGCGGGTGACGGCCGCCGTCGCCAGGCCGTCGTGGACGACCAGCTCGCGCTCGCCGTCGAGCGCGACCGTGCACGCCCTGGCGCCAAGTGACACCGGCTCGTGGAGCTCCAGGCGCCGCCAGCCGGCCACCGCCACCATGGCGACCACCCCTGGGGCGATCGTTGCCATGACCTCGTGACCCGGGCCCAGCTCGACGTACAGCGCCGCTGGCTCGTCGGGCCCGACGGGGTCCAGTTGCCCGCCGATCGCCGACAGCCCTACCGACCAGGGAGCGGCACGGGTCAGGACCAGGGCCCGGACGCGTGCCGGGTCCCAGATGGCCCGCGCGCCGACGAAGGCGTCGGCGCAGCCGGCAGCATCGATCAGCGCAAAATCGGTGGTCTCGCCGGCGGTGACCTCGACCCGCTTGCTGCGTGGGGCCACCTGCTCGGCCGGGACGGCACCACCCGCCACCAGCCCGGCGGCCAAGCCCGCGACCGTGCCGTCAACCATCGTGGGAACGACGTTGTTGGTCCCTGTCGAGATGGCGACCAGCGGCACGTCGCCGCACCCGGCGGCGACCGCCCGGTTGGTGCCGTCGCCGCCCAGTGTCACGATCGCGCCCACACCCGCCGTGGCCAGCAGGCGGGCGGCCTCGGTGGAGTCCGACGCCAGGCCGTGCGCCCGGTGGGGGAGCGCGTTCATCGGCACCGGCGGGGTGGCACCATCGATCGCCGCAGCGACGATGCCGGCGTTGTCGGCCAGATACATCACCAAGTCCACCCCAGCCGCAGCCACCCCATGCAGCACACGGCGGACGATGGCCGCCTTCTCGTGGTTGGGCACGATCGAGGCATGCGCGGTCAGCCGTCGGATGTCGCGTCCCGCGGCCGGGTTGGCGATCAGGCCGACGGTGGCGTTCACGCGAGTCGTTCGGCCAGCGCCTGCAGGAACCGGGCTGCGGGCGCGCCGTCCACGATGCGATGGTCGAAGGTGAGCGACAGCCACATCGTGGGGGAGATGGTGACCCGGCCGTCCATCACTGTCGGCTTGTCCACGATGCGGCCCACGCCGAGGATCGCGCACTGGGGTGGGTTGACGATCGGGGTGAAGGCGTCGGCCCCGAACGCGCCGAGGTTGGAGATGGTGAACGTCCCGCCCTCGACCTCATCAAGCGCGAGCGTGCCGGCCTGGGCCTTCTCCGCGAGGCGCACTCGCTCGCACGCGATCTCGCGCAGTGGGCGGGTGCCAGCGTCTCGGATCACCGGCACGATGAGCCCGTCGTCGAGCGCCACCGCCACCCCCATGTGCACCGCCTCGGCGACCACGATGCCCTCGTCGGTGAGGGTCGCATTGAGCAGCGCGTGCTCGGGCAGCAACCTGGCCACGGTCTCGACGAGCAGGTCGGTGTACGTCAGGTGGATGCCGGTGGCGGCCTCAAACCCCGGCGCGAGCTCCTGTCGGCGGGCGACCAGGCTATTGACCTGGACCTCACGCGAGATCGTCACCTGGGCCATGGTCTGCAAGCTCTCGCTCAGCCGCTCGGCCACGACCCTGCGGATGCCCTCGAAGAGAACCACTCGTCCGGCGGCGGCCCGAGTGGTCTGGGCGGCGGCGAACGCCTCCACGTCGTCGGTGGTGACGCGCTTGCCCGGCGCCGCCGGCGGCACCTGGGCGATGTCAATGCCCAGCTCGCGGGCACGGCGCTTGGCCGCCGGGGAGGCGAGCACCTCGCCCTCGGCGGCTCCGGCTGGCGCCCGGGCCACCCCGCCTGCCGCGGCTGCCGCAGCAGTTGGGGCAGCCGCCGGCGCCGGCGCGATCAGAGCCAGGTCCTTCACGGTGGGGAAGGCATCGCCCGGTTCGCCGATCAGGGCGAGCAGAGCGCCCACGGGCAGCTCGGCCTTGCTGACCGGGGCGACGATACGGCCGAGCACGCCCGAGGCCGGCGCGGGCACGGTGGCGGCGATCTTCTCGGTCGCGAGCTCGTACAGCTCGGCGCCCTCTTCCACCGTGTCACCCTCGGCCTTGAGCCACTTGGTGACCGCGCCCTTCTTCATGGTCATGCCGAGCTTCGGCATTCGCACTTCGGTGATCATGAAGACCTTTCCTACAACGTCGCACGTACCGCCTCGACGACGCGTTCGGGGCTCGCGACGTAGACGTCCTCGAGCACGGGCGAGAACGGCACCGGTGTGTGCGGCGCGGTAACCAGCTGCGGGGGCGCGTCCAAATGGTCGAACGCCTGGCTGGCTACCAGGGCGGCGATGTCGGTGGCCATCGAGCAGCGCGGGTTGTCCTCGTCCACCACCACCAGGCGACCGGTCTTGCGCACCGAGGCCAGGATCGCCTCGTCGTCCAGGGGCGACAGCGTGCGGGGGTCCACGACCTCGACCTCGACGCCGTCGCCGGCAAGGGTATCGGCCGCCTCCAACGACACCTGGACCATGCGCCCGATGGCCACGATCGTGGCACCATCGCCCTCCCGCTTGACGTCGGCCCGGCCGAGCTCGACCACGTACTCGCCCTCGGGCAGCTCGCCCGAGACGTCGTACAGCAGCTTGTGCTCGAAGAAGATCACCGGGTCGTCGTCGCGGATGGAGGCTTCAAGCAGGCCCTTGGCGTCGGACGGGCTCGACGGCACGACGGTCTTGAGCCCCGGCATGTGCGTGAACACCGAGTAGTGGCAGCCCGAGTGCTGACCGGCCGCGCGGAAGCCCGCCCCGATCATCGTGCGGATCACCATCGGCACCTTGGCTTTACCACCGAACATGTACCGGAGCTTCGCGCCCTGGTTGAAGATCTGGTCCATGCACACGCCGAAGAAGTCGACGAACATCAGCTCGGCGACCGGGCGCAGGCCGGTGGCGGCCGCACCCACCGCCGCCCCAATGTAGCCTGACTCCGAGATCGGGGTATCGAGGACCCGCTCGCGGCCGAACTGCTGGACCAGGCCCTTGGTGACGCCAAGGACCCCGCCCCAGGCGTCGTTCCGCTCGAAGCCGGAGACGGTAGCGCCGCCGGCGACGTCCTCGCCCATGAGGATGACGTCGGGGTCGCGAGCCATCTCCAGGCGCAGGGCCTCGTTGATGGCCTCCCGGAAGGTAGCGGTACGGGTGGCGACAGCCATGACTTCGACCCTCCCGGTCAGCGGTACGAGACGTAGACGTCGGTGAGCGTCTCCTCGGGCGCCGGCAGTGGGCTCTTCTCGGCGAACTCGATCGCCTCGTCGATCGCCCGCTCCGCGCCCTCGCTCAGCTCCTCGATTTCCTCGGTCTTCAGGAGCTCGCGCTCGGTGGCCTGCTTGGCGAACCAGGTCAGCGGATCATGCTCGCGATAGGCGGCCGACTGCTCGGCCGTGCGGTAGGTCACCTGGTCGCCCTCGAAGTGGCCGAAGTACCGCCAGGTCTTGGCTTCGATGAGGCTCGGGCCCTCGCCCCGGCGGGCGCGGCCCACCGCCTCACCGGCTGCTTCGTAGACGCTGATCACGTCGTAGCCGTCGACCGACACGCCAGGGATGTTGTAGGAGGCTGCCCGGTCGGCGATGCTACTGGCCGCGCAGTGATAGCCGACCGGTGTGGACTCCGCGAAGCCGTTGTTCTCGGCCACGAAGATGACCGGCAGCTTCCAGATCGCGGCGAGGTTCATCGCCTCATGGGTCGTGCCCTGCTCGGCCGCCCCGTCGCCGAAGAAGCAGGCCGTCACCGCGCCGGAACCCTTGCGCTTGGCGGCCAGCCCCGAGCCGCAGGCCAGCGGCGGACCTCCCCCCACGATGCCGTTGGCCCCGAGCATCCCGCGCGAGATGTCGGCGATGTGCATCGAGCCGCCCTTGCCTTTGCAGCAGCCGTCGACCCGGCCGAACAGCTCGGCCATCATCGGGCCGACCGGCACCCCCTTGGCGATGCAGTGCCCGTGACCGCGATGCGTGGAGGTGATGCAGTCGCTGTCGTTCAGGTGCGCGCACACGCCGACGGCCACTGCCTCCTCGCCCGCGTACAGGTGGACGAACCCGGGGATGCGGCCGTCGGCGAAGAGTTTGGCCACTCGCTCCTCGAACGCCCGGATGATCACCATCCGGTCGTAGATCCACAGGGCCTTGTCCTTGGTGAGCTCCATCAGCCACCTCCTGACGCTCCACCTGCGATCGCGCCTTCAGCTGACGCCTGCCGCAACCGCCGTGCCTGCCACCCAGCGCTGCCTGGCTAAATCGGCTTCGGTTGGCCTGTGCCCTGGGCCTCAGTCTCGACGACCCGAACGGCGCTGACAAGGGAGCGGGACGACCATGGGGATCCTTGTCATGGGAAGGCGGTGCTGTCAGGCTCGGCTATCCGACCAAAGGGGGTCTGATGGCAGCAGCGGCCACGTCCCGGACACCTGCCGGCACACTTCACGTTGTCGATCCCCACCCGCTGAACTGGCTGTTCATCACGTGGAACACGATGGAGGAGCCGGTCCGGACCGACGAGCGGGGCCACACCGTCGGCGCGGCGATGGAGGACTCCCGCTGGATCGACGGGACAACCTTGGAGGTGCAGCTCCGCAAGGGGGTCCGCTACCAGGACGGCGAGGAACTCAGCGCAGACAGCTTCCGGCGCGCGTTCGATGAGGTCCAGCGCTGGAAGGCGCCACACCCGCCCGGCACCTACCTCAACTTCCACCCCGACACCCGAGTGGAAGTCGTTGACGCCCACACCGTCCGCATGCGCTTCCCGCGGCCGGACGGGCTGGTGCTGGGCAAGTTCCGCGGCTTCCACCTTCCCAGCACGCGCTTTTGGGAGCAGGAGGGCTTCGGCTACCGCAAGCGCGGCAGCGGTGAGGGGCATTGGTGAGTGATCGACGCGCCGGGCCCGTGGGGCACCGGACCGTTCACCCTCACCGAGGGCTATTCCTCGCTGGAGGTCGAGATCGCCCCGATCCAGGCCGAGCCGTTCGCCTGCGTGTGGCTGCCGACGAGCCAGCCCCGCAGTGAGCGGTTGGTGCTGGAGGCCAACCCTGACCACTGGAACCTCGAGCGCGGACCGCGCCTGGAGCGGGTGGTCTTCCGCAATGACCTGTCGCCTGCCGGGGCCCTTGAGCTGGTGTGCACCACTGAGGGCGAGGTCGACGTGGTCACCGAGGTCGCCCCCGCCGACGCGCGGCGGGTCAGCGACTCCGAACATGCCAAGCTGGTCAGGGTGGATGCGATGCGGGTGCTGGTGGGGGTGGTCAACCGCGACGCCGAGGGCGCGCCGCTGCACGACGTGCGCGTCCGCAGGGCGCTCAACCTGGCCGTTGACCGGGACCGGCTCATCCGGGAGGCGTTCGGCGGCTACGCCTATCCGCTGGCGGGGCTGACCCCCCACTACGCGGCCGGGGTGCCCGAGGGGCAGCAGCCCTACCCGCACGATGCGGATCGGGCGCGGGAATTGCTGGCCGAGGCGCGCTGGCCGGCTGGACGGGCGCTGCGGCTGGCCGTCCCTGCTGACCTGGAGGGTGTGGCCCGGCTGCTGGCGGACGGCTATACGAGGTCCCTGGGGGTCGAGGTTGACCTGACGGTCATCCCGCCCGAGCGGCTGCTGGCCGCCCAGCATGCCCTGGTCGAGAAGGTGCTGCCGCTGCCGTTCGACGTGCTGGTCCACGCCTGGTTCGACCTTTCCGCGGACGCGCCACCGGCGGTGCTGCATCGGGAGTTCTTCCACTCCACCGGCGCGTTCCGGGCCGGCCCGCCGATCGCCGAGCTCGAGCAGTTGCTCGCCCGGTTCGCGGTGACGACCGATCCGGTGCTGTCAGGACAGCTCGCCATCGACATCGACCGGTTCGTCTACGACCAGGCGCTTGGTGTCTTTCTCTGTGCGCCGCAGGCGCTGTACGCCGTCAACCGCCACGTCGCCTTTGACGGCTACGCGGCCACCTTCGAGCTGGCCGAGACCGAAGTCACACCCCAGCACTGGTCACGACGCTAGCCGGCGAGGACATCAACCTGTCGACAGGGCTGAGGCAAGCTCACTGGCCGGTCAGAAGTCGCGGCGCCCAGCGAAGTGGGTGGCGACGCCGAGGTCGGCCACCCGGTACACCAGGATCGGGCGGTCCTCCTCGAGGTGGTCGGCCAGCAGCAGCAGCGGCGGGCTCTCGGTGAGCTGGATGGCGGCCAACCTGGTCCCCATCGCCTCGACGGCGAAGACCACCCGGCCGCCTCCCCAGCAGGGAGGCTACGAGGTGCTGCGTGGGCATGCCAGACCGAACTAAAGGATTTCGCCCATGTTGCCTTGCTCATGATCGACAGCCTTGCGCTGACCGTGTCAGATTCGCAACGATAGGCAGGTGGGCCCGCCGTCGGCCTTGACGAACTCCGAGAGCTCGACCTCGTGCACCCTGTAGCCGAGCCACCGGATGCGGGCGGCGGTCCGGGGACAGCCGGCGGCCATCACGACCTGCCCTTCGATTGCAAGGACCGAGGCGGCGGTCGGCTCGTCGGAAGCGACTGGCACGTTGCGGAGGCCCGGCGGGAACAGCGCCAGGGCACCCGGCACGCCGACCAGCGTGGTCTGGTCCAACGCGGTGACGGCGGTCTGCAGGTGCAGGAAGCCCGTCGGGACCGTGATCGGCTTGACCTGAAGGCCATGAGCGCTGGCGAACCGCTGGAGCGCGTCGATGCCGGCGGGGTTGGTTCGCAGGGAGTGACCGACATACAACACTGTGCCCATGCGCAGTGCGTCCCCGCCATCCAGGGTCGCCTCGCGGGGCAGCTCGACCAGTTCGTCGACGTGGCTGGCGAGGCGGTCGCGGAGCAGTTCGGGCTCTTGGGCGCGAGTCGGATTGCCGGGGCGGCACACCAGCGCGGCCCGCCCGACGATGACAGCGCAGTCTTCGACGAAGCAGGCGTCGGGCAGGTCGGCAATCGGTGGGAGCTCGACCACCTGCACCCCGAGCCCTCGGAGCGTCGCGACATAGGCTCGGTGCTGCTGGCGGGCGCGAGCCGTATCGATGGTCGCGGCGCTGGGATGCGTGGAGACAGCGTCGGCGAAGGCTGGGCTTGGCGGGCGTACCAGGGCAATGGTCATTGACAAGCCGTTCCACATCAGCGGGGATCGGGCTGACAGGCGAGTGGCAGAGGTCCAGATGCGCACGTAGTGGGTGATGATCTGGTTGATGTCGGCGTAGCCAAGTTCTACAGCGCCAGCATCGTCACATCCATCGGTAGCCTCGTCGGGCTGGGAAAGGCGCCGACACTGATCCCATCCTGCTCGCCGAGTGCCCTCCAGGGTGATGCCGATCCCATCGAGCTGATCGTCAGCACCGTGGGAATCTCGTGCAGTGACGGGTACTTCGATGTCTGGCAGCGTCGCCAAGGTTTGGCTGGCAGCGCGATCTCCTTCGCGCCGGCGCCTCGCCCCATCAACGTTCCATCACGCGCCTGTCAGCGGATCCCATCACTGCTGGTCAGGCGGTGTTGCGGGCGCCCGATTGCCAGGTCGCGAGGATCGCGGTCGCGGCGTCGTTCATCAGCGCCGGGGGAGCAGACCTACAACCTTCTCGGGCGCTGGGTGATGGACGCGGTGTCAGGGTCCGATGCCCATCAGGTCCTGGCCCTCCAGGAATACCGGGGCGGTTCACTTGACTGCGTCGTCAACCTTCTGTCACAGCGCTGTCAGCCGATGTGATCTCTGCTGGTCAGCGCAGTGAAGTGGGTTGCCGGACCAGAGGTTCACTGCCTGCAGCATGGGCGGTGATGGAGACACCTGATAGCGCCTTGACGGCCGGCGGCCCCAGCGGGGGGAACGGATGTCGGCATCGTGCGTTAGCGTCGCCATAGTCGGGAGGTTGGGACGCGCAGGGAGGTGGGCCAGTGACAGCCGCCGAACACCTGGACGTCACCTACTGCGAGGGATGGGACGCGCAGTCGCAGGCGCCCGTCGGTCTACTCCCGGTGAGGGTCGCACGGGAGCGCGACGATGTCGGCGAGCAGTACGCGGTCCTGCTCGGTCCGGCCAGGCGGCCTCGCCTGCTGATCGAGGTGTCATGGCGCGCCATCACTACTGCGCGGTGTGGGGGTTCGACACGCTGCTGCGGCGCACCCATAAGGCCGAGTTCCGGCGGCTGGCCACAGAGCGATCGTTCCTCAACGAGACCCGAGAGTGGCGCTACGCCACCTCACAGCAGCAGGAGTTCGACGAGGCGGCATGGACCCGCACCTGCCGATCCTCAACGCAAGGGCATGTGGAAACGCAGCTTCGGCCTGCTGGCGAGCGGGGTGGGCTGCAGGTGAGACGGGAGCGGGTGCCAGTCGAGGAGCTGTGGCGGCCGGTGCCCGGGTTCGGTGATTGGGCGCCGCTGGTGGCCAGCATCGACCCCGAGCTGTCGTCGTCGCTGGTGCTCGCGGAATGCCCGGACCCCAATGGCCATGCGGACGCGGCGGGCGAGTGGGAGGCCACCGTGGGCCGGGCTGTCGGCCAGCGTCCCTGGCGGCCGCCGATGCCGCTGGCCCCGTCCAGGCTGGACCTGCTGTTTCGTGCCGGGACGCGGTATGCCCTGGAGCCTGGGGGCCCGGTGATGGTGGAGGTCTGCTCTGCGGGGCAGCTTCGGATGCCGAGCGGCCGGTTGATCGTGGCCGACCCTGCCTGGCTGGATACCACGCTGGAGCCGTTCACGGTCACGGTCCCTCCGGGCGCCTACCCGGTGGCGCTGTCGGTGGTTCGCTTCGAGCAGCAGCCAGCGCACCGTCGGGTGGCGGCCGCCAGGTTGGCCGTCTGCCACGAGTCGGTCGCGTCATGGGAGCTGGCGCTGCGGCCGGGCCAGGACCCACGAACGCTGGGGGAGGGGGAGTTCTTCGGTTTCGGGGTAGACGCAGGGACAGGGTCGTTGCTGGATGCGGCGGCGCTCAACGCGATGATCCGGCTGGTCGCCGAGGATGCCTGGGAGGGCTTCATCGACCGCCACTTTGACGACTTGACCGGGCAACGGCCCGTGGAGGTGATCGATCCGATCTCTGGGGCCAACCTTGTTGCCTTCGAGAGCGGTTGGGGCGACGGCGCATACCCGACCTGGATTGGCCGGACGGGAGGCGGAGAGGTCGCCTGCTTTGTCGCCGACATGCTGGTAGTCCACGACGCGAGGGTGCTGTCGTGAAGCGTGTGGAGAGTACTTACCGCATCGGTCAGCCGCAGCTCGTTCAGGTCGAGCAGGACGCTCCAGTTGGCCGGCTGGCCGTCGACTCCTTGGTGCGGCGGTCACCAGCCAGCATTCCCATCCTCAATCCCACCCACGTTCGTTACCGGCGTCCAGTTCCTGGACGCCCCATTCGCAGTCCATTCCAACAGCTCGGCAGGGCTGGCGCGTGGTGGCTGGCGTTGGCTCGCCGGGTTACGTTGCTGCGCGCTCCTGGTTCGCGGCCCGCGCTGCGTACTTGTGCCTGGTTCCAGGGCTCGATCCGGGCTCTCCCGGCCTCGGGGCTGGCAAGATGGCAGGGCGGCGAACTGCGCCCAACGACGCTGGCGGGATGCGATGGCGAACGTCCTGCGGACTTCGATGCCGACCAAGGAGGACCGCCTGGCGGCCGGGAAGGCCCTGCGCAAGCAGGTGTCGCGCGGTGGCCTCGGTCGTTGGCGGCCCGCCGAGGATCGGCCCGACCCGGTGGACCTGGTCGAAGCGGCCCACGACGGCCGGCAGCCACGGCTGGTGCCGGTGCGGGTCGGTCGGATGCTGACGTCGCCGTACGCGTTCCTGCGCGGCTCGGCTGCGATGATGGCCGAGGACTTCGCGCACCTGCCCAGGACGGGGATCGAGCCGGTGATCTGTGGCGACGCCCACCTTGGGAACTTCGGCTTCTACGCCTCGCCCGAACGAGACTTGGTCTTCGACCTCAACGACTTCGACGAGGCCCATCCCGGACCCTGGGAATGGGACCTGCGCCGGCTGACCACCAGCGTGTGGGTGGCCGGCCGCCAGAACGGCCTGTCCGAGGACACCTGCGAGGACGCGGCCCTGTGGTGCGCGAATGCCTACCGGCGGCAGCTGCGCCAGCTGGCCGGGAGGCCGCTGCTGGCCCGCTCCTTCGACCGGCTGGACATCGACCGGATGCGGCAGGAGATGGCCGACTGGTCGCTGCGAGGCGAGATCGAACGGGCCGCCAAACGGGCCAGGGCCAGGACAAGCGACCGGGCGCTGCCCAAGCTGACGCGCGAGCGTGGCGGCGCGCGCCACATCGTGGACCAGCCGCCGGTGGTGACCCATGTCTCCGAGCAGGAGACCGACCGGCTCGTCGACGGCCTCGAGCGGTACCTGACCACCCTGCCGCCATTCTGGCGCGGCCTCCTGGGCGCCTACGTGGTGGTGGATGTGGCCCACAAGGTCGTCGGCGTGGGCAGCGTCGGCCTCCGCGCGTTCGTTGCCCTGCTGCAAGGCAGCGGCCCAAGCGACGTGTTGTTCCTCCAGCTCAAGCAGGCCCGGCGGTCGTGCGTGGCCCGGTTCGTGCATGGCGACACCGCTTGGCATGCCCACCAGGGGCAGCGGGTTGTGGAGTACCAGCAGACGCTGCAGACCGTCAGTGACCTATTGCTGGGCTGGACCACCGTGGACGGCCTCGACTACTACGTGCGCCAGTTCCGCGACATGAAGGGCGCGATCACCGTTGACGGCATGGACGGGTCGGCACTGATGGACTACGCACGGGTGTGCGGCACCTTGTTGGCCAAGGGCCATGCCCGCTCCACCGGGGCCACGATCCTGTCCGGCTATCTCGGCAAGGCCGACAGCGCCGACCGAGCCTTTGCTCGGTTCGCCCGCGCCTATGCCGACCAGACCGAGGCCGACTACGAGACGCTCCAGAAGGCCGTCAACGCCGGACGGCTCCCGGCCGAGCTCGGGGTCTGAAGCGCCACCACCCATAACCACGGGCGATTGACCGACCACGTCGCCGCTCGTCGGGAACGCGGAGAGGCCCGTGCGCGCGGACCTCCCACCGACGTAGGGCAGATCAAGGTCGCGGATCCACTGGGAAGCGGAATCCGGCGAAGGTCGTGGTGGCGGGCGGGACCGCCAGGTCGGGGTCGATCTGCACGGCCGCGCCGCCAAGCCGGGCCGCCTGGTCGGGGAAGCGGCCCGGGTGCAGCAGGGCCGCCAGCAGCTCCAGCGAGTCCACGATGCGCGGGCCGGAACGGTTGAAATAGGCATTGCCGTCGGCCACGTACACTCGGGCGGCCCCGCCCAGACCAGTCCATGCCCTCCATGGCAGGGTCCTGGTCAGGACAGGCAGCTCGGCCAGGGTCCGCTCGACGGTGAACCCGCACGGCTTGACCAGCACCACATCGGGAGCCAGACGGGCCAGGACGTCCCGCGCGACGGTCGGGGCCGGCGCCCCGGCCGCCACTCCCAGCGGCTCGCCGCCGGCCAGCTCGATCAGCTCGGGCATCCACAGCCCGCCGAGCATCACCGGCTCGATCCACTCCACGGTCACCACCCGGGGGCGGCGCGGCGCCCCGCTGGCCACCGTCCTGACGTGCTCGATCCGATCCTGCAGCCCCGCCACCACCCGCTCACCGGCGGCCGGGCGGCCGGCCGCGTCGGCCACCCGCGCGATGTCACCAAGGATGTCGCCCAAGCGGCGCGGATGCAGGCTGACCAGCGCGACGTCGGCCTTGCGCTGCCGCCGGGCGACCGCGGCCCGGACGTCGTCGACGCTGACCGCACAGACCCGGCACAGGTCCTGGGTCACGATCACGTCCGGGGCCAGGGCGGCCAGCAGCTCGACGTCGACGTCGTAGACGGCCAACGCGTCGGCGACGAGCCGGCGGACCGAACGGTCCACGCCGGCGCTGGTGGCAAGTGACCCGACCCTGGCCGCGGTCAGCACGGGCCGGCCAGCCACCGCCTCGGGTGGGTAGTCGCACTCGTGGGAGACGCCGACCAGCTCGTCGCCGGCGCCCACCGCGGCCACGATCTCGGTTGCTGCGGCCAGCAGGGTCACGATGCTGGGCACGGCCAACCTCCTGCCTCCTGGCTTCGGCGGCGGCACTGCGCGCTGCCAACTCATCTATTGGCCCAGTGGACTCCCCCTGTGGCCAGCGAGCGAGGCCCGGCGGCCTTCCCGCTGGCAGTAAGCGATCACGGACACACGGCGCGCAGGATCTGCGGCAAGCGGTCGACGAAATGCAGGTGGCCTTCTCCCGGCCGGTTGCCGGCTCATGCCCCCGGTGACGCCAGGGACATCCAGCGGACTGATGATCCTGTCAGCGGCCTCTCCAGGAGGTGGTGACGGTCATACGGTAAGGCATCTCGACAGCGTGGTCCAGGGGCAGCACGACAAGAAGCTCATCCGCTATCCGCGCTGCTCAGCGCGTCAGCGTGGTGGTGAGGCGCGGGTATGTCAATGGTTGGTCACGCACCTCCAGACCAGACAAGACCGACTGATCCGCCGGTCGAACCCGCCGTGCAGTGCGGTGTATTGATTTGCGCCGCGGTGGCTGCCGGGCATGGCCGGCCCATCGTCGGTGCCAAGCACTGCGCGCGCGCCCATCCATGCATCGAGGCGACGTTCTTCGCGAGGGTGCGGGTTGCGGTCCCGAGCGACCAGCGCTATATTCACCTCTATGGATGAATATTCTGCTGGCATGCTCGATCGGGTCTTCTCGGCAGTCTCGGACGCCACGCGCCGCGCCATCCTGGCCCGTCTTGCCGAGTCGGACGCTCGGGTAACGGATGTCGCCAGCGCGT
>WNGB01013833.1_pt1 | contig 14563 bp, 15 predicted proteins | sample 5400681 | NCBI WGS metagenome assembly WNGB01 (sample SAMN13153367, study PRJNA577476) | soil metagenome | isolation source: 115 cm soil or saprolite under grassland replicate 2 | place: USA:California | collected 2016-06-15 | reverse complement strand
CTTTCAGGATGTTCACCAGCGGCGTGCCGTCCGCCGCCTTCTGACGGATCGTCTCGTCATACAGGATCACACCGCTGATGTACTCCGCGATGCCGGGCGCGCGGAACAGCAGCTCGCGGTACGCGCGGCGGTTGTCCTCGGTGTTCTCGACGCCGATCGCATCGAAGCGCTTCTTGATGGTGCTCGTGCTCTCGTCCGCGGCGAGGATGCCCTTGCCGGGAGCGACCAGTGAACGAGCGATCTCGGCGACATCTGGCACGACGTCAGGATACCCGTCATATGCTCGCGGCGTGGCCGACGACGTCGTCCTCCAGACGAGCGGGCTCACCAAGCGCTTCGGCGATCTGACCGCCGTCGACAATCTCGATCTCGAGGTCAGGCGTGGTGAGGTCGTCGGACTCCTTGGCCCGAACGGCGCGGGGAAGAGCACGACCATCGGCATGGTCCTCGGCCTCGTCGCGCCGACGGCCGGCGGCGCGCAGGTGCTCGGACACGAGGTGAGGACACACCGGGAGCAGGCGCTCGCGGGCGTCGGCCCGATGCTCGAGGTCACCTCCTTCTATCCGCATCTCTCCGGCCGCGAGAACCTGGTGGCGGTCGCGCTGCTGCGCGGCGGCGGAGCGCCGGCTCGCGTGGAGGTGGTCCTCACCCGTCTCGGCCTTGCGTCGCGGAGCGCGTCGAAGTTCCGCACGTACTCGCTCGGCATGCGGCAGCGACTCGGCGTCGCATCAACCCTGCTCGGCGATCCGGCACTCGTGATCCTCGACGAGCCGGCGAACGGGCTCGACCCCGCTGGCCAGCGCGAGATCCGCGAGCTCGTCCGCGAGCTGGCGAAAGAGGACCGTGGGGTGCTCCTCGCGAGCCACATCCTTCACGAAGTCGAGCAGGTCTGCGACCGCGTCCTCGTGATCAAGAAGGGCAAGCTCATCGCAAGCGGCACGATCGCGCAGATCGCGCACAGGGGCAGCTACTACGAGATCGTGGTACCCGATGTCGGACGAGCGTCGTCGGCGCTGCGCGCGCTCCCCGGCGTGACCGAGATCCGGGAAACACCGGCGGCGCTCGAGGTCGTCGCCGACGCCGGTCGCGGCGCCGAGCTGAACCGCGCGCTCGCCGCCGCGGGCATCTACGCCAGCGCGATCGTTCCGCGCACCAGCTCGCTCGAGGACGTGTTCCTCGAGCTCACCGAGGCGGAGAGCGATGTTCCGGCTGCTTCGTAGCGAGGTCTATCGGCTCCGGCGGCGGTTCATGCCCTGGGTGTTGCTGCTGCTCATCGTGGTCGCCGGGGTCGGGTTCTACGTCGTCGTGTACGCCAGCCTGCAGGCGCAAGTGGAAGCGATGCGAAGCGGCGCGATCCCGTCGCAGCCAGGCGCCGAAGAAGCGATGAGGGAAACGCTCGAGGCGATGCGTCCGGACCGGGTGCAGAGCTTCGGCGTCCAGATCGTGAGCGGGCTCGGCAGCGTGATGCTCATCGTGTTCGCGGCTTCCCACGTCGGGACCGAGTTCGCGTGGGGCACGCTACGCACGCTGCTGGCGCACGGCGCGGGACGAACGACGTTCCTCGGCGCCAAGCTTCTCTCGACGGCGCTCTTCGCGGCCCTATTCATGTTCGTCGGCATCGTGGCGGCGATCCTCGGCAGCTACGTCGTGCAGGCGATCGCAGCTGGGGACACGAGGGGCGTCGATCTCGGCGCGGTCGCGAACAGCGCGGGACGCGCGTACTACACGTTCCTTCCGTACATGGCGCTCGCATCGCTCATCGCGCTGTGGGCCCGCTCCGCCGGTGCGGGCATCGCTGCCGGGCTCGTCGTTCTCCTGACCGAAGGGCTCGTGGCGCAGCTGCTCGTGTCGCTCAACACGGACTACGCGAAGATCGTCAACTACGGGCTCAGCCGCAACACCAGCGCGCTCACGCGTGTGGTGACCACGACGAGCGCCACTCCCGAGCCTGGCTTCAGCACGCTCCCGGACCAGGGGCAGGCGGCAATCGTGCTCGCGATCTATACGGTGGTTTTCCTCGCGCTCGCCTTCTGGCGACTGCGGACCCGGGACATCACCCTCGGCTGACGAACGCCTGACCGAGTGCTCCGGCCGTCACGCCGTCACGCCGAAGGCACGCCGCGATGGGTCGAGAAGAAGGTGCGCAGCAGCGCCTCGCTCTCGGCTCGCCGAACGCCGAGCCGCCAACGTGGATGGTGATTCAGCTTCGGCTCCTCGAACAACTGCGCGATCGAAACGACCGCGCCCGCTTTGTCATCGGGCGCGCCGAACACCACAAGCGGAACGCGCGCGAGCACGATCGCACCGGCGCACATCGCGCATGGCTCGATGGTCACGTAGATCGCCGCATCACCAAGACGCCACCGTCCGAGTGCGACGCCGGCCGCGCGCAGCGCGATCACCTCAGCATGGGCGGTGGGATCGTGTTCGATCTCGCGGCGGTTGTGTCCGCGCGCGATCACGCCTCCGCCGCGGGCGATAACGGCCCCGATGGGAACGTCGTCGTGCGCCGCGGCCGCGCGAGCCTCGGCCAGCGCCTGATCCATGAATGCCGGGTCGTCGCCGGCGCGCGGCAGGGTGGCCGCGTCGAGCAGCGGCTCCATCAAACCCCCAGGTACCTGGCTTCGACATCGCTGGCCGCCGCGAGCTCGGCTGTCGTCCCGCTGAAGACGATGGTCCCCTTGTTCATCACGTACACGCGCTGCGCGACGCGCGTTGCGAGGGCGAGGTTCTGCTCGACGAGGAGCAGCGAGAGACCGCTCTCGCGCAGGCGCACGAGCGCGTCGCCGACCTCGACGACGAGCTTCGGCGCGAGGCCCTCCGACGGCTCGTCGAGCAGGAGCACGGTGGGGTCGCGCAGCAGCGCTCGACCGATGGCGACCATCTGCTGCTCGCCACCGGAGAGCTCGTCGCCCCGGTTCGCGAGCCGTCGCCCCAGCGACGGGAAGAGCTCGAGCACGCGCGCGAGATCCCAGCCGCCGCCGCTCGGTCGCGCGGCGATGGTGAGGTTCTCCCGCACCGTGAGGTCGGCGAAGACGCGCCGACCCTGTGGAACGAGCGCGACGCCGGCCGCGGCGACCTGGTGGGGTGGCTTCGCCGTCACGTCCCGGTCGCGAACGCGGACCGTCCCGCCTCGCGGCCGGATGAACCCGACGATCGCGTTGATCGTCGTGGTCTTCCCGGCGCCGTTGCGGCCGAGCAGCGCGACGGATTCGCCGTCATTGACGTCCAGCGACACGCCCTGCAGGACATGGCTTTCGCCGTAGTACGCGTGAAGGCCGCGGACCGCCAGCGTCATGCGACCACCTTCCCGAGATAGACCTCGTTCACCAAGGTGTCGCCACGGACCTGCGCCGGCGTGCCCTCGGCGATGACCCGACCCTCGTGCAGGACCGTGATCCGCTCCGCCAGCCGGAAGACGACGTCCATGTCGTGCTCGACGATGACGAGCGTCAGTGACCGATCGAGCGTGGCGATGAGCTGCGTGATACGACCGGTCTCCGCGGGCGACATGCCGGCGGTCGGCTCGTCGAGGAGCAACAGGCGCGGTCGCTGCGCCAGCGCGACCGCGAGCTCGAGCTGCCGCCGCTCGCCGTGCGACAGCGCGCGGGCCGGAACACCACCGCGAGCGCCGAGGCCGACGCGCTCGAGCAGCTGGTCGGCTGCGGCGAGCTCGCTCGCCGGTGGAGCGCGGAACGGGCGGTACGGACCCGCCGCTGCGGCAACGGAAATCGCGACGTTGTCGCGCGCCGGGAGCCGGTCGAACAGCTCATTCCTTTGGTACATGCGCGCGACACCGCGGCGCGCGAGCTCGTGCGGGCGGCGACCGGTGACGTCCTCGCCGGCGAGCCGCACCACACCGGCGGTCGGCTCGAGCTCGCCAGTGAGCACGTTGAACAGCGTCGTCTTCCCCGCCCCGTTCGGACCGATGATCGCGCGGCGCTCGCCCTCGGCCACGTGCAGTGTCACACCCGCGAGCGCCTTGATGCCACCGAATTCCCGCCGCAGCTCGTGTGTCTGGATCATGAGCGGACACGCGCATACGCGACACGGACCAGGCCGGCGATCCCCTGACGCGCCGCGAGGACGAACACGATGAACACCAGACCGAGCACCGTCTCGGCGTACGGGACGTAGGACGGCAGCACGCGTTCGATGAACAGGACGACGATCGCGCCGGCGACCGGTCCGAGCAACGTGCTGGCGCCACCGACGAGGACCGAGACGAACGCTTCGACCGATCGCGCGACGCCGACATCGTTCGTCGAGACGAAGCGGATGGAGTACGCCTGCAGCGCACCCGCGACGCCGGCGATCGCGCCCGCGAACACGAAGGCTGAGAGCTTGAGCCGGGTGGTGTCGTACCCAAGGGCGCGCATGCGCCGTTCGTTCTCGCGCAGCCCGACGAGCGCGCGGCCATACGCAGAGGAACGGATACGCCACAGCAGCAGCAGCACGAGGAGGAACACGACGGCGACGAGCTGGAAGAGGGCGTCCGGACCATTGAAGTCGAGACCGAAGAGCATCGGCCGCCGCACGCCCGAGAAGCCGTTCGATCCTCCGGTGATGTCGGTCGCCTGGAATGCCAGCGCGAAGACCAGCTGCGCGAACGCGAGCGTCAGCATGAGGAAGAAGATGCCCGCCGCTCGCACCGCCACCACGCCGATAGCGAGCGCGAGCACCACGGAAACGAGGATCGCCGCGCCGAGGCCGAGCAGCAGGTCATCGCTGCCCAGGCGCTGCCCCGCGATCGCCGCGGCATAGGCGCCCGCTCCGAAGTACGCGGCATGCCCGAGCGAGGGCATGCCGGCGGAGCCGACGAGCAGGTCCAGCGACAGCGCGAGGATCGCGAGGACGAGCATGTCGCGAAGGATCGTTGTCGCGTAGCGCGACGACTCCCACGGCGCAGACCAGATCGGAAAGGTCACGAGCAGCGCCGCGACAACGAGCGCGACGGCCGGCGCGGCGAAACGCTTCACGGCGCGGTCATCTCCTGATGCGTTCGTTGAGGAATGGCGCAAAGTGCCCGCGATAGCGCTCCTGCAGCTCAGGCCGCATCCAGTCATCTCCGCGAACACGCCCGCGACAGCGAGTCGAGCCGCAACTGCAGGCCATCTCCCAGTCAGCAACGGCGGTCTGCAACGCGTAATCGATGGTGACTTCTTCACCGGCGGTGATGTCTCTGCGCGCCTCGAGCGTGAACTCGTCGCGCATCCACAGATTCGAGTCGCAGGAATGGTTACCCCGGGCGATGACCGCGTCGTCGTCGAGGAGAAGATTGACGCCCTCGGCGATGGCCGCGCTGCTGTACTTGGAGCGCGTCCGTGAGATCGCGCGCAGCTCAGCGTCGTCGATAACGCGACCGCCGAGGGTCCCGACGACTTCGCCCTTCCGGATGGGGGCTGTCGCGAAAAGGCCGAGCCCCTCGATGGACGACGGCCCTGCGGCGACCCGTGGATCGAGCCAGCATCGCCCGGGAGCACCGATACGAGGGGTCATCGCGCGATGCGGATGCGACCGAGGAGCCCGGTCGGTCGCAGCAGCAGAACGAGCGCCATGATCGCAAAGATCAACGCGAGCGCGAACTGCGGAACGAGCACCTTGCCGAACGTATCAGCGGGTCCGATCAGTGCGCTGCCCGCGACCGCGCCCGACAGTGTGCCGAGGCCGCCGACGACCACGACGATGAGCGAGTAGATGAGGTACTCGACGTCCATGCCCGGGTAGATGCCGAACACCGGCGCGGCCACGACGCCAGCGAGGCCGGCCAGCGCTGCACCCACGGCGAAGGTGCGCGCGAAGAGACGATCGATGTCGACGCCGAGCGCCGCGAGCATCGGCGCGTCGTCCACGCCGGCGCGGATGAGCGCGCCCACGCGCGTCCGGCGGTGCACCACCGCGAGGATCGCCGCGAGCGCGGCGCCGAACGCGATCACGAACAGCCGGTACACCGGGTAGTCGCCGCCCATGATCGTTACCGCGTGATCCAGTCCGGAAGGGAACGGGATCGAGCGGATCTCCCGGCCCCAGGTCAGGCCGATGAGGTCGGCGATGACGAGAGACACGCCGATGGTCAGCAGCACCTGGTCGAGGTGACGGCCGCGCAGGCCTCGGAGCAGCAGTGGCTCGATGACCAGGCCGAGCGCTCCGATCAGCAGTGGCGCCAGCACGAGCGCGAGCCAGAACTGACCGGTGCGCTGCACGACCGTGAGCGTGATGTACGCCCCGAGCATGTAGAACGCACCATGCGCGAGGTTGACGACGTCCATCATCCCGAAGATGAGTGAGAGGCCCGCGGCGAGGATGAAAAGCAAGGCGCCGAACGAGATCCCGTTCAGCGCCTGCACGACCGCGGTCTCGGGAGTCATCCCGACGATTATTTGCCTGGATCGGTCACGCGAGCGACCTTGTCGACGATCGTGTTGACCGCCTGGCCGCTCTGCACCTTCACCTCGCGGATGTACATGTCCTGGATCGGGTTGTGCGTTTCCTTGTCGAATTCGAAGTCGCCGCGCGGACTCTTGAACTTCACGTTCTCGAGCGCGGCGATGAAGGCGTCCTTGTTCGTGGTGTCGCCCTTGGTGGCCTGGAGGGCGAGGTCGACCGCCTGCATCCCGTCCCACGCCTGCACGGCGAACACGTCGGGGAGCAGGTTGTACTCCTTCTGGTAGGCATCGACGAACGCCTTGTTCTCGGCGTTGTCGAGCGTGACCGCCCAGAACAGCGAGGTGATCGCGCCGTTCGCCTGCTCCTTCACTTCCTTGAGCACGTCCTGCTCGGTGAGGAAGCCGGCGCCGTTCATCTTGTAGCCGGCGGCGGACATGCCGAGCTGCGTCCACGCCTTGATGTAATTGATCGCATCCGTCCCGGAGAAGAAGGAGTAGATGTCCTTGGTCTGCTGGGCCTTGATCTGGGTCACGAACGGAAGAAAGTCGGAGCTCCCGAGCGGCGCCTTGAGCGACCCGGTGATCTTTCCGCCACCCTTGGTGAACCCGCTCGTGAAGTCCGCCGCGGATTCGTTGCCGAAGCCGTAATCGGCGACGAACGTGAAGACCTCCTTCACGCTCTTCTTCGTCGCGAAGTACTCGCCGATCGGATAGCTGATCTGGTACGAGCTGAATGACGTGCGAAAGATGTACTTGCTCTTGCATGAGGGTGTGCAGTTGGTTGTCGTGCGTGTGAGCGCGTTGCCGCCAGCGTTCGTCTCGATGAAGATGAGCTTCGCCGCGTCGATCGCGTTGCGGACGGCATAGGCGATCGGCGTAGCGACGATGCCCATCATCAGGTCAACGCGGTCAGAGTCGATGAACTTCTGCGTCATCTGCGCGCCGATCGCCGGATCGTTCGCCTCGTCCGCGTAGACCAGCGTCACCGGGCGATTCGCGAGCTTGCCGCCCTTCTGCTTGACGTAGAGGTCGGTCGCGCGCTTCATCGAGTTGCCGAGCTCCGCATAGACCTTCGTGAACGGCAGCAGCTGGCCGATCTTGAGCGCGGGGCCGGGCGAGGCGGTCGCCGTCCCGGTGGCTGCCCCGCTGGGACCCGGCGTCGCCGCGGGACCACACGCCGCGATCGCCGCTGCCACCGACGACGCCGCGAGGAATCGCCGCCTGGTGAGTCGGTAGGAGCGCTCCCCCGCGTCCCTGTTCTCGCCCATGTGCTCCCCCTTTGCGCGGTGGTCTGACCGCGCGCGAGCCTAGCCCACCGCATTCCGCGCTGGCAAGCGCGACCGGTCGGTCCCGCGGACTACTGATGGAGCGGCTGGGGCCGCTCCGGAAAGCCGAAGCCGCGGGCGGAGGTTACCGCGACGCGGGACGCACGGTTCGCAGACGCCGGAGCTTGACGTTAAGATAACAAAGTGCTATCAAAACCAAAAGAGGTATCTGGGGCACGCGTGCCGATGTTTGGGGAGGAAAGACATGATCCGCGAGAAGCCAGCGTTCATCGCACCTGGTGTGCTCACGTTCCTGTTCCTGGTCGCGCTCGAACTGCTCACGATCGCAACGTTCATCGCGCTCATCGTGGTCGAGGCACCCGCGCTCCTGATCGTGCTCGGCATCCTCGCGATCATCGCCGTCGCCATGTGCTTTGGCGGTTTCGTGGTCGTGAGCCCGAACGAGGCCCAGGTGCTGCAGGTCTTCGGCAGCTACGTCGGCACGGTCAACCAGCCGGGCGTCTGGTGGACCAACCCGCTCACGCTGCCCCGCCGCAAGGTCTCGCAGCGCGTGCGTAACTTCGAAAGCTCTCACCTGAAGGTCAATGACCATGACGGCAACCCGATCGAGATCGCGGCCATCGTCGTGTGGCGTGTCACCGACACGGCCGAGGCCGTGTTCCAGGTCGACGACTACGTGAACTTCGTCAAGGTCCAGACTGAGGCCGCGGTCCGCAACCTCGCGACCAGCTACGCCTACGACTCGCACCAGGACGACCGGCTTTCGCTGCGCACCAGCAGCGAGGAGATCACGGGTCGCCTGCGCAGCGAGGTGCAGGACCGCCTGGCGAAGGCGGGCATCGAGGTCATCGAGGCGCGCCTCTCGCACCTCGCGTATGCACCGGAGATCGCGCAGGCGATGCTCCGCCGCCAGCAGGCGAGCGCGGTGGTCGCGGCACGGACCCGCATCGTCGAAGGCGCGGTCGGCATGGTCGAGATGGCGCTCGACGAGCTGTCCAAGCGCAGCGTGGTCGAGCTCGACGAGGAACGGAAGGCTTCCATGGTGAGCAATCTCCTTGTCGTGCTGTGCAGCGAGCAAAGCACGCAGCCGGTCGTGAACACAGGCACGCTGTACACCTAGGGGAGTGTTGGCAGACAAGAAGGCCTACCTTCTGCGCCTCGACGGAGCGCTGCACGAGGCACTGCAGAAGTGGGCGGCCGACGAGCTGCGCAGTGTGAATGCCCAGATCGAGTTCGTGCTGCGCCGCGCACTGCAGGATGCGGGTCGCTTGCCGGCGGGTCCGCCGCCGGCTAGGCCGACTCGCGCTCGAAGAGCGTAGCCAGGCCCTGACCGACGCCGATGCACATCGTCGCGATACCGAAGTGGCCGCCGCGCCGCTCGAGCTCGCGTAGCACGGTGCCGGCGAGACGCGCGCCGGACATCCCGATCGGATGACCGATGGCGATCGCGCCGCCGTTCGGGTTGGTGCGGTCCTCCGGCAACCGGAGCGCGCGGATGCAGGCGATCACCTGCGCGGCGAACGCCTCGTTCAGCTCGATCGCGTCGCATTCGTCGGGCGCGACGCCGGTCCGCTCCACGAGCCGTCGCACCGCGGGGATGGGGCCGAGGCCCATGTAGTCGGGGTGGATGCCCGCGGATGCGGACGAGACGACGCGGCCCAGCGCGCGGAGACCCAGCTCCGCGGCCTTCTCGCGCGACGCGACGATGAGCGCGGCCGCGCCGTCGTTGATGCCCGATGAGTTGCCCGCGGTCACGGTCCCGTCCGCCTTGAACGCGGGCCTCAGCTTCGCGAGCTTCTCGACGCTCGAATCCGGCCGCGGGTGCTCGTCGTCGCTGACGAGCGACGCGCCGTTGTGCACCGGCGCGATCTCCGCCGCGAAGAAGCCATCCGCCTTCGCCTTCGCGTAGCGCTGCTGGCTGCGAGCCGCGTAGGCGTCCTGCTCCGGTCGCGGGACGTTCTCTTTCACGCAGACGTTCTCCGCGGTCTCGCCGAGCGAGATCGGGTGGTAGCCGAGGTCGACCATCCGCGGGTTCACCAGGCGCCAGCCGAGCGTCGTGTCGTACAGCACGCGCTCGCCGCGCGGGAAGGCCTCGGACGGCTTGAGCGTCACTTGCGGCGCGCGCGTCATGCTCTCGACGCCACCGGCGATCACGATATCGGCCTCGCCGCTACGGATGCGACGCGCCGCGTCGTTCACCGCCTCCAGGCCCGAGCCGCAGAGGCGATTCACCGTGAGGCCGGGCACCGCCTCCGGCAGGCCGGCGAGCAGCGCGGCCATGCGACCAACATTGCGGTTGTCCTCGCCGGATTGGTTCGACGCGCCGAAGACGACCTCGTCGACCTGATCGTCGCCGATGTCGGTGCGCTCGAGGACCGCGCGGATGACGTGCGCGGCCAGGTCGTCGGGCCGGATCTGCGCGAGCGCGCCGCCGTAACGGCCGACGGGCGTGCGCACGTAGCCGAGGACGACCGCATCGCGCGCGTGGGGGGTCCGCCGCGCGTTCAGAGGTGCACCGCGGGGGGTCTCGGGGGGCCGAAGCCCCCCGGTGGTGGCCCGGTGGTCCTCATCCTTCTATCTTCCCTCGAACCTCGCCGGCGTCTTCGACGTGAACGCTTTCACGCCCTCGGCGTAATCCCGCGTACGCCCGGCGCGATCCTGCAACGATGACTCGAGCTCGAGGAACGACGCGAAGTCGCGGTCCCACGCGGCGCTCAGGCCTTCCTTCGAGAGCGCGTACGCCTCGGTCGCTCCCTCGGCGAGCCCGCGCGCATAGGCGCGCCACTCGGCGGCGAACTCCTCGTCGGGCCACACGCGCGTCACGAGACCGATCCGCAGCGCCTCGTCCGCGCTCACGGGATCGCCGGTGAGGATCATGTCCGTTGCCCTCCCGATCCCGACGAGCCGCGGGAGGAAGTACGCGGAGCCCGCGTCGGGCACCAGGCCCACGCGACTCCACGCCGCGCGGAACACCGCGGAGGACGCGGCGACGCGCACGTCGCACGCGACCGCGATGCCCAGGCCCGCAGTCCTGGCCGGCGACGACCTTCAGCATCCGGTCGCGCAGATCCTGACCCGCCGAGAATCCGCGGCCTGCTCCAGTGATGACGACGGCGCGCACCGCCGCGTCGGCGGCGACGTCGTCCACCGCGAGCGCGAGCGCGCCGGTGAGCGCCTCGTCGAACGCGTTGAGCACCCGAGGCCGGTCGAGCGTGATGACCGCGAGCGCACCGTCGCGCTCGAGCCGGAGCGGCCCGTTGTTCATCTGCCCTTGAAGCTGGGCTTGCGCTTGTTCACGAAAGCGTCGACGCCTTCCTTCTTGTCCTCGGTCGCGAAGAGGACGTAGAACGCCTTGCGCTCGAACTCGAGGCCGGCGTCGAGGCTCGAGTTCCAGGCGAGGTCGACGGCCTCGGTCGCGAGCCGAGCGGCGACCGGCGCCTTCTCCGCAATGGTGCGCGCCAGCGTCTTCGCATCCTCCAGCCAGCTCGCCGCCGGATAGACCTGCGCCACGAGACCGATCGCCTTCGCCTCCTGCGCGGTCACGAACCGGCCGGTGAGGATGATCTCGTTCGCGACCCACTTCCCCACCGCGCGCGTGAGGCGCTGGGTGCCGCCCGCACCCGGGATGATGCCAAGATTGATCTCGGGCTGGCCGAACCGCGCCGTCTCGGACGCCACGATGATGTCGCAGGTCATCGCGAGCTCGCAGCCTCCGCCGAGCGCGAACCCCGACACCGCGGCGACGATCGGCGTCTTCACGCGGCGGATCGCCTCCCAACGCGCGGTCAGGTCCTGCGCGAGCATCGTCACCGGCGTCGCGGTGACGAAGTTCTCTTTGATGTCCGCGCCGGCCGCGAAGGCGCGTTCGCTGCCGGTGAGCACGATGCAGCGGATCTCCGCATCGTCGTCGAGCCCTCCGAGCGCGGCGACGAGCTCGGTCAGCACCTCGTCGTTAAGGGCGTTCAGGACGTCCGGGCGGTTGAGCTGGACGACGCCGATGGGCGGCTCGCGCGTCACCAGGACGGTGTTGGGCACTGCTGACCTCCGGCGTGGAACTCGCGCAAGTATGCGCGACCGCCTTGATACCGGATGCGCCCTGCAGCGCGAGCCCAAGCGCGTGTCCGCGCATTAGCCTCATCGGTCCGGGGTGGCTGTCGTGGAGGATGCGCTGTTCGAGGATCGCCGGCTGGAGCGCACGCTTCAGGTCGCGCGGCTTGCCGGTGCCCTGCTCGTCTTCGCCCTGGGACCCCTGTTCCCGAGCCTCGCTCCGGCTCATGTGCTCATCCTCGGCGCGGGACTTCTCGCCTGGACGCTCATCAACACGCGGCTCATGGAGGGTGCGCGCACCGCCGCCGGGTACGAAAGGATCGCGCGCGTCAGCTTCGTCGTCGACTGCGCGATCGTCGTCTACGCGATCTGGATCTTCGCCGCGGACCCGCAGTGGAGCGCCTGGGTCGTTGGCGTGCTCATCATCATCGGCTCGTCCTTCCGTTTCGGCCGGCTTGGCGCGCTCACGTCGACCGGCGTTCTGACGCTCTCGTACCTCGGGATCGCCGGCTGGCGGCAGGCGACGTACGGCTACGACGTCGAGGTCCAGCGGGTCGCGTTCGCCGTGTCCGTCTACCTGCTGACCGCGCTCCTCATGTCCGGCGCGATCCGCGAGCTGCTCGAGCTCCGCAAGCAGCGCGAGTACCAGCTCTTCCACGATCTGCTGACGGGACTGCCGAACCGCGCTCTGCTCATCGAGCGCCTGCAGCAACAGCTCCTCCGCATCCCGCGCACCAACGAATCCGTCGCGCTGCTCGTGATGGACCTCACCGACTTCAAGGCCGTCAACGACAGCCTCGGCCACGACGTCGGCGACCAGCTGCTTCGGCAGGTCGGCCCGCGCCTCGTCGCGAGCCTGCGCGCGGCGGACACCATCGCCCGTCTGGGCGGCGACGAGTTCGCGGTCCTCCTGCCGGGCACCGACGAGACCGGCGCGGCGCGCGTCGCGCAGAAGCTGCTCGCCGCGCTCGAGCAGGCGTTCCCGCTCGAGGGCGAGACGCTCGACATCGGCGCGAGCGTCGGCATCGCCGTGGCGCCGGTGCACGCACAGCAGGCGGATCAATTGCTGTCGCGCGCCGACGTCGCGATGTACGCGGCGAAGGGCTCGCTGAGCGGCCTCGCGGTGTTCTCCGCCGAGCAGGAGCGCGACGGCGCCGGGCGCCTGGCGCTCATGGCCGATCTCCGCCGCGCGGTCGACGAGGGCGAGCTCGTCCTCTATTACCAGCCGCAGCTCGATCTGCGGACCGGCACCGTCACGAGCGTTGAGGCACTCGTCCGGTGGATGCATCCGAAGCGCGGGCTCGTCGGACCGGACGAGTTCATCCCGCTGGCCGAGCGCACCGGCCTCATCAAGCGGCTCACCCGCACCGTGCTCACCGAAGCGATCCGTCAGGCGCGCGCGTGGGAGCTCGCCGGTCTGCGCATGCCCATCGCGGTGAACCTGTCGATGCGCAACATCCACGACCCGCAGCTCCCGCAGACGATCGCGCAGCTGCTCCAGCGCTGGGATGCGCGACCCGATCTCCTGCGCCTCGAGATGACCGAGACCGTGCTCGCCGCCGATCCGGATCGCGCGCTGCAGACCATGGACTCGCTGCGGGCGATGGGAGTGCACATCGCGCTGGACGACTTCGGCATCGGCTACTCGTCGCTCGCGTACCTGAGTCGCCTTCCGCTCGACGAGATCAAGATCGATCGCTCGTTCGTCGTCGGGATGATCGACAACGAATCCAGCGCGACGATCGTGCGCGCCACGGTGGAGCTCGGACACGGTCTTGGCTACGCGGTCGTGGCGGAGGGCGTCGAGAACGCGGAGACGCGTCAGCGGCTCACCGCTCTCGGTTGTGACAGCATCCAGGGCTTCCTCGTCGCGCGCCCGATGCCCGCCGATCAGACCGCCGAGTGGATCGGCCGCGCGAGCGTGCCGCGCGCCCCGACGATCCCGACCGTCGCGGGCTGATCAGCGCCCGTCACACCCATTCAGCGGCTGATGCCGCCGAATCAATGAACCGTCCTTTTGGCGGTTGCTGTTGCCGAATCAGCGCAGCTGTCCTCTTGGTGGCGGCTGACACTTCGGACACACGAACATCTCGTCCAGACCGTGACGCGTCCGCACGATCTTCGTCCCGCACCGCGCGCAGGGCACGCCGACCTTCCCGCGGATCGTCATGTGCGTGCGGATCTTCGTGCCGAGCTCGGGCGGAAGCTCGTTCTCCACGATCTGGACCGCGTTCGCGAGCGTCTCGCGCAACGCTCCGTACAGCCGGTCCATCTCGCCTTCGTCGAGCGTCGCAACGCGGCGTTTCGGATGCAGCTTCGCGGCCCAGAGGATCTCGTCGGCGTAGGCGTTGCCGATGCCGGCGACGAAGTCACCGCTCATGAGCAGACTACGCAGCTCGCGTCGCGTCGCCTTCGCCCGACGAGCGAACTCGTCCTCGTTCCACGGCAGCGCACCTGCCTCCGGTCCTTGGCGGTCGAACCCCGGAAGGTCCGCCGTGCTCGCGGCCGGCTCGAGGAGATACACCTTGCCCATCCGCGTCTCGTCGCGGTAGCGCAGGTCACGCGCGTCCTTCAGCGGACCACCCGACCCGATGCCGTCGAAGGTCAGCGCGAACGCGGTCGTGGCGCGGAGCTTCGTGTCGGTGGGGACGATGTCGAACAGCCCGGACAGCATCGGGTTGATCACCAGTCGCGTGTTGTCGTCGAACACGAGAACGAGGAAACGCCCGCGGTGCACGACGTCGGAGAGCGCTCGACCTTTGAGCGCGTCCGGGAGCGGCCGCGTCGCGCGCAGGACGAGCGGATCGTGCACTCGAACGGCCGTGACGTGCTTGCCGACGAACG
>WNGB01009002.1_pt1 | contig 14568 bp, 11 predicted proteins | sample 5400681 | NCBI WGS metagenome assembly WNGB01 (sample SAMN13153367, study PRJNA577476) | soil metagenome | isolation source: 115 cm soil or saprolite under grassland replicate 2 | place: USA:California | collected 2016-06-15 | reverse complement strand
GATCGAGGGTGGACATGGCGGGTGTTACCTCCTGGCGGTTGGTCGGCGTACCGGCACCGCTGGTATCGGCGCTGGTACGGTCGTGGCGCGTCGCGCCGGGGGGACACGGCGCGACATCACGAATCCTGACGACTTTGACCGAGTCATCCAGGCTGGTTCCGGGGCGCCTTCAAGGTTTTTGCCACCAATCTGGCGGCACCGCACGGCCGACGGTTGCCCGGTGGTGTGACCGTCCGGTGGCGTGCCCGTGGGGCCGTGTCGGTCGGCGTGCGTGGGCGCTGGGCCTGTCGTCGCCCACGTGCGATCCGCCGCGCTCGGGGCGGTGGGCCTCGACGGTGCCGGGCGATGGTCCGGTGTGGGCGCCCGGGGTTCGGGCGCCACGCGGTGTTGCCTTCCGGCGTCGGTTCTCCAAGCGCCGGAGGGCGTACCGGGGACATCGGGACCGGTCTCGGTCCGGTCACCGTTGTGGTACCCCCGTGCCGGACGGGCCGGTGGGGTGGCTGGCTCGTATCCGTGCGGGCCGACGACCGGGCATAGCGGCGTGCCGTCGTGGTGGGAGAAGCGTGGGCGCGGTTTCCAACCGGACAACAGCCATTCGCGCGGTGGGACGGCGCGTGCTGGTTCGCCGCATTCGGGGCACGCGAGGGCGACGGGCGTACCGGTGGCCCGGGGCTGGGCGCCGGTGGGGGGTTCATTGGCGGTCATGGTGTCGGGCCTTCCGTCTGGTGTGGGCGGGATCGGCTCGGGGGCCGGGAACGTCGGTTCCCGGCCCCGAGCGCGGTGGGTTCAGTTGCCGGTGCTCGCCGGTACGGACTGGGCCGGGGCGGCGGTGTCGGCAGGGGTGGCGTCGGCCGGGGCCGGGGCGAGGCTGTAGATCATGGGGGCGTCTTTGACCAGCAGGGCCTCGCCCTTCGTGACGAGCTTCGCCAGCGCGTTACCGACGGCGCCGGACGAGCGGCCCAACTCGCGGGCGATGGTGAGCGCGGTGAACTCGTGCCCGGGGTTGGCGCGTAGGAAGTCGCGGACCAGGTTCTCCAGTTCGCCCTTGCCGAGGGTCCGCTGACCGTCGCTGTTGTGGCCCGGTCCGGCGGTGCCGGTACGGGCCACGCTGACCGTGTTGCGCCGGGGCATGGGCCGCTGGCAGGTCGGGCACACCACGCGCACGGCGGCGGCGGACAGGTCCACGGTGGTCAGGTCAGCGTCCCCGCGCACCCACAACTCCACCCCGGAGGCATCGGACTCGTCGGCCGGCTCGGTCGCCGACTTGCGCGCGGCGGCACCAGCGGCCTCCATCGCCGCGAGCACGCGCCCGACGATGGCCGCGCGTAGTCCGGACTCGTCCACGATGGCCGACGCGCTCACCCCGTCGGGGTGGTCACCGAGGATGCCCGCCACCATGACGATCTTCAGGTGGTCGCCGCTACCTACCGGCGCGCCGGACACCGGGGCACCCGAGACGGGGGCACCGGACACCGGCGCGTTTGCCGGAGTGTCCCCGGTGGCCTCGGCCGGGGCCGGGTCGGTCGCGGTCGGGTCGGTGGCCTCGGTGGTCGGGATGTCGGTCGGGTCCGGTGCGGTGGTGGTGGGCTCGGTGTCGGCCGGCTTCGCGGTGGTGGTCTTGCGGGCGCGGCGGGTGGTCGTGGCCATGGTGAATTGCCTCCATCGGGAATGGTGCGGAACACGAATCCGGAAACGCGCGGTGCGCTTTCTGTTTCCGGTTCGCCGGGGCTGTTGTTTGCGGCCCCACGTCCATGGACGCTCTGCACCGGCGGGTTGTCAACACCCGTTTCCAAGACTCTTTGTTGCGTACTTTTCCAACGGTCACGGTGGCCTCGTTGCGCGACGGGTGGCGCGTATTGCGGGGCGTGCGGCCCGTTGTGCCGGTCTCTGACGGGCGATTGGGTCGGGCCGCGATGGGTGGGGAACGGGTGGCGGCCGTGACCCGCGACGGGGCTACCGGCGACTCGATGAGCGAATACCCGCCCCGGCAATTGCCGGGGCGGGTATTCGCTCAATTGTTCACCAAATGTCAAGGACCAGCTTCGTGGCTAGAATCACTTCACGATTCGGGCTCGATCGGATCGATCCGAATAGGCGCCAAATGAACTCGGAATGCGCCCGGCTACATGGCTACGCCATGCGCGGCCATGAACCCGGTCGGCTCAATGGCGTTTTCCCGGGTCGCCGGATACCCGAGGTGGATCTCGAAATGAAGGTGTGGGCCGGACGAGTTGCCGGAGGTGCCGACGATGCCGATGGGTTGCCCGGCGGTGACGGTCTGACCGACCCGCACGGCGGGCTGTCGCAGCATGTGGCAGTAGCGGGACACGATGTCCCCGCCGGTGTTGTCGTGGTGGCGGATCTGCACGTACCAGCCGCACCCGCCGAGCCCGGGGTTGCCGTCGCTGTCGCACGGCAGGGGGCCGCCGGTCGGCGGGTAGCTGGTGCCGGCCACGTTGCACAGCACCGTCACGACCACCCCGGCCGACGCGGCACGGATCACGCTGCCCCGGGGTGCGCCGATGTCGACTCCGTCGTGTTCGGGCCGTTCGGGGGTGCGGAACCCGGACACGATCGGGCCGGGGGCCGGGCGCGTCCACCCGGCCGCGCTGACCGCCACCGGGTCACACGCGGGCAGCGTGCCACCGGTGTACGCCTTGACGATCTCCGTTGCCCGTGCCTCGTGCTTTTGGTACGCGTCCGGGAACGCCGACCGTTGCACCGCCTGCGCCGCATCGGTCAGCGGCATCGTTTGCCACCCGGGCACGCGCAGGAGGTGCTCGTAGAACTTCCCGGCCGCGTAGTCCGGGTTCATGATCTGTTCCGGGGTGCCCCATCCCTGGCTCGACCGTTGCTGAAACAAGCCGAGGGAGTCGTGGTCGGTCGCCGCACCGGAGTTGATCAAATCGGACTCCTGGAGCGCGGTCGCTACCGCGATCACCCACCCGCGCACCGGGACCTTCATCCGCTGTCCCACGGCGACGATCACCGCCGCGTTTCGGGCCTGCTCCGGGGACAGTCCGGCGGGGGTGGCGCCGGGGTTGGTCACGGTACCGAGGCAGACCTCGCCCGTTGCCGCGCCGTCACCGCCGAAGATGGCCGCGACCACGCCACCGGCCGCCGCAGCGATGAGCACCACCACGGCGAGCAACCCGCCGGCCGCGTAGACGATCACCCGTCCCACGGGCCACCGTCCACATGCGACACCGGACGCGGCACCGGCAGGTCGGCCAGTGCCACCCGCCCGGCGTGTCCGGCGACCCGCCACACCGGCCCGGCGGGGCCGCCGGTGTCGGCCGCCCGGTCGTCGCTGGCGGTCGCCACGGTCAGCCCGTCCGGTACCCCGGTGCGGGACAGGTGAGCGTGAAGGTTGGCTTCGCGGGACTCGTTGGGTAGCCAGATCAGCACCGGGTACGCCAGACGCGGGCCGAGGTGCGCGTAGCCGGTCAGCTTCCCGGCTACCCGGGACAGCACCTCGGTCCCAAGATCCATCTCCAGCCAGAACGGCACCGCCCGGCCGCCGGTGTGCCACACCCCGTGCCCGTCGGGGCGGACCAGGTTGCCGCACGCCTCCCGGCACCGGGCCTCGTTCCACCACCGCACCAGCCGCGCGCCATCGTGGCGGGTGCGGGCGTGCGCGGTCAGCGCGACGAAGAACCCGTTCACGGCCAGCAGGTGACCCAGGGTCGCGGACATGGCCAGGCGTGCCGTGGCCTCGCGGACGGCCGCCGGGCGGGGCATCGGCTCGCCACGCGACGCGGCGACGATGGCCGCGCCCACCGGGCCGAGGGTCCACCGCCAGGACTGCGACCCGGGCCGCTGGTAGTGCCGGAACCGGTCGAGCACGGCCCGGCGGTGCAGGTCAGACAGCCGGTTACGGGCGCGTCCGAGGGAGGTGAAGGCGAGGTCGGTGACCTGATCCGTGGTGAAGGTGTGATGGTCGTGGAGGAGGTCGAGGAGGAGCCGGTCGCGGGGGGTGATGCGGGACAGTTCGGCGGCCACGACGGACGCCGTCAGGCGGACGGCGGAGCCGACGGCCGTGCCGCTTGGAGTGATATCCCTTATCAGTCGGTTCCGGTCCACGGGTCCTCCTCAGCGTCGGTGACGTGCGCGTACGGGCTGTTGTTGGGGGCAGGCTGGGGCGAGGGTTCTTCGCTCGTGGAGGGGCCTTGAGTTTCCTCGTGAGGTTCCTCGTGAGACCCCTCGCCCCGTGAGATCGGAACAACATCGAAGTTGCTGGCCTGCCGGCCACCGAGCAGGGCCACAGCCGCACCCGGTGTGGAGTCGCCGGTGTCCGGCTCGGGTTGGGCGGTGGCGGCGTCGCCGAGCAGCGCGCGGCGTTTCTTGGCGCCGAGGCCGGTGTGTTGGCGGGCGGCTCTGCGCAGTGCGTCGGCGCGTCCGGGCTGCGGCTCGGGAGGTGGGATGGTGTCGGCGGTGACCGGCCGTACCGCGCGTCCCCCGGATATGGGCCGCAGGACGACCTCGTAGCCGCCCAGGCGCATCAGGTCGCCGTCGTCCAGCCACGGTTTGACGTGGTGGGCCTGATCGATGGCGTCCTTGGGGGCGAGTGCGAAGTACACCTTGTTGCGGGCGTTGGCGTCGATCGCCTCGTGCATTTCCCGGGTCAGTTGGCCGGTGTACTGGTGGGCCAGGACGAACGAGGTGTGCAGGCCGCGGGCCTCGGCGAGGGCGTCATCGATGCCGATGGGCAGGTGCAGGAAGTTGTGCGCCTCGTCCAGCACGACGGTGGCATCGAGGCGTTGGTGTTCGGGGATGCGGGCGCGGGCGGCGGTGGCCTGCCACAGCCCGGCCACCAGCAAAGAGCCGACCAGGCGGGTGCCGTCCTCCCCGAGAATCCCTTTGGGTAGGCGGCACAGCAGGACACCGCCGTCGAGGATGTCGGCGAAGCTGAACGTGGCCGCCGGCACCCCGAACAGCCCAGCCGCCAATGGATGGGCCAGGACGAGGCGCAGCCGGGACAGCAGCGGGGCGACCAGGCCGGCACGTTGCCCGGCGGGTAGGGCGTTGAAGCCTTCCCAGAACTCGGCCAGGGTGCCGGCCTCCCACGCGCCGAGCTGGTCAAGGACCGCGCGCACTCGCCCGGCCCGCCATTTGGCGTCGGACAGCAGCCGGGGCAGTTGCGCGAGGGTGGAGTCGGGCAGGTAGGCCAGGGTGAGTAGGCCGTGGTAGGCGAACTCGGTCATCCGGTCGCCCCACCACCTGCTCCACACCTTCGCCATCACGGAGGTGACGTGCGCGGCCACGTCGTGCGGGCTCCCGCCGTGCGTGGCCGGGTCGAGCAGGTTGATCGCCGGTGGCGCGTCCGTCTCGTCCGGGTCCACGATGACGAGGCGGTCGCCACAGTCGGCGGGTAGGACGTCGAGGAGGTCGCGGATCAGGTCGCCCTTGGCGGGGTCGAAGGCGGCCACCCCACGCCCAGCCTCGACATCGTCGAGGATCACGTTTTCCAGCAGCACCGTCTTACCGGTACCGGTCGGGCCGCACACGTAGATGTGGTGGCGGCAGTCCGGCAGGGAGATCCCAACCCGGACGCGGGGGCCGGCGTTGGCGTAGCCGATGACTTTGCCGCCCAGGCCGTGCCGCTGATCGGCGGGTACCAGGTTCAGGCCCTTGCGGCGCGGCTGCGGCGCGGAGCCGGAGCTGTTGTTGTTGACTGGTTTGGCGGTCATGGCACGCTCCAGGCGGTCGGTGGGTTGTCGTCGTCGCTGTTGTGGTTGTCGTCTGGATCGGGTGACACGCGCGAGCTGGCCGGAATGCGTCGCGGCCGACGCGAGCTGCCCCCCGCAGGCGCGGTGAAGATGTCGCGGCTGGCGGGTATGCGGCGGGACGCGGCGGCGGGTAGCCCGTAGGCGGACGGTTCGGCGGGCAGGCCGGCGAGGGCGGCGGTCTCGGCGGCGGTGGCCAGGTGCATGCGGTGCTCGGGCACCCATCTCCAGTACGCAGCGGTGGCCACCCGCCGCAGCCGTCGGGGCCGCCAGTGCGCGGACAGGAGGATGAAGCCGGAGGTGATGTCGGCCGCCGCCGCTCGTGCCGCCGGCACTGTTGGGCCGGTGGCGAAGGCGCGGACGGCGACGAGCAGGTGCGGCGCCTGGGCGTGCTTGGCGCGGGCCTGGCGGGCCTGCTCGGCGACGACGGGGTCCATCGGGTCCGGCTGGCGCCGGCCGCCGGTCGACGTGTTGGGCGTGATGAAGTCCAGCACCCCGCTCAACACGACGCGCAGCCCTTCCAGGGCGAGGATCAGCAGCCGCAGGCCGCCGCGCTGGCGGCGGACCCGACGCGGATCCACGGTGGCGCGGCGCAGCACCGCGGCCCGATGCCTTGGCGCGCGGGCCACGTGGACCTGCAGCAGCCCGGCGCCGGTGCGCCCGGCGGCGGCCAGGCCGTCGAACACCGCCCGGATCCGGTCGTCCTCGGGCGGGGCGTACTCCCACCGCCGGGAGGTGGGCGGCGCCGCGTCGTCCACGAGCGGCAGCCAGTCCGGCTGCACCGACCGCAGCACCACACCGAAGGCGGGGCGCTCGGGCGCGACGACGGGCGGCGTGGCCTGTTCGGCGCGCACGCCGGGCCAGGCCCGCTGTAGTGCTCGCAGCACGGCGGTCGGGTTGACCCCGGGCGGTAGCCACAGTCCGGCGCGCATCCCGGTCGGGGTGGCGTGGACCTCCCACACCAGGCGGCGCGGGTGCAGCGTCCAGCGACGGGCGGCCGGCAGCAGGGTGGCGAGGAGCTGCCACAGCGCGAACGTGGCGGCCGGGGTCGCGGTGACCGGCGGCACGACCTCCAACCACACCGCCCGTGCGGCGGCCTGCCGCCAGGCGTGGCGGCGCCACGACACCGCCACGAGGCGGGCGGCGAAGAATACGACGGCCGCGACGAGTAGCAGCGGCCACTGCGCGCGGGTGAACTGCCACACCACGGCGGGAGCGTGGGCGAGGTAGTCCCCGCACATCAGGTGCCCGAGCGGGGAGGCGGGGATCCCGTCGTGGCCGGGCACGCACCCGTCCGGTACCGGGTTCGGCGACGGCGATGGTGCCGGGGTGGGCGGTGTGAGGGGGGCGAGCAGGGTGACGGACAGCATGACAACTCCAGGAAGACGTGACAGCGGATTGGCGATTCGCTCTGCCGGCGGCCGGTTCAGCGGGTCCGCGCGGCGGCCGGGCCTGTGACGACGAGGTCGGTTTCGATGTCGGAGGCGAGGCTGTGGAAGGCGACGCGGCTGTTGCCGCAGGCCAGGAGCGCGTCTCCGCGTCCGGCGGACAGCAGGAACGCGCGTTCGCCGTCGGTGAGGTCGAACGCCTCGCCGACCGCGTCGATCGCCTGCGGCGCCTGACGGAGCAGGATTTGGGTCGCCGCGTTGGACACCACAGCGCGGCCGATGTCGGTCGCGAGGACGTCGGCGGCGTCCTGGGTGACCACGGTCAGGCCGGCGCCGAACTTGCGGGCGCCTTTGGCGAGGTTGAGCAGAAACTTGGCGCCCAGCCCGGCGGACAGCAGCCGCCACGCCTCATCAACGAGGACCAACTGCGGCAGGTCGACCGGGGAGCTGGACACCTGCCGCCAGATCGCGTCCAACGCGAGCAGCGTGCCGATCGGCAGCATCTCGTCGGGCAGCTCTTTGATCGCGTACACCACCAGGTGCCCCACCGGCGGTGTGGTGGTCGGCCCGTCGAACAGGCCCTTGAAACTCCCGGTGACGTACGGGCGTAGCCGCACCGCCAGGGCTCGCCCGGCCTGCTCGCCGTCGGCGAGGGCGGCGGCGAGGTCGGCCAGCAGCGGGGCTGGGCGCCGCCAGGTGCGCGGGTCGGTGGTGATGCCCTTGGCCCGGTACGCGGCCAGGACCGCCACGTCCAGGGCCGCCGCTTCGTGGTCGGTCAGTCCGGCGCCGCTGGCACCGTCGCGGGTGGAGGTCAGGACGGTGAGGAAGGTTTGCATGAACATCGCCCGCCGGTACAGGGCGTCCTCGCCGTCGCCGGGGCTCAGATCGAGGGGGTTGATCCGTACCCCGGAGGCGCCGGTTCGGATGACCGTGCCGCCGACGGCCTCGGCCAGGGGCACGTACTCGTTGTCCTTGTCGACCACGAACGCCTCGACTCCGAGGTAGAGGTTGTGCAGCAGGTCGAGCTTCGCCAGGAACGACTTGCCGGCACCGGAGCGGGCGAGGATGACGGCGTTGTAGTTGTCCTGCGCCCACCGGTCCCAGACGACCACGCCGGAGGAGGCGAGGTTGAGGCCGAACAGCACGCCCATGCCGGCGTCGCCGGCACCGATGGGCAGGTCGGGGCTGGTGAACGGGAAACACGCGGCGAGGGCGTCGGTGTCGAAGACCCGGCGCATGTCCAGGGCGTCGAAGCCCAGCGGCAGGCAGGTGATCCAGCCCTGAAGCTGCCGCCACGTCGCGGATGCGGTGTCCAGCAGCAGCGACGCGGCCAGGTTGCGGACCTCCGTGACCCGCTCGGCGAGGTCTTCGGGACTGGAACCGTGGACGGTGAGGTAGAGGCCGAGGCGGAACAGCCGGGCCTCGCCACGCGCGAGGCGGGTCGCCAACTCAGTGGCGTCGAACGCGGCGGCGTCCAACTCCGGGTCGTCCAGCCGGCCCTTCGCGGCGTCCTGGCGGCGGGACGATTCGAGCCGGCCGCGTTGCTTGCGGAGCCGCTGCGCGGCGACCGCGGGTGGTACCGGCTCGATGTGCAGGACGACGTCGACCCGGCCCGGGTAGGACAGGATCGGTTCCAGCCAGCCGGCACCGACCTCGGCCGGGTAGCCGGTCACGGCGAGGGTCGTGACGTACTCGTCGCCGACGCGTACCGACCGGCCGCCGACCTCGACCGCGTCTGGGCCGCCGGGCAGGATGCCGCCGCCGGCTGCCCCCGTGTTCTTGTTCGTGCGGCGCCGCAACCAGGAGAACAGCTTCACCACCGCTCACCCCCCGTGTCGGAGATGCCGTGGATGACCGCGTTGTTGGGCGCCACGCCGACCGGGGGCGGCGGGGCGGTCGGGTCGAGGCACCCAGCGAGGGTGGCGGCCGTGTCCGCCGCGTCGAGAACGGTCGCGGTGACCTCACACGCGGACAGAGCACGCACGGCCTCGCTGGCGCGGTGGATGGTGTGGCCGGCGCCGCGCCGGTCCCGCACGGCGATGGTGACCTGGCGGTGCAGCAACTCGCGTTGCGCGGCGAGGTCGTCGAGGAACGCGGCGTGGGACAGGGCGGCCTCCTCCAGGGCGGGGTGGGGCAGGTTCGGCGCGTGGTGGTGGATGCGGTCGGCGACGGTGGTCAGGTCGACCCGTTCGGCGCGGACCAGGATCTGCACCGGTGCGTCGAGGGAGTTGAGCCAGCGGCCGAACCCGGCCACGAGGCCGTTCTGCTCCCCGGGTGTGCGTAGCCCGAACGCCACCGTGGAGGCGACGACCAGGGCGGTGGTGCCGTCCGGGCCGAGGTCGACCAGGCCGTCGGCGGTGACGCCCTTCGCGGGCAGGCGCAGCGGCGCGGGCAGCGGCAGCGTGTTCCCGCGCCCGGCGGTGGTCTGCACCCACGCCGGAGCCGCGCTGATGACGTCGCTGGTCGGCACGAGCTGGTGCGGGGCGCGGCGGTGCCGGATCGCGTGCGCCAGCCAGGCGTCCAGGGAGATGCCGTCGCGGCGGCCGACGGCGAGCACGAACGCGAACCCGGCCACCGGGATCGCGCCGACGAGGAACGCCAGCGGATGCACCACCCGGGCGAGGGCGGTCCACGCGGCGTAGATGATCAACCCAGCGATGGTGAGGATGACGACCTGCCGAAACGTGAAGCCGAACAAGATCGAATCCTTGCGTTCAACATTTGCGGGTACCCGGGCGCGTATCGGCGCCTCGGTGTCACGGCGGGCCATCAGCGATCACCCCTTTCGGTCGGGACGGGTACGGCGCGGTGGGGACGGCGGAACGGGTGGGGACGGCGCGGGACGAGGCGCCCGCGCGGGCGGGGACGGCGGGGACGGTGCCGGCGCGCGGCGAGCCGATGCCGACCCGCGCGGGGACGGCGGGGACGGCGGGGACGGCGGGTCGACCCGGCGGGGACGGGCGGGGACGGCGGGAACGGACCTCGCTGGTGGCGACCCGGCGCGCGCCGCGCGGGTCCCGCCGCCCGGTGCCGGCCGAGCGGGTGCCGAGAACACCGGCGTGACTGGTGCCGGTGGGCGCTTCGGCGCGGTCTGCGGACGTGACGCGGCCGAGAAGCTGGCCGCCGGTGCCGCCCCGGCTGGACGCCTGGATGCCGCTGGGGTGGCTGCGTTGCTGAACTGCACCGGCGCCGGGCGGCCGGCGGGTGCCGGCGTTGCCTGAGCTGCCGGCGGGTGGGAGAACCGGGCCGGCGATGCGCCGCCCGCTGCGGTCGGACGTGGGGTCGCCGGGGCTGGGGCGTTGCTGAACGCCGGGGCGGTGGCCGTCCCCGCCGGTGCCGGCATGGGCGTCTGGGTGGCCGGGGCGTTGCTGAACGCCGCCGGGCCGGCGGGGGCCGGGACGGGCCGGGGACGACCGGGCCGGGGTGGGCGCGGCGGTCGGGACGGACGCGGGCCACCCGTCCCCGGCCTCGGCCCGCTCGGGGACGGGGACGGGCCGGTTGGGGACGGTCCCGTCCCCGTTCCCGGGCGTTGGCCGGAACGGGCGGGACGGCTCGTTGTCCGGCTGATCCCGGCGAGGGTGCCGAGGGTCTTGAGCATGATGACCGCGTGGATGATCTGTCCGACCAGGCCGCGTCCGTGCTGGCGGGCGAGGGGGCCGAGGATCAGGTGCTTCGTCCAGCCGGGCAGCTTGATCAGCAGCCACAGCATGGTCAGGCAGACCAGGATCGCGATGAGGCCGTCGTTGGTCAGCGGCACCCCGAGCGCCTCGGGGCCGGCCGGGGTCAGGAACACCCGGACCGTGGCGAGCACGATGACGGCCTGGCCGAGCTGGATTGCCAGGCAGGCGCCGAGGGCGCGCCACCAGGTGTAGGCCAGGCCCTCGGTCTGCGGGGTGGCGTGGCAGGTCAACGCCAGCGGTGCCACACCGATGAGCAGCACCATCAGCGCGGTGCGCAGGATGAACGTGACCAGCACGACGATGCCCATCACCAGCGCGGCGAGGATGAGCAGCGAGAACAGGATCGGTGGCATGTTCGGACTCGGCGGCTGGTTGAGGATCTGGTTGAGCGCGGTCGCCGCACCGTTGCCGTCCACGCCTTGGCCGGCGATGGCGGCGGTCAACGCGTTGGCGGCCTCGATCGCCTTGCCGCACACGATCAGACTGACGTTGGCCGCGACCCCGGCCACCACCACCCGGGGCGCGATCTCCTTGAGCCCGTACTGCGATTGGAGGGTTTCGCGGGAGGCGATGATGAAGCCGCCGGCGATGACGAACAGCACGAAGATGGCGTTGGCGGTGACCAGGCTCGTCGTCCAGATCGCCTTGACCTGCGGATTGGCGGTGAGCTTCGGGGTGGACAGGACGGTGTGGCCCAGCGCGTCCAGGACCGGCTTGAGGCCGGTCTTGGCGATCCAGGCGATGAAGTCGTTGATCGCCTTGCGGATCTGGCCGGGGATGTCGAACAGCCCCGGGTCGTTGTTGCTATCCGGGGACGGCGAGGTAAACCCGGGCGGGGTCGGCCCCGGGGCCGGCGACGGAGTGCCCGGCGGTGCCGGCGTCGGCTTCCCGGTCGGTGGACCGGGGATCGGACTGGGCGTGGGCTTTGGCGGGGTCGGTGTCTTGTCCGGGCTGGGCGGTACGCCGGGGTCGGGCACGCCGACACCCGGGGTCGGCGCCGGGGTCGGGGCCGGGTCGGCCCACGCCGGGCTCGTCCCCGCCGCGACGGCAGCACCCGTGGCGAGAACAACACCGAGCACCAGCAGCGTGAGCAGCCGAACCACACCGGTGCGGCAGGTGACTGGGCGCATGTCACTTCACCCAGCCCGCGACAACCGTGACGATCAGCGGCGACAGCAGCGCGAGGGCATAGCCGATCGCGGCGGACTTCAGCGCCGCCTTGCCCTTCTCGGCCTCGCCGGGGTCGCCGTTGGCCCACATCAGCCGCAGCCCGCCGATGGTCAGGAACAGGGTGGCGACGGCGGCGAGGATCGCGACCAGCCAGGTACGGATGTTGTTGACCACCGCCTGAATCGAGTCCGCCGCCAGCACCGCGCCGGGCTGTGCGGCGTGCGCCGCCGAGCCGTCGCCGAGCAGGAACACCGCACTCGCCGCGAGGATGACTGTGGTGATGACGGCCACCGCCGCCAGCAGCCGCACGAGTGCGGCTGTGCCGGCCCGGCGGTGGCTGCCCTGGTCGGGGCCGGTGGCCGCCCGCCGACGCGGGCGGCCACGGACAGTCTTTTCGCTCATTGAAGGGGTACCTCCGAAACGGGCCGGCCGCCCGCAAGCGGGCCGGGGCGCGGCGTCGGGGATGGGCGAGAGCGCGGGACCGAGGCGAACCGCCTCAGGCATGCCGACCGGCGCGGCCGTCCTCCTTCACGAGGGATCAGGCTGGGAGCCGGAATCAGACGGGGTGTCAGCGCCGTCAGCGGAGCCGGTCGGCGTGCGTAGAGGTCCCGCACTTACAGATGACAAAAACGGAGATCAAATTGGAAAGCGCAGGTCAGCGGGCGTGTTGACCGCGCTGTTGTGGCTGTTGCACCGCGAGGGCTAGGGCCGGCGGCGGGGCGGCGCCTCGATGGCGGTGGTCAGGGTCGCCTCGGCGATCACCTCGGCGTCGGCGTCGGACAGCGAACCCGCGTTGATGGCGTGCACCAGACGGCCCTCGGCGGCCTTGCGGCGCTTGTAGACCGTCCACCGCGACACGCCGGTCCGGTCGGCGTACTCGGTGACGGACACGTCTTCCAGGTATGTGGTCCCGATCAGGTCGGCCTCCTCGGCGGTGATCACCCCGGCCGCGACCGCACGGGCCAGGACCAGATCGGGGTGCCCGTACGGGGGCGGTGGCAGCGCCGAGGCGGGGGCGAAGTTGGCCTCGCCGGAGGCGGCCGGTTCGTTGGCGCGCAGCGCCGCGCGGGCCGCCGATGAGGCGGTGTCTATCAGCCGCGACACCACCCGGGGCTCATCGAGCCGTACGGTGCAAAGGGCGGCTACGAACTCGGTGACCAGGGCAGCCTGGACGTCACCGGTGACGGCCCGCGCCAACCGGGCGGCGGCGTTACGCAACCCGGGCAGCGCCACCCCAACCGCGCCGACGGTCCAGGTCTCGCCGCCGGTGCGGGCCTGGGTGACCAGCAGCCGCCACACCCGGTCACGGGTGGCGAAGTCGCATGAGGGGTGCATCAGGATCGCCGACAGCTCGGGCAGCGGAATCGGGCGGCGGGGCAGGCCGTGGCCGAGTTGGCGGCCGTTGACGGACGTCGGCTTCGGGCCGGCGTGCAGTAGCCGGAACCGGTACTCGATCGCGTCCAGCAGCCCGCCGCCGGGCGCCGTGCTGGCGGCGTCGTACGCGGTCGGATCGAAGGCAGGGATGGGCGTGACAGAAGGCATGGGAAACCCCCGAAGGATGGGTGAGATGCCGGCGGCCGAACGCCGCCCGGCGCTACGCCACCCATCCCGCCACGTCGCTGGCACACATCTGCCACAGCGACGATCACGCCCAGCAACCACAGAACGTGTTGCACCCCGCCGGCTCACCCACCACGCCAGCCCGGCCCGGTACCCGGTACCGATCTCCAGCCGACGCTGTGTCAGGCCGCCACCTGCCTGTTGCACCGCCCCCGCCCGGCCTCGCCGCGACGGCGAGAACAGCCGCCACGAGCCGCGCAACACTCCTCGCCTGAAGCCGCAACCATCGATGCCGCAGGCGCCACGGGGGCTCGCCGCGTTCGGTGCTACGGCTGCATGCTCGCCTCCCGCTTCGCCGGTGCGGTCGGACCGGTGCCGGTCCGCGCTGCCTTGTGGCACCGCCTCTGGTTGCTGTGGCACCCGGGCGGAAGCTGTTGCACCAGCCACCGTCGGCCCGGTGCAACACCCATGATCTTGTTGCACCCGCCGGCTGATCTTGTTGTGGCACATGGGCCGGACCGACGGCGGAAGCCGATGCCAGGCTAGTTCTCCAGCCCGGGATCGTTATGTAGATGCGGGTTGATGTCTGAGCTGGTCGCGGCGGCGGTAGTGGGCCGGGCGCCGCGCTGCTGCAGCAACCAGCTACCGGCAGTGCTCGGGGTCGAATCGTATCGACGCGACAAGCTATGGTCGCGCGATGCGCAAGGCAATCACGGTCGTCACGGTTCTGTGCGTCGCTGCCGGCCCGGTGCTCGCCGGCTGTTCCACAGGATCTGAGGACAGCGGCGGTACCGGCACCGGATCGAGCGCAACCGGTCTACGCCAGGCCCTGTCCAGGGTGGCGGCCACCGATGACACCCGGGCCTGGGTGGGGTACGACGCCATCGCCGAGCTGACCAAGGTGGTAGGTAAGCGGCCCGGCCGCGGCTTCGGCCTCCTGCTGCTGCTGGGCACCGATCTGCGCTCGGACGCTCTGACCGCGCCCACCGACACCGGCATCGCTCCGCTGGACGCCGACTACGGGATCGCGGCTGGACTGCAGCC
>WNGB01008501.1_pt1 | contig 14569 bp, 12 predicted proteins | sample 5400681 | NCBI WGS metagenome assembly WNGB01 (sample SAMN13153367, study PRJNA577476) | soil metagenome | isolation source: 115 cm soil or saprolite under grassland replicate 2 | place: USA:California | collected 2016-06-15 | reverse complement strand
TGGATGCCGGCGTCGGCAAAGACGGTGTCGAAGGCTGTAGTGAACTGTCCGGCTCGGTCGCGGATCAGGAACCGGAACCCGCCCGCGCGTTCGCCGAGGTCAGCGATCAGGTTGCGAGCCTGCTGTGCGGTCCAGCGTCCGTCGGGGTTGGTTGTGGTGCCGAGGATGTGGACGCAGCGGGTGTTGATCTCGATCACGAAGAACACGTAGATCCGGTGCAGTGTGATGGCGCAGTCGATGTGGAAGAAGTCGCACGCCAACATCGTCGATGCTTGTGCACGCAGGAACTGCCGCCAACTCGTGTCGTCGGCTCTGGCCGGTGCCGGCGGTATCCGAAGCTGCTTTAGTACGCGCCGGATCGTCGATGCGCCGACTCGACGTCCGAGTTTGAGGAGTTCTCCTTGGATCCGCTGGTAACCCCACGTCGGATTCTGTTTGGCGAGCTGGCCGATCAACTCCGCGAGCTCGGGCTCGATGGACGGGCGGCCAGCGCGATGTGGGTAGGTCCATTTCTGGGCGACAAGGCGGCGGTGCCCGCGCAGGATGGTGGCAGGCGAGACTAGCCGATGAGCGCGTACGGCGCGGGGGAGGTGTCGGCACAGCGCGCTGAATACGGCCCGGTCGGCCCAGTCCAAACGCGGCTTCAGGTTGGTTCGCCGCAGCACAGCTACCTCATGACGCAGCACGAGCAGTTCGACGTCCTTCGACGCCGATGACCGGGCCAATCGCGCTAGCCAGCCGGCGAGTCGGACCAGGACCAGATACAACAGGCGTATCAACACGGGACGTGATCATGCCCAACTGCCCGAGAGCCTGCGCGTGCAGGTTTTGGAACCCCACACGCAACGCCGTCAAGGAACGACCGGCGGCCACGGTGAGCACTACGTCGCGTCCCTGCCGGCGTTCCCTGAATCAGACGCGGCGGCGACGACACGCACGATGCCCTGTTGCACCCATGTCGGGACCGTGACCAGATCAGTGACCAAGACTTCGCGAGATCGGCCGGCACCGGTGAGACACGTCGGACCGATCGCCGCCGCCGTGGGCGCCGTCGCTGGGCTTGGCGCGGACGGAGCGGCACTCGTGAGACGTAGGTCGGGCCGCTCATAATCCAGCGATCGGGCTGAGTGCGTAGAAGCTCGTTGCTGCGCCGGAACCTGGGTGCCTCGTCTGTGTTGAGGACGACTCGTATTTGCGCCGAGCCGGCCTCAGCTCGCGGGCACACCCGAATGCGCGGCGCTGTGGCGTGTCGTTCTCACCGGTTCGTCCCGGCCGTGTCGCTGCGAGTGGGTGCCGCGTGAGTCGGTCTGTTCGATCAGGGCGACGACTGAAAGCCCTATGCAGGGTCCCATTCGAGCAAGGCCCGCAATTGCCGCTGTCGTCGAGAAAGCGCAACGACGCCGCACGTGGTGACCCTGTCCAGTCGGCACTGAGCCCTTACGGCCAGGATGCCGTCGACCCGGCGGAGGTCTTGTCGGTGGTTCCTCGAGCAACTGGTCTGGCCTGCCATCACAGGCGCCGACAGGCGTGCAGGACGTGTTAAGTGAATGTAACGGTGTCAATGATTGCACCGAGCAGTGATCAACTGTAGCGATCTTGAGAAGCGCTGGAGGCCCCGGAATCATTGGCGTAGATGCTGGTGCGCCGCCAGGGACTCGAACCCCGAACCCGCTGATTAAGAGAGCGCTGACCGGGCCTAGCTCACGTGTCAGTTGTGGCAATGCTGAACTGTTGGCGGTCTAGGTTGGCCGCTCCGGCCTGTGCGCGCTGACGTTCAATGACAGACCCATTGACATTGATCAACTTCGCAGCGTTGTGTCGGTTGTACACGTGCACGCGACACGTACCGCGGGCGGCGCGTCGCCTTGAGCGGAGCGGCTGGTCACGTCGTACGGGTGGCCGCGCCGACGTGGCCTGAGCACAACCGGGTCTGTCAGTGACCGACTAACTCCCGGGCTGCAACGGACACCAGAGTCACTCAAGTGCATCGGACCGAGGCGTCTCGGAACAAGATCGTCGCCTCGTCGGCGCGCACTTCGAGCGAGGAAGGTGACCGACTATGCCTCAACGCCTAGCGGGCGTCGCAGTTGACGCGCGATACCGAGGATTTGACCGAACCACGCTGTCGAGCGGACGACCGCTGACGCGGCATGACCTGGCCACCGTTCCGGATGCGCGCACGCACGACCCGGATGCAGCAGCACACCGTGCCGTCGGCGACGATCACCCATCGTCCACAGACACGGTCAACGCCGTGCCGCTCGACTTGGCCGGCAAAGTCGAGCGCCGCCTGCCGGAACTCAGCCGGCGGATAGCTATGGAGATTCGCCGGCAGATGAAGGTATACAAGGTCGAGTCCGCCGTCGTCTCAGGCGATGACCTGACCCGCTCGGTTACGACGAACCTGCAAACCGTAATTGACGCGCTGCGCACGCCGGACGCGATCGACGTGACCGAGGCCCGCGCGACCGGCGTCCGGCGTGCACGGCAGGGCGTTCCCCTTCCCGAAGTACAACGCGCGTTCCGGATCGGATTCGCTGCGCTGTGGGATCTCCTCATGGAGGTCGTGGCGGTGAACGGCGAGAGCGAGGTACGCACCCTGACGGGCGCGGCCACCACGTTCTGGTACCTGATCGACGAGTACCTGGAAGCCGTCGGCACCGCCTATCGGGACTCGACCACCGCACTGGTACGCGCGCAGCGGAGTCGCCGAGCTGCCTTGCTCGAAGCCCTGTTCTCCGGTGGCATCGTCACCGAGAACGCGACGTGGGATATCACCCAGCTCTTCGACCTGCCCCACGACGGGACGTTCGCCGTCGTAGTGGCCGAGACCGGTGATCTCGTCCGGATGGCGCTTCCCGACGTCGAGTGTGCGCTCGATCAGGGACGCATGGGCTCGGTGTGGCGGCTCACTCCGGCGTATGCGCTCGGCATTGTCTCAATCGGAGCGACCGGGCACATCGACTGCCTGGTCGAAATCTTGTGCACGCATGCAGGTGGCCGGGTCGGCATCAGTCCGACGTTCACCGGCTTGGAGAACACAGCCCGGGCGTTGCACCTCGCTCACGTTGCGCTGGCGAGCATCCCCCATGGAGCCGTCACGGCCGTGTGCTTCGAGGACTCGCCGCTGTCGATGCTGGTCGCCGCAGCGCCGGACGAGGCGGCTGCCATCGCCCACCACTTGCTCTCGCCGATCCTGGAGCTCCAGGTTGCGGACCGCGACCTCTTGCTCGACACGGTCGATGTGTGGGTCGGCGCCGGCGGCTCGACGAAGCGCGCGGCGTGCGCTCTGTACTGCCACCCGAACACCGTTCGGTACCGGCTGCAGCGCGTGCAGACCGAGCTTCGCATGTCGTTGACGGATCCCAGCGCGCTGGCCGAGCTGGTCGTCGCACTACGCGCCTGGCGATTGTTCGGCAACGCGCGACCACTGCCCTCGCGGCCCGGCCGCCAGCGTGTTGTTCCGCGCGACAACTCGAACTGACCCAGCTTGTGTCCGCGTCACAGACCTCGTGAGAGGACCGGATCATTCGCCGTCCGCGGCGGTACGGTCCGCGCACTCAACGGAATCCCGCCCACCGAAGGAGAGGTGTTGGGACGTGTCCACGCAGACCACAGCTCCACCACAGCACGTGTCACAGATCGCCGCCCCGTCACCGGTCACGGCGCCGACCGCGTCCCCGACCATGGCGGACCCGACGCCGATCGCGTTCGCCCTGTTCGCGTTCGCGCTCGCGGTGTACGGCATCCGCTTCGCGAGCGTCAACGCGACGACGGTCGCAGCCGCGCCCACCACCATCGCCTTGGACTACGCGATCCTCGTCGCCGCCATCGCCGAGACGGTCGTCGGCGTGCTCGCCGTGATCCGCGGCATCGCCTACCGGGGCTACGTCACGACGGTCTTCGGCATCTGGCTACTCGGCTTCTACCTGCTCATCACCTCGGGCGCGGAGAACAAGGCGTTCACCCCGGACGCGCTCGCGTGGTATGTGCTGGTCCTGATCGTGCCGGTCGCGCTGCTGGCAGTGCCCTCGATCGTGCACCGCAACATCCCGTTCGTCATCGCCTTCGTCGCCATCCTGGCCCTCCTCCTGCTGCTCGGGCTCGGCTACCACAGCCTCCACCACGCGATCTCGGTCGCCACGAAGGCGAAGGCGGCACCTGATCTGTCCGGTGCGGTGAACATGCTCAAGGCGTCGGCCTGGTTCGCGTTCATCGGCGCGGTGGCGATCTGGTGGGTGTTCGCCCGCGATGTGTATCGGACCACCGGGGTGCTGCGCGGCCCTGCACAGTGAGGACGCGAGGAGTGCCGCTGCCAGACCGGCGGCGGCACTCCTCTGCGTTCGGGCGAAGTGCGTTCGGGCGAAGTGCGTTCAGGCGAAGGCCGACAGGCCGGTGATGTCGCGCCCGACGATGAGGGTCTGGATCGTCTCGGTGCCCTCGAAGGTGTGCACGGCCTCGACGTCGGCCATGTGGCGGATCACGTGGTAGTCGAGCAGGATGCCGTTGCCGCCGAGCAGGTCGCGCGCCTCGGCGAGGACGCGGCGGGCCCGGCTCGTGTTGTGCATCTTCGCCAGCCCGGCGAGCGTGGGAGCGTCGTCACCGGCGAGGGCCCGTCGGCCGAGTTGCAGGCAGTACAGCTGCATCGCCGTGACGTCGGCGAGCATCTTCACCAGCCGTTCCTGCACGATCTGGAATCCGGCGAGCGGTCTTCCGAACTGCGTGCGGCGCTTGGCATAGGTGAGCGCCGCGTCGTAGCCGGCGACGGCGTGCCCGAGCGCCATCCACGCGCAGGACGCGCGGCTGCCCGTCAACACCCGAGCGGTGTCTTTGAACGAATTGGCTCCAGGGAGCCTGTTCTCGGCGGGGACGCGCACGTCGTGCAGGGTGATGTCGGCCTGCCAGACGGCGCGCAGCGAACCCTTGCCCTCGATGACGCGGGCCGTGTAGCCCGGAGTGGCGCGCTCGACCAGGAAGCCCTTGACCTGGCCGTCCTGACTGTCGCGCGCCCACACCACGACGACGTCGGCGATGCTGCCATTGCCGATCCACTTCTTGACCCCGTTGATCACATAGGAGTCGCCGTCGCGGCGTGCCGAGGTCTCCAGGCCGATCGAGTCCGAGCCGTGGTCGGGTTCGGTGAGCGCGAAGGCGCCGATCTTCTCCAGGCGGGCCATTGGCGGCAGCCAACGCTGTTTCTGCTCCTCCGAACCCAGCATTGCAAGCGACTGCATGGCCAGGCCCGCCTGGACCCCGAGGAACGTTCCCAAGCTGCCGTCGCCGCGGCTGAGTTCCATGTAGATCAGCCCGGCGGAGAGCTGGTCCATTTCAGGGCATCCGTAGCCGGAGATCCCGTCTCCGACGATGCCGAGCCGGCCGAGTTTCTCGACGAGCGGCCACGGGAACTCGGCCCGCTCCCAGTAGTCGCCGATCACCGGCAACACGTGCTCGTCGACGAATGCGCGCGTCCGGTCCAGGTAACCGATCTGCTGGGTGCTGAGCTGCTCGCGGATGAGGTAGTAGTCGGTGCCCAGCGCGTGGCCGAGTCCAGTAGCGAGATCCATCGCGTCCTCCGCAGGTTGGGTGAGACGACTGAGCCTCGTCGCCCGGCCTCGGATCGTGTTAGTGGCGATGCGACAGCGCGAATTGGCGTCGGCTCATGACTGCTCGCGCACCGGCGGGCGCGGCGGTGGCGAGAGCAGTCGCACCGCCACCAGCAGGTCGATCACCTCGGGGAGCTTGCGCAGGTCGAGCCCGGTGCGTTCGGCGATGCGCTCCAGCCGGTAGTAGGCAGTGTTGACGTGCAGGTGAAGCAGCTCGGCGGCCACCTTGGCGTTCAGGTCGCTCGCGACGTAGGCGTTGATGGTCTCCAGGTAGGTCCCGCCGGCCGCCAGGTCCTCTTCCACGAACTGGCGGATCTTCGGGTCGATCAGCCGTCGCGCCGTCTCATCGTTGCTGAGCACCAGGTAGTTGAACGTGGAAACCGACGACAGGTCGAGGACGCCGCCGCAGCCGGCCAGCGCCTCGCGGGCGACGCGGGCCTCGCGGTAGGCCTGAGGCACGTCGCTTAGCTGCGAATGCACGGTGCTGGCGCCGATCGCCAGTTCGACCTGAGCCGCCCGGAGCTCGGCGTGCGCGCGCCTCAGGCGGGCGATTACGCGGTCGCCACCGCTGGCAGCCGGAAGAAGGCCGAGCAGTTCGTCATGCCGCAGCGCCAGCAGGCCACCGGCGTCGCGGCCTTTAGCCTGCCGCACTGCGGCCGCGATCTCCTGCATCGCAGGCTCGTCGCCGGACCACCTGATCACGCGCGCGGAGATGACGATGATCCCCTTCTCGGTGGTGAGCCCGGCTGCACGCAAGGTGCCCAGCCCTGGTTCGATCGCGGCGGGGCGGCCGAGCAGCAGGTCTTCGATCAGGTCTCGCTTGAGGCGCTCGCTGTCCGCGAGTGCGTATTGCTGGGCAGACAGATAGGCGTCGGCGGCGATCGAACTGCCCAGCTCGATGACCTGCATGAGCCGGGACACGGCAGCGAGTGCCGCGTCCTTGAGCGCCGGGTCGTCGCCGATTGCGTCCCGCACGCTGTCCCAGAAGGTCAGCTGGCCTACCCGGAATGCCCGCAGGAAGTCGGCCAGCGACACCCCTTGACCGACCCGGAACAGCGCCTGGCTCCGAGTGGTCGGGAACTCCTGGCGGGTGGGCAGGCGGTCTTCCCGCAAGATTGTCAGGAAGGTCTCGAAGACGGCGCGACAGTGGACGACGACCTGTAGCCGCAGGTTCGCGTCCGGGTTGTCGCGGTACACGGGGACATCGCGCCAGATGGCTTGGGTGGCCTCCTCGGCCATCTGGTCCAGGAGTGGCTCGACGGCTCGGACGAGGGCCATCCGCGCGTGGACGGTCTGGCCCAGCTGCCTGTCACCCATGGGTCAGCCACCTCTCGTCGCGGAGAATCCCCGCGACGGTGCTCAGTCAAGCCGGGGAGCCCGCATCACGCAATCGCCCGCGACCCAGGAACTCGTTGATGAACGGCACGAGACTGTCCGCGCGGGCGAGCAACTCGAGGTGCCCGCCCCGGAAGATGTGCAGCTCGCTGCCCGGCATCAGGCGATGCATGATCCGGCCGTTGGCCAGCGGGATGATCGGGTCGTCGTCGCCGAAGAGCAGCAGCGTCGGCTGGCGGAGAAGCGGCAGCCACGGCAGGCTGGTCCAGCCCAGGCCGGCGCCGAGCTGGTAGAGGTAGCCGCGGGCATCTCCCACCCGGATGTGCGAGCCCAGGATCTCTCGCGCTCTCGCCGGGTCGGTGCGTAGCGAGCCGCCGTAGAGGACCGGCGCGATAGCCGCCGCGTAGACGGGGTCACGGTAGCGGCGCGGGGTGAGCATCTTCGACAGCGCGCGCGGCTTGCCGGGAACCGTGGTCATCCCGGTGGCGGTGCACGCGAGGATGAGACGCCGGCACCGGCGTGGGTGCTGCAGTGCAAATTGCTGGGCCAGCCCGCCTCCCCAGGAGAAGCCGAGGACGTCGATCTCACGGTGGCCCAATCGACGCAGCAGATTGGCGAGCAGCAGCGCCACGCTGCCGAATCGGTACGGCGCGAGGGGAGCGGGGGAGCCGCCCACGCCCGGCACGTCGAACGTGATCACCTCAATCGCCGGGTCGATCGCCCGCACCAGCGGAGCGAGCACCTCCAGGCTGGCGCCGATCCCGTTGCACAGCACGAGCGGCGTGCGGTCTGCGCTCCCGGGGCGGATGCTTACGCGGACGGGGTGCCCGTACACCTGAACGGTGCGCATGCCGGCGTCGGTCACGGGTGCTCAGCGGTCGTAGACATACGTCCCCGGCGCAGCGTCCAGCGGCGGGTGCTTGTCGTTGCCGCGTGCCGTCGGCGCTGGTACCGAGCCGCCGGACCGCGCGCCGAGCCACGCCGCGTAGTCGGCCCACCAGGATCCCGACTCGGTGCCCGCGGCCTCGAGCCAGGCGTCCGGATCAGCCGGGTTGCTGTCGCTGACCCGGTAGGACGCCTTCGCGTTGCCCGGCGGGTTGACCAGGCAGGCGATGTGCCCGCTGGTGGACAGGATGAACCTGCTGTCGCCGCCGAGCAGTTGCGTGCTGCGATAGCAGGCCTGCCATGGGCAGAGGTGATCGGCGATGCCGGCGACGATGTACGAGTCGGCCTTGACCGCGGACAGGCCAACCGGCGACCCGAGCATCCGGGCCGAACCCGGCTCGTTCAGCCTGTTGGCCAGGAACAGGTCGATGAAGTCGCGGTGCAGGGCCGCGGTCATCCGCGTCGTGTCGGCGTTCCAGTAGAGGATGTCGAATGCGGCCGGCTTGCGACCCTGCAGGTAGTTGTTCACCCAATAGTTCCAGATCAGGTCTGCCGGCCGCAGCCAGGCGAAGACCTCCGCGAGCGAATTGCCGTCCAGGTAACCCTTGCCCTGCGACGCCGCCACCGCAGCCTTCGCCATCCGCCCGTCGGCGAGTGCCGCGGCCGTCCCGGCCTGCGACTGGTCGAGCACTGCGACGCCAAGGCTGAAGCTGGCGACCCGCTCCGGATGGCCGCTGTCAGCCAGATGCGCAGCGACCATCGCGGCGAGCGCGCCGCCGGAGCAAAGGCTGAGCAGATGCGTCTGCTCGGAGCCGGTGATCTCGGCGGCGGCATCCATCGCGTCCATGAGTGCCTGGCCGTACACGTCGAAACCCCAGTAGTGGTGGCGCACGTCCGGGTTGCGCCACGAGATCGCGAAGACCTGCTGTCCTTGCCCGGCGAGGTACTCGATGAGGCTGCGACCGGGCGCCAGATCGACGATGTAGTACTTGTTGATCACCGGTGGGACGATCAGCAGCGGCGTGCGAGCGACCTCGCTCGTGGTCGGCGTGTACTGGATGAGCTCGAGAACCGGGGTGCGCAACACCACCGCACCGGGCGTCGCCGCGATGTTCTGCCCGACCCGGAACTGCTCGACGTCAACCATGGTGGGCACCCGCGGAGCCTGGGCGAGATCGTGGACCAGGCTGCGAGCGCCGCGGACAGCGCTGCGTCCGCCGGTGTCGATCAAGGCCTTCCACCACAGCGGGTTGAGCGTCGGCGCGTTGCTGGGCGCCAACGCCTCGACCAGGTTGTCAACCGCGAACCGCACGCGTTCGGCGTCCCGCCAGAGCAACTCCACGTCGCGGACGAGTCGCTGAGCGGTGTCCGAGGTGACCAGGTAGGACTGCATCACCGCACGCAGCAGGGGGTTGTCCACCCATGCCGGCTCGGCGAAGCGGCGATCGCGCGGCGACGCGGAGATGTGCGACCGGCCGACCGCGATGCGCCCGTACTCGCGCGCCAGCTTGGCACCGTGCGCTCGCAGGATGTCCGGACGGCGGGCGAGGGCTGCGGTCAGGCGCATTCCGGCCGTCCAGGGCAGGAACCGGCGCCAGCTCCCCAGGGCGGCGTCGGACAGCAGCAGGTCCAGCGCCCCGGCGCCGTTCGCCAGTTCCTCAGCGGAGGCGGTCATCGCTCACTCCGCCGGCTGGGGCGGCTTCACATCGCGCCGCAGGATCTTGCCGGTCGGCCCCTTCGGCAGCTCGTCGACGATCCACACCCGCCGCGGGTACTTGTACGAAGCGACCCGATCCTTGACGTACTCGCGGATCTCGTCCGCCTCGGCGGCCGCGCCCGGCGCCAGGACGACGGCGGCCGCGACCTCCTCGCCGAGGGTCTCGTGCGGGATGCCGACCACGGCCGCCTCGACGACGGCCGGGTGCTCGTAGAGCACCTCCTCGACCTCGCGCGGGTAGACGTTGTACCCGCCGCGGATGATCAGCGCCTTCTTGCGGTCTACGATATAGAAGTAACCGTCCTCGTCTATCCGCCCGAGGTCGCCGGTGCGGAACCAGCCGTCTGGCGACATGACCTCTGCGGTGGCCTGCGGCTGCCGCCAGTAGCCCTTCATGATGTTGTGGCCGCGGATGGCGATCTCACCGGTCTCGCCGACCGCCAACTCGGACCAGTCGTCGGCGACGATTCGCATCTGCACCCCGTCGATCGGGATGCCGACCGAGCCGGCCTTGCGAGCGCCGTTCGGCGGGTTGAACGACGCAACCGGGGCGGTCTCCGAGAGCCCATATCCCTCGATGATCGCGCAGCCGAACACCTTCTCGAACGTGCTCAGCACCTCCAGCGGCAGCGCCGCGCCACCCGATGCACACAGGCGCAGCGAGGACGTGTCGAACCGGTCGCGGTCCGGCACGCCGAGCAGGGCCGAGTACATCGTCGGAACCCCGATGAACACGCTCACCCTGTCCCGCTCGACCACCCGCAACGCCTTGCGCCCGTCGAAGCGGCTGATGAGCGTCAGGCAGGCCCCGCTGAAGACCGCGCAGTTCAGGCCGACCGTCTGCCCGAATGTGTGGAACAGCGGCAGGCAGCCCATCAGGACGTCGTCCGGGGTGAGCTTGAGCCAGTCGTTGGCGAAGATGTCGGCGTTGCGGCGCAGGTTCGCGTGGGTGAGCTCCGCGCCCTTCGGCTTGCCGGTCGTGCCGGAGGTGTAGAGGATGACGGCGGTGTCGTCGTCGGAGCGGTGGACGATCTCGGCAGAACTGTGCGCGGCCGCAGCTATGTCCTCGATCATGACGAGGTCCGTACCCAAGTCCGCTGTGCCCGTCGCCGCCTGGTCGGCCACCGCTGGTGTCGCGAGCAGGATCTTGGATCCGGAGTCGCCGACGTAATGGGCGATCTCGCGCCCCTTCAGCAGCGGGTTCATCGGCACCACAACCCCACCCGCCAGCAGGATGCCGTAATACGCCACCGCGAACTCCGGCACGTTGGGCAGCATCACGCCGACACGATCACCCGGCGCGAGGCCGCGTTCGGTCAAGCGCCTGGCGAGCTGACCACTCGCGCCGACCAGCGCCGCATAGCTGAGCGTCTCGTCGTCCAGTCGGATCGCTGGGGCTGCCGGATCGGCCGCCGCAGATGTGAGTAAGCGTTGCGCGAGGTTGGTCATCATGCTCTCCCGGGTCTGCTGGGATGGCCCGGAGCCGGATCCGGCGTCCTCACCATCGACCTAACGGCTCCGCCCATCGAGAAGGGGCGAGCCATACCGGGAGCGTCGCGCGACGCACCTCCGCGGCGTTAGTCGAGCGACCACATAAGAGTTTGTTCTCCACCGACGACGTACATGCAGCGGGCAGCGGCGCTGGTCCAGTGTGGACAGTCTGGCCATCGGCGAGTCCACTGCGGGCTGTTCGGCGTTCCCCGGTCTCGGAGCAGGCGCGGTCGGCGCGCCACCCAGTCTCTATTTGGCTTCGCCGATATGCAGGGTCGGCTTCTGGCCGAGGGCACGCATGGCGTCGATGTAGAGACCGTCCGCGAGCCAGTCGCGGAGATCTTCCGGGGAGTCGACCTCATGTAGTCGCTGCCGGCCCGCGTCGTAGACGTAGATGCGCTCGTCGTTGCCGAGGTAGGCCTCGACCTCGTGGTCGTAGTCCTGGGCGATGAGCGTGCCGTGCAGCACGTAGTCGAGCCCCGTTTCGGCAACGCGGACCTTGTGTTCCTTGCGGTCTGTCAGGGTGCCGGCCACGGTGTCGCGTCGTGACCGTTCGGCCTCCAACGCGGCACGTAGCGTGTGCGACAGGTTGATCCCGGACTCTTTGGCCCAGTGCCCGATCTCGTCGGGTAGATCGACAGTGATGTCCATGGGAAGACCTTCCACGGGTAACTACGACGGTACCCGTACCCGCGGCCCCGGGGTCGCCGCCAGCTGGCCGTGGCAGAGGCAGGACAAATCGCTGACTGTCCACTGTGGACGGTCTGTCCTTGCGGGATCAGTCTCCGGCGAATCAGTCTTTCAGCGCGGCGTCGAGCGTGATCTCGACTCCGGTGAGTGCCTTGCTGACCGGGCAACTGGCCTTGGCCTGCTCGGCGGCACGCACGAAGGCGTCGGCGTCTAGTCCGTCGACCTCGCCACGGACCGAGAGCAAGATGCCGGTAAGCCGAAAGCCGCCGGCCTTGTCCGGACCGAGAGAGACGTCGGCGCGCACGTTCAGAGTCCGCGGGGTACCCCCAGCTTCCGCGGTCAGCGCCGAGAGTTGCATCGCGTAACAAGCAGAGTGTGCGGCGGCGATCAACTCTTCGGGGCTAGTTGTGCCGCCGGCCTCCTCGGCGGCTCGCTTCGGGAAGGACACCTCATAGGTGCCGACACCGGAGCTGGTGAGTTCGACTCTGCCAGTCCCGGCTTGCAGCGTGCCTGTCCAAGCTGTGTGTGCGGTCCGGGTCGGCATGTTGCCTCCTTGCTCGTGTCGGTCAAGTTACCGACGCTAGTCCGAGCCAGCGTGGTGGAGTGATGACGCGTGACTTCTCGCGACCCTCGCGTATTCGGCATCGGCGTAGTGGGCGACGTTGTCACCCAGCGGGTCCGCGGCGGTGTGCGTAGGCGATGGCTTGGGAGCGGTCGCGGCTTCGGGTCTTAGCGAAGATGCGGTTGATGTGGGTCTTGACGGTGGCTTCGCTGAGGTAGAGCTGTGCGGCGATCTCGTGTTGGACAGGCCGGCGGCGATCAGCCGCAGGATTTCGGCTTCTCGTTCGATTAGCTGTCGGGCAGGGTGTTGCTGAACCTGGGACGGTAGGGCGGCCACGTCGACGAGGCGTGCCTGGACGGTGGGGTCGAGGATGGCCTGTCCGGCCTCGGCGGCGTGCAGGGCGCGGCGGATGTGGTCGCGGCCGACGTCTTTGGTCAGGTACCCGATCGCGCCCGCACGCAGGGCAGCGGTGATCGATTCGTCGTCGGCGTAGGTGGTGAGCAGCACCACGCGTACGCCTGGGTGGTCGGCACGGATGTGCCGGGTCGCCTCGACGCCGTCGACACGTGGCATGCGCAGGTCCATCAGCACGACGTCCGGGCAGTGCTGCTCGGCGAGGGTGATGGCCTCCTGCCCGTCCGCGGCGGCGCCGACGTCGATGTCGGGCATGGTCTGCAGCAACGTGACCATGCCCTCCCGGATACGGTCTGATCGTCGGCGATCACGACCTTCATGCCGGCACTGCCACGCGCACTATCCAGCCCAGCTCACGCGGCTCGGCGAGCACGTTGCCGCCGAGCAGTTCGACGCGTTCCCGCATGCCGCGCAACCCGAAGCCACCGCCGGTCTGGCTCAGCTGGCTCGCCGGCCTGGTGTGCGGGCCCGTTGGTGACGACGCGTCGATGTCGGGGCGATAGTTGATGACGGCCCAGGACCGGTCGGAGAGCAGCGGGTCGTCACGGGAGCGACTGCAGCGTTGGCCGCGTTGGTGACGCTGGTGGTGCTTGGTGAGCGGCGCGCGACGGTCGCGGTGCCGGTCGACGCCGCGGCCGGGTGAGCCGGATGACGTCATCGGTGCTGTCCGGCCGGCTGCTCGTCGTGGCGGACGTCCTGATTTCAAGGTCGCACGAAGCCTCGGCCGCGACATGTAGGTGCCGTTCTCCTGCGCGGCACCGGTACCGCGCCAGCGCGATAATGGGTTGCGCTCCACCGCGTCGGCGGGAGGCTAGCCGGGTGGTCAGCCTCGACGATGAGCGGCAACAGGGGTGGGAGATTCGGCCACTCGATTCATCTGAGGTCGAGGTGGTTGGCGACGTTCTTGGGTTGGCGCGGCTGCATCAGGGGGACGGGTTCTACCTCGTCGCGTGGCAGGACGGTGCACCAATCGGACATCTGCACCTTGCACTGAGTGATCCGCCGGAGCTTCAGGACGTGGCGGTTCGGTCCAGCCACCAACGACGCGGTGTCGCCACGGCGCTCGTTGCCGCCGCCGAAGGTGAGGCACAAGCCCGTGGTTTCCAAGAGATGCACCTTGAGGTGAGCGCGGACCACCTGGCGGCGCAGTCGCTATACCGCAGATGCGGCTACGTCGATGCCGGACTGCCGACCCGCCGAGTGACGGGCACCGTCATGATCCGAACCGGGGCGATTGAGGTCGACGACCGATTGATTACGTGGACCAAGCGATTGGGCTGATGAGGGCGTTGAACGAGCACCGTGTGCGGTGTTTACCACCCGGCAAGAAGTGACGCGCTGTGGCGTGTCGTGGGGCCGCTGCCGCCAGCGGACGCCCGGCACAAGCCGCGGCTCACCGCCGGCAACCCTCGCACGCTATCCGTCTGCGCGCTGGGTCAAGGCATCTCGGCTTCTCGCCCGGGCGCGCAGATGATGTGATCTGCGCGCGGGTTGGGGTTCACGCCGATCTCGATTTGATCGTCCTGGCGAGCTGCGTCTGCGGGTGTGCTTTGAAGCGATGGATGGTGTGACCGCTCACGCCCGGCGCGTCATGCTGTGCGGCGTGAAGCACGTTGGGATTCTCGGGCACAGTACGGAAGGAGCGGCGCTGTGCTTTCGAGCGTTCTGCCAGGAGGGGTTTGCGGAACTGGGACCTGACGAGCACCCCGATGTGTCCCTGGACTGCATCGCGTTGGCCCGGAGCATGCCTGCCTGGGAGGCGGGTGACTATGCCTCAATCCGCGCCACCCTGGCGGTCAGTGTGCGGCGGCTCGCCGCTGCGGGCGCGGACTTCTTCGTCTGCCCGGACAACACCGCGCACATCGCGCTCGA
>WNGB01008498.1_pt1 | contig 14573 bp, 9 predicted proteins | sample 5400681 | NCBI WGS metagenome assembly WNGB01 (sample SAMN13153367, study PRJNA577476) | soil metagenome | isolation source: 115 cm soil or saprolite under grassland replicate 2 | place: USA:California | collected 2016-06-15 | reverse complement strand
GGCATCGCCGAGGCCGGCGACAGCTTCGGGTACGCGCTTGCCGCCGGCGACTTCGACGGCGACGGCTTCGTCGACCTCGCGATCGGGGTGCCGGGTGAGGACACCGCCATCAACGGTGTCGGGGCGGTCAACGTGCTGTACGGCGGCGTTGAGGGGCTCGGCGGGGCCGGCAGCCAGCTGTTCACCCAGGCCAGCCCCGGGATGGTGGGCACCGCCGAGGACGGCGATCAGTTCGGCCAGGCGCTCGCTGTCGGTGACTTCGACGGCGACGGCGTTGCCGACCTCGCGGTGGGGGTCCCCGGGGAGGGTCTCGGCGCGACCTCCAGTGCCGGGGCGGTCAACGTGCTGTACGGCGGCGCTGACGGGCTCAGCGGGGCAGGGAGCCAGCTGTTCACCCAGGACAGCCCCGGGGTGGTCGGCACCGCCGAAGTCGGTGACGTCTTCGGACAGACGGTGGCGGCCGGCGACTTCAACGGCGACGCCGTCGACGATCTGGCCGTGGGGATCCCCAACGAGGACCTCATCAGCAACCAGGCCACCGACGCCGGGGCGGTCAACGTGCTGTACGCGGCGGCGGCCGGTCGGCTCGGCGGGGCCGGCAGCCAGCTGTTCACCCAGGACAGCCCCGGGGTGGGCGGCATCGCCACGATCGACGAGTTCCTTGGTTCGGCGCTGGCGGCCGGTGACTTCGACAACGACGGCGATGCCGACCTCGCCGTCGGAGTCCCCCTCGACGGCGAACCGTTCATCTCGCAGCTGGGCGCGGTCAACGTGCTGTACGGGGCGGCCGGTGGGCTCAGCGGGACCGGCAGCCAGCTGTTCACCCAGGGAAGCCCTGGGGTGGTCGGCACCGCCGAGAACGGCGACGATTTCGGCCAGGCGCTCGCCGCCGGCGATGTCAATGGCGATGGCGCTTCGGACCTGGCCGTTGGGGTCCCAGGTGAGGACGTCGGCACAATCGTCGATGCCGGGGCGGTCAACATGCTCTACGGGGCGGCCGGCGGGCTCTCCGGGTCCGGGAGCCAACTGTTCACCCAAGCCAGCCCCGGGGTGGTGGACGCCGCCGAGACCGGCGACCGGTTCGCCCGGGCGTTCGCGGTCGGCGACGTCGACGGCGACGGCTTCGACGATCTGACCGTCGGGGTCCCGGCTGAGGACGTCGGCACCGTCTTCGACGCCGGGGCGGTCAACGTGCTGAAGGGGGCGGCCGGCGGGCTCACCAGCTCCGGCAGCCAGCAGTTCACCCAGGACAGCCCCGAGCTGCCCGACACCGCCGAGGACAGCGACCAGTTCGGTGCCGCGCTCGCCGTCCAGTAACCACGAACGCTCTCCAGCCCGAAACCGTCTTCCGGCAGCTACACGGCCAGGAAGCTAGAAGTTCTGGCCCGCTGGGGCCGGAGGCGCGCTGTTGCATCTGGTTAGTCCGCGGCGTGCTGTAGTCGTGATGGTGAGGCGCATGCTGGCAGTCTGCCTGCTCGGGTCCGCTCATTGCAGACGCAACAGCGCCCCCGTTACGTCGGCCGCCTGCCCGAGTGCGGAGAGGAGAGGTGACGGTTTCGGGAGGCGACAGCGCCTCCGACAGGGAGTACAACAGGGCGGATGCGGCCTTCAATCTCGAGAGGCCCGGAAGACACCTAACCAACGTCCCGATCCCGTCCCAACGGCCCCACCAGCACCGGCTCATGCAGATATGCCCGTCGGCGCTGATACGTCGTATCAAGGTGCGCCGACAGCTTCGTCGAGTGAAGCGCTTCCAGGCCGGGAGGGAAGGAAATGGAGCAGCACATCGCCCGAGCTTGGCAGGGGGATGGCAGCGAGCCACACCCGCTCTCCAGCTACATCTCCGCGCTCGCCGCCCGGCGCCTTGTGGGCCGCCACGCGCCGCTGCGCGAGCCTGAAGGCGAGCAGCTCGCCGCGGCGGTCCTGTTCGCCGACATCTCTGGTTTCACGGCGCTCACTGAACGGCTGGCGCAGACCGGGCCGAGCGGTGTCGAGGAGCTCACCGAGCTGCTGAACGGCTGCTTTGGCGAACTGGTCCAGTTGGTCGCCGACCACGGCGGCGATGTCGTGAAGTTCGCCGGCGACGCGCTGCTTGCGCTGTGGCCTGCCGACGAGGACCTGCCGGCGGTGACGGCGCAAGCCGCCAGCTGCGGGCTGGCCATGCAGCGGCTCCTCCAGGCCAGCGAGCTGGCGGCTGGGACGCACCTGTGGATGCGGATCGGGATCGGAGCGGGTCAGGTGTCGGCCGCACACCTGGGTGGCGAACTCGGTCGCTGGGAACTTGTCGTCGGTGGGCCGGCGATTGCGCAGACGTGTTCCGTCGAGCAGCTCGCGCGGCCGGGCGACGTCGTGCTCTCGCCGGAGGCGCTGGACCAGGTGCGCGACATGTGCGCCGGCGAGCAGGTGCCGGGTGGCGCCGGGGAGCCGTTTGCCCTGCGCGTCACCGCGGTCCAACCGCTCGCTGCGGCAGCGCCGCTAACCAGCGTCCCCGCCCGGCAAGTAGCCGAAGCGGCGCTACGAGGTTATGTGCCCGGCGCGATCGTGGCCCGGCTGGCCGCAGGCCAGAGCGCCTGGCTTTCGGAGTTGCGCCACGTCAGCGTGGTGTTCCTGCGGCTCCCGGACCTGGACGACATCACGCCAGGCACCCTGCAGCGGGCGAACGACATCGTGTGTGCCGTGCAGGCGGCGCTGTATGAGTACGAGGGCTCGGTCGACAAGCTCGGTGTTGACGACAAGGGCGCGACGATGGTGGCCGCCTTCGGCCTGCCGCCGGTCGCCCACGAAGATGACCCTGTCCGTGTGGTGCAGGCGGCGCTTGGCATCCAGGCCAGCCTGCGCCGGCTTGGAGTGCGCCACGCCATCGGAGTGGCTACCGGGCGAGCGTTCTGCGGCTCGGTGGGCAGCGACCTGCGCCGCGAGTACACGATGATCGGCGGGGTCGTGAACCTTGCCGCCCGTCTCATGCAGACCGCTGTCGACGACGTCGTCTGCGATGCTGCGACCCAGCAGGCAGCGGAGGCGAAGCTGGCGTTCGAGGCGCTGCCACCGCGCCCGATGAAAGGCTGGGCGGAGCCGGTTCCCGCCTTCCGCCCGAGCGGTCATGGCCGCGCCAGCGCCCGCAGCTGGTCTGTGGTTGGTCGGGCTCACGAGCGCGGCATCCTCGCCGAGCGGCTGGTGGCGTTGCGGGACGGTGAGGGTGGAACGCTGCTCATCGAGGGGGAGGCGGGGATCGGCAAGTCGCGCCTGGTCGACGACCTGGTTGGGCAGGCCACTGGCCAACCAGTCAGGACGCTTGTCGGCGCGGCGGATGCGATCAGAAGCACCACGCCCTACCATGCGTGGCGTCCGGTGTTCGAGTCGCTGTTCGAGATCGCGGACGTCAGCGAGCCCGAGGTACGGCGCAGCCGCGTGCTTGATCGCCTTCGTGGCCGGCCCGACCTCGAGCGCCTGGCGCCGCTGCTCAGCGACGTGCTGCCCTTCGAGCTGCCCACCGACGAGATCGTTGGGCAGCTCGAAGGGCAGGTGCGCGCCGACAACACCCGCAGGCTGCTCGTCGGCGCCCTCCGGGCGGCCTCGGAACAGCAGCCGCTGCTGATCGTGGTCGAGGACGCCCACTGGTGCGATTCGGCCTCGTGGGCGCTCGCGTGGCTGGTCTGCCAGCGCGTCCCCAGCGCGCTCGCGGTGCTGGCGCTGCGTCCGCTGGCAGAACCCGTCCCGGACGAGTACCAGCGCCTTCGCCTCGCCCATGGGAGCCAGCAGCTTCAACTCGATCCCCTGCCGGCCGACGACATCGCCGCACTCGTTGGGCAGCGGCTGGGGGTGACCTCGGTTCCCCAGCCGATTGCGGACCTCATCGGGGAGCACGCCGGCGGGAACCCGTTCTTCAGCGAGGAACTCGCCTACGCACTGCGCGACACCGGTGCCATCACCGTCGCGGATGGGACGTGCCGGATCCCCCCAGGCGCCGACCTGCGGGCGCTGTCACTTCCCGACACGGTGCAGGGCGTGGTCCTCACCCGCATCGACCGGTTGGCGCCACCGCAGCAGCTGACGCTCAAGGTGGCCAGCGTCATCGGGCGCAGCTTCGCTCACCGCCTGCTGCGCGACATCCACCCGATCGCCGCCGACCGCCTAGGCCTGCCTGATCAGCTCGACAGCCTGCAACGACGCAGCCTCGTCCTGCTCGAGGCGCCCGAGCCGGAGCTGGCCTGGATGTTCAAGCACGTCATCACCCGGGACGTGGCGTATGACCTGATGCTGCGCGCGCAGCGGCGGGCGCTACACCGCGCGATCGCCGAGTGGTACGAGCAGCGGCATCAAGCGCAGCTGCCGAGGTTCTACCCGTTGCTTGCCTACCATTGGACCCGAAGCGGCGTCACGGCCAAGGCGGTCACCTACCTGTCACTCGCCGGAGAGCAGGCACTCTCCGGGGCGGCGTACCGGGAGGCCACGCTTTTTTTGGCCGATGCGCTCGCGCTGGACCAACCCGCCTCGCCCGGTGGGGGGTCACCGGAGGACCGGCTGCGCCGAGCCCGCTGGGAACGGCAGCTCGGCGAGGCATACCTCGGGCTCGGCCAGACCAGCGAGGGCCGCACCCACCTCAGCCGGGCGCTGGAGTTGCTCGGGGCGTCCCAGCCCACCACCAAGCGCCAGCTCGCCGGCAGGCTGCTGCAACAGCTGGCCATTCAGGCCGCCCACCGCGCCCTCCCGGCCAAGGCCGTGCGCCGCCGGGGACGGCAGCGCGAAGAAGCTCTTGAGGCCAGCCGGATCTATATCCGGCTCACCGAGGTCTTCTGGTTCGCCAACGACACGCCGGCCCTGGGGCACGCCGGCATCCGGGCGCTGAACCTGGCCGAGCGGGCCGGGCCGTCACCCGAGCTCGCCCGCGCCTACGCCATGTTGTGCCTTGCGGCAGGGACCATCCCCATCCATCCGCTGGCCCGGATGTACAGCCGGCGGGCACTCGAGATCGCGCGCACGGCCGACCAGCTCGCTTCGGTCGCGTACGTGCGCTTCGCGACCAGCGTGTACAAGATCGGCGCCGCTCGCTGGGACGAGGCGCAGCAAGCGCTCGACGAGGCCGAGGCCATCTTCGAGCGGCTCGGGGACCGGCGGCTGCTCGGCGACACCTGGACGGCGCAAGGCATGCTCGGGATCTACCGCGGCCAGTTCGAGGCTGCGGGCGCCCTGTTCATCAAACTGTACGACCACGGCGTCCGCAACGAGAACGTCCAACACCAGGTCTGGGCGTCGCTCGGCAAGGCCGCGTGCGAGCTGCGGTGTGGCCGGCCGGCTGAGGCGGCCCACGTCCTCGAGCGCATGCTCGAACTGCTGGTCGAGCACCCCGACCCGGCCGAGCAGATCCAGGCCTATGGGCTCCTCGCCTGCGCCCGGTGGCGACAGGGTGAGGACGCCGTCGCACTCGCCGCCGCATCCTCGGCCGCGAACCTCATGACCCAAAACAAGCGGCCAACGGCCTTCTACCTGTTCGAGGGCTACACAGGGGTCGCTGAGGTTCACCTCGACCGGTGGGCGGCCGGCGACCGCGCACCCGCGACGAGGCAGGCAGCACGCCAAGCCTGTGCGGCGCTGCGCACGTTCGCGCGCATCTTCCCCATCGGCAAGCCTCGTGACCGGCTGCTCAAGGGGCGCCTTCTGCACCTCTTCGGCCGGCCGAGACGGGCCCGGGCGGCCTGGCGGGCGAGCCTGTCCGCAGCCCAGCGGCTCGGCATGCCGTTCGACGCCGCGCTCGCGCACGCCGAGCTTGGTCTCTCCTCGACGGGAACACCGCAGGGGCAACGGCACCTGGAGCAAGCCCGAACGCTCCTGCGCCAGTTGGGCGTCCCTCACGACCTCACGCGCGGCCGCACCCCTGCAGGGCGGGTTCGTCAGGAGCGCTGAGCCCGGTCGACGCGTGACCGTCGTTGACAGGAAGCTTTCTCCGTTGGGCCGAGCAGGGTGTGAGCGTGCCGGTCACGGAGTACGAGACGATGTGACCACGCCGCGACCGTATCGTCTTGGGGAGGCGGGAATGAGCATATCCCTGTTCGAAGGCGTCCCGGTCGACGAGGTGGCCGCCGCGTTGGCTGGGCTGGAGCGCCGCCGATTCGGCGCCGGCTCGACCGTGCTGTTCGAGGGCGACTACCCAGGCGAGCTCTACCTCATCGAGTCGGGCGCCGCCGACGTCTTTGTCGCCGACCGCGACGGCGCCGAACACCACCTGGCCCGTGTAGGGCCGAAGACGACGCTGGGGGAGATGTCGCTGTTCACCGGCCAGCCCGCCTCAGGGACGGTGCGCGCCCGGACCGACCTGCAGATGGTGGTCGTGACCGCGCGGGCGCTCGAGCGCCTGGGTGATCGGCTTCCCCGCGTGTACCGCAACATCGGTGCGATCCTCGCCGAGCGCCTCACCGCCGCCAACCGGCTCTCGGTGGGCGATCGGCCGGGCCGGATCACCGTCCTCGTCGACCGGGGAGCTCCACCCGACCTCGCGCCTGCGCTCGCCGCCAGCGTCGCTTGGCATACCCGCGCGAGTGTGGCGCTCACGGATTCGGCGGAAGCAGACGCAGCGCACGTCCTCGTTCGTGTCGCCAACGAGGCCGATCCGTGGCCCGGCGGTGCGCCCATCGTGGAACTCGTGGGTCCGCGAGGCACGCCGAGGGCGCCAGAGCGACGGCTGACCGTCCGCGCGTGGGTCGATGGGTCGGTACGACGGGGCCCGGACGCCGACGGGATGGTCTCGATCCCCCCGCTCCGCCACGCCGATCGTGCCGAGCTGGCTCGCGGCGTCCTCCCCACCTCCACGCCGGCCGGTGCCGCATTGGGCTGGGTGGCCCGCGACCTCGCCGGGCTCAAGGTGGGCCTCGCGCTCGGCGCCGGCAGCTACCGAGGCTACGCCCACATCGGCGTCCTGCGGGCGCTGGAGCGGATCGGGCTGGAGCCCGACTACGTGGCCGGCGCCAGCATCGGCGCAGCGGTGGCAGGGCTGTACGCCATGGGGCGCAGCGCCGAGGAGTCGGCCGGGTTCCTGGACACGCTCGACAGCGTCTTCTTCCGGCCCACCCTGTCGCGGCGGAGCTTGCTCTCCAACGCCGCCCTCGCGGCCAAGATCCGAGAGATCTGCCGAGAGACCCGGATCGAGCATCTCCCGCTCCCGTTGGCGGTCGTCGCGGCCGACCTGGAGACGGGCCGCGAGATCGTCTTCCGCCGCGGTCTTCTGTGGCTGGCCGTGCTTGGCAGCAGCTCGATCCCTGGCATCCATCCCGCCCTGCGCATCGGGCCGTATACCACGGTCGACGGCGGCATCGTCAACCCAGTCCCAAGCAGCGCAGCGACGGCGATGGGCGCCGACAAGATCCTCGCCGTGCGGCTCGGCCGGCCCCGGCCAGCGGGTGACGAGAACGCCGAGGCCCGCCAGAGCGAGGGGCGAGGGCCGTCGGCGATCGAGACGATCCTGCGCTCGGTCGAGCTCATGCAGGCCACCATACGGGGCCAGAGGTCGCCCGCCACCATCGTGATCTCACCGGAATGCGAGGACGTGCCCGCCATCGGGCTCCGGCGGTTCAGCCTCGGCCGGCGTTATGTCGAGGCCGGCGAGGCGGCGGCAGAGGCGGCGCTCCCGCGCGTCGCCGCCGCGCTGCCGTGGATGCAGAGCTGAGGTGTGGGCCGGCCAGATAGGCATCTCCGACCTCGAGGCACCATCGTGGCCGTTTCGCATCGTGCCTGCTGACGACCACCTCAGGCGGCATGTCGACCGCAACAATCGGAACAGGGATTCACATCGCACCTGGACGCGACCATACTGGGAGGCGTTCGTACAAACAAAGTCGTTCGCGCGCCAAGACAGCCTTGCCGCATGCGTCACCGCTAGGGGTATGAGGCGCGCGAGGGGATCCGGGGTCGTCACCGCCCAGGGGCGGCCTTCGGTTCGCGTGGACGCATGGAATGGCGTGTTGTGCGCCGCCAACTCCCAGCGGGTGAGCCCTCCACCGAGCGATCTACGAAGCTCCGATTCGGCAATGCACGAGATCTGGACACCGCTGCCGGGGCGCGACCGAGCCAAGACCCAAGGATCGAAAGGAGAACTGGACTCCGCATAGACCACCGCATCGAACCGAGGTCGCCGTGATCTCGGACCCAGTCCACTGCCGTGGGGCCGCCGGCAACGTTCACAAATCCAACGGCGCCCACGTCAGGCTCGCGAGCTAGGAACGGCCGAGCCGGCGCCGTCTGTCGAGAACTGACCACGACACTTGGGGAAGGAATGCAGAAGACGCCATGAAGTACGCGAGGCAGGACCCCCGAGAACGCATCAACTGGCTAAGCTCGATGCCCTTCTTTGCCTTCCATGCCTTGGCTGTAGCCGCCCTGTTTGTTGGCGTGGACGGACCGTTGTTGATGTTATGCGGTGTGCTCTATTTCGTACGGATGTTCTTTATCACTGCTGGGTACCACCGCTACTTTTCCCACCGTTCGTTCAAGACCGGCAGGGCGGTGCAGTTCTTGCTGGGCCTTGGCGGGACAACCGCGGTACAGAAGGGGCCGCTGTGGTGGGCCGCCCATCATCGCAAGCACCATCTGTATGCCGATACCGACCGTGATATCCACTCGCCACAGAGGGGCTTCTGGTGGAGCCACGTCGGGTGGTTCCTGTGCGACAAGTACAAGGGTGTCGACTACAACGACATCCGCGATCTGGCGAAGTATCCTGAACTTCGGTTTGTGGATCGGCACCATTGGATTGGGCCCGCGATCCTTTTCGTTACGTGCTTTCTGGTCGGCGGATACCGCGGCGTGCTTGTCGGCTTCTTCCTGTCAACAGTGGTTCTTTGGCATGCAACGTTTGCCGTAAATTCAATCGCGCACCTCTTTGGCCGGCGTCGATACGAGACGAAGGACACCAGCCGGAACTCGCTCGTGGTGGCGCTGATGACCAACGGCGAAGGCTGGCACAATAATCATCACTACTATCCCACCTCCGCCCGGCAGGGGTTTTTCTGGTGGGAGATCGACCTAAGCTACTACCTCCTCCATGGGCTCGCTGCCGTCGGTCTGGTCCATGACGTACGGACTCCACCGGAGAGGGTCCTCCTCGCCCGTACTCCTGAGGTTGATCGTGAGGTTGCTCGGCGAACGCCCTCCATGCGTGGATGACCCGGATAGCCAAGACCCAAGAGAGTCATGAAGTGGAGACAGGCTACCTCCCGGTCGTGGATGGCGACTGACTGGAGTGGCAGATGCTCGGCCCGGCACCCTGGCCCAACGGGCATCGGCGCTGGCACCAATCGAGCCGTTTGTCATGCCGTCCGGCCAGGGAGTGAGGCAAGAGCAATAGAGGGTAGACGATGAAGACACCGCCGCGTCTCAGCCATAGCCCACTCGAAGACAAGGTCACGCGGATCTTCGAGCGATTGTTCGCTGGCACCGCATTCGAGCTTCAGCTGCCCGATCGCCCGCCCCGCCTCTTCGGCGACGGCGAGCCTGCGTTCCAGTTTCTCGTTCGCAACCAGGCCGGCCTGACCGCGCTGGGATCACTCAGTGAGAAGCGCATCGGTGAAGCCTATCTGGCCGGCGACATCGACCTCAACGGCGACGTGGTGGCGGCGCTTGACCTCAGAACCACCCTGAGAAACCAGCGTCGGCTAGCTGACCTGCTCACCACCTACGGGCTCGGCTATCTGTGGCGACCTACGTGCAGCCACGCCTCTTCGGGCAAGTCAAGTGCGACGAGCAATGGATCAGCCAACACTACGACCTTGAGTCGGACTTCTACCTCCTGTTCCTCGACAAGCAGGCCCACTGCTATTCGCACGGGTACTTCAGCTCCGACGACGAACCACTGGAAGCAGCCATCCAAAGGAAGCTGGACACGGCGATCGCCGAATGCGGGATGCGGCCCGGATGGCGCGTGCTGGACATCGGGGCGGGCTGGGGTGCGTTCACCGAGCACGCTGGGCGTCAGGGCATCCAGGTCACGTCGTTGACGATCTCAGCCGAGTCCGAACGCTACGTCCGCGACCTCATCGCACGTGAGCAGCTTCCTTGCCGCGTGCTCCTGGAGCACTTCCTGGAACACGCAACCGACGAACCGTACGACGCGATCGTGAACCTCGGCGTGACAGAACACCTCCCCAACTACCAAGCCACCCTCGCCCAGTATCAACGGCTCCTCAAGCCGGGTGGCCGAGTCTTCCTGGACGCATGCGCGTCACGCAGGAAGTACCCGTTCACCTCCTTTGTTCGGTCCTACATCTGGCCGGGCAACACCACACCGATGCATCTGGCCTCCTACCTGAAGGAAGTGGGCAAGACACCATTCGAGGTTCTGTACCTCCACAACGATCGTCACAACTACCTGCTCACCACCAGACACTGGGCCCAGAATCTGGATCGATGCCGCGATGAGGTGGTGAACCGCTGGGGGGAACACGTCTACCGGCGGTTCAGGATCTATCTCTGGGGATGCGTCCACTACTTCGGCACCGGCACCATCACGGCCTACCGACTCCTGCTCCAGTTGCCCGACCAGTCCAGCCACCGTCGCTCCGAGGCTCGATCAATGCCCGACACCGATGTTGGTACTGGTCGAGCGGAGCATCCCCCATCCCCTGGCCGCGATGCCATCCTCAGAGCATTGGGGGGTGATGGGCGACCACTCGGTGGATCCGAGCGACCCGGTTCTCCGTCACGATGACGTACTCGCCGGTCCTCCAACGGCGCTCCGCAACCTCCTGATCCCCGTGTCACGGCGATGCCCCGAGACCTCGCCGGCGTGCGCCTCGGGTCACGACTTCGGTAGCGCGTGCGGTGGCCAAAACGTCGCCGTCTTCGCTCGTGAACCTCACCTCGACATGTCCGATCTGTCGGCCCCGGCTAACGACGACGCCCTCGAATCGCAGGCGGCCACCCCGCACCGAACGGTAATAGGAGATGTACAGGTCCGCTGTGGCGAAACCCTCTTCGTCGTCAAGTGTCGTAGCCACCGCATGGCCGGCGGTGGCGTCGGCAAGAGCGGCGAGGTAGCCGCCGAACAACGCTCCATCCGGGTTGCAGATCTCCGGGTCGACGTCCCACTCCCCCCAGACCCGCCCAGGCTCCCAGCCACTGAAGTTGGGAAGCCCCAAGCGCCGCAACGCCGAATGCTGGAATGAGCCGCTCAACGTGCCGTCGAGCATATCCTGCCAGTTCACGGCCAATCCTCCTTTCAAGGCCCGGCGGCCCCGTCGCGTAGGTCGCGTCCTGCCACCGGTGCAAATGACGACGGACATAGGCTCCACTCGAAGCCGCCAAACCTCGAGCTGCAGCCACGCCGCGCCCGCCGCAACTGCTCAGCGCAGGTCCACCGCCATCACACCAGTAGACCATCCCAGAAACACGTCCTAGTGCAGTCAACGGGCCAACCGCCAGCTGATCGCCGTGATGCGCCAGCGGCTCGTGCTTCTCGTCACGCCAGAGACGCTGCTGCGCTGGCATCGGCGGCTGGTCACTGGCGCCTGGACCTACCCGCGCCGGGGAACAGGGCGACCGCCGCTCGACGATCAGGTGCAACAGCTCATCGTTCGTCTGGCCCAGGAGAACCCTCGGTGGGCTACCAGCGCATCCAAGGCGAGCTGTTACGCCTCGGGGTGCGGGTCTCGGCATCCGCGATCCGAACGACGCTGCGCCGACACAGGCTGGACCCGGCGCCGCGGCCGACCACTACCACCTGGCGGGCGTTCCTCCGCCAGCAGGCCGCGGGAATCCTGGCGTGTGACTTCTTCACCGTCGACACCATCTGGCTGCGGCGGCTGTACGTGCTGTTCTTCATCGAGCTGGAAACTCGCCGGGGCCACCTGGCCGGGGTGACCGCCAACCCCGACGGTGCCTGGGTCGCCCAGCAGGCCCGCAACCTCCTCATGGTGCTGGAGGAGCAGGGACGCCGGCTCTGCTTCCTGCTGCGCGACAGGGACGCGAAGTTCACCCGCGGGTTCGACGACGTCTTCGCGCCGGATCCGCCCGCCCGTCTGAGGGTCGTCCGCGATGGTCGGCCAAGCAGGGTGCACCGACGCGATCTGCTCTGCGGGCTCGTCCACTAATACCACCGACGAGCTGCATGAACGCATTTGCGCACCCTACGGGCGTTGGGCACAGGCCACCGTTGCGCCCGCTGTCTGACGACCCGCCGCCCAGGACGGCGGGTAACACCCCTCAGGCCGACGTTGCAGTTCCCAGCCAACTGCCAGGCAGCCGCAAGGTCGGGCCAAGGTCCCGCCGGCAGCATCGCCCTACCCGGCTCGACAACGAGCCACCAACCAAGGAGGCAGCACTTGGACAGCAGCAACGAGCGCCGCGGCTGGCGGCGCTGGGGCGGCAAGGCCGCCCTGGTCGCCGGCGGGCTCCTCGCCGGCGGGGTGCTGGCGGGGACGCTGACGGCGGGCGCGGCCACCACGACCACCAACGCCGCCGACCCCTACGCCGCCACCGCGCCAGGCGCCGCGCCCAGGGGCGGCGCGGTCGACGAGTCCAAGAGCCAGCGGCCCGACGAGCACCTGCTCACCGGCGACACCGCTACCAAGGTCCGGGCGGCAGCCCTGGCCAAGTATCCCGGCGCGACCGTGCTGCGGGTGGAGACCGACTCCGACGGCGTCTACGAGGCGCACCTCACGACCACCAGCGGGCAGCGGGTCACCGTCGAGGTCGGCAAGGACTTCAAGGTGACAGGCCTGGAGTCCGCCCCCCACCGGTGATTAGGCGCAGGCCGCGATGAGCGCCTGACGACCGGCCGGCCAGGGGCCGGGTCCTCCCGAAGCTGGCCCCTGGCCGTGCGGGCGTGATCCGCATCTGTCGGCGGTCGCGATCCGAGCTTGCCGACTTCTTCTCCCGTGATACCGACTGCTGCGGCTCGGTCTGCTTTGACCCCATTGCGACCAGGCCGCTCAGGCCGTCGGCTGCTCTTGGAGCTGGTTGGCCAGCTCGCGGATGCTGGCCTCCGGAAAGCGGCGGTGCCCGCCGAGCGTCTTCATGAAGGGCAGCTTGCCCTCCTTGGCCCAGCGGGACACGGTCTTGGGTGACACATACAGGAGGTCGGCCACCTCGGCGGTTCGGAGGTAGCTGGGGGTCTCGATGCTCGCGGTGCTCTTTCGCTGCGCTGCCACCGTGCGTCCCTTCTCGAGTCTGGACCCTATGGCGTGGCGGGGCCCAGAATGGACCGGCTGTTCGACCGACCACCTCAGCCCGGGACGTGCGCGGGGATGGTCGGGTGGGTGACCCTGCTGGGTGCAGTCCGAACAGGGCAATTATCGAGAGCGGTCCAAGCAGTCGCCATAGCCCGGTTGGACTGTTTCAGCTCACCTGCTACTTGGTGCCGTAGCGGCCATGGTTCGCCCGTTCCAGGCAGCTTCACCGGAGGCTTGTGGTGCTGGTACCCACGTACCAGCGCTGGTCGGCGGCGCAGCCACGCCTGCGACGCTGGTCGCATGCGACTGCGTCCACGCGCGCAAGGACCTGGCGCGCCTGCGGGCTGGCCGGCGATGGCCGCAGCTCATCGCTGATGGGCAGCCGCGTTGACCTTCCGGGGTTTCGGGTATGGAGCAGACAGCCGCAGGGTCGGGGTGGAGCCTTGTGCTGATCCGGCGGTCCACGGTGCTGCCTTCTCAGCTCGCAGCATCGGCGTTGGATCGTCGTTCACGGTGCCGAAGGTCGCGACTCCCCCTGGGCAGCGGGCCCGCTCGGCCACCCCGACGTTCAGCAACTAGTGGTCCGTTGCTGAGGTGTTTGACGCATGACCTTGGCGAGGATCGCGGCAGCGTCCTCCCTCATGAACCCATTAGCGGCATCGAGGGGACGTGTGCTGGCGAGTTGGCGAATGCGAGAATCCAGCGTCATGCGCGCGCTTGTCGTACGGCAGCCGGGTGGCCCGGAGGCCATGCGCCTGCAGCAGCTCCCGGCGCCCCAGCCAGGCCCTCACCAGGTCGTGGTCGCGGTTGAGGCGGTCGGGGTGAACCCCGTGGACGCCGGAAACCGCGCCGACCCGAGCTGGGCGGGGGTAAGCCCGCCATACGTGGTGGGCTACGAGGTGGCCGGACGCATCCAGGCCGTCGGCGACGGTGCGGACCGGCGGCGCGGTGAGCTGGTCTGGGGCCTGCTCCCGGTCCGTGGCACCCGCTGGGGAACCTACGCCGAGCTGGTCGCCATCGACGCGGCGCTGGTAGGCCCGCGGCCACCCAGCCTCAGCGCGGTCCAGGCCGCCTCGCTCCCGCTGGCCGGCGCCACCGCGATCCAGCTGCTGGACCGGCTGGACCCCAAGCCGGGCGAGTGGGTGCTGGTCCACGGCGCCGCTGGTGGGGTCGGCAGCCTGTTGGTGCAGCTGGCACGGGCGCGCGGCGCGCGGGTGGTCGCCTCCGCAAGCGCACAGCGGCAGCCGCTGCTGCGCGACCTCGGGGCGGAGGTGTTCCTGGACCGCCACGCCGGTGCCGTGGCCCAGCAGGCCAGCGTGGCGTATGGCCGATCGGGCTTGGATTGATCGTGCTGGGGATCTCGTGCTCGCCGACCCGGCCGTGCTGCTGTGGATGCTGGGTCCTTTATCGCGGTGGGCG
>WNGB01008497.1_pt1 | contig 14579 bp, 8 predicted proteins | sample 5400681 | NCBI WGS metagenome assembly WNGB01 (sample SAMN13153367, study PRJNA577476) | soil metagenome | isolation source: 115 cm soil or saprolite under grassland replicate 2 | place: USA:California | collected 2016-06-15 | reverse complement strand
TTGACGGGTGCCTGCTTGACCACTGGCACTCTCCTTTCGGCGTGACTGGACGGACAGTCCAAGATGTCGGGACGAGGGCGGCTGCGCTTGAGCCCAGCGTGGAGCGGCGGCGCCCGTCCGGTGGGCTTGGCTGATGCCGCCCGGCTCACGGCAACGGTGCCGCCCCGAGCTGGTGGGACCGCAACCAGCGATCGCCATGCAGCCGCGCCGCGGATCCTGGGGATGCCACTTCGTCGACCAGGGACGACAGCGGCTCTCAGGAGGGACCGACACCTGGCCGAGGCTCTTGACCGGTCCGAAGACGCCTGGTCTGGCGCGGGGTTCAACGGGGCGGTGTCGGCCGACCTCCAAGGGCTGGTCTGCCGGATCCCGGACTTGGCCGGGCGCTGCTGTGGTGTCAGGGGTGGCGGGGGCGCAACGGGATCGTGTCGGCCAGCAGGTCCAGGACGGCCAACAGCTCGGTGACCTGCTGGTCGGTGTGGGCGGCGGTGAGCTGCAGGCGGAAGCCGACCTCCTGGCGGGGCACGCCAGGGTAGAACGCCAGGGTGGCGTAGATGCCGTGGTCCAGCAGAAACCGGCCGGCCCGTGGCAGGTCGTCGGGGTCTTGAAGTGGCACCTCGATGATCGGGAACCCGGAGGAATTCAGGGTGGTCGCGCCGAGCTTGTCGAGATGGTCAAGGACCCGCCGGGTCCTGGCATGCAGCACGGCGCGCAGCTCGTCGCCGCGGGCGTCGTTGATCTGCAGGCCGACCAGGGCGCTGGCCAGCGAGGCAATCGGCGACGGCCCCGAGTACAGGTAGGGCGGGGCGGCGACCTTGAGCACCCGCTTGAGCGCGGTCGGGCCGGCGATGAACGCCAGCAGCGAGGAGTAGGCCTTGGAGAACCCGCCGGTCAGGATGACCTGGTCGTAGGTCTCGCCGAGGTGGCGGACCACCCCGTTGCCGCGCATCCCGTAGGGCGAGGGCTCGTCGCGGGCGCGCTGCCCGACCACGCCGAAGCCGTGGGCGTCGTCCAGGTACAGCAGGGCGTCGTGGGCGCGCGCCAGGGCAGCGAACACGTGCAGGTCGGGCGGGTTGCCGGTCATGCTGTTGACCCCGTCCATGCAGACCAGCCGCGGCGCCTTGGCGTGGCGGCGCAGCAGCTCCTGGAGCGCGGCGGGGTCGTGGTGGGCGAAGCGGTGCAGGCTGGCGCCGTGGGCGCGGGCGACCACACAGCCATCCCAGATGGTCTTGTGGGCGCGGGCGTCCACGAAGATGGTGCCCTGGTCGGCCAGCACCGGGATGACCGCGGCGTGGATGTGGGTCAGGGTGGGCAGCAGCAGGGCGTCCTCGGCACCGAGCAGCCCGCTGAGGTGCTCCTCGATCTGCGGGTACAGGGCGGGGCTGCCGAGCATCCGCGACCAGCTGGGGTGGGTGCCCCACCGCTGGAGGTAGCCGGGGATGGCGGCGATGACCTCGGGGTCCAGGTCCAGCCCGAGGTAGTTGCAGGAGGCGAAGTCGGTCAGCCAGCGGCCGTCGACCCGGATGCGGCGCCCGCTGACCTCCTGGATGACCGCGTCCAGCAGCTGGTGGTGGGCGAACAGCTCCTCCAGGTCGGCGCAGGCCACCAGCCAGCGCGCCAGCCAGCCCCCCGGCGCCGGGCGGTCCACCAGATCAACTGTGGCTGCCGGAACGGTCGTGGCGGGTCGCGGGCGGTCGCGCGTGGGTGGCATGGCGGCTCCGGCAGAAGCGGGTGTCGCGGTCCCCGGGTGGGCCAGGACCCGAAGCAGGAGACCCCGACAAGCTAGCAGGATTGCCACCACTCCGCCAGACGAAGCGAACAGCTACAGCCGGTCGAACGCTCCCGCCGTTCGCTCGGCGCACAATGGCCCGGCCGGCATCGGCGCCCAGCGGCCGGTCAGCCGGCTGCGCGGTCTCAGAGAGGCCGCAAGGTTGGCGGCTCAAGCGGCCCCCGGGCCGGGCCGAGACAGCAGCCGACGACGACGCCGACAAGGAACCGCGGGATGCCACCAGCCCTGTACGCCCAGTCCCATCCGCCGGCTTCGCTCGAGCCACAAGCGCCCGACCGGGCCATCGCTACTCTGCTGCTCGGCCTGGACCTCGTCATCGTCGCGGTCACCAGCGAGCAGCCCCGCCTGACCGGCCCGCCGGCGTCGGGCGGGCCGGTTGCCGACGACCGGGCCGGGTACCATCTGGCGGTGCACCAGCAACCCAACCCAGCAGCCGAGCCGACCCCGCCGCCACGCGTGCTGATCGCCGATGACGCCCCAGCCATGCGTGCCGCGCTGCGCGGCCTGCTGGAGGACCACGATCTGCCGGTCATCGGCGAAGCCGCCGACGGGATCCAAGCCGTCGCCATGGCCGCGCAGTTGCAGCCCGACGTCGTGGTGATGGACGTGCGCATGCCCGGCCTTGACGGCCTGCAGGCAACCAAGCGCATCACCGGCGCCCACCCCAACATCCGGGTCGTGGTCTACTCGGTGTTCGACAGCGACGAGACCCGGCACGCCGCCCACCACGCCGGCGCCGCTGCCTTCATCCCCAAGCACGGCCCGCCCGACCACGTCCCCGCCGCTGTGCTGGCGGCCTGGCAGGCGGCCAGCACCACCCTCTGATCCCGCCGGTGGCACCACTGCGCGGCGATCCGCAGTAGCCCGGCAGGCTCTGGGACAACCTCACTACCAGCGGCCTGTCGGTCGCGGTCGCCCTGGCAGTCGGGACGATGGAGCTGTGCAGCAGGACGTTGCCTCCCTTCCAACCACAGCTCCATGGGCGCTCCGGTCAAACCGTCACCTCCGCGGTAGCCCGCGGGATGTGAAGGCGCGACCACGCGCTCCACGTCGTGACGCCTACCAGCAGCAGGGCACCCTGTGTCGCCGAGGGAGCAATCCGCTTGGCACGAGGTCGCGGTGAGATGGAAGATGTCGTGAGGGTCATGCCGGTCCGATGGAACGGCCCAGGCATCGCCACATACCCCCCCAAGAGTGCAAGATGAGTAATTCTCGTCCTTGTCCAATCTCGGATCAAGGCCCATTTCCTCGATCCTGCGGCTCTGATCGGCCGGGCTACCTGAGCAGCTGCTCCCGTTCCAGTCCCCTCAGGGTGCGGGTTGCACCACCACGCCGCCCTGTCGCCACCGACCCGACCTCGGCGAGCCTTGCCTCGTAGACCGCAATCGCCCGCTCAAGGTCAGCGATCCGTCCGCTAGCTGATAGCGGGCGGCAAACGCGACGCCCGCGTCATCGAACGCGGCCACCCGCGCCAACCTCGGCAGCGACGGCCAATCGGGATGCGCAGCGATCTCATCCCAGGTCGACACGGCCACGTCCAGTCGCGCCGGGCCCTGCTCCTCGACGGCCTCAGCAGGGTGTCCAGCAACCGCTCTAGCTTGATTGCCGTCATTACCCCTGCATGGGCATCTGTGATCCGTCCGGAGCCGATTTTGGGATTGATTGCGGTGCTTGTCTCACTTACCGTCTCCATCTGGCGGTGGCGACAGCTCCCCGGGGGGGACGCGGATGGACGACGCGGGACTCGAGGAGATCCGGGCCGCCCGGCGCGAGCTTGACGAGGTCATCGACGAGATCCGTAAGGTGCCAGGTTACGAGCAGTTCCTGGCACCTCCCACGTTTGAGGACGTTGCCGGCGCAGCCGGTGAGCAGCCGCTGGTCTATATCGCCGCCGCCGAACTAGGAGGGCTGGCGCTGGTGGTGCGGGGCGACGACGTGGTGCACGTCCCGCTGCCTGACCTTGCGGCCGACGTCGTGCGGGACCGCGTGGCCTCCTACCTCGAGCCCTACGCCGCCTTCCGTGCCGATCAGGGGGCCGGGCTCGCAGCGTGGCGGACAGCGTTGGACTCGGTCACCTCGTGGCTGTGGGACGTCGCCGTGGGGCCGGTGCTCCAGGAGGTGCAGCCCGCTCCGGAGGTGGCCGTGGTCGCCGGCGGCCTCCTCAGCCTGCTGCCGCTGCACGCGGCGTGGACCAGCGACGCCACCACCCCAACCGGGCGGCGCTACGCGCTAGACGTTACGACAGTCAGCTACGTCCCGAACGCGCGGTCGCTGACCGCCGCCCGCGACCTGGCCAGCACCACTACAGCGACACGGCTGCTCGCCGCTGTCGACCCGCCGCGGTCGCCGCCGGCCACGCCGCTGCCCCTGGCTGGTGTAGAAGCACAGGCGGCAGCGGCCGGGTTCGCCGGATCCGCGGAGCTGCTGCAAGGCCCTGCCGCCACCGTTCGCCATGTCGAGGAGGCGCTCCAGCGCGCCGATGTGGCCCACCTCGCCTGCCATGGATTCGCCGACCTTGATACCCCGCTGGACAGCGGCCTGCTGCTGGCCGGTCAGGGTGTGCTGCGGCTCAGGGAGCTCCTGGGCCTGCGCCTGCAGATCCGGCTGGCGGTGCTGTCCGCCTGTGAGACCTCCATGCCTGGCACGGAGCTCCCCGACGAGGTGGTCGCCCTACCTACCGGGCTGCTCCAGGCCGGCGTGGCCGGGATCGTGGCCTCCATGTGGGCCGTGCCTGACACGGCTACCGCGATACTCATGACAGAGTTCTACCGGCGTTGGCGCTGGGAGGGCCTTGCGCCGGCGGCGGCGCTTCGACGATCCCAGCAGTGGGTCCGCGATACCACCAACCGGGACAAGTACCAGGTCTACGAGGAAGCGCTCGCCGCCGCCGCCGGATGGCTTCCCTCCGAGGTCGGCGAGGCGTTCCTGGACGAGGTGGCCTTTCGGGAACCCGACGACCGTGACGAGGCAGGGATCGAGGCCTGGGCGGCGTTCGCCCACATCGGGGTCTGAAGGCGAGAGTACGAGGTGAGGCATGGAAGAGGCTGATCTGCGGCGGCTGGCGGTGGCGTTCCGCGCCATCCTGAAGGACCGGATTCGCGATCCCGTCGAGGCTGCCAGGATCGATGCGGAGATCGCCCACGCGTTGGCGCTTCCCGAGGGCCAGGCCAAGGCGGCCTTGCGCGCCGCCCTGTCCGGCCATCCGGCCGCCAGGGCGTTCCTGCGGGAGCAGGGTGGTGCCGGCGGAACCGGCTGGAGGCTCCCTCCGAGTCCCGCCCCGTGGAGCCGATCTACTGAAGCACCGCCGGAGCCTGAACCGGAGGAGCTCCGGGGCGACACTGCGGCGCCCAACGGCGGCCGACCCGTCCCGGCGCCGGTCCCACCAGCGACAGAGCCACCGGCCAGAAGGCATCTCGCTGTCGATCTGCCAGAGCGGGCGCCGGCGGGCTCTCGCATCACCCTGCTGGTCCGAATCACGCTCGCTCAACCCGACCAGGGAACCTCGGCGCCGCTCAGGACTTTCGACGTCCCGCCCGAGGGCCGCGACGTGACCATCACCGTGTCCGCACCTGGCCTCGTCCCCCAGGGTGACTTGGAGCAGGACCTGCATGTGCCGCGCGCGGCGGACTCGGACCCGGTCCGGTTCAGCTTCCGCGCCGATCGGGTCGGCCTGCACACCGTCATGGTCCGGGCCTTCGCCGGTGGCACCTTCGTGGGCGAGCACGCCGTGCAAATCTCGGTGGAGGTCGACGCAGCCCTCGAGGAGGGCCCGACCCAGATCGCCCCCGTGGGCGCGTTGGCGTCCGAGCCTGGCGAGGTGACCCTACAGGTCGGGTTGACCGACGATAACCGCTTTAGCTTCCAGCTGATCGGCGAGGCCCTGTTTCCGGTGGAGCTTTCCAGGCGCCTGGCCGGCGACCCCTCCAGCGTGGTCGGTGCGATCGTCGACGAGCTGCGTGCGATGGCCGCGCACACCTCGCCATTCACCACGCCGGCGCTGATTCGCAACCGGCTGCAGAACCTGGGCGCCCAGCTATGGGCCGATGCGGTCCCGGAGGTGATCCGCCGCCAGTTCTGGGAGCAGGCGGACAACATCAGGTCCTTCACCATCGCCAGTGACATGGACACGGTCCCCTGGGAGCTGCTGTACCCGGTCGACGGGGACAACGACAATGGGTTCCTGGTCGAGCAGTTCCCGGTCGTGCGGCGCGTTTACGGTCAGGGCCGGACCCGCACTATCCCACTAGCTGATGCCGCCTACGTGGTGCCGCCCGGCTCGCCTGGCAACGCCAACCAGGAGGTAGACGCTGTTCAGGCCCTGTTGGGTGCCGGGGTGTCCAACCGCGGGGTGCTGACACGGCTCGACCAGCTGGTCGCCCTCCTCGCTAACGCCCCGAGCGTGTTGCATTTCGCCTGCCACAACCAGTTCAACCAGACCACCGGGTCGGTGATCAACCTGGATGGTGGCCCGTTCCGTCCCGGAGACCTGGCCGTAATGGTCCAGAAACGGGGCTTGGCGGCCGCCAGCCCGCTGGTGTTCTTCAACGCCTGCCGGACGGCGGGGGGGATTCCCGGGCTGGTGCAGATGATGGGTTGGGCCCAGCACTTCATGGCCGCCGGGGCGGGCGCGTTCCTGGGGTCGTTGTGGGCCGTCCGGTCCAGCTCGGCTCGGACCTTCGCCGACGCCTTCTACCAGGAGTTCGTCACCCATCGCCAGCCGCTGGGGATGGCGTCGCTGAAGGCGAGGCAGGCGATCGCCGCCGACGACGGCGACCCGACCTGGCTCGCCTACACCATCTACGGGAACCCGGCAGCCTCGATCGGGAAGGAAGCGCCATGAGCGGACCGGTCTTCGTCATCCATGGGGTCGGCAACCGGGATCGCGCAGCCTTTGACAAGCGGGTCGCCGACCTCCAGAAAGCGACCGGCGGAGCCTGGGACATGAAGGCTGTGTACTGGGGTGATCTGGGCGCCGACGACCGTTGGGTCGACCTCACCATCCCTTCGGTCGGCGAGCTTCGCGGCGAGGCCGCCGGTCCCAGCGAGATCCGCGACGGCACCGAGCCGCCAGCCCAGCAGCCCGAACAGCTGACGGCTGAGCTGGCGGCCGCGCTGCTGTCCTCCAACCAGCCAACGGCCGCAGCGGAGGTCCGGGACACGCCTGGCGGCAGCCAGGTCGACCTCGTCACCGCGGGGGCGGTCCAGCGCCTGAGCGCCGGGGCCGGGGGAGACGAGATCCGCGAGGAGGGTGCCGTCGACCCCGCGCAGGCGGCGGCAATCCGGGAGGCCGTCACCGAGCACTGGGCGTCGACGACCTGGCTACGCCAGGTGACCGATCCCCTGCTGCTGCGGGAGATCGGCGCTGCCATTGCTGCGCCGCTGGCCGATCCCAGCGTGACGGTCACGCCCGGCGGCGAGGAGGTCCGCGACGAGGAGCTGCGGGGAATCGACGTCCGCGGGTTCGTCAAGCGTCGCCTCGACGACCTGGATCGCGTTGTCGGCGCCACCGTCGGTTCCTCGGCCGGTCGGCTCAACAGCTACCTGCGGACCGAGCAAGGACCCGGGGTGACCCGATTCTTCGGCGACGTGCTGGTCTACCAGCGCCGACGCAAGGAGATCCACGAGCGCGTCCGGGCCACCATCGATGAGGTCGACCCGGCCCTGGGCCGCGACCCGGACCATCCGGTGCGGGTCATCGGCCACAGCCTGGGCGGGGTGATCGCGGTGGACATCGCCACCGCCGACGACCCGCTGTGGACCCGCTCGCTGGTGACCTTCGGCTCACAGTCGCCGTTCTTCCACGTCTGTGACCCCCGCGGCGGCCAGCTGCGGCCGTACGCGGACGGGACCCTGGTGCAGCTGCCGCCCTCCCTCGGCGCATGGACCAACCTTTGGGAGCCGATGGACGTTCTCGCGTTCATCGCCGCCAGGGTGTTCCGGCTGCACGACGGCAGCGCCCCGATCGACCTGCCCATCAGCCACTTGGCCTCTTCCGGGCTGTGGACCCACTCGGTGTACTGGGACCTCCCAGAGGTGGCGTCGGCCATCCAGCAGGCCCTCGCCCGGGAGCGGTCCTAGGTCGGTGACGAGGCAGGCTCGCCTCCGTGGCCTCCTCAGCGACTACCTGGACCACGACTCGTTCGTGAAGGCGGCCGAGCAGCTCCGAACCCATCCCGAGCTGCTCGGCGGCGAGGTCGATGCCATCCTCCAGGCCGACCTGGAGAAGGCGGCACACCGTCGCGACGACAGCACGGAGCTCCGGCTACGGCAGCACCTGGCCTTCCTCCGCCGCTGTCGCCGTGACGGGCTCGACCACATCATCCAGGCGAGCAGCTCGGACATCGACCCGACGGTCGCGGCCGGCATCCGCGCGGCGATGGCCTCGGCCGACGCGGCCGAAGCGCGTTTCGACGCGACCGGCCAACCGGAGGCGTTGCGAGCGGCCGGCGTCATCTGGCGCCGCATCGCCGCGCATCCCGACCTGGACGCCGCCTATCCGGCGCTCCGCGCGGCCGTGCTGAACAACACCGGTGGCCTGCTGCTCCGGTGTACCTGGGTCGAGGGCGGCGACGCCGACCTTGCGTCGGCCATCGGAATGCTCCGACAGGCGGTCGCGCTCACACCACCCAGCTCCCAGCTGCTCGCCGGCCGTCTCGCCAACCTGGGGATCGCCCTGCGCGAATCGTACCGGCGCTCCTCCGACCCGTCGGTGCTGCAGGACGCCCTCCGAATGCTGCGTGCGGCCGTCGCCGCCGCCCCAGGCTCGCCCGCGCCAGCCGCACACAGCAACCTCGCGCTCGTACTCGAGGAGCTCTACCTGCGCGACGGCGATCCGACCCATCTCGACGAGGCGGTCGCCGGCTGCACGTCGGCCCTACGCGACCCAGCCGTTGACCTCCAGCTCCGAACCGATCTGCTTCAGCAGCTCGGCAACACACTGCGCCGACGCTTCGAGGCCCGGGCCGACGCGGGCGACCTGGACCGGGCCGTGCGGGTCCTGGAACAGGCGGTCGCTGCCACCCCGGTGACCTCCCCAAAGCGCCACCGATCCCTGGTCGACCTTGGGATCGCCCAGCTGGACCGCAACGCCCGGCGAGGAGACCCCCAGGATCTAGCACAGGCGATCGAGGCCTTCGCCGCGGCCGCCCGGACGGTCGGGCCGGCGTCTCCTGACCGGCCAGGTTGTCTCGTTCACCTCGGCCTCGGTCACTACCGGCGGTACGAGGTGGCCGGCACGCTCGACGACCTTGATCAAGCGATCGCGCTGCTGGACGAGGCGGTCCGCATCAGCCCGTCACGCAGCGTCGACGCTCCGGCCTGGTCTGCCAACCTCGCCGCCGCCCTCCGCGAACGCGCCCGGCTGCGTAACGGCGGCGAGGACCTGGACCGAGCGGTCCGGGCGTTGCAGGCAGCGCTCTCGGTGACGCCGCCCGGGTCACCCCAGCACTCGGCCTACCTCACCAACCTCGGGAACTGCTGGCGTGACCGGTTCCGGGCGGGTGGGGACCTCAACGACCTCGACGCCGCGATCGCTCTCCTGGACGAGGCGCTCACCGTGGCCGCGCCGGAGGCGGCGGACCGTCGCACACTGCTCGCGAACCTGGGCGCGGCCCTCCGCGACCGCTATCAGCTGTCCCGCTCGGCCGGCGAGCTGGAACGCGCGGTGGCGCTGCTGCGCGAGGCGGCCGATCCGCCCTCGGCGGGCGACGCCGATCAGCCACGGCGACTGGTCGCCCTGGCCATGGCGCTCGCTGATCGACACGACCTTGCCCGAGCAGACCAGGACCGGTCGGATGCGCTGGCGGCGTACGCTGGCGGCTGTACACAAGGGCTGCATACCGATGCGGAATCGACCCTTGAAGCCGCCGACCGGTGGGGCGGCTGGGCGGCCGGTCATGGCTGGTGGGACCAGGCCGCCACCGCATATGGCGTTGCCATCACAGCTCTGCTCGCCGTGGTACGGATCCAGCTCGTGCGAGCGTACAAGGAGAGCTGGCTGCGCCGTGGAGCAGCCCTCGGGGGTCGCGCCGCCCAGGCGTTCGCCGCGGTGGGCCGCCTGCCCGACGCGGCCCGAGGGTTGGAGACGGGCCGGGGTGTCCTGCTGGCGGAGACGCTGGAGCGGGACCGCGCCGACCTACGGCGCCTGGATGTCCGACACGGCGAGTTGGCTGCCCGCTATCGGCAGGCGGCCCAGCGGGTCCAGGCCCTCGAGCGCCGTTCACTGGGCGCCGAGGGAAGCCGCTGAACGGCGTCAATGAAGGGCCACTGGGAGACCGGCACTCGCTCACCCCAGCACTCGGCCGCCATCGGCATCCGGTACTCGGATCGCCTCGGTGACTTGGTTCACGAGTACCATGAGTCGCGCCATGACAGTTGAGGTTCTGATCCCAACGGGCTCATGGACTACGTGTGGCCTGGTACCTGCCGGATCTCTGCGATCACGGCGTCAAGTTCCTCGTGCGCCGTGCGCCCCTCGAGTGCCTGCCAGCCGGACTCCGGTGTCGTCTGCTGGGCGGTAACTACCGCTTCAAGATCGTTGAGCCGGCGCACGGCCTGCAGGTAGCGCCGGCGGAGTGCGCCATGTCCCAATTCGGCGAGCCGGTGAAGCTCACCGCGGTTACGTTCGAGTGCCTCGGAGAGCAACATGGCCCTGCCCCGCTCGAGCGCGGTTACTGCCGCGGGCACGTCGCCGCCCCGAAGGAGGGCACTCGCCGCCATCGGGAACAGCTCGCGGGCTTCCCTCAGCCATGCTTCCTTTTGGCTTCGTACGAGCTGGGTGCGAAACAGCCGCTGTGTCGCCTCCAGGCCAAGGCTGTAGGCCTCCGCGGCCTCCTTCCAGCTGGACCGCTCCTCGGCCCAGTCCCCCCACCGGACAGCGGCCTGTAGTGCGGCCTTCACATTGCCCACGAGGCTGCGTGTCGAACCCTCCCGGAACAACGTTACTGCGCGCCGAAGATCCTGATCGTTCGGACGCCGGCTGTAGCGATATGCAAGCGCGCCAGCAAGGTTTGTGATCCGCCAGGCGTAGCCAGGCTCGTCCGCTGGAGTTGCCTTGACGCTGCCCTCGAAGGCCGCGACTGCCCGATCGAGATCGCGGCGGCGGTGGGTAAGCCCATACCGATGCAAGTAGCCCGCGCCGAGGTTGTTGAGGCGGTTGGCTTGCTCGAACGATCCTGGTGGGGTCGCCGACACGGCGGCTTCCAGGACGCGGATCGACTGGTCGGCGTCCCCTCGGTGCTTGGCATCGTCGGCACGCACCGCCAGGGCATTTCCCAGCGCTGTCAGGTAGCGAGCCCGATCCGGCGAGCCCGGCGCCGCGCTATCGGTGGCTTGTTGGAGCGCGGCGACGGCGTCGTCGAGGTCCGGAGGGTCATGCGTGACCGAGTAACGGCTCAGCAGGTTCGTCCCGTGATTGGCGAGGACGCGGGCCCGGGATTGTGGGTCGCCCGACTGCCGTTTGGTCAGCTCTGCGGTCATTGCGATGGCGCGGTCCAAGTCGTCGATCCGCCCATCGCGGTGGAAACGTCTGGCGAGCGCGTTGCTCAGGTTGGAGAGCATGATGGTCTGCTGCTCGGAGTCCGGGGCAGTCTCGGCGGCCTCTTCCCACAGGATGATGGCCCGGTCTAGGTCGGATGATGCACCAAACCGGCTGTATCGCCGCAGCAGCGTCTTGGCCAGCAGGTTGCGGTGATCTGTCGATCTGGCCGCATCAGGCGGGAGCAGCCGGGCGATCCGTTCCAGCGTTGAAACAGCAGCACGCAGGTCGTCGGCGCGCCCCCGCCGCTCGTACCGGTCCACCAGCGCCTCGGCGAGGAACTGCAAGCGTCGGGAGAGCTCCGGTGCGTCCGGGGCGGTCCGCGAAACGGCCTCGTCGAATCCGGAAACCGCCGCGTCGATGGCCTCCGCGACGCCAGTCTGTCGATGGGCGACTAGGTTGAAGATCGCGTGCTGCTCGGTCACGATCAGTGGTCGCGCGCGTCCGGCTGGCAGAGGATGCCGAAGGATCTCGTCCCAGAGTTGGCCGGCCTTGTCCAGCTTTCCGGTCTCCCCTTCTTGAACCTGGATGGTCAGCTCGAGCGCCTCCCGGAACGTCGCCCGCAGGACCCGGGTGAGGAGCTGGCCTTCGTCCCAGGCAGCTGCGAGAGCGGCTTCTACGCCGACCTCCCTGCAGGCCCTAAGTAGGCTGCGCCGCGCCTCGATCGTCTCGAACAGATCCCTGCGGATCTCCTCTCCGAGGCTGTTGGGCAGTTCGACGAGGAACTCGTCGGCTACGGGCAGCAACAGGGCAGGATGCTCACGCAGCAGGTGCCGCAGGGTGGCCTCAGGCTGGTCGTCCAAGGCCAGCAGATCGACAACCGCTTCCTGGGCTGCCGTCTCGTCTGGCCCGAAGATGCGGTGACGGCGAAGGCTCCTGCGCAGGTCGCGAATGAACGTTGCCCTGGGGGCATCGGTGCGCCGTTCGGCTTCGTCCAGCATTGCTGTGAGTGTCTTGTCGGTGGCGTCGTCGAGCAGGACGTCGCGGTGCTGCTCCACGACCGCTCGGGCGGCCTCCGGACTCCCGGCGCCCAACAGCTCAGCCATCGCCCGTGTGGCCAGCTCGCTTCTGCTCCCATACTGCGCCCGGAGCCTGGTCATGGTCACGTCCTCGATCCCCGCGTCGACGCCGACCTCCCGGCATCGGCGGAGCAGGACCTGGATCTCACGCACCTCCGCCAGTTCCGCCTCGCCGAAACGCCCCTGCGCGACGCGGTCGCCTCCGGCGTCGACAAGCCGCTGGAGGAGCAGGTCGGCTGCATCGCTCAGTAGCTCAGGGTGCTCGTTAAGGTGGCGGCGTATCCCCTCGACCGTCGTGTTCAGACCGCCGAGGAGCTCGAGCAGCCGCTGGCCAGCTGGCCCAACCGTCGCCAAGGTGGTATCGACGCCGACCCGCCGGCACAGCCGAAGGGTCTCGATGCCCGCTCGCAAGCCCTCTTTGGTCTCTTGGCTGTTTAGGCCGAGCTCGGGCATTTCGAGCACGGACGAAAGCAGGTCAAGCGTATGCTCGTCGAGAAGTTCCGGGCACTCCTCGATCACGACCCCCGCATCACCGGTCGCGATAGCGTCGACGAACCGCTGCAGGGCAGGCAGCGTTCGTGCGGCTCGGCGTAGGCGCAGGAAGTCGCTGTGGCGCTCGGCGTACGGCGCCGGGTCCAACTCCTCCCGAAGCGCCAGGGCCGGCGCCTGCGCGAGCAGATCAGCCGCTCGGTCGAGGTGCTGGGCGTCCTGTGTATGGGCGAATAGCCGCACGCGGACTTTCGCGAGCCGCATAAGGCACTCGAGCTGGGCGCTTGGACGCAGCTCGTTCCAGGCTGGACGCTCAAGGAGTTGGTCGCACGCTGCCAAGGCGTCGTCCAGGCTGCGTTGTCCGGCATCCTGACCCAACCGCTCGCCGGCCTCGGCCGCCTGCAACATGAGTAGGCGTATCTCAACCGGAACATCGTCGTCGAGCCCGGACAGCTCCGCCACCGCTCGGTCGATCCCAACCTCGCGGCAGCGGTCGAGTAGAGCTAGGAACTTGCCCACGTCGTCAGGCAGCTGCTGTCCGGGATCCTCCGTCTCCGTCACCGATCGCATGACCTCTCGGAGGAGTCCCTCGACGTCGTCGAGCAGGGCGGCGTGCCGGTGGAGAATCTCCCGTGTCTGGTACCAGCTTGGAACGATGATCAGTTGCGCGAGCACGTCTCGTGCCTGCTGGCGTGTGTCTCGCTCGCCCGCGGCATCGAGGCGGCGGAGGTTCTCGGCTGCTACCGGGGCGAGCCGTGGGTCGCCAGCCTCGACTGCCCATTGGTAGATGGCCCGGGCTCCGTCAAGGTCCCCCTCATGGACCAAGACGCCGGCCAGATTCAACCGGGCACTATTGGCGTGCTCCGGATGCTCGGAAGAGATTGCTTGTTCGAAGGCTGACTGAGCGGCGGCGATATTGCCCTGCTCGAAGTGCAGCTTACCGAGGTTTACCATCGCGCGTGGCGCGTAGTGGGCATGACCGGTCTGGATGCTTACTTGATAGGCGGTTGCGGCGCGGTCGGTTTGACCAAGATCGGCGAGCACAACCCCGAGCCAGAGAGACGCCTCGGCGGTGTACTCTTCCGGAGCGGTCTCCACCACTTGCTCGAGCATCGCAGAGGCTTCGATTGGGCTGTGGGCCGCGAGGTAGAGGCCCAGGTTGAGCGGTGCCCGGGTCCGAAACGGTACTGGATGGTTTCCAACCACCTCGCGGTAAGCGGTTTGAGCCGCTGCGACCGCGTCCCTGTCGTTGGCCGCTTCCGGGAGCTGCGCCAGCGCCCGCATCGCGTCTGGCTCCTGCTCCACCCGCAAGTAGCTGACGAGCGCGGCAACAAGCTGGCGGTGCGCTTCCTGTCGCTCCCGGGATCTGCGTGACCTCAGCACCGCCACCTCGCGACTGACCTTCAGCCTGACCACCGCCGCACCCAAGCTAGCCGTGACCCAAGATCCGGTCAATCACGTCGCCGCCAACGAGCTGGTCGGCCGGGGCCGTCGACTGCTAGTGGTTCGTCTCTGAGGTGATTTGACACCATTGCGTAGCGTGGCCGCGCCGTTGCTGGCGGTCAGGTGGGTCAGTCTGACGGGCAGCCCTGACGCATGCGCGGCCCGGGGTGGCGTCAGGACTCCGGTGTAAACGTGCAACGGGCGTAGGTTCCCTCGAAGAGCTGACCACTCACGAAGGAGACCTACACCCGTGGCAGCACGAGTATCGCCCACCGAGACCATCCGTGCTCAGATCCATGAGCTG